>Ga0193733_1000109_pt1 | contig 30084 bp, 29 predicted proteins | sample U1s2metaG_FD_145076 | JGI IMG/M metagenome (GOLD analysis project Ga0193733, IMG submission 145076) | Soil microbial communities from a riparian zone of the East river system, Colorado, United States - U1s2 | ecosystem: Environmental > Terrestrial > Soil > Riparian zone | place: USA: East River...
TGCGATCATGACCAGAAGCGAGCTCAGTTCCGAAGTCGAAGGCTGGCGGCGCGCGAGTTCCGCGTGGGTCTTGAGTCCCGCAAGAGGCGTTCGCAGCTGGTGTGCTGCGTTGGCGATGAAGCGCTGCTGCGATTCGATCGCCGCGTTCAGCCGGGAGAGCAGCCGGTTGAGCGCGCCTACGAGCGAGCGTACTTCCTGCGGCTTGTCTTGCTCGGACACCGGGCGAAGGTCGCGCGGAGAACGTGCCGCGATCTCGTCGCGAAGGCGATCCAGGGGCCTGAGTCCCTGGCCGATGCCGAGCCAGAAAAGAGCCACGGCGGCAAACGCTATCAGCAACTGGGGCACCGTTGAGGCAACCAGCAGCTCCAGCACGAGCTTGTCTCGCTTTACCAGCGTCTCTGCAACCTGGACGATCGCAGTTCCCGGCTCGACTTTGACCGCGCGGGCCGCGACGCGCACGCGCTCGCCCTCGAGCTTCGCATCGTAGAAAACATGCTCCTCCGGAGCCAAGGGCTCGGGCGGCGCCAGCAGCCGCGGCGTTCCGGCAATCAGCTCGCCACCGGGCCCCAACACCTGATAATAGACGCGATCCTCGGTATCGATGCGCAGCGCTTCGATCGCGATCGAAGGCAGGTCGAGCTCGAGGCGGCTGCCGGTATGGCGAAGATGGCTGGCAATCGCAAGCACCGGATCCAGAAGCGCACTGTCGTAGGCTTTGGTTGCGGCGCTGAGCGCGATGCGGTAGGAGATGAAGCTTCCCGCCGTGACGAGCAACAGCAGGGGACCGATGAGCCAGTAGGTGAGGTGTCGGCGGAGGCTAGACTGCATCCGGATCTTCGACCATGTAGCCGAATCCACGCACCGTGCGAATCCTGATTCCGGCGTCGTGGAGCTTTGAGCGCAGTCTCGAGATATACACTTCAATGGCGTTGTGGGTCAGCGAGTCGTCCCAGCTGCACATAGCCTGCAGCATATGCTCCTTGCTGACCACCTGCCCGACCCGCATGAGCAGGTATTCGAGCACCGCCCACTCGCGCGGGGTGAGGTCGAGAAGGTCCGGACCGATGCTCGCGCGTCGTGCCACGGTATCGACGCTGAGGCGGCCGAAGCGCAGCTTGGGGCTCTTTACCGCTTGGCTGCGGCGGATGAGCGCGCGCACGCGCGCTTCCAGCTCGGGGAGCGAGAAGGGTTTGGCGACGTAGTCGTCGGCTCCGAGGTCGAGGCCGCGCACCCGATCCGCCTCGGCGTCGTGCGCGGTCAGGATCAGGATGCTGCCGGAGTGGTTGTCGCGGCGCAGCTGGCGCAACACCTCGAACCCGTCGATGCCCGGAAGACTGATGTCGAGCACGACGAGGTCATAGTGTTCTTCAGCGCAGGCCCGCAACGCAAGCTCGCCCGATTCCGCGTGATCCACGGCGTAGCCCGATTGTCTCAGCGTTCGTATCAGCCCGTCCGCCAGCGCATTGTCGTCTTCGACGATCAGAACTCGCATGACAAGTGGTTGAACTGGTTCGAAGTTCAGGATAGCACGCGGACGGGCTCCGGGTTCTCGAGCAGGGCACACGGGCATTCCGGGAAAAAAGTGCGTGGGAGCGCGAGTTGCGCCCCCACGCCACAGAGGAGGAAAGAGACTACGCATGAAACTGTACGCGGGTCAGGCTTGCAATAACCTGATGCTAGACTTACGGAACGCTGACATGATGAACGCGTTTTCCCGGCCTCGGATCGCCTTCCGCCGACTGCAGACGAACCGCCAGACGAGTCCTGGTCCGGAGGCGACACTCCGGCAAAAGCCTGATAAAATAAAACGTTAGGCGAGTTTCTTGCGTCGCTTCCAGAATTCAAACCGGAGATCTTGCATGGCTGCAGAGCGAACCTTGTCCATCGTCAAACCGGATGCGGTGGCGAAAAACGCCATCGGACAAATCTACTCTAGGTTCGAGCAGGCTGGCCTGAACATCGTGGCAGCGCGCATGAGCTATCTGTCGCAGAGGGAGGCCGAAGGTTTCTACGCGGTGCATCGCGAACGTCCGTTTTTCCGCGATCTGGTCAGATTCATGACCTCCGGGCCGATCATGGTGCAGGTGCTGGAGGGAGAGGACGCCATTGCGCGGAACCGCGAACTGATGGGCGCGACCGATCCGAAGAAGGCGAAAAAGGGCACGATCCGCGCCGATTTTGCCGAGAGCATCGATGCGAACGCGGTGCACGGTTCCGACGGGCCCGAGACCGCCCGCACCGAGATCGCATACTTTTTTTCCGCTTCCGAGATCTTTTCCCGTTAAATGAGCGTCAATCTCCTCGATTTGGACGCCGAAGGGCTCGCCGCCTTCGTCGCAGGCCTCGAAGAGAAGCCGTTCCGGGCGCGACAGGTCAAGCGCTGGATGCACCGTCTCGGTGAATCGGATTTTGCGCGGATGAGCGACATCGCAAAACCGCTGCGCGAAAAACTCCTGCGGACCGCGTGCGTTTCGCCGCCGCAAATCGTGAGCGACAGCTTGGCCCGGGACGGAACACGCAAGTGGCTGCTCGACGTCGGCAACGGCAACGCGGTCGAGGCGGTGTTCATACCTGAAACCAACCGGGGCACCCTGTGCATCTCCACGCAGGCGGGTTGCACCCTTGCCTGCGAGTTCTGCTCGACCGGCAGGCAGGGATTCAACCGCAATCTCTCGGTGTCCGAGATCATCGGACAGCTCTGGCTCGCCAACCGCGAGCTCGGCGCGACCCCGGGCGGCGAACGCGTCATCAGCAACGTCGTGTTGATGGGGATGGGCGAGCCCCTGCTCAACTTTGACAATACCGTCTCGGCGCTGAAGCTGATGATAGACGAGGACGCGTACGGGCTTTCGCGACGCCGCGTGACGCTCTCCACGTCCGGCATCGTGCCGATGATCGACCGCCTGGCCGCGGAATGCCCGGTGGCGCTCGCGGTATCGTTGCACGCGCCGAACGATGCGCTGCGCGACACGCTCATGCCCATCAACCGCAAGTACCCGCTCGCCGAGTTGCTGGCCGCGTGCCGGCGGTACCTCGAGCGCGCGCCGCGCGACTTCATTACCTTCGAATACGTCATGCTCGAAGGCGTCAACGACGCCGAGGAGCACGCACGCCAGCTCATAGATCTGGTTGCGCGGGTGCCGTGCAAGATCAACCTGATTCCGTTCAATCCGTTCCCGAACTCGGGCTTTGTGCGCTCCCCGCGGCGAGTGATCGAACGGTTCAGCGAGGTGCTCAGCGCATCGGGGATCGTCACAACCACACGCAGGACGCGCGGGGACGAAATCGACGCCGCGTGCGGACAACTGGCCGGAAAGATCCATGACCGCACCCGCAGGCCGGCGCGCCTGGAAGGGACGGGCTCTTGAACCGATCGCGGCACGCCGCGACAGTGCTCGCCGGTGCCGCGGCACTTTGCGGCTGCGCCGGAGGGCCGCTCTCGGGGGACTTGCCCGGCCAGACCGACAGCGGAGCCATCATTGGGGAGGTGGCCGGCGGCCGGGAGCGTGCGCGTATTCATACCGAACTGGCCGGCTCCTACTATCAGCGAGGAAATCTCGGCGTGGCTCTCTCCGAAGCGCGCATCGCGATCGCGGCCGACTCGGGTTACGCGCCCGCTTACAACGTGCTGGGCCTCGTGTACGGCGACTTGCGCGAAAAAGAACTGGCGGAGGAGGCGTTCGAGCGCTCGCTGAGATTCAATCCCAACGATCCGGACGCCAATCACAACTACGCGTGGTTTCTATGCGAAAACAAGCGCGAGGAAGAATCGATCCGCTATTTCCTGATGGCGGTGCGCCATCCCCTCTATGCCACGCCGCAAAAGTCTTATGCGATGGCGGCGGTGTGTGCGATGCGCAAGAACAACGAGCGCGACGCCCATGAATATCTCGAACGTGCGCTCAAGCTGGATCCGAACTACTATCCCGCGTTGATCAATTTTGCACAGCTCAAGTACCGGCGCGGGGAACTCGACGCCGCGCGTAACCTTGTGGCTCGTTACAACAAGCTCGCCGAACCGACCGCGGAATCGTTGTGGCTTGCATTACGGATTGAACGCAAGCTGGGAGACTCATCCTCTGTGACGAGCTACGCCAACCAGCTGCGTCGGCGCTTTCCTGGATCGAAGGAGTACCAGGAGCTGCAAAAAGGGCGGTTCGAATGAATGAGACGGCCGAACCCAGTGCGCCTTCCGTCAGGGCCGGGCCCGGGCGGATGCTCGCTCAGTTGCGCGCCGAGCGTAAGCTGTCGATCGCCGATGTCGCGCAGCGACTCAAGTACGGCGTGCGCCAACTCGAGGCGCTCGAAGCCGAGGAGTTCGACAAGCTGCCGGGAGCGACGTTCGTCCGCGGGATGGTGCGCGGTTACTCCAAGCTGCTCGACACGGATCCGCAGCCCATGCTCGACGAGCTCGAGCAGCGCTACGTCCCCGGGGAGATCGAGCTCGATCTGCGCGACAAGGGCATCCCTTTCGTGCATAGCGGCAAGCGCGGCACCCGGGTCTACCTGGCTCTCTCGGTCCTCGCCCTCGTCGTCGTGGCCGGCATCCTCTACGAGTGGCGCGCGGGAGCTTTTCCCTGGGCAAAGTTCGCGTCGAATACACCTCCCCCCCAGAAGGAATCCAAAGTGGGCCCCGTGGTACAGCCCGCCGCGCCGCCTGCAGAAATTGAAGTTCCAGCGGCTCCAGCGGCGCCTTCAATCAGTGCGGCTGAGACCCCTGCCGCGCAGGCGCAGCAGCTCTCTGGAGGAGGAGGCGGCGGAAACGAAGGGCGGATTCGGCTCGAGTTCGACAGAGAATCCTGGGTCGAGATCAGGGACCGGGACGGCAAGACGCTGATGTCGCAACTGAATCCCGCCGGAAGCCGCAGGGTGGTCCTCGGGCGGCGCCCCTTGTCTCTGGTGATCGGCAACGGCGCGGCGGTGCGCCTTATCTACAACGATCGCCTCGTCGATCTGAAACCCTACATCCAGATCGAAGTCGCGCGACTGACGCTGAATTGAAACAACCGATGACGAATGTTCCGAGACACAAAACGCGCCAAGTCCGCGTCGGGCACGAGCTGATCGGGGGGAACGCGCCGGTCCTGGTGCAATCCATGACCAACACCGACACGGCCGACCCCCAGAGCACCGCGACCCAGGTAATCGAGCTTGCCCGTGCCGGTTCGGAGCTCGTGCGTGTCACCGTCAACACCGCCGAGGCGGCAGCGCAGGTCCCGCGCATCCGCGAGCGGCTCGACGCCATGGGTTGCGACGTGCCCCTGGTGGGCGATTTCCATTTCAATGGGCACAAGCTGCTCGCCGAGCACCCCGATTGCGCGCGGGCGCTGGCAAAGTACCGGATCAACCCGGGCAATGTCGGGCGGGGTGCTAGGCGCGACGAGCAATTCGCGACGCTGATCGAGATGGCCTGCCGCTACGACAAGCCCGTGAGAATCGGCGTCAACTGGGGCAGCCTCGATCAAGAACTGCTTGCGCGGCTCATGGACGAGAACGCGCGGAGAGAAGAGCCCGTCGATTCCGACACCGTTACGCGGCAGGCGCTGGTCGCCTCGGCGCTCGAATCGGCGGCGCGCGCGGAGCAGCTGGGTCTGGCCGGCGATCGCATCGTGCTCTCGTGCAAAGTGAGCGGCGTCCAGGACCTGATCGCCGTGTACCGGGAGCTCGCCCGCCGCTGCGACTATCCGCTGCATCTCGGGCTCACCGAGGCGGGGATGGGAACAAAGGGCATCGTGGCTTCCACCGCCGCGCTCGGGGTGCTGCTCCAGGAGGGTATCGGCGACACGATCCGTATTTCGCTCACCCCGGAGCCGGGCGGAGATCGGACCCGCGAGGTCGTCGTCTGTCAGGAGTTGCTCCAGACCATGGGTTTGCGCTCATTCTCGCCGATGGTGATCGCTTGCCCGGGCTGCGGCCGCACCACAAGTACCTATTTCCAGGAACTCGCTGAAAAGATCCAACGCTATCTTCGGGAACAGATGCTCCAGTGGCGCGAGCGTTATCCCGGAGTCGAAGACATGCACGTCGCCGTCATGGGCTGCGTCGTCAACGGGCCCGGTGAAAGCAAGCGCGCCAATATCGGCATCAGCCTTCCCGGGTCCGGCGAGCGCCCGGTCGCGCCGGTCTACGTGGATGGCGTGAAGACAGTGACTCTCAAGGGCGAGTCGATCGCCGAAGACTTCAAACGTCTGGTGGACGATTACGTGGCTGCCACCTACGCGGGTGACGCCGCGGCACGTGCACGGCTCGCCGCGCCGGCAAAGAAGGGCCAGAGCGGCGATGGCGAAGCAGACAGCAACGACAAGACCATTCCCGTCCGGGCAACTCACTAGATCTTTTGACGGCGGCCGGCGCTGCCGCCAAGAAGCGTCATGAACAAGAATATTCAGGCCATCCGCGGGATGAACGATATCTTGCCGGAGGAGGCGAAATTTTGGATTTTTCTCGATAGCGCAGTCGCCGGCCTGCTTGCCGACTACGGCTATGGGAATATGCGCTTGCCCGTGGTCGAGGCGACTCAGCTGTTCAGCCGCTCCATCGGCGAGGCTACCGACATCGTCGAGAAGGAGATGTACACCTTTCCCGACCGCAACGGCGACAGTCTCACACTGCGCCCGGAAGCGACTGCCGGCATCGTGCGTGCGGCAATCGAGCATAGTTTGCTCTACGATGGGCCAAAGAAAGTCTGGACTAGCGGTCCAATGTTCCGTTATGAGCGGCCACAGAAGGGACGATATCGGCAATTCCATCAGATCGATGTCGAGGCTCTGGGTTTCGCCGGGCCGGATGTCGATGCCGAGCAAATCGTCATGCTCGCCCGTTTGTGGAAGCAGCTCGGCATCGCCGACGTGGAACTGCATATCAACTCCATAGGCGACGCTGGAGCGCGGGCGCGGCACCGAGTCGATCTGGTGAAGTACTTCGAAGCGCACTTGGATCAATTGGACGAAGACGCCCGCCGCCGCCTGCACTCCAACCCGCTGCGCACGCTGGACAGCAAGAATCCCCGCCTCCAGCATCTGGTAGAAGCCGCGCCGAAACTGGCCGACTATCTCGACGATACCGCTCGTGAACACTTCACAGTGCTGCAGGCATTGCTCGACGCGGCCGGTATAGGCTTCGTGGTCGATCCGCGCCTGGTGCGCGGCTTCGATTACTACAACCGCACGGTGTTCGAGTGGATCACGACTCGCCTGGGATCGCAGGGAACGATAGCCGGCGGAGGGCGCTACGACGGGCTGATCGAGCAGCTGGGCGGCAAGGCCGCGCCCGCCTGCGGCTTTGCCATGGGCATGGAGCGCATCGTGCTGCTGATGAAGGAGTACCAATTCGTCGCTCCGGCTCGCCCAGCCGACGCATATATTGTCTACGTCGGTGACGGGACCGCTGCGCGGGCGCTGCACCTCGCCGAGAGCCTGCGCGACGCCGGTCTCATCGTGCTCATGCACGCCGGAGGCGGCAACATCAAGACACAAATGAAGAAGGCCGACGCGAGCGGAGCGCGCTTTGCTATCATCATCGGCCCCGAAGAACTGGCTGCCGGTGAAGTCAGCCTGAAACCTCTGCGTGCGGCGGACGTCCAAGTGCGGGTCGCACCCGCACGCGTGGCCGGAATCATCCAACAGAGAGCTTGAGCGCTCGTCACAAAAACCGGGAAACCACATGGCGACATACGATCTCGAAGAACAGGAACAGCTCGCCGCCCTGAAAGCCTGGTGGAAGGACCACGGCGGCGCGATCATTCTCGGTACCACGCTCGCGCTCGCGGCTATCGGAGCATGGATCGGTTGGACACGGTATGAACGCTCACAAGCCGCGCAAGCCGCCGTGCTGTACGACACGCTGCAGAAGGCGGCGCGCGCCAACGATCTCAAGACGACCCGGGAGATTGCGGGAGCGATTCTGGAGAACTTTCCGCGTAGCGCTTACGCGCCGCTCGCAGCCTTGGTTTCTGCCAAAGTCCAGTTTCAAGCGGGAGACCCGAAGACCGCGCGCGCGCAGCTTCAATGGGTCATCGAGCACGCCAGGAGCGATGAGATACGCTCGATCGCCACATTGAGGCTGGCAAGCGTATTGCTCGACGACAACGAGCCCGACGCAGCACTGAAAATTCTCGAAGCAAAGCCTCATCCGGGTTTCGAGGCCCTCTATGCCTCGCAGCGCGCGGACATTCTCGCCACGCAGAAGAGACGCTCCGAAGCGCGAGCCGCCTATAAAGCCGCGCTGGAAAAGGCCGGACCGGGGCCGCTGCGCGATGCGCTGCGACTCAAGCTCGAGGCGCTTGGAGAACGCTGATGCGGCGGCTCTTCCTCGCCGGCGCGATGCTGCTCGCCGGCTGTTCAGGTTCGGCCGGACCGAAGATGGCTGCATTGTCGGAGTTGCCCGCAAGCATTCCGGTGCGCACGCTGTGGCAGGCGAGCGTTGGCGACGCGGGAGACGCCATATTGTTTCCCGCGCTGGCGGTCGACGGCGTCTACGCCGCGGCCCAGGACGGTACCGTCGCCCGCTTTGAAGCGTCGACCGGGCAGGAATCGTGGCGGGTCAATGCGGGCCGCACGCTTTCCGGCGGAGTGGGCTCCGACGGCACCCTCGTAGCGGTCGGAACGTTCGACGGCGAAGTCATCGCGCTCGATGGACGTTCGGGCGAAGCGCGATGGCGCGCGCGCGTATCGAGCGAGGTCCTCTCGGCGCCCCTGGTGACGGGGGATCTGGTGATTGTCCGCAGCGCCGACGGGCGCCTATTCGCGCTCGACGCGAAGGACGGCAGGCGGCGCTGGCTGTACCAGCGATCGAGTCCGCCTCTCTCGGTCCGGTCCCCTGTGGGAATGGTCGCCGACCGGGGTTATCTGCTCACCGGGTTTGCCGGAGGTAAGCTCGTGTCGATCGCGCTTGCCAACGGCAATGTGCGCTGGGAGGCGACCGTTGCGCTGCCTCGCGGAGCCACGGAACTGGAACGCGTCACCGACGTGGTCGGGCTGCCGGTCGTTGCCGAGCGCGAAGTGTGCGCCGTCGCCTACCAGGGCCGGATCGGCTGCTTCGATCTAGCCAGCGGCAACCCAGTTTGGTCGCGTGAGCTATCGAGCACCGCAGGGTTGGCGCTCGACGCGCGTTACGTCTTTGTCAGCGACGACAAAGGTGCGGTGCACGCTCTGGACCGCGCCGGCGGCGCGACAGTCTGGAAGCAGGATCGCCTGTTCCTGAGGCGCCTCACCGCGCCTCTGGCCCTGGGGCGAGAAGTCGCGGTCGGCGACGTCGAGGGATACGTGCATTTCCTGTCGCGAGAAAGCGGCGCCTTCGTCGGCCGCGTCGCTACCGACGGCAGCTCGATCAGATCTTCGCTCGTGCGGCTCGACCGCGGGCTCCTGGTGCAGACACAGGGCGGGAAACTGTACGCCCTGAGCACCCAGTAGTTGCGATTGGACCCGGCATTGAGGATCGAGAGCAAGATCGGGCACGGTGCACTGTTCCCTCGATCCGCTTTCCTCGGTCCTCGATTTTTGTCATGAAACCCACTCTCGTAATCGTCGGCAGGCCCAACGTCGGCAAGTCCACGCTGTTCAATCGGCTCACGCGCACCCGGGATGCACTGGTCGCCGATGTCCCGGGTCTGACGCGAGACCGCCACTACGGCCTGGGACGCCTGGGTGACCGGCCGTACCTCGTGGTGGATACCGGCGGTCTTGAACCGGAAGCGAGAGGCGTGTTCGTCGAGATGGCCAAGCAGGCGAGAACCGCAATCGCCGAAGCCGACGTCATCATGCTGGTCACCGATGCTCGCGAGGGCCTCACGGCGCAGGACCGCGCGATCGGAGAGGAACTGCGGCGGATCGGCCGGCGCGTGTTTATCGCGGTCAACAAGGCCGAGGGCATGGAACCCTCGCTCGCGACGCTCGAATTCCACGAAATAGGGCTGGGTGTGCCGTACGCGATTTCCGCCGAGCACGGGGAGGGGGTGCACGACCTGATCGAAGCCGCGCTTGCCGATTTCCCTGCTGAAAAGGAGAGTGGGGAACCCGACAGCGGGGTCCGGATCGCCATCGTGGGCCGCCCCAACGCCGGAAAATCCACGCTCGTCAACGCGTTGGTCGGGGAGGAGCGCGTCGTGACGTTCGAGGAGCCGGGCACGACGCGCGACGCGATCGACGTGGAGCTCGTGGTAAAGGGCCGACGCTATGTCCTCGTCGACACCGCCGGATTGAGACGCCGCGGGAAGGTATTCGAAAGCGTCGAGAAGTTTTCGGTCGTGAAGACCTTGCAGGCCATCGATCGGGCCAATGTCGCGGTCCTCGTCCTGGACGCCCAAGGCGAGATCTCGGACCAGGACGCGCACATCGCCGGATTCATCCTGGAGCGCGGGCGGGCCGTGGTGGTGGCAGTGAACAAATGGGACGGCGTGGACAGCTACGCACGCGATATGACGAAGCGCGCCATCGCTCGCAAGTTGAAGTTTCTCTCGTTTGCGCGGTATCACTACATCTCGGCTCGCGAAGGCCGCGGCCTCGCGAAGCTCATGGACTCGGTGGACGCGGCCTATCGGGCCGCCATGGCCAAGCTGCCCACCCCGAGGCTCACCCGCGCCCTCATCGCCGCCGTGGCGAAGCAGGCCCCGCCGCGTGCGGGGCTCTCGCGCCCCAAGCTCCGCTACGCGCATCAAGGCGGAAGCAACCCTCCGATCGTCGTGGTGCACGGGACCGCGCTCAACGCCGTGTCCGACAGTTACCGCCGGTATCTCGAGGCCGATTTCCGCAGGGTGTTTCGCCTGGAAGGGACGCCGCTGCGGATCGAATTTCGCAGCGGAAGGAACCCTTACGTCGACAGGCGTATCTAAGAGTGGGTTGGAAGGTGCCTAGTACATTGGCATTTCCCGAAAAACCATTTACAGTAGACCTTCAAATAATATGACTCGGGGTCACCCATGAGCAATAAAGGACAATTACTACAAGATCCGTTCCTGAATACCCTTCGCAAGGAACACGTACCGGTATCGATCTATCTTGTGAACGGCATCAAGCTCCAGGGTCAGATCGAGTCATTCGACCAGTACGTCGTGCTCCTCAAGAACACCGTGACGCAGATGGTCTACAAGCACGCGATCTCGACCGTGGTGCCTTCGCGTGCGGTCAATCTGGCGGTCGACCATTCCTCTCCCGAGAGCTGATACGGACTCGTTATCGCCTCTGAACGGGCGCGATGGCTGAGCGTTCGTCGGAGCGCAACGCTGCCGTGCTCGTGGGCTTGGACTTCGGTGTGGGCGGCTACGCCGAGGGCATCGAAGAGCTCAGCCAACTTGCCGCCAGCGCCGGAATCCGGGCGCGGGCCTTGGTGCGCGGGCGCCGCGAGCGACCCGACCCCGCCCATTTCGCGGGTTCCGGAAAAGTCGAGGAGATCAGGCGAACTCTGCAGGAGCAGGGCGCCTCGCTCGCGATTTTCAATCACGACTTGTCGCCCGCGCAGGAGCGCAATCTGGAGAAGGCGCTCGGCTGCCCGGTCGTCGACCGCACGCGTCTGATCCTGAACATCTTCGCCCAGCGCGCCAAGAGTCACGAGGGCAAGCTCCAGGTGGAGCTTGCGCAGCTCGAGCACGCGGCGACGCGGCTGGTGCGCGGCTGGTCGCATCTGGAGCGGCAACGCGGAGGCAAAGGTTTTCTCGGGGGAATGGGCGAGACGCAGCTCGAGGTCGACAGGCGCTTGATCGCGAACCGCGTAAAGATTCTCAAGGACAAGCTCGGCAAGCTCGGCCGCCGGCGCGAGGTCCAGCGGCGCGCGCGGGAGCGCGGCAGGGCTTTTTCGGTCTCGCTCGTGGGCTACACCAACGCGGGCAAGTCGACGCTTTTCAACACACTGACTCACGCGGGAGCGCTTGCCGAGAATCGGCTCTTTGCGACTCTCGATACCACTACGCGCAGGCTCTACCTTCCCGAAGCCGGAAACGTCGCCATCTCCGACACGGTCGGGTTCATCCGCGATCTTCCGCATACGCTCGTCGCGGCCTTCCGGGCGACGCTCGAAGAAGCCATCCACGCCGACCTGCTTCTGCACGTGGTCGACGCGGCCAACGATGCACGCGAGGCGCAGATCCTGGAAGTGGACAAGGTCCTCGCCGAAATCGGCGCGCGCGCCGCTCCCCGGCTTCTGGTGTGGAACAAGATCGACCGGAACGGCCTTCAACCGGGAGTCGACCGGAACGAATATGATAGAATTTGCCGCGTTCGTCTAAGCGCAAAAACGGGCGACGGCGTGGATGGCCTGCGGCGGGCCCTGATCGAGGCAACAGCCTCGAGGACATCTCCGGCGTGCCCGCCGAAACCGACAGATTCGAAGAAACTGGGCCAAGCGACCACAACGTAGGATTCTCATGTCATTGAACGACCCGCAATGGGGTAAGCGAGGCGGAGGCAACGAGGGGCCGCCCGATCTCGACGAGATGTGGCGCAGGTTCAACCAAAAGCTGAACGGCCTGTTCGGTCGGCGCCGTGGCGGAGACGGGGATCCCGGCGAACCGCCGAGCGTCCGGCAGTTGAGCGGCGGAGCAGGGCTGATCGCCTTGGTCGTGCTCGTCGCCTGGCTCGCGAGCGGCTTCTACATCGTCGTGGAAGGTCAGCGGGGGGTCATACTCACCTTCGGGAAGTTCTCCGAGGTGACCACCGCGGGACTGCACTGGCGCATACCGTATCCCATTCAGGGCAACGAGATCGTCGATCTGACCGGGGTGCGCACCGTCGAGGTGGGCTATCGCAACAATGTCAAGACCAAGGTCCTGCGCGAATCGCTCATGCTGACGGACGACGAAAACATTACCGATATCCAATTCGCGGTCCAGTATATTCTGAAGGATCCGGTGGACTACCTGTTCACCAACCGCCGCCCGGAAGACACGGTGCTGCAGGCCGCGGAAAGCGCGTTCCGGGAGATCGTCGGCAAGAGCAAAATGGACTTCGTGCTCTACGAGGGCCGCGAGCAGATCGCGGTGGCAGCGCAGACCCTGATGCAGCAGATCCTCGACCGCTACAAGACGGGCATCTCGATCAGCAAGGTGACCATGCAGAACGCGCAGCCGCCGGAGCAGGTGCAGGCCGCCTTCGACGACGCGGTACGCGCCAAGCAGGACCTCGAGCGGCAAAAAAACGAGGGGCAGGCGTATTTCAACGACGTCGTCCCCAAAGCGCGCGGCACCGCCTCGCGGTTGACGGAGGAGGCCAATGGTTACCGCCAGAGCGTAATCGCGAACGCCGAGGGTGAAGCGGCGCGCTTCAGGCAGATCCTGGTCGAGTACAACAAGGCGCCGGGAGTGACGCGCGAGCGTCTTTATCTCGATACCATCCAGCAGATTTTGTCGAGCGTCGCCAAGATCCTGATCGACGCCAAGGCGGGGAGCAATCTGCTGTATCTTCCCCTCGACAAGATCATCCAGATGTCGACGGCGATCGCGCAACCGGAGGGGCAGGCGTCGTCGGCCCCTTCCCGGGTCACCGAGCCGCCGCCGGCACCGGATGCCGGCGCCCGCTCCCGCGACGCGCTGCGTGGGCGCGAACGGGGCGAACGGCCATGAGCAGCCGCTCCGGAATCGTCCTCGCGATAATCGCAGGCGTGATCGGACTCGCAGCCCTGTCCGCGTTCACCGTGGATCAGCGCCAGCGGGCCATCGTGTTCCAGCTCGGCGAGATCAAGGAACTGATCGACGAGCCCGGCCTGTATGTCAAGATCCCGCTGATCCAGAACGTGCGCTATTTCGACAAGCGAATCCTGACGCTGGATACGCCCGACACCGAGCGCTTCATCACCTCGGAGAAGAAGAACGTCCTGGTCGACTCCTTCGTCAAGTGGCGCATCCAGGACATGAAGCAGTACTACATCAGCGTCCAGGGGGACGAGCAGCGCGCTCAGACGCGGCTGTCGCAGACGGTGAACGCGGCACTGCGCGAAGAGTTCGGCAAGCGCACCGTGCACGACGTCGTGTCGGGCGAGCGCGACGACATCATGCGCATCGTGCGCGAGAAGGTGGAGGACGACGTCGCCAAGATCGGCGTGCAGATCGTCGACGTGCGGCTCAAGCGCATCGAGCTGCCGCAGGAGGTCAGCGAAGCCGTCTATCGACGCATGGACGCGGAGCGCAAGAGCGTTGCAGCCGATTCGCGCTCGCAGGGCTTCTCCTTGGCGGAGAAAATCCGCGCCGAAGCCGACCGCACGCGCCAGATCATCATCGCCGAAGCCTACCGTGACGCCCAGCGCGTCAAGGGCGAAGGCGACGCCAGGGCGGCCGCCATCTACGCGCGCGCCTTCAACGAGAACCCCGAGTTCTACGCCTTCTACCGCAGCCTCGACGCCTACCGCGCGAGCTTCAAGAACAAGAGCGACGTGATCGTGCTCGATCCCAATTCCGAGTTCTTCAAGTATTTCAGAAACTCGGGAAAGGGCGGCAAGTGAATGGGCTCGACTTTTCTCATGGCATTCGCCCTCATGCTGATTATCGAGGGCTTACTGCCGTTTCTGCTACCGACGTTGTGGCGCGATACCTTTCGCCGCATCACGGAGTTCACTGACGGACAGATCCGTTTTTTCGGGCTTTCCTCGATGCTGGTCGGCCTGCTGATCCTGTTTGTCATCCGCTAGACGCGCGAGCTCCGAAGGAACCTGATGCGCAACTGGCTCCTTCCGGAAAAATTCGAGGACATCCTGCCGCCGCAGGCTCAGCGCATCGAACGAATGCGCGCGAAGCTCCTCGAGCTGTTCCGCGTGCACGGGTACCAGCTGGTGATTCCCCCCATGCTCGAGTACCTCGAATCGCTGCTGACGGGCACCGGGCATGATCTGGATCTCCGTACTTTCAAGCTGGTCGACCAGCTTTCCGGGAGGATGATGGGCGTGCGCGCCGACATCGCGCCCCAGGTCGCGCGGATCGATGCACACCTTCTGAACAAGAAAGGCGTCACTCGGCTGTGTTATGCGGGGAGCGTATTGCTCACCCGGCCGCGGGGTCTCGACTCGACTCGGGAGCCCTTGCAGATCGGCGCAGAAATCTACGGCCACCCCGGAATCGAGAGCGATCTGGAGATCCAGCAGCTTCTTGTCGACTCGCTGGCCGCGTGCGGTATTTCCGGGGCGCGCCTCGATATCGGCCACGTCGCCGTGTTCCGCGCGATTTGCCGACACGGCGGGGTCGGTGCCGAGCTCGAGTCGGAACTGTATGAAGCGCTGGAGGGCAAGGATCTGCCGGCGCTGCGCGTGGTGACTCAAGCCATGCCGAAAGCGACACGCAAGGCATTGCTTGCCCTTCCGGAGCTCTATGGAGACGACACGACGCTCGAGCGCGCCCGGCGCGTGCTGCCTAGGCATCCCGAAATCGACGCGGCGCTCAGGAACCTCAAGGTTCTCTCCCGAAGCTGCAGAATCCCCGTGTCGGTCGACTTGGCGGATCTTCGCGGATATCACTACCACAGCGGGGTGGTGTTTGCGGCCTATGCGCCGGGCGTGGCCAGCGCGGTCGCGCTGGGCGGACGATACGACGAGGTCGGCAAGGCATTCGGGCGCGCGCGCCCGGCAACCGGATTCAGCATGGATCTGCGCGATCTCGCGCGCACTGCGCCGCAAGAGGTGGAAGCGGCCGCCATTCGGGCGCCGTACTCGAACGACGCGGGGCTCGCCGCCGCGATCCGCAAGCTGCGAACCGCCGGGGAGGTCGTCGTGGTCGGGCTTCCGGGGCGCGCCGCCGAGGGCGTTCAGCCCGACTGCGACCGGGCGCTCGTCAAGCGCGCCGGCAAGTGGACCGTGCGAAAACTGGGCAAGAGCTGAAACGGTGGCCAAGAACGTCGTCGTCATAGGCACCCAGTGGGGTGACGAGGGCAAGGGGAAGGTGGTCGACTGGCTCACCGACCACGCGCAGGGGGTGGTGCGCTTCCAGGGCGGGCACAACGCCGGGCATACCCTGGTGATCGGCGGCAAGAAGACCGTGCTGCACCTCGTTCCTTCGGGCATCCTCAGGAAGGGCGTGACCTGCTATATCGGCAACGGCGTGGTCCTGTCGCCGCAGGCGCTGGTCGAGGAGATCGACGAGCTCGTTCGCGCGGGTGCGGACGTCGCAGCCCGCCTGCGGATCTCCGAGGCCTGCCCTCTCATTCTCCCGTACCACGCGGCGATCGACATCGCGCGTGAATCGGCGCAGGGTGCCGCAAAAATCGGCACCACCGGCCGCGGTATCGGGCCCGCGTACGAAGACAAGGTCGCGCGCCGCGCCATTCGCATCCGAGACCTTCTGGTGCCCGAGCGCTTCTCCGCGAAGCTCGAGCCGCTCCTCGATTTCCACAACTTCGTGCTGACGAAATACCTGGGCGCGAAGCCGGTCGATTTCATCAAGACGCGGGACGAAGCGCTTGCGCTCGCGCCGCGGCTGAAACCGCTGGTCGCGGACGTCTCGCGCGCGCTCTACGACGCGAATCGCGCCGGCAAAAACCTGCTGTTCGAAGGGGCGCAGGGTGCGCTGCTCGATGTCGACCACGGCACCTACCCGTACGTGACTTCGAGCAACTGCGTCGCCGGGGCGGCCGCGGCGGGGGCCGGTATCGGACCGCAGATGCTGCACTACGTGCTCGGCATCACCAAGGCGTACACCACGCGCGTCGGATCGGGTCCCTTTCCCACCGAGCTCCATGACAGCACGGGCGAGCTGCTGCGCACCCGTGGCCAGGAATTCGGCGCCACCACCGGACGAGCGCGCCGCTGCGGCTGGTTCGACGCAGCGGCGCTCAGACGCTCGATCCAGATCAATGGGGTCTCCGGTCTTTGCATTACCAAGCTCGACGTGCTCGACGGCATGGACAAGGTCCGGCTCTGCACCGGGTACCGCATCGACGGGGCGCCGCACGAGCTGCTGCCGCTCGCGGCAGAAGACGCCGCGCGCTGCGAGCCCATGTACGAAGATCTGCCTGGGTGGCAGGAAAGCACGGTGGGCTTGAGCGCCTACGACAAGCTGCCCGCGCGGGCGCGCGCCTATCTCGAGCGCCTGCAATCGGTCTGCGGGGTGCCGGTGGACATGATCTCTACCGGGGCCGATCGAAACGAGACGATCGTCCTGCGCCACCCGTTTCATTGACCGGCATGCTGGCAGGCGTCGTCCCGTTCCCTCCCGAGTTCGCGCAGCGCTACCGCGAAAAGGGCTACTGGCGGGACCGGTCGCTCGCCGAGGAGTTCGCGCCGGTATTCAAGCGCTACGCCGAACGTATCGCGTTCATCGATCGCGACGCGCGCGTCACGTATAGCGAAGTCAATGATGTCTCCGACCGCCTGGCACTGAATCTGCTCGAGGCCGGCCTCGCGCCGCTCGATCGGGTGGTCGTGCAGCTGCCGAACGTCATCGAGTTCGTCTACCTCTATTTCGCGCTCCAAAAAATCGGCTGCATCCCGATCGCGGCCCTCGCTACGCACCGCTTTCTCGAAGTGAGCCAGTTCGCGAAGCTCTCGGGGGCGAGCGCTTGCGTTACCCCGGACCGGCACGGCGACTTCGACTTCACCGAGATGGTGAGACGCGTGCGCAGGGAAGCCGAGTCGCTGAAGTTCGGCATCGTGCTCGGCGACGCTCCCGCCGACTTTCTGTCGCTCGCCGAGCTGATCACCCGGCCTTCAAAGAAGTCGGCTGAGGTGCTGCGCAAGCTCAAGATTGACCCGGCCGACCCGGCGATATTCCAGCTCTCGGGCGGCACGACCGGCGTGCCCAAGCTCATACCCCGCACCCATAACGACTACGCCTACAACTCGAGGATCGCGGCCGGTGTATGTGGGGTCACGGGCGACTCGGTGCTGCTGCTCGCGCTTCCGATCGCGCACAATCTGCCGCTCGCCTGTCCGGGGGTGCAAGGCTACATGTTGAGCGGCGGAAAGGTGGTGCTCTCCGCGAGTACGCGACCCGGCGACTTGTTCCAGCTTATTCAGCGGCACGAGGTCACGCATTTGAAGGTGGTGCCGGCGCTGCTCATCCGTCTGATCAACGATCCGTCGATCGGTCAGTACGATCTTTCCTCGCTGCGCGTGATACAGAGCGGCGGACAGCGCATGCAGCCGGAGGTGAGGCTGCGCACCCGCGAGCTGATCCCGAGCGCGTTCGTGCAGGAAAACTTCGGGATGTCCGAGGGGATGCTCTTCTTCGTGCGCCCGGAGGACCCGGAGGACGTGCGACTGGAAACTTGCGGGCGACCGATTTCTCCGGACGACGAGGTGAGGCTCGTCGACGAGGAGGGCAGGGAGGTCGCCCCCGGAGAGGTCGGCGAGCTCACCTGCCGCGGGCCGTATACGCTGCGCGGCTACTACGGCGCGCCGGAATACAACGCGCGGCAGTTTACCCCTGACGGCTTCTACCGTTCCGGAGACCTTATGCGCTTGGATCCTTCGGGTAACTACGTAGTCGAGGGGCGAAAGAAGGATCTCGTCAACCGCGGCGGCGAGAAGATCAGCGCCGAGGAGATCGAAAACCTGATTCTTTCACACCCCTCGGTGCAGAACATCGCCTGCGTACCCATACCCGATCCGAATCTGGGCGAGAGGATGTGCGCCTGCGTGATCTTGAAAAGGAACTGTGTTCTCACGCTCAAGGAGCTGGTCGCGTTTCTCATGGACAAGGAAATCGCCAAGTTCAAGCTGCCCGAGCGCCTCGAGGTTCTTTCCGATTTCCCGGTCTCACCATTCGGCAAGGTGTCGAAGAAGGCACTCGTGGAAATGGTGACCCGGAAGCTGGAGCAGGAAAAGGCGGCATGAGAATCATCGATCTGCACTGCTATCCCGGCACGAAGGAGTGGATCGCCTCGCAAGGCCCCTATGTCGATGCGCTCGCCAAATACTGGAGCCGCGGCTGGACGGCGAAGACCGAGGAGGAGGTGTTGAAGGACTTCACCGACGCCGGCGTCGAGGCGCTGCTGGTGGCGCTCGATCTGGAAACGACGATCAAGACGCCGCCCGTCACCAACGAATACGTGCAGGCCATGTGGAAGCGCCATCCGAAGCGGATCATCCAGGCCTGGGGCGCTTTGGAACCGGCGAAAGGCGAAGTGGCGATCGCTCAGGCTAAAAAGGCGGTGCGCGAGCTCGGCTTGATCGGGTTTCACTTCCATCCGATCATGCAGCACTTCGCGGTCAACGATCGCCGCCACTATCCCCTGTTCGAGGTGATCGACGAGCTGAAAGCCGCGGTGATGATCGACGTCGGAACCACCGGCATGGGCGCCGGGCTTCCCGGCGGCATGGGCGCGAGGATCCGGCACGCGCACCCTTCGGCGATCGACGACCTGGCGGCCGATTTTCCGAACCTCAGGATCGTCATGGCCCATCCCGGCTGGCCCTGGGTCGAGGAAACCACGGCGGTTGCTCTGCACAAGGGAAACGTGTACTGGGAGATGTCGGGCTGGGCGCCGAAATATTTTCCCGCCTCGCTCAAAGTCGACATGCGCGCGCGCCTTCAGGACAAGATCATGTTCGGCAGTGACTACCCCAGCCTGCCTTACGCGCGCATCCTCACGGAGTGGCGGGAGCTCGGCTACCCGGACGCCGTGATGGAAAAGATCTTCCACGCCAACGCCGAGCGCATTCTCGGATTGTAGGAACCACGCATGCCCACTACAAAACGCGCAGCGCTTGTGACGGGAGCGGCGAGCGGCATCGGCCGCGCGGCGGTGCTCGCCCTCGCACGCGCCGGCTACGACGTCGCGATCAACTACAGCCGCAGCGAGAAGGAAGCCAAGGCGGTCGCGGAGGACGCAGGCCGCAGCGGGGTGCGCACCCTGCTTTGCCGCTGCGACGTTGCCGACGAGGCTGGCGTGCGGGCGATGCTGAAGACTGTCGGGGACCAATTCAGCCGCCTCGACGTGCTCATCAATAACGCGGGAACCACCGCGGCATGGGAGCCCAAGGATCTGGAGAGCCTCTCACTCGAGGACTGGGACCGCGTTTTCGCGGTGAACGTGCGCGGCCTGTTCCAGGTGACGCGCGCCGCGGTGCCGCTCCTGCGCGCATCGAAAGGCTGTGTCGTCAATACGGCGAGCATCGTCGGCCTGCGGCCGGGGCCCCAACCGCTGCCTTATGCGGCGAGCAAGGCAGCGGTAGTCAGCCTGACCAAGACCCTCGCTTATAATCTCGGTCCGGAAATCCGCGTGAACGCCGTCGCGCCGGGCTGGATGGAAGGCGACTGGATGCAGCGGATGCTCAAGGACAAATACGCAGAGCTGATGGAGCGCCGCGCCAAGCAGACGCCCTTGAAGCGCTGTGTCACCGCGGAGGACGTGGCCGAAACCATGATGTCGCTCGTCCAGTCGAACCGCTTCGTGACCGGAGAGGTGATCGTGATCGACGGCGGATTTTCAAGCTCGACTTGAGCGGACGGCCGCCCGAACCCAGGGGCTATAATAGTGATCGCTTGACGGGAGGAAACAGGGAATATGAACGAACCCGCGATGAAAGAGGCTCTGTCGAACAACGCACTCACTGCCGAGGAGCTCAAGCTGGCACAATTGATCGTCTCCGCGCTCAACCTGGAGACGCAAGCCGCGGAAATCGACCCGACCGCCCCGTTGTACGGGGAGGGCATGGGACTGGATTCGATCGATATTCTGGAAGTCGCCCTGGCGGTCTCCAAGGCCTACGGCGTCAAGCTGCGGTCCGACGACGAGCTCAACCGCAAGATCTTCAATTCGCTGCGCAGTCTGAACGAGCACATTCAGCAGCATCGGGCCAAATAAACGGCAGCTTCCAGCCGGCGGGCGCGTCATGGCCGATATTCCGCTGATTCGCAATTTCGACGATGGAGCGGTTTTCGCTTTTCGGGACAGGCGGCCCATCCGCGTCGAAGAGTTCCTCGCCGAAGCCCACCGGCTGGCCGGTCTGATTCCGGATCGGCAATACGTAGTGAATCTGTGCTCGGATCGCTGTCGGTTTGCCGCTGGCCTCGTCGCAGCGCTGCTGCGCCGGCAAGTCAGCTTGTTGCCGCCCAATAGCACCGACGATTTTCTGAACCGCTTGAGTCTCGATTATCCCGGTGTGTACTGTCTGGGCGATGGAACCGCCCAGACGTCGCAGCTCCAGACCTTCCTCTATCCGCAGCCGACAGGCGAACCCGTGTCCGCCGCTTGCTCTTCGCACATTCCGGAAGAACAGGTCGCAACCATCGGTTTCACTTCGGGCTCGACCGGGCGGCCAAGGCCTCACCCAAAATCATGGGGTGCACTGGCGAAAAGCGGACTGGCGGGGTTTGAGCGGCTTTGTCTGGGCGCCTATCGGAACATGAGCGTGCTTGGCACGGTACCCCACCAGCACATTTACGGCCTGGAGTTCACCGTCCTGATGGTGATGCAGGGCGGCCTCAGAATGCATTGCGGACGGCCCTTTTTCGCCGCGGATATCTGCGCCGAACTCGAAGCTCTGCCTCGACCGCGCGGTCTGGTAACCACGCCTGTCCACCTGAGATTGCTGCTTGCCGAGGCAAACGACCCGCCCAAAGCGGACTTCCTTCTTTGCGCAACGGCTCCGCTTTCCCCGCAGCTCGCGGCCGAGGCGGAACGGCGCTTCGGAGCACCGCTTTACGAAATCTACGGCTGCACAGAAGCCGGGCAGGTCGCGACGCGGCGCCCGGCGGAGTCCCATCGGTGGCGGCCTTTGCCCGGAGTGGCTCTTTTCGAGAACGAAAAGGGGACATGGGTGAAAGGCGGGCACGTCGAGAATGAGGTGTTGCTCGGCGACGTTATCGAATTGTGCGGTCGAGACGCATTCCTTCTGCACGGACGGACCGCGGATCTCGTCAACATCGCCGGGAAGCGGACTTCGCTCGCGCATCTCAACTTTCACCTGAATTCCATCGAAGGCGTGCGCGACGGGACGTTCGTCATGCCCGAGGAAGACGATGGGACGGTGACTCGCCTGACGGCTTTCGTCGTCGCCCCCGGGCTCGCGAGCGAAACCATCATGGCCGCCCTGCGCCAGCGCATCGACGCGGCATTCCTTCCTCGACCGCTTTGTTTCGTCGAATCCCTGCCCCGCAACGATACCGGCAAGCTGCCGCGAATGGCGCTCGAAGATCTGGTGGCCCGGCTGGCGGCCAAAGCGGGGTAGTGTTGGCGACGGTCGAGCGGACCTTCCCTTCGGATCACGCCGCCGCACAAGGGCATTTCCCGGGAAATCCAATCATTCCCGGGGCGCTTCTGTTGAGCGAGGCGCTACGCGCGATCGAAACGAGTCTGGGAAAAGACCTCTGCCCGTATCAGATCCGATCGGCCAAGTTCATTCGTCCGGTGCGTCCGGGCGAGCGCGTATCCATCGACTTTTCCAGGCGCGACGAAAAAAGAATAAGCTTCAGCTGCAAGGTAGGGGCAACCCCCGTGCTTGCGGGGGAGGTCATTTACGAGCCAAGCCGCGCGGAGAGACGATCCTGAATACCAGCACCGCAATCAGCACCGAAAACAGCCGACGCTGGCGTCCGGCGCCGGCGATTCGCGTCTCGGTGTTTCTGCACGCTGCGGCTGCCGTCTGGCTCGCCGCACACCCGCCGGCATGGCCATGGGCGCTGGGTGTGCTGGGGGCGAATCATCTCGCCCTCTTTCTCGCGGCGCTGTGGCCGCGCGGACAGGTGCTGGGTCCGAACCTGGTGCGCCTGCCCGCATCCGCGGCGCGTCGCCGGGAGATTTCGCTCACTTTCGACGACGGTCCCGATCCAGAAGTGACGCCCCGGGTTCTGGAACTGCTCGATCGCTACCAAGCGAAGGCAAGCTTCTTCTGCATCGGCGAAAACGCGGCCGCTCAGCCCGAGCTCGTGAAGGAGATCGCGCGTCGCGGCCACAGCGTCGAGAACCACAGCTACCGTCATCACCGCGCGTTTGCGTTTTTCGGAATTTCCCGATTGAGGCGCGAAGTGGATGCCGCGCAGTCTACGGTTGCCTCGATCACGGGCCGCCCGCCGGTTTTCTTTCGCGCACCGGCCGGATTCCGCAGCCCGTTCCTCGATTCCGTGCTGGCGCCTCGCGGATTGCGTTACGTGTCCTGGACGCGACGCGGCTTCGACGCGGTGAGCGCCGATCCGCGACGCATTCTGCGGCGGCTGACCCGAGGGCTTGCCGCTGGTGACGTGCTGCTGATGCACGACAGCGCTCCGGTTGTGCTTGCCGTGCTACCCGCATTGCTCGAACAGTTGTCTACGCGGGGCCTCAAGGCGGTTTCTCTCGCTTCAGCCTTCGCGAGCGAGCCCGGCGAATAGAATTCCGTGGGGCGACGAGTGCAGCCTCTCCTCATCAGCCAAGTCTCCGTTGTGAACAGCCTCGGCTCAGGAGTGGAAGCGATGCGTCGCGCCTTGCGCGAAATGCGCTCCGGACTCAGGCCCTGCGATTTCGAGACGGCCCGCATCGACACCTACGTCGGAACAGTGCTGGCGTTGGACGATCTTCGCGTGAGACCCGACCTCCTCGATTACGATTGCCGCAACAACCGCCTGGCGCAGTTGTGCCTCGAGCAGGATGGTTTCGCCGGGCAAGTCGCGGCGGCACGCGACCGGTACGGTGCCGGGAGAATCGGCTTCTATCTCGGTACCAGCACCTCGGGACTGCACGCGACCGAACTCGCCTATCGCCGCCGGGACCCGGAGACCGGCGCCTTGCCTGCCGACTACCGTTACGCCGAGACGCAAAACGCCTACTCGCTCGGAGAATTCGTGCGGCGCTATCTCGGATTGACCGGACCGGGGTTTGTGGTCTCATCCGCTTGTTCATCGACCGCGAAGGCCTTCGGCAACGCCGCGCGCATGATCACCGCGGGAATCTGCGACGCTGCCGTGGTCGGGGGTGCCGACAGCCTGTGTCTCATGACGCTCTACGGATTTCATTCGCTCGGCTTGACCTCGCCCGGACCTTGCCGGCCTTTTGACGCGGATCGGGACGGCATCTCGATCGGCGAAGGGGCGGGCTTCGCGCTGATCGAGAAAGCGGATCGCGCGCGATCCGGGGCTATCCTGCTTCTCGGCGTAGGCGAGAGCTCGGACGCTTACCATATGTCGACGCCCCATCCCGAGGGCCTGGGTGCAAGGATGGCCATGGAGCAGGCTCTGGACAGTGCGGGGCTCCAGCCCCGCGACATCGACTATATCAACCTGCACGGCACGGCCACGAAGACCAACGACGCCAGCGAAGACAAGGCCGTGTTCGAGATATTCGGGCCCGAGACCCCGTGCAGTTCGACCAAGGGGGCGACCGGGCACCTGCTCGGCACTGCCGGAATCACCGAAGCGATCGTTTCCATTCTCGCGATCGAGTGCGGTTTGATGCCGGGCGGCGCGAATACGCGCAGCGTCGACCCCGCGATGAAGAGCAACTACCTGCTTGAAAACAGGCAGGCGAAAGTCACCCGCGTCCTGACCAACTCGTTCGGGTTCGGCGGGAGCAACTGCAGTCTGGTCCTGGGAGTCGCCCAGTGATGCGGGTCTTTGTCGAAGGCGTGGGCTTGCTCGGTCCGGGTCTGCGGGGCTGGGAGGCGGCTCGCCGCGTCCTCACGGGCGAGGAACCTTTCTGCTCGGCTTCCACCGTCATCGGCACAAGCGATCTGCTGCCTCCTGCCGAGCGGCGCCGCACCCCCGTTCCGGTCAGGCTTGCGCTCGCCGTCGGGCAGGAAGCGTTTGAGAACGCCGGCCGCGATGCTGCGGCCACGGCGACCGTGTTCACGTCCTCCTCCGGCGAGGGCGAAACGCTGCATCACATGTGCGAAGCGCTGGCCTCGGCCGAACGGGAGGTGTCGCCGACGCGGTTTCACAACTCCGTGCACAACGCCGCCGCGGGTTACTGGGGCATCGCAACCCGGTCGCGGGAAGCCTCGACAAGCCTCTGTGCCTACGACACGAGTTTCACGGCGGGCCTCGTCGAGGCGGCGACGCAGGTTGAATCGAGGGGGAAGGCGGTCGCCCTGATCGCCTACGACCAGCCCTATCCGGAGCCGCTTCATTCGGCGCGTCCCCTCCTTGCGAGTTTCGGCGCGGCGCTGGTCCTGGCGCCGCACGCCACCCGCCGAGCCTCCGCGACGCTCGAATTGGCGGTTCTGGCGGGCGATGAAAAACCCACCGGCATGTCCGATTCCGGGCTCGAGAAATTAAGGCTCGGCGCACCGGCCGCGAGAGCGCTTCCTCTGCTCGAAGCACTTGCGCGAAAGACGCAGGGCGACGTCGTGCTCGATTTCCTGACCGAAGCGCGCCTGCGCGTCACCGTGAGCCGGTGTTGATTTCCCGGGAGACCATCGCCACGATGATTCCCCACGCGGGATCGATGTGCCTGCTCGACGGCGTGCTCTCCTGGGATGCGAGCCGCATCCGGTGTTTGAGCCGCACCCACCGGGATCGACACAATCCCCTGCGAGTGGACGAAAAACTTCCGGCTTTGTGCGGCATCGAATATGCCGCCCAGGCCATGGCGATACACGGAGTATTGGCCGGCAGCGTCGGGAACCGGCCCCGACTGGGGTACCTGGCGAGCTTGAGGGAGGTACGTTGCAGCAGAACCCGGCTCGATGATCTCGAAGGCGACCTCACCGTCGAAGCCGAGAGGCTGATGGGCGAGGAAAGTCACGTGATCTACAGCTTCGAAGTGCGAGTGGGCGATGTCGAGGTCTTGCGCGGCAGGGCCGCAGTGGTCCTGGAAGCGAGCCGGGCGGGATCGTGATACGGGCGCTCGTCACCGGCGGCAGCGGCGGCATCGGTGCCGCGGTGTGCAGGCGCCTGACGGCCGATGGCCGGCACGTTTACGTGCACGCGAACAGCCGTTTTGCACGGGCCGAGAAGCTTGCCGCCGAGATCGTAACGAACGGAGGTTCGGCCCAAGCGGTGGCGTTCGATGTCGCCGACCGCGACGGAACCGAGACAGCGCTGCGAAAATTGCTCGCAGACGGCCCCATCCAGATCGTGGTCAACAACGCCGGGATTCACGATGATGCCGTGATGCCCGGCATGCGGCCCGAGCAATGGTCCCGGGTGATCGATGTCTCTCTCAACGGGTTCTTCAACGTCACGCAGCCCTTGCTCATGCCCATGATCGGCACGCGCTGGGGACGCATAGTCAACGTGTCTTCGGTCGCCGCTCTCGCGGGCAATCGCGGCCAGACGAACTACGCGGCCGCCAAGGCGGGACTCCACGGAGCGACCAAGGCGCTCGCGCTGGAACTGGCGAACCGCGGCATTACGGTCAATGCGGTTGCACCCGGGATCATCGATTCCGCCATGACGGAGGGCGTTTTTTCGCGAGACGCCATCGAGAAGTTCGTCCCGATGAAGCGCGCCGGGACGCCGGAGGAGGTGGCCGACCTGATCGGATTTCTCGCTTCCGAACGGGCGGCTTATATTTCCGGTCAGATCATTTCGATCAACGGTGCGATGATCTGAGTCAGCCTGCAACTAGTTCTCTGCGTCTACCTTGGCGCTCGAGGCCCTCAGAATCCAGGCGACGCCCAAGCCTCCGCTAAGATTGCTTCTAGACTTGACCAGAGGACTGTCGGCAAACACCGCGCCGCCGACGCTGTCCCATTTCGCAAAGCCGCCGATCCAGAAATTTGAGAAGCGCTTGCTCAGCGCTGCGATGACCGCAGTCCCGGCGTAGCCGCCGCTTGGGTTGAAAGCGGGCCGCTCCGCCGTGGCGAAAATCGGATCGACTGCATAGAAGTATTGGTTGTAGCGCCGATCCGTATAGATCAGACTGCCCTGCAGGCCGAGGTTCCATCCACGGGTTCCCAGTACGTTGCGAAAATCCAAGTTCAGGTTCGGCTGAAAAATCCAGCCGGCCTGCCTGAAATGGGAGAAGTCGGAGGCAATGACGGTGCGCACCGGCAGTCGCAATTCCAGTTTTTCCGTTCGGTTCTCGGACCGAAATAGGGCGATGTTGAGCGAGGGACCTAATTCCAGTGTGGCATCTAGATCGGGCATGCCGCGCCGCGCGTCGTTGTCTTTGGCGGGCGGGGAGCCGCTCAGGCTGAACTCGAGCGCGACCTTGTCGCTGAACAGACGGCGCAGTCTGCGGTCGTCGACTTTAAGGGACTCTCCCCGGTAGACCAAATAAGGCAACGGGAGCACCCAGGTCCGGGATTGATCCGAGCCGCGATAGTGAGGAAGGGTCGTAGCTCCGATTCCTACTCCGAACTCCCACAGCGGCAGCTGCTCGGCCCGCCCGAGACTTGCGCCAAAGCAGAGCAGAAGAACGCAAGATCGGATGGGATTCCGCAGGTCGGTTCGCCGAATGCGCGGATTCGGCTTGCGCTTCAAAGTCGAGGATTCACTGCCCGGGACCGGGCTAGCGTGCGGACAAGTTAGAATCCTGGTTTGCAGAACTTGGTGCCGAGGAAGGGACTCGAACCCCCACAGTGTTGCCACCGCTAGGACCTGAACCTAGTGCGTCTACCAATTCCGCCACCTCGGCGAAAGGGCCGCGCCAGTTCCGGTCTTCAGCCCGAGCGCGGATTCTATAGGAAAGCGCCGATTTGTCAATGAAAAAGCGCGACACCGCGCGTGCAACCGACCCGCATCGCGAACGCGAAGCGTCGCGCTACGAGCATCCGATTCCGAGCCGCGAGTTCATTCTGCAGACGCTCGCGGAAGCCGGCGTCCCACTTACCGACGAAGAGCTCGCGCGGCGGCTCGCGATCAAGCCGATGGAGCGCGATGCGCTCGCGAAGCGTCTGGGCGCGATGGAGCGCGACGGCCAGATCCTGCGCAATCGCAAGGGCGCGATCCTGGTCGCAGCCAAGCTCGATCTGATCAAAGGGCGCGTCGAGGGACATCCCGACGGCTACGGCTTCGTGATCGCCGAAGATGGCGAGGACCTGTACCTCGGCCCGCACGAGATGCGAAAAGTCCTCCATGGCGATCGCGTGATGGTGCGCGAGTCCGGCGTGGACCGGCGCGGTCGCCGCGAGGGGACGATCGTCGAGGTCATCGAGCGCGCAAACCGCCGCGTCGTGGGTCGTCTGCACGGCGAGCGCGGCTTCCTCTTCGTTCAACCCGCCGACCGCCGTATCAGCCAGACCATCCTCATCGCGCCCGAGGACGCAGGCGATGCGCGAGCCGGCCAGGTCGTCGTCGCCGAATTGACCGTGCAGCCCGATGGCCACACCCAGCCGATCGGCCGCGTGGTCGAGGTGCTGGGGGAGGCCGCCGATCCCGGAATCGAGATCGAGATCGCGCTCAGGAAACACGATTTGCCATTCAAGTTCTCGGCGGGGGCCGAGGCGCTCGCGGCTGGGTTTCCGTCCGTGCCGCGTCCGGATGACCTTGCCGGCCGGGAGGATCTGCGGTCGCTCGAGCTCGTGACCATCGACGGCGAAACAGCCCGGGATTTCGACGACGCCGTGTACTGCGAAAAGATGAGCGGAGGGTTTCGGCTCGTCGTCGCTATCGCGGACGTGAGCCACTACGTGCGCGACGGCGATGCGCTCGACCTGGAGGCGCGCGAGCGCGGCAATTCCGTTTATTTTCCCCGCCGGGTCATCCCGATGCTGCCCGAGCAGCTCTCCAACGGCCTGTGCTCGCTCAACGCGGAAGTCGACCGCTTGTGCATGGCCTGCGACATGCTGATCAGCCCGAAGGGCAAGATCGGCGCGTATCGCTTCTATCCGGCGGTCATGCGCTCGCGTGCGCGGCTCACCTATACCTCGGTGGCCGCGGCCCTTGCCGACCCGCGGAGCGAGGCGTCACGGAAGCTGAAAGGTCTCCTGCCTCGCCTGCAACTCTTGAACGAGGTGTTCAGGGCGCTGCTCAAGGCGCGGGAGGAGCGCGGCGCGATCGATTTCGAGACGATCGAAACCCAGTTCGTCTTCGACGGCGAGGGGCGTCTTGCGCGCATCGAGAAGGTCGAGCGCAACGATGCCCACCGCATCATCGAGGAATGCATGCTCGCCGCGAACGTTTGCGCCTCGGACATTCTTTCCAAACGCAAACATCCGGCGCTGTACCGCGTTCATGAAGGCCCGACTCCGGAGAAACTGGAGAGCCTGCGCGAGTTTCTCAAGGGATTCGGTCTCGCGCTCGACGGCGGAGACAAGCCCACTGCGAAACACTACGCGAAGCTGCTCGAGACGGTACGCAAGCGTCCGGACGTGCAGCTGCTCCAGACGGTCCTGCTGCGCTCGCTGCAGCAGGCACAGTACAGCCCGGAGAACGTCGGCCACTTCGGGCTCGCCTACGAGCATTACACGCACTTCACTTCGCCGATCCGCCGCTATCCGGACCTGCTTGTCCATCGTGCCATCAAGGCGGTTCTCTCGGGTGGGCGCTACAACCCGGGCAACTGGGCGGAGCTGGGGAGCCACTGCTCGCAGACCGAGCGTCGTGCGGACGAGGCCACGCGCGAGGTTGCCGCCTGGCTCAAGTGCTATTACATGCGCGACCGCGTCGGTGAGGAGTTCGAAGGCTCGGTCTCGGCGGTGACGAGTTTCGGGATTTTCGTGGCGCTCGACGAATTCTACGTTGAGGGGCTCGTGCACATCTCCGAGCTCGGGCAGGACTATTTCCACTTCGACGCTACACGTCATCAATTGATCGGCGATCGCACCCGGAAGCAGTTCCGTCTGGCCGACAGGGTGAAAGTCAGGATTGTCCGGGCGGATCTCGAGACGAGCCGGATCGATTTCGTGCTCGCGGGCGAATCCGCCGGGGGCCCGGGCCGTGCGCGCTCCCTCCGTCGACGCGCAAGATCGTAGGACAGCAGGATGAAACCGACCCGCGCCGTTTTCGGATTTCACGCGGTGCTTGCGCGGCTGCGCGCCGATGCGGCGTCGGTGACGGAAATCTATCTCGATGAAGACCGCAAGGACGCGCGCGCGAAAGACCTCGTCCTCGCCGCGGAAAAAGCCGGCGTCTCGCTTATGCGCGTTCCGACCAAGCGCTTGGACGGTTTCTACGGCGGCGGCCGCCACCAGGGCGTGGTGGCGATGGCGTTCGAAAAACCGGCGCGCGAGGGCCTGGAGGATCTGCTCGACTCGGTGAAGGAAGCGCCGCTTTTGCTGGTGCTGGACGGCGTGACCGATCCGCACAACCTCGGAGCGTGTTTGCGGGTCGCGGACGCCGCCGGCGCCCACGCGGTGATTGCACCCAAGGACCGTGCC
>Ga0193733_1000110_pt1 | contig 29872 bp, 30 predicted proteins | sample U1s2metaG_FD_145076 | JGI IMG/M metagenome (GOLD analysis project Ga0193733, IMG submission 145076) | Soil microbial communities from a riparian zone of the East river system, Colorado, United States - U1s2 | ecosystem: Environmental > Terrestrial > Soil > Riparian zone | place: USA: East River...
CGTCACACCAGAAAGAGCGTCGCCAAGCCAAGGAAAATGAAAAACCCCCCGCTGTCGGTGATCGCGGTGATCAGGACCGAGGAGCCGAGGGCCGGATCGCGCCCGAGCCTCATCATGGTGAGTGGGATCAGCACTCCGGCAATAGCGGAAAGCACAAGGTTCAGCGTCATCGCCGCCGTCATTACCAGACCGAGCGACACCTTCTGATAGAGCCAATAGGCGATCAGGCCGAGCGCGCTGCCCCAGATGAGGCCGTTCAGCAGCGAGACGCCCAGTTCCTTTGCGAGCAGCTTCTTCGCGTGCTCTCTTTGCAACTGCCCGAGCGCGATGGAGCGCACGATCAAGGTGATGGTCTGGTTGCCCGAATTACCGCCGATGCCTGCCACGATAGGCATCAGCGCGGCGAGCGCGACCAGCTTCTCGATCGAGTGCTCGAAGGCGCCGATCACGCGCGAGGCGAAAATAGCGGTGACGAGATTGATCGCCAGCCACGACCAGCGGTTCTTCACGCTCGCCCAGACCGATGAAAACACGTCCTCTTCTTCGCGCAGTCCCGCCTGAGTGAGGAGCTCGCTCTCGCTCTTGCTGCGGATGAAATCGACGACCTTGTCCACCGTCACCCGGCCGACGAGCTTCCCCTGCTCGTCCACGACCGGTGCCGAGACCAGGTCATAGCGCTCGAATGCCTGGGCGGCGTCTTGCGCCTTGTCGCCGGACTGGAGCGTGACGACGTCACTCACCATGACCTTTCCGACATTGTGCTCAAGTTCGGAGACGATCAGTTTGGAAAGCGGCAGCACGCCCTTCAAGCGCTCGTCCCGGTCGACGACGAAGATCTGGTCGGTATGGTGAGGTAGCGCATCGAAGCGCCGCAGATACCGCGTGACGGTCTCGATCGCGGTGTCCTCGCGCACGCTGACCACGTCGAAATCCATGAGGGCGCCGACCGCATCCTCGGCGTACGACATCGCCGCGCGCAACTGTTCACGTTCCTCGACGGGCAAGGCTTGGAAGACATCGTGGATAACTCCTTCGGGGAGGTCCGGCGCGAGGTCGGCGATCTCGTCGGTCTCCAACTGCTCGGCCGCAGCGACCAGCTCCTGCAAATCCATGCTGCGGATGAGAGTCTCGCGCACCGCATCGGAGGCTTGGAGCAGGATTTCGCCGTCGCGCTCCGCTTTGACGAGATTCCAGACGGCGAGCCGCTCCTCCAGCGGCAGCGATTCGAGCACGTACGCGATGTCGGCCGGATGCATGGAGTCGAGCTTCGCGCGAAGTTCGGCGACGTTCTGCCTGTGCACGAGAGATTCCACCAGCTCGTGCTTTGGCATTTCTTGGCGTTCCACCAAGTGCTCGACCAGGCGGTGCCGCCGAAGGAGCTCTTGAACCTCACGCACGTCGGCTTGGAGGTCCTCGAGTTCCTTCTTCGGGCTGAGGGTTTCGATCATGCGTGCCGGCCCTTCGCCGTGAATGGGTCCCCGGGTTGCCGCGGGCAACGCCCCGCACGCGGCTGCGGCGATTCTAGCAGCCAGCTGTATGATGGCGATAGAAAAATCTCGCCTGATGGCACCCCACCGCGCAGCAGTTGACGCATGTTTTGGCTGACGTGAAGGCTTCAAATCGCTTTGCCGACGACGTGCGGCCCAGGGAGGTTCTCGCCTGGGCGATGTACGACTTTGCCAACTCCGGTTACACCACGGTCGTGATCACCGCCGTATTCAACGCCTATTTCGTTGCGGTGATCGCGGGCAACGCACCTTGGGCAACTTTTGCTTGGACTGCGGCGTTGTCGGCCTCGTACGCTTTGATCCTGCTGACTGGACCGGTCGTTGGAGCCTACGCCGACCTGCGTGCCGCAAAAAAGCCCCTGCTCGTTCTCACCACGGCTGGTTGCGTGATCGCGACCGCCTTGCTCGCGTTCACCGGGCCCGGAACGCTCGCGCTTGCGGTGGTGCTGCTGGTGTTTTCCAACTTCTGCTTCGGCTCCGGTGAAAACCTCGTCGCCGCGTTCCTGCCCGAGCTCGCCCGCGGCGACTCGCTGGGGCGGGTGTCGGGGTGGGGCTGGAGTCTAGGCTATCTCGGCGGTCTTTTGACTCTCGGTCTTTGCCTAGGCTACGTCATCTGGGCCCAGGCTCACGGGCAGGAACCGCAACAGTTCGTGCCGGTCACGATGCTGATCACCGCCGCAACCTTCGCCGCAGCGAGCCTGCCGACTTTCTTGGTGCTCAGGGAGCGCGCCCGCCCGGCGCCGGTCGCTGCCGGCGAAAATCTGGCGCAGGCGGCCTTTGGACGGCTCGCGCAGACCGTGCGCCAAGCCGCTCGCTATCGGGACCTCGCGCGGTTCCTGATATGCATCGTCTTCTATCAAGCGGGAATCCAGACGGTCATCGCGCTCGCCGCGATTTACGCCGAACAGGCGCTCGGTTTCACGACGAAGGATACGATTGCCCTCATCTTGGTGGTCAACGTGACTGCCGCAGTCGGCGCGTTCGCCTTCGGCAACATCCAGGATCGACTCGGACATGTGCGAACCATTGCTCTTACTCTTCTTCTGTGGATCGCAACGACCTTGATAGCTTGGTCCGCGTCGGAGTCCGGACTTTTCTGGGTGGCCGCCAATCTCGCAGGACTGTGTTTGGGTTCCTCGCAGTCGGCCGGCCGGGCGCTGGTCGGATACCTGAGCCCCGCTGACAGGCGCGCCGAGTTTTTCGGACTCTGGGGGCTGGCAGTAAAGCTGTCCTCGATTCTGGGGCCGATTACCTACGGCTCGGTGACCTGGATCACCAATGGCAATCATCGTCTCGCCATGCTGGCGACCGGCGGATTCTTCGTTGCCGGCCTTGTCTTGCTGGCGGGGATCGATGTCCCTCGCGGTCGGCGCGCGGCAGAACAGCCCTAGCAGTCGTCGTCGCGAAGACTACGGAACCTGCGCGGCGGACATCTGCGCCAATATGCTCTCGCTATAGTTCACCAAATAGGCTGAGTCGCGGTTGCGGTCGTAGTAGCGCGGGCGCGGAAGCATCGCTGCCAGACGCGCCGCCTGCTCCGGTTCGAGGCCGGCTGCCTCCACGCCGAAGTAGTGGCGTGCCGCCGCTTCGGCTCCGAAGACGTTTTCGCCCCATTCCGCGACGTTCAGATAGATTTCGAAAATGCGCCGCTTGTCCATGGAGGTCTCGAGCATCGCGGCAAGAATCGCCTCCTGGCCCTTGCGCAGCAGACTGCGCTCGCCCGAAAGAAACAGGTTCTTAGCGACCTGCTGGGTGATGGTCGAGCCCCCGGCGACAAATTTCCCGCGGCGCTGGTTCTTGTCCATCGCCCGCTGGATGCCTTCCCAATCGAAGCCCTCGTGATCGACGAACTTTGCGTCCTCTGCAATGATGATGGCGCGCTTCAGGTGGATCGAAATTCGTTCGTAGTCCGCCCATTTCTGATCGAGCGCCGCCTTGGGCTTGTTCTGTCGCAAGGCCTCCAGGCGCGCATCCATGACTCGCGTCGTGGCGGGATTGTGCTCGACCCAGTACAGGATCTGCGCCAAGAACCAGAACTCGTAGACGGCAAGGCTGACGACCGCCGTCCCGGCGGTATAGCAGAACATCCTCCACAGTGAAACGAGCAGCCTCATTCTGCAGGCGCTTTGCGCTACCCGGGCCGCTCAGCTTGCACTGCAAAAAAGGCCCATCCCTTCCTAGTCACTGAATACCTTATCACCGCGCGCGAAATGCCAGGTGCGGGTGATCACCAGGATGTCGGTTTCCTTGCGGATGTCGGCGGGGAATCTGGCGTAGGGCGCAGCCAGTTGAACGATGCGCTGTGCGGCGGCATCGAGGATTTTGTATCCGGAGGATCGCTCGAGATCCATCGCCACCAGCGTGCCGTCCGAGTTAATCGACACGGTGAGCCTGAGGTTGCCGTAGATTCTGCCGCGCGCACTTTCGGGATAGTTGAGATTCCCGATGCGCTCGATCTTCTGGCGCCAGTCCTCGACATAGAGTGCGTACCGAACCTCGGCGGCACGCGCGCCCACGAAGGTCTTGCGCGGACGCTTGTTGTACTCCTCGATCTGGCGCGCGATTTGCGCTTCCATCCGAGCAACGATCAGGGCGCTTTCGGCGAGATCCGCTCCGGAGACCTGCGACCTCATCTCGGCCTGCGGTTCGGGCTCGGCCGAGGCGATCTCTTTCCGAGACTGCACTTGTGAGAGCAGTTGTCTTTGTCGCGCCTCTAGCTCCTGCACGCGGCGGATCGCCTCCTTCAAGTCTGAGCCGCGCTCCGTCGGCTGCGTTACCGGAAGCGGGGATTTCGCCCGGCGATCGAGATCGGTATCGCCACCCCCGTCAAGGTTGGACTGGGCGTGGACCTCGGGCCGGGCCGGCTTCGAGCGGGTTTTCGAATTCACCAACACCACTTCGAGCTGTGACGGGGTGAGCTTGCGCAGGGCATCGGGCAACCTGAAATGGATCGAGAGCACGATCGCGTGGAGAACGATCGAGATGGACAGCGCCATCGCCAGCGCGCGCGAATCGGGATCCAGCCTGGCAAGCGGCTGCGGCCACGCGAGGGCGTTAGAGACGCTCAACTTTCCGACCCCTAAAAGCTTTGAGAATCATGGAAGTCTAGGCCCTTTTTCGAGTTCTGTCTCATGTGTGCTCCACCGAGCCGCTCGAGATGTCCTTGCAGCGACGATATACACACTTGAGATCGGCTTCAATGAGGTCGATTTCAGTTACTGCGATTTCGACGCCCGTACCCGGAGTGAGTTCGGGCAGCGACGGCACCCTGGCGTAGAGCGGTAAGCCGTCGAACTTGACCAGATTTTCGCGCACCACCTCGGCCCCCGCAACATCGATCGCCTCCTGCAGCAGCCACCTTAGACACCAGTAGTGCTCCATGCGCCGCTGGAATTCGTCGTAGGAAGCGTATGTCGTTTCGAAATCATGCACCGCAGCGAGCATGATGTCTGCGTTCCGCGAAAATGGCGGCGCCTTCCCGTCGAGGAGCGCGAGGAGCTGCCACTGGTTTATCAGATCCACGTATCGGCGCCGAGGCGAACTCGTCCAGGCATAGTGGCTGATTCCCAGGCCCAGGTGCCCCATGGCCGAAGTGGTCATCCTGACCTTGCCAGCCGACTGCACTCGGTAGATCGCCGCGACATCGTGATCGTCGAGCAGCTTCCCCCAGGTGCTGTTTACCGCGATCATCAGCTCAGCGACCAGCTTATCGAGCGGCGTGCCGCGACGACGCTCGACGATGTTGATGCGCACGTTTTCCCCGTGACCCTCGACGCGGAAGGCGTAGTCAGGGCGTTCAGGCCCCGAAGAGGATTTGCCGCGTCCCCGCTCGAGCGCGCCCGCAAACTTCCAGAGCGTGTTCAGCTCACGCGAATACGGGATGTCCTCGCGCGACGTGGCGGAAAGAAACGCCGCATCAAGTTCTTCGACTGCCTGATGGCGCAGGTTCGCCGCAATGCGCACCCGCTCGGCGCGGGTGTGGTGAGACTCGACCACGAAATCGTCGGTGCGTACATCGAAATAGAGGGAACACGCCAGGCGCTCGGCGCCTTCGGTAAGGGAGAAGCGCTCGATCGCTTCGGGCGGCAGCATGGTGATCTTGCGGCCCGGCATGTACACGGTCGAGAGCCGCTCGCGCGCCACGGCGTCGAGCGCCGATCCGGGTGCGAACCCCAGGGCGGGAGCAGCAATGTGAATGCCGACGCGTAGCCGGCCGGTCGCAAGAAGGGCCAGCGAGAATGCATCGTCGATTTCCGTCGTAGCCGCGTCATCGAGGCTGAATGCTTCCACTTCGGCGACTGGCAAAGCCCGAGGCTCGGCTATCTCGAACTTCAGAGGAAAATCAGTCCCCTTTGGAAAATATTCATAGAGAAATCGATTGAGGTGGTAATCGTAGCTTGAGGGCAGCGCGCCGCAGCGCTCCACCAGCTTCGCCGGTGACATGCCGGTCTTTGCGCACGCCTCCTCGAGCGCTTTGGTTTCCGCGCGGTTGCGATCGGGCTTGTACAGGAGCTGTTCCCGGAGCGGCCGGAACTCTTCCGGAAACACGCCGTGCTCGAGCTGCTCAGCCCAGGCTGAAATCTGCATTTGCTGTTGTTTCTTCCTTTCTATGCCGACGAGCGCGGCGCGCAGCGTCTCGGGCGGCGCAGCCCGATACCGCCCCCTGCCCTTCCGGTAGAAGTACATCGGCGCCGAGTGCAGCTTCACCAGAATACCGGCTGCCTCCACCGCCGAAGGCGTGCGGCCGCAATACTCGCGCGCGAGCTCGGTGAATCCGAATTCTTCCGTGCCGCAGCACTGCCACAGGAAGTCCGCGTCGATACCGCCCGCCAACGCCTCGGCTCGCGCGAGCAGCTCCACGGCGGCGGGCTCAGGAAACCGCAATAGCACATCCCTTGACTTGATCTTGGCTCGCTTGCCATGCGGTGCCTCGACCTGGAGGGTGTTGTCGCTGTCGGCGAGCACCGTGGCGACTTTAAATCCACCGCTGTCTTCGTAGAGAACGTTCACGAAAGGGAGGCAAACGGGAAAAGAGCCGCGTCGCGCCGGCCCGATGAGTGCCATAATTATATCGCAGTATCGTTCCTGTTCACGCCGACAAAGACGCCAACGATTGCCACATGGCCAAGATCGAATCGATTGCCGTCGCAACCGTCCGGGTCCCGCTAGACAGAGTGACGAGCTTCGCCACGCGCTCGGTTTCGGCGCGGGACTACGGGCTAGTCAAAGTGCGTGCAGGGGGCGTCGAGGGTATCGGATTCTGCTACGCAGGTTCTTCCGGGGGAACGCTCGTTGCGCAAGCTGTGGAGCAGCTCCTTGCGCCGGGCCTGCTCGGCCGCGAAAGCCTGCTCGTCGAGGGCCTTTGGCAGCGCATGTTCGAGGAAACATTGCTGCACGGACGCTCCGGCAGCGTCATGCGCGCGATCTCGATCCTGGACTGTGCGCTTTGGGACCTGAATTCGCGCGCGTCGAAACTTCCGCTTTACATGTATCTCGGCGCTGTGTTGGATGAGGCCGTCCCGGCGTACGCAAGCGGCGGCTACTACCTCCCGGGCAAGACGCCGAAAAAGCTCGGCGAGGAAATGGCGGGCTACGCAAAAGCCGGTTTTCGTGCCGTGAAGATGAAGGTGGGACGGCTCTCTCCCAAGGAAGAGGAAGCGCGCGTAAAAGCTGCGCGCAACGCGATCGGGCCCGACGTCGCCTTGATGCTGGATGCGAACAACGCCTGGCACGATTTGCCGACCGCGATGCGTTATATGGAGCGCTTCGAACTCTACGACCCATATTGGATCGAGGAGCCGTTCTTCCCCGATGATATTGACAACCACGCGCGCCTGGCGAAACTCACGCGCGTGACGGTTGCCACGGGAGAGATTGGCACTGGGCGTTGGCATTTCAAGGAAATCCTCGATAAGGGCGCGGCGCAGATCCTGCAGACGGACGCCCTCGTGTGCGGCGGTGTCTCTGAATGGAGAAAAATTGCCGCTACCGCATCGAGCTATGGCGTCACTGTCTGCCCGCACTGGTTTCACGACCTGCACGCGCAGCTTGTAGCGGCAACACCCAACGCACGCTACGTGGAGTTCTTCCCCGACGACCAAGTGCTCAATTTTCGGCGTCTCATCGATACGCAACTGAAAACAAAAGACGGCATGCTGATTCTGCCGAAAACGCCCGGCCTCGGGTTTGGGTTCGATGAAAAAGCCGTCGCCCGCTATGCACTCAAAGACGGAGAGTCGGTCTGGAAGATGCTGAAGGTGAAGTAGTCAATCCATTCCGGCGAATTCCAGTATCAGCGGGATTTGTTCGGGAAAGCTCGCAAGGGTGTGGTCGCCTCCTTGCACGACGACCCGCTTCGCGCCCCTGTACTTTCTCACCGCCGCTCGGTAGTCGAGCACTTCGTCCCCGGTTTCCACGAGGAGCAGGTAGTGCTCGGGGTGCACTTTGTTCACGAAGAGATCCTTCCATTGCCGCAGGTGCTCTTCGGTGAGCTCGTAGCTCTCGTCCCCGTGAAAGGCCCGTTGCGGGCCGACGTAGGCGCGAAGGCTCACGTGCGGGTCGACCGCCGGATTGATCAGCACCGCGCGCACGCTATGCTCCTCAGCCAGCCAGGTCGCATAGAATCCGCCAAGCGAGCTCCCGACTAGCGTGATTTTTTCCTTCGAGTGTCGCTCCATCTCGGCTTCCAAGACCGCCACGGCCCTGTCCGGTAGGTGAGGCAATTGCGGGCAGGCAAATTCCGCCCCCTTGCCTTGCCCATCGAGGTATCGCTTCAAGAGCTGCGCCTTGGCGGATTGCGGCGAACTGTTGAATCCGTGGAGATAAATGATCACGCTCGCGTCGTCGGGGCCGCCCGCATTGAGAGGGAAGCGAGCAGCAGCTCGTGGATACCCCCGAACCCCCCGTTCGACATGACAAGAACCTGATCGCCCGAGTGCGCCTCGGCAACGATGGCCGCGACGAGCCGCTCAAGATCGTTCTCGATACTCACTCGATTGCCAAGCGGCGCGAGCGTAGCAGAAGCATCCCAGCCGAGGTTCGCGCCATAGCAAAAAATCCTGTCAGCCTGTTCGAGGCTTGCGGGCAGACGGTCCTTCATCAGGCCGGCTCTCATCGTGTTTGAACGCGGCTCGAGGACGGCCAAGATGCGCGCGCTTCCTACTTGATCACGCAGGCCGGAAACCGTCGTCGCGATGGCCGTCGGGTGGTGCGCGAAATCATCCCAGACTGCAACACCCGCAGCCGTGCCCCGCAGCTCCATGCGGCGCCGGACGCCCTTGAAGCGCTCGAGCGTTTGGATAGCTCGCTTCGGATCGACGCCGGCAGCCTGTGCCGCGGCGATAGCCGCGAGCGCATTCTGAAGGTTGTGCCCGCCCTGAAGCTCCCAGCGCAGCAGCCCAATAGCTCTGCCTTGATTGAATATTTCAAAGGAGCCCCGCCGGACCACGCTTGCACTCCAACCATCATCCACGCCAAACCGCTCCACCGCGCTCCAACAGCCGCGAGCAAGGACACGGTCGATCGAGGCGTCAGCGCCGTTTACTATCAATTTTCCAGATCTAGGTATCGTTCGGACAAAGTGGTGAAATTGGGTCTCAATCGATACAAGATCCGGGAAGATGTCAGCATGATCGAACTCTATGTTGTTCAAAATCGCCAATCTTGGCCGGTAATGCACCATCTTGGAACGTTTGTCGAAGAAAGCGGTATCGTATTCATCGGCTTCGATCACGAAATCGGCCTGTTTCCCGAAACTAGCAGACACGCCAAAGTTGATCGGAATGCCGCCAATGAGGAACCCAGGGTTTAGCCCCGCATCCTCCAAAATCCAGGCAACCATGGAAGAAGTCGTTGTTTTTCCATGTGTCCCTGCGACTGCAAGCACCCGCCTGCCCAACAGAGCATTTTCGGCGAGCCATTGCGGGCCGGAAACATAGCGGTCGCCCCGATCCAATATGGATTCCATCAGCGGGTTTCCCCGGCTCACGACGTTCCCGACTACCCACACATCCGGATTCAATGCCGCTTGATCGGCGCCATACCCTACGGTCAATTCGATGCCCTCCGCTTCGAGTTGCGTGCTCATCGGCGGGTAGACATTGGCGTCGCATCCGGTGACCCGGTGGCCGGCAGTCTTGGCGATCACGGCAATGCCACCCATGAAAGTGCCGCAAACGCCGAGTATATGGATGTGCACGGGACGGGCAGGCACGCCAGGGTCGGACTGAAAGGCGCCCGGCCAAAAAAGGGAATGATTCTAGCCTACTTCGCCGCGTTTTCCGGCTGCGGTATCATGGCCCGACTCCCGCCTGCCTTTCTCAATGCCGAAAGAAAGCAAGTTCAAGCAGCAGATGCGAGCGCGTATCGCTGCGGCCGCCGCGCGAATGATGGCCGAAGATGGGCTCGATGATTTTGCCCTCGCCAAACGCAAAGCCGCTCGCCAGCTGGGTGCGGAGAACACCCAGTGGCTTCCGAAGAACGAGGAAATCGAGGTGGAGCTGCGAGCGTACCAGTCCCTTTACCAAGGTGAGGAGCAGCGCGAACGCGTCCACTACTTGCGCGAGCGAGCGCTCGAGGCAATGCGCCTGCTTGAGCGGTTCCGCCCCTACCTGGCCGGTGCGGTGCTAAAGGGCACGGCTGGGCGATACAGCGACATCGACTTGCAGCTGTTCACCGATGACGGTAAGGCGGTGGAGCTCTTCCTCCTGAGCCGCAATATTGAGTACGATATTTCCGATCAGCGTCATTACGCGGGCGACCAAGCGCGCGCCGTATCTGTTCTAAAGCTCGACTGGCAGGGCGTACCAGTCAATCTGGCGATCTATAGCCTGAAGGAAGAACGCGGCACGCTGAAGACAACGCCGGCGGGGCGACCGATCGAGCGCGCTGGGATTCAAGCCGTCACGCAACTTCTCTCCCACGGCTGTAGCTGAAAGGCCGGTTTACTTTCCAATGGGTCTTGCCGTAGGAAGAACCGGGAGAATACGCGCCTCCGAGCGAATTACGGGTCTCGTCGAGCCGAAGACGTGTCGCGAACAGCACTGAAATACGGATAACGTCGCTCTATTTGACCATAACTACCTTGATCGTACTGGATTAAGCTGCAGGGCTAGTTTCACGCTCCTGGCCCGTCTTCGCTGCTCGTCGATCTTGCGTTATGATGCATCGGTTTTCGCGCCGCAAAGGGCCTCCCATTTGTATTCGAACTGCGGCGAACGCTGGACAATTTCGGACATCGGCCCCAAACTTCACCTATGTCCAAGCCAAAACGCGCATTGGGCCTACGCTCGCGGACGCCAAGAGGAATCTTGATCATTCACGGCCCCAATCTGGACATGCTGGGTGTTCGTGAGCCCAGCATCTACGGAAAGGAATCCCTTGCCAGGATCAACGAGAGGCTCGCTCGCATCGCCAAACGCGAGGGGGCTGCCCTGGAGACTTTTCAAAGCAACCATGAGGGAGCTTTGATAGAACGCGTGCATCGAGCCAAGAAGCAGCGAATTTCCTGGATCATCGTCAATCCCGGGGGGCTGACCCACACAAGCGTGGCGTTACGCGACGCTTTGGCAGCGGTCGCGATTCCGTTTCTTGAGGTACATCTGTCCAACATCTACTCCAGAGAGCCGTTCCGGCGCCATTCGTACTTTTCCGACCTCGCGGTGGGTACGATCTGCGGACTGGGCAGCCGGGCGTACGAGTTCGCGCTGCAGTTCGCCTTGCACTCAAACTGAGAGCTTGGTTCGGGGTCGCTTGCGAGAACTCCGAAACCACGCGGGAACGGGCGTGCGTGCCCGGACCGGAAGGAGGCCCGTATGGATTTGCGAAAACTGAAAAAGCTTATCGACCTCGTTGAAGAGTCGGGAATTGCCGAACTGGAGGTCACGGAGGGCGAGGAGAAGGTCAAGATCGTGAAAGGCGGTTCAAGCGGAAAAGAGGTCGTTGTCCTTTCCCCGTCCGCCCCGGCGGCGAGCCCGCCCGCAGCTGAAGCAGCGACCGCGTTGGCAGCCGCGGCCCCAGCCTCCACACAGGGGGAGGCGCCGACATCACTCGAAGGGCATATCGTCAAGTCTCCGATGGTGGGCACTTTCTACCGGTCGGGTTCCCCCGGCGCAAAGCCCTTCGTCGAGGTTGGAGATACGGTCAAGGCGGGACAGGCCATCTGCATCATCGAGGCGATGAAGCTGATGAACGAAATCGAGGCCGACAAAGACGGTGTGATCAAGGCGATCATGGTCGAGAACGGCCAGCCGGTCGAGTACGGCGAATCTCTGATGATGATCGGCTAGCGTAGCCGGTATCAAAGGGGAAATACCAGGGCGCGCCTACCATTCCCCACATTAGAGGTTGGAAGACCGCCTATCAAATCATGTTCGAGAAAATTCTGATTGCCAATCGCGGAGAAATCGCCCTGCGTATTCAGCGCGCGTGCCGTGACATGGGCATCAAGACCGTGGTAGTGCATTCCGAAGCCGACAGCGAGGCCAAGTACGTGAAGCTCGCCGACGAATCGGTGTGCATCGGACCGGCGGCATCCAGTGCGAGCTATCTCAATATACCAGCCATCATCAGCGCTGCAGAGGTGACCGACGCCGAGGCAATTCATCCGGGCTACGGATTTCTCGCCGAAAATCCGGACTTTGCCGAACGCGTGGACAAGAGCGGCTTCATTTTCATCGGCCCTCAAGCGGAGACCATCCGGCTGATGGGCGACAAAGTGAACGCTAAGCAAGTCATGGAGAAGGCCGGAGTGCTGTGCGTACCCGGCTCGGACGGTCCGCTGCCCGATGCCCCGGAGGAGGCGCTCAAGATCGCGAGAAAAATCGGTTACCCGGTCATCGTAAAGGCAGCGGGTGGGGGCGGCGGACGCGGCATGCGAGTCGTGCACACGGAAGCCGCGCTCAAGAGTGCGATAAGCGTCACGCGGGCGGAGGCCGGGGCGGCTTTCGGCAACGCCACGGTCTATCTGGAGAAGTACCTCGAAAACCCGCGGCACATCGAGGTGCAGGTGCTCGCCGACGGGCACAAGAACGTGATCCATCTCGGCGAGCGGGATTGCTCCATGCAGCGACGGCACCAGAAGATCATGGAGGAGGCCCCGGCACCCGAACTTACGTCGAAGCAGCGCGCTCGTATCGGGGAGCGCTGCATCGAGGCATGCCGCAAGATCGGCTACCGCGGAGCCGGCACTTTCGAGTATCTCTACGAAGAGGGTGAGTTCTACTTCATCGAAATGAACACGCGCATCCAGGTCGAGCATCCGGTGACCGAAATGATCACCGGCGTCGACATCGTCCAGGAGCAGATCCGCGTCGCCGCGGGCGAGAGGCTATCTGTGCGGCAGAAGGACATCGTCTTTCGCGGCCACGCGATAGAGTGCCGCATCAATGCCGAGGACCCGTTCCGCTTCACGCCATCGCCCGGTCGCATTACGTCCTATCACCCCCCGGGGGGACCCGGCATCCGGGTCGATACGCATATTTACCAAGGCTACACCGTGCCGCCCAACTACGACTCGTTGATCGGCAAGGTCATCGCCTATGGGGAGAACCGCGATCAGGCGATCCGGCGCATGCGCATCGCACTCTCCGAAATGGCAATCGAGGGCATCCAGACCAACATCGCGCTGCATCAGGAACTCCTGCTCGACAACCGCGTCATCAAAGGAGGGGTGAACATCCATTACCTCGAGCAGAAGCTCGCCCAGCAAAAGAAGCGCGATACCGCAAGGTAGAGGATCGAACGTGTGACGTTTACCGCGCTCGTCCTGGAAGTGAAAGGGGAGGAGGTTGACTCCCTCTCCGATGCGCTGCTCGATGCGGGTGCGCTGTCGGTAAGCTGCGAGAACGCCCGAGCGGAGACTGCAGCGCAAGTGCCACACTTTGATGGATCGGGCGAGTCCGTTTCCTGGCCCCGGGTGAAACTCACCGCGTTATGCAAAGTCCAAGCCGAGCCCGAGCAATTGCTCCTGCGCGCGTGCAATCTAGCCGGTGTCGCGGTGCCGGTTCACGAGCTACGCAGCGTTCCCGACGAAGATTGGGTCGCAAGATCGAGGGAACAGTTTGGGCCGATCCGGGTTTCGGCGACTTTGTGGATCGTGCCGACTTGGCGCTCGCCGCCCGAGCCCGATGCGATCAACCTTGTACTCGATCCCGGGCTCGCGTTCGGTACCGGCGCCCACCCGAGCACGCGCCTGTGCCTACAGTGGCTCGAGCGCAGCATCGCCGGCGGGGAAACGGTTCTCGACTACGGCTGCGGTTCCGGTATATTGACGATCGCCGCCTTGAAGCTCGGCGCGCGCCGAGCAGTCGGCGTGGACATCGATCCCGACGCCGTAGCGACGGCCCGGGCCAATGCCCGGCGCAACGACGTTGCCTGCGAATTTCTCGAAGATTGCGCGCCGCTTACGTTCACCGCAGATGTCGTGATCGCCAATATCCTCGCCAATCCGTTGAAGCTGCTCGCTCCGATACTCGCATCGCGATGCAGGCACGGCGGACAGATTGCGCTCTCGGGAATTCTGTCGGATCAGGCAAGCGAAGTCGCGAGCTGTTACTCACCCTGGATCGCGTTCGCGCCACCTGCCGAGGCGGAGGGCTGGGTGTGCCTCTCGGGGGTAAAGCTGTGAGCATGATCACGCGCTGCCCGGCTTGTGCCACCGCGTTTCGCGTGACCGAGCCACAGCTTCGTGCGCGTGCGGGCCAAGTCCGCTGTGGGCGTTGCGGGGCTCTTTTCGATGCGCTTGCCGCGTTGAGCCCGGATCCGGCTAGCCGCCCCGGCCGGGAGGACGCGCAAGACCCTCCGATCTCAGCCAGCATGGCGGTCCTGCTCGACACCGATAGGGACGTGTCCTTTGACTTCGGGCCGCAGTCGCGGCCGCGTCCAAGCCGGCTGTGGTGGGTCGCGAGCGTGTTTCTGCTGCTCGCTCTCGCGGTGCAAGGCGGCTATCAGTACCGGGGCGAGATCGCAGTGCTCCTTCCCGAAGCAAAGCCCCTCGTTCAGCGCATTTGCGCCCAGTTCGGATGCGACGTGCCGCTACCTCGCCGCGCCGAGTTGCTCAGTATTGAGTCTTCCGACCTGCAGGCAGACGGCACCCATCCCAGCGTGATGGTACTGACGGCAACGCTTCGGAACCGCGCCGGCTTCATCCAAGCGCTCCCCGCTTTGGAACTAAGCCTCACCAGTACCCAGGGCGAGACCGTCGCCCGACGCGTACTGACACCCAAGGACTACGTGCCCCAGAGCACGCGATCGGAGCCCGGCTTCGCTGCCGGGAGCGAGCTGCAGATTCGGGTCTACATCGAAGCTGTGGCGCTCAAGCCTATCGGCTATCGGCTCTACTTGTTTTACTCGTAGGAAATCCCATGCGTACTCTGATCTGCGGCTCGATCGCGTACGACAACATCATGGTATTTCGCGGCCGTTTCCGGGAGCACATCCTTCCAGACCAGATCCACATATTGAACGTGGCGTTCCTCGTTCCCGAGCTGCGGCGCGAGTTCGGAGGTTGCGCAGGCAACATCGCTTATAACCTGAAGCTCCTGGGCTCTGACCCGCTGGTCATGGCTACGGTAGGAGACGACTCCCTGCTGTATTTTGAGCGGCTCGAACGGCTCGGCATCAAGCTGGATTTCGTGCGCCAAGTGCCCAATACCCTCACCGCACAGGCATTCATTACAACCGATCTCGACGACAATCAGATCACTGCTTTTCACCCCGGGGCGATGAATCACTCGCATCTGAACAACATTACGGGAGAGCTGGATGTGGGCCTCGCGATCATCGCGCCCGATGGACGCGAGGGCATGCTGCAGCACGCGCGCGAGCTCGCCGGGCTCGGCATTCCGTTCATGTTCGACCCCGGCCAGGGACTGCCTATGTTTTCCGGTGAGGAGCTGCTCGCTTTCGTGGACCAGGCCAGCTACGTCGCCGTCAACGACTATGAAGGCCGGATGCTCGAGGAGCGGACTGGCCGCAAGCTCGAAGACATGGCGCAAGAACTCAAGGCACTCGTTCTCACCCGGGGCGCAGAGGGGTCTATCATCTACGCGAACGGCGAACGGATCGAGATTCCTTGCGTTAGGGCGCCCGAAGTGGTGGATCCCACCGGTTGCGGCGATGCGTATCGCGCCGGTCTTCTTTATGGTCTTGCCGCGGGCTTCGACTGGCCGAAGACTGGCAGACTCGCTGCCTTGATGGGTGCAATCAAGATCGCATCCCGTGGTGGCCAGAATCATTCCATGAGCCTCGATGAAATCAAGAACCTGTTCCGCCGAAATTTCGGGTCCGACATTTGAGGACCGCCGCCGGTCCTGCGCCGCCAGCCAGTAGAATGCCGCCTGGTTTCCATGGAGGATCACCCGACCGATGGCGGCCAACCGCACTCCGGTTCCGCTGCGCCTGTTCCGATTGGCAAGGCTCGCGCTCCATTTAGCTCGCGGCCTCGCGATCGCGTGGCTGCGCTACCCGAAACTTACCGAAGCACAAAGGCAAGCGCAAAAGCGCCGCTGGTCGAGAACGCTGCTCTCCATCCTCTCGGTGTCCGTGCGCGAAAAGAACGCACCGAAAGAACTCCCCGGTTGCTGCATGCTGGTGCTCAATCACATCTCCTGGCTCGACGTCTTCGTCATCGATGCGAGATTCCCTGCGACTTTCATCGCAAAATCGGAAGTCCGAAGCTGGCCGGTCGTAGGTTGGTTGTGCACGCTGGTCGGCACCCTGTACATCGAACGTGGCAAGCGCTCCGAGGCGCGACGCGCACGCCAGATAATTGCTGCTGAGCTCAGGCGCGGCACACTGGTTGCGGTCTGTCCCGAGGGAGTCACAACCTTCGGGCGAAGCCTCGAGCGCTTTCACTCGGCGCTGTTCCAACCGGCACTGGACGCCGCCGCCACGCTGCAGCCGGTGGCGCTGCGCTATCTCGATGCCGCTGGCCGGCACACCGACGCCGCCGGCTATGTCGGCGATACCTCGCTCTTCGAATCTGTCTGGACCATCGTCTCGACGCGTCACATGGTCGCGGAGTTCAATCTTCTCGCACCGATTTCCGTACACGCACAGACGCGGCGCTCGCTTGCAGAAAAGGCGGAGGCCGCTATCGCTCGCGCCCTGGGCGTGCCCGGCCCGCAGGGGACGTCACGTGCGCGCCATAGGCCGCGCACGGTACCTGGTACAAACGCCGATCCTCCAGACGAACCGCGCTAAGTTTTCCGCCCCAGACGCAACCCGAATCGAGGGCGAGGAGGTTGGGCGCAATGCGCAAGCCGAGCGCCGACCAGTGACCACATACCAAGGTGTAATCAGCGCTTTTCCTGCCGGGCACCTCGAACCACGGAAGGTAGCCGGCGGGAGCTTCGGCCGTTTCGCCTTTGGTGTGGAACTCCATTACACCTTCGGGAGTGCAAAAGCGCAGGCGGGTCATTGCGTTGACGATGACGCGCAGCCGGTCGATTCCGCGCAGGTCGTCGCTCCAGCGATCCGGGAGCGAGCCGTAAAGTTGCGCGAGAAATTCCTTGTGCCGGGGTCCGCGCAGTTCCGCCTCGACTTCTCCGGCAAGTGCTTTCGCTGTGGCGACGTCCCATTGCGGCAGGAGCCCCGCGTGGACCAGCGCGTAGTTTGCGGCGACGTGCACCAGCGGCCGGTGCCGCAACCAGTCGAGCAACCCGTGGCGGTCGTGCGCAGCGAGCACGTCCCCAAGCGTGTCGTCTTCGCGAGCCTTGACGGACCCCTGAGCGAGGGCCAGCAGATGCAGATCGTGGTTGCCGAGCACGGTCACCGCGCGATCACCCAGATCACGCACGAAGCGCAGTGTGGCGAGCGAGGCCGGACCCCGGTTGACGAGATCACCCACGAACCACAAGCGATCTTTCGCACGATCGAACCCGAATGCGCCGAGCAGCGCCTGCAGCTCTTTGAAACTGCCCTGAACATCGCCGATCGCGTAGGTAGCCATAACAGTGAGTGAGCGCTCCGTGAAGGAGTCGTCAAGACCGCGCCTCGAACCGATGTAATAGAATGGCGCCGCTCAACCTTTTATTGAATCAGTCATGGCCGAGAAGTTTTCCAAATCGATCCTTAGCAACCTGAAAAAGATGTTGCATCGGGCTCCCGAGAAACCCTCCGGGTCGGCTCCGAGGAAGCCTTCCGCTTCGAAGGAGGGTGCCCGGAAGCACGCGTCTTCGCCGTCTCCCGTGGATCCGGCCCCCGATCAAGGAGGCGCGGAAGCGCAGGAAGCCAAGCCGGACAAGAAGAAACCCAAGAATCAACCGTGGTACCGGCACCGCCAGCGCTGGTAGCGGGTGCGGGCCTCCCGTGGGCCACGCGGCCGGTACGTCTCAAACGGCCTCGAAGGCTTTGTCCTTGAGCGAAGCGGCGAATCCGTAGAAGACCTCGTGCACCTTGCCCCAGTTCTTCAGCGCTTTCATTCGCCCCAGCCAGCGGTTGACGTTCGGATACGCCGAGTAGTTGCAACGCAGGATCTCGCCGAGAGCGACAAACGGACCGCCGAAGTAGTCCGCGATGGTGATCTGCTCGCCGCACAGGTATTTCTTCTTCGGCCCGAGCAGGTTTTCATCGAGAACCTTCAGCCACGTTTGAGCTTTTTCCTTGCCCCATGCGATCGTGCCCGCATGCGCCTCGTCGCTGCGCCGCTTGTGCGTGGGGAAGATCTGCGGGTAGACCAGCCCATAGGCGAACTCGCGGCAGACCTGCGTATTGATCCAGTCCATCATCTCGTTCACCTTCGCCCGTGAGTGCAGCTCCTTCGGATAGGCCGAAGAGCCGGTTTTCTCCGCGAGGTACTTGAGAATCGCCGAGCTCTCGGTCAGGCGGAAATCGCCGTCCTCCAGAACGGGCACCATGCGGTTCGGGTTGATCGCCACAAACTCCGGCTGGTAGTGCTCGCCCTTCATCAGGTCGACCACGCGCAATTCGCACTTGATGTCGTTCTCGGCGATGAACAGCCACACGGGGCGGCTGGTCGTGGATACGGGGTGATAGTAGAGTTTCATGCCGGTTCCTCCTTGCAGGCGATGGGCGTTACGCGGGAAGCCCGTAATCATACCTAAGCCGCAGCGTGCGGTGGCGTCCCTCCGGCGGGCTTCAATCCGGCATTGCCAACCCGCGAATGGCTGCGTCGGTCTCCCGGGTGAGTCGTGCGACGAACTGCGCGGCCGGCTGACGCCGCGCCAACCGCACACCCTGACCCGCCCACAGCGAAAGGAATTCCGCGCGTCCCTGTCTGGCTGCCGCGCTGCGCAGCGGCCGCGTCAGCGCGTTCTGGAACGGGAACGGAAGGACGGCGTCGGGGCCGGCGTTACGCTCGACTTCGGTCATGAAGCGGTTGACGATGCCCCGCGCCGGACGCCCGGAAAACGCCCGCGTAATGCGCGTTTCATGCTCACCGGCTTTGAGGATCGCCTGCTTGTACGCGTCGGGGATTCCCGCCTCGTCGCAGGTGAGAAAAGCCGTTCCCATCTGCACGGCCTGCGCACCCAAGGTGAGCGCCGCAGCGATGCCACGACCGTCCATGATGCCGCCCGAGGCGATCACGGGGATGCGCACGGCGTCGACCACCTGGGGCACGAGCGAAATCGTTCCGACCATGGCCGTCTCGAATTCGGCGGCGAAACTCCCCCGATGGCCGCCTGCTTCGGCGCCCTGCGTGACCACGGCGTCGACGCCGACCCCTTCCAATGTGACCGCCTCATCGACGGTCGTCGCAGTGCCGATCAGAAACATGCCGCGCGCCTTGACGGCTTGGATCGCGCTTGCGGGCAGGATGCCGAAGGTGAAGCTGAAGACCGATGCGCCCCCTTCAAGTGCCGCAGCAAGCTGCTCACCGAACGAGTCGGCCGCCACGGCGGGCGGCTGCGGAGGGGGCAGCCCGAGCTCCGCGTAGAAGGGCGCGACGCATTCCAGAGCAGCGCGCGGATCTTTCGGCGGATCCGGCAGGGGTTGCGGCGCGAAGAGGCTGATCCCGAAAGGCCGGGCGGTGAGCGTGCGCACCGCCCGTGCCCCCTCGAGGATCTGTTGCGGCGTCAGGTAGGCTGCGCCGATGAAACCCAAGCCGCCGGCCTCGCCGACCGCAGCGATCAGCTCCGGCGTGTCCCCGCCGCCCGCGAGCGGCGCCTGGATGACCGGATGGATCATTTTCAAACGCCGCATCAACTCGTTTTTCGATGGCACGGGCGCCTCCGGACAACTCGTCGTCAAACCAGCTAAGTTAAGTTGACTCAACCATCCCGGCAAATGAATAATAGTGAACGATTCGTTCTCGATTGGAGAAGCATGGATTTTGCCGCCCTGCAGGTGTTCAAGGCCGTCGTCGACGAGGGCGGAATCAGCCCGGCTGCACGCAAACTGCATCGCGTCCAGTCCAATGTGAGCACGCGGATTCAGCAATTGGAGGCTTCGCTCGGAACGCCGCTGTTCGTGAGAGAAAAACGCCGCCTGTTTCTTTCCCCTGCGGGGGAGCTGTTTCTCGGCTATGTCGATCAGCTTCTGAAAATCTCCGAGCAGGCGCGAAGCGCCGTGCTCGGCGATGCGCCGCGCGGGGTGCTGCGCATCGGCACGCTGGAGAGCACCGCGGCGAGCCGCCTGCCGCCGCTCCTGTCCCGTTACCACGAAAGATACCCGGCAGTGCGGGTGGAGCTCGCGACGGGCACGACCGACTCGCTGGTGGAGGCGGTGCTCGGCCGCAAGCTGGAAGCAGCTTTTGTCGCCGAATGCGACTCGGCTGCCGCGCTTGAAGCCATGCCGGCTTTCCTGGAGGAATTGGTCGTAGTCGCGCCGCGCTCGCACGCGAAGATCCGGCGAGCACAGGACGTGCGTACGGATACCGTGATCGCTTTTCCCTCCGGGTGCGCGTACCGGCGCCGCCTTCAGGCCTGGCTCGCAGGGGGCGGAATCGCACCGAGCAAAGTCCTTGAGCTGAGTTCCTACCACGCCATAGTTGCTTGTGTCGCCTCCGGCACCGGCATCGCGCTCGCACCACGATCGGTGTTGGAAACGATCCGCGGAGCCAGGAACGTTTCGATTTACCCGCTCGCGGCGAATCAACGCAAGGTGACTACGTCTTTTGTGTGGCGCCGGGGCGAAGCGTCCTCCCCCTTGCGGGCGTTTCGGGACGAACTCGCCGATTTCAGGAAAGCACGAAATTTTCGAGCCGCGGCGTCGCTTGCCTGATCGGAGGGAACGTGCGGGAGAGAACATCGAAAACGCGTCCTGTCGAGGTCATCGACTGGCCGGCGGCGATTCACAACGCGCTCAAATCGCAGCGCGTGCGGCAGGTCTCTTACGTGCCCGATGCGGGCCACAAGCGCCTGATCGAGCTCTGCCATGCAGACAGGAACATGACGACCGTGCCGCTGACGACCGAGGAGGAGGGCATCGGCCTTGCGGCGGGCGCCTGGCTTGGCGGGGAGCGCGCCGCGCTTCTCATGCAGTCGAGCGGGGTAGGCAATTGCGTCAATGCGCTCACCCTCGCTGCGACCTGCGGCTTTCCTCTTCTGATGCTGGTCACCATGCGCGGCGAGGCGGGCGAGCGCAATCCCTGGCAGGTTCCCATGGGTCAGGCTGTGCCGGAAGCGCTGCGCCTGGGCGGCGTGCGCACGCTGCGCCTGGGGCGCGCCGAAGAGGCGAGCGCGGTTGCAAATACCGCGGCGAAGGTCGCTTTCGAAGAACAAAGCGCAGTGGCGCTCCTTATCTCGCAGCAGCTGATTGGCGTGAAATCCTTCGAGGAAAAACGGTGAAGGCGCTCAATCGCCGCGAGGTCGTGGCTTCGCTGCTGGAGCGGCGCGACGGGCTGCTGGTCGTCGCCGGGCTCGGATCGGCCGCGTGGGATTGCACGGCGGCGGGCGACCATCCGCTCACCTTCCCTCTGTGGGGCGCCATGGGTTCGGCGGCGATGATCGGCCTGGGACTCGCACTCGCGCAGCCGAAGCGGCGGGTTCTCGTCGTCACCGGCGACGGCGAAATGCTGATGGGGCTGGGGAGTCTCGCTACGATCGGCGTGCGGCGGCCAGGGAATCTCAGCATTGTCGTGTTGGATAACGAGCGCTACGGTGAAACCGGCATGCAGAAAACGCATACTGCTTACGGAACCGATCTGGCGGCAGTCGCCAGCGCGTGCGGGTTTGCCGATTCCCGCACCATCCGCAGAAATACTGAGATCGCGGCCGTGCGCTCGAGCATCTATCGGGGCAGAGGTCCACTCTTCTTTCAAGTGAAGGTCAAGCGCGACAGCTTGCCGCTCGCGCTCCCGCCGCGCGACGGCGCCCATCTCAAGCATCGTTTCCGTGAGGCGCTGCTCGGGAAAGGGGCCGCAGCGCAGTGAGCGGCCGGCCCGCTTTCACTGCTCCATCGCGCTCGCGGCAAAAACCTCCTCGAGAGCCACCGGCCGCGAAGTCAGCCCCTGCTCGTGCGAGTAGCTCGCGGCGGTTTCGAGCACCTTGCGATTGGCTTTGATGCCGTGCTGCACGAGCTGCACGCCCAGCGCGTCTTTCGCTTCGCCCGAAAGCAGTCCCGCAGCGCGGTGATACTCGGCGTGCTCCAGGCGTTCGCGGTTCGCGACTTCGTTCGCGCGCTCGAACGCTTTGTACAGATTCAGAACGACCCAGGGGTGTTTCTCGACGATCTCCTTCCGGATGACCATTCCATGGTTGATGGGAAAAATGCCGGTCTTTCGGTAATAGCGGATGCCTTCGGCCACCGGATCGGGGAAGAGGGGCTTGACGGCCGGGTGATTCCACAGGTCGGCGGTGCTCCGGTCGACGAGGTTGGAATTCACGATGTAGTGGATCGTCGCATCGAGTTCTCCCGAGAGCATCATCGATCCGATGTTTTTCTCCGGCGGAATCTGGTTGATCGTCACCCCGGGCGGCGGTGAGAAGCCGATCGCGCCGCGGTGGCTGTGCGATGGAGTGCGCTCCATCCAGAACTGCATGTCCTTTGGTGCAACACCGAACTCATGCTCGAGTACGCCCCGCGTCCACAGCGCGGCGGTCTGCTGGTATTCAGGAACGCCGACACGCCGCCCCTTCAGGTCGCCGGGCCGATCGATCCGGGAATCCCTTCTGACCAAGACCTCGGCATGGAAAAATTTTCTGGTGGTAAAAATCGGCAGACCGACCCAGCGGTCATCGCCCCTCGATCTAGCCATGATCAGCGAGGAAAACGACATCTCGGATACATCGAAATCGGCAAAGCGCAGCTGTCGCCAGAAGAGTTCCGACGGATGCACGGCGCTCGGAATAAGCGTGATCCCGTCCGGTTTGACCCTGCCGTCGAAAATCGGCCAGGTCCTCGGATTGGAAGCCATCGCGATGCTGATGGGAATGTTCATGGCCGTCCTCGACGAAGAAGAGTGTACCGGGAAAATTATCGCGCGGGAGCTGACACGAAGCCGGGCTCTGCCATAGAATAAAGGGCGAGATTTCGCGGGAAATCCCATGCCGGACCTGAGCAACTGGGCGTTTCCGCCCGAGATGCAGCCCAATGCCGAGGAGTTGCGCTTCGACCTGGAGGCGGCGCTCGACTCGATGGTGCTGTTGCGCTCCGAGGTTCCGGAGGACGCCTTTACCGCCGGAATCCTCGGTACCGAGCGGATCGGCAACGGCGTCGTCATCCGCGACGATGGGCTCGTGCTGACCATCGGCTATCTGATCACCGAAGCGACGACGATCTGGCTGAACACGAACAAGGGTGCGGCGGTCGCGGGCCATCCGCTTGCCTACGATCAGGCGACCGGCTTCGGATTGGTGCAGCCGCTGGGCAGGCTGGCCGCACCGGTGCTTTCACGGGGCACTGCAGCTTCCTGCCGCGTCGGCGACGACGTCGTCGTGGCCGGTCACGGCGGCCGCAGGCATGCGCTCAAGGCCAAGCTCATCGCCAGGCGGGAGTTTGCCGGCTACTGGGAGTACGTACTGGATGAAGCGCTCTTCACCACCCCGGCGCATCCCCATTGGAGCGGCGCAGCGCTGATCAGCGGAGGAGGGCAGCTGCTCGGCATAGGCTCGCTGATGGTTCAGGAAGAATTGGGCGGCCGCACCGTGCAGGGCAACATGATCGTACCGATCGACTTGCTCGAGCCGATCCTCGAGGACCTGGTGAAGCTCGGCCGAGCGCGGCGGCCCGCCCGGCCTTGGCTCGGCCTTTATGCGACGGAGGTCAAGGGACATGTCGTGGTTTCGGGCCTCGCAGGCGGCGGGCCTGCAGAACGCGCCGGTGTACAGGTGGGCGACATTGTGATCGAGGTCGCGAGCGGACGGGTCAGTGGGCTTGCCGACCTGTTCCGGAAAATCTGGAGCACCGGCTCCGCGGGGGTCGAAGTTCCGATGACTCTGGTGCGCGAAGGTTCCGTCTCGCGCATCAGCGTTGCCTCGGCCGACCGTCAGGATCTTCTCAAGAAACCCTCCTTGCACTGACCAGGCAACCTCAATCCTTCGAGTCGGTCCAAAGATCGAAGCGAGGTCAACCCGGCCAAGCTCGCGTGCAGGCAATGGAGCATCGTGCGATGGAGAACCGACAGCATGATCTGATGCGCCAGCAGATGATCGCCGAGATCGTGGCCGATGCGGTATTCCTTACGGCTCAGCTCGGCAAGGCCGCGTTCGCCCCCCGGGTGATCGAGGTAATGGGTAAGATCCCTCGCCACGAATTCGTGCCTTTGGAGCTGCAAGCTTATGCCTATCTCAACTCGCCACTGCCGGTCGGCTACGGCAAGACGATCTCGCAGCCCTTCATCGTCGCGCTCATGACCGATCTGCTCGAGCTGCAGCCGGGCGACGTGACGCTAGAGGTCGGTGCCGGCGTTGGCTATCAGGCCGCGATCCTCTCGGAACTGGTGAATCAGGTCTACAGCATCGAGCTCATCGAGGAGCTCGCTCTCGATACCCGCAGAAGGCTGAGAAACCTCGGTTACCGCAATATCGAGATTGGCGTCGGTAACGGTTACTATGGATGGAGCGAACACGCGCCTTTCGACAAGATCGTGGTCACCGCCGCGCCCGACTTGATTCCGCCACCGCTACTCGCACAGCTCAAGCCCGGCGGCAAAATGGTGATCCCGACCGGGATTCCCGATAAGCAACAGTTGATATTGGTGGAGAAATCCGAGGGCGGCAAGCTCGCGACCCGGGAAGTGCTGCCGGTGCGTTTTTCCGAGCTCGATGAAGGCGACGACTTCGCTGGCGCGGCCTGAGACCCGATGGCGTCGTCGCTTTTCTACTTCTTGCGCGGCGCAAGACCGTTATAGACGATCTCGACGAACGCTTCGGGTTTGCGGAACTTGCCCCACTCCTTGTCGAACTCGCGCGTGGGTTTTGCCGCGAGCACCTGCTCGAGCGTCTTGCCAGACTTCGCCATGGGCTCGATTCTTCCGATGATCGTCGAGATCATCTTGCGATATGCGAGCACGTCTTTCTTGCTCGAGAGCCCACCGTGCCCTGGAATCACCTTGGTGTTGTCGTCCAGCAACGGCAGCATGCGGTCAATGACGAGCAGGACGCCCTCCACCGAACCGCCGCTCTCGATGTCGATGAAGGGATACTCATAGGCGGCGAAAGCGTCGCCGGTATGGATTACGTTCGCCTTGGCGAAGCGCACGAACGAGTCCCCGTCGGTGTGCGCGGGCGGCAGGTGGATCGATGTGACGTCGTCGCCGTTCAGGTGAAATGTCGCCGCTTCGCTGAAGCTGATGACGGGCAAGGCCGCTTTCGGAGCCGGCGCGTAGTTTTGCTTCAGCATCTGGATCGCGCCGCCAACCGACATCCTTTTGTAGACGTTGTCGTGCGCGACGATGACGACGCCGGTCTTCCCGAGATTCTCGTTACCGCCCACGTGGTCGCCATGCCAGTGGGTGTTCATGAGAAAGCGGATCGGCTCGCCGGAGATCGCCTTCACCGCCGCGACGATCTTCGGTGTCAGCGGCGCGAACTGGTCGTCGATGAGGAACACGCCATCCTCGCCCGCCGAAACGCCGATGTTGCCGCCTTCGCCTTCCAGCATGTAGATGCCAGCGGCCACCTGGGTGGTTTTTATTTGTACCGCGTCGAAATTGCGCTGCTGCGCGTGGGCACCGAAGGCGAGAACTGCCAGCAGCGCGATAAGTGTTTTTCTCATGCAGCCTCCTTTTCGTCGTCCCAGGCCTTGTCGGGCAGAGGCAGTCCGGCGAGGTCCGCCCCAGTGAGCCTGCGCTCAGGCTCGATATTCAGAGTTTCGAGTATCAGCATCAGCTGGCGCGTGTGCTGCGCGGGATGCCAGGCCGTTCGTTCCAGCACCACATGCATGGGGTGCTTTCCGAAGTAGGTGTCCATCACCTGCGAGCAGCCGCGATCCGGCCAGGTTTCCCACCACTTCCTGAATCGGGCGAGCACATTCTCGCCGTAGCGCGCGATGTCTTCCCCGGTGCGCAGAGTCGGCGCCGCATCCTGCATGATCAAGTCGTAAGTCAGCACGCGACTATCGCGGACGGCCTCCAGAAACGCCTCCACGATCCGGAAGACATGGTGGCTCAAGACACGTATCGGCCGGTTGCGGTTCCGGAAGGGCTTGTCGAGCCATTCGGCCGGAATTTGCCGAATGTAACGGGCCGCCGCGGGCAGGACCAGCTCCACCTTCTTCACCAGCTCATCCGGGCTCAAGCGCTCATGCAGCTTCACCTTCAGGTCGAGGAATTTGATGACGTCGGTGAGCGTCTGCGCGAAGACGAATTGGTTGCCGCGCGCGACGATGGGCACGCTGCGGGCGCCGAGCTTGCGCAATTCTTCCATTCCGGCGGGGTTACCATGCACGTTGATCGATTCGTAGTCCACGCCGCTTTTGGTGAGGAACTCCTTGGTCCTCAGGCAACTCGTGCACCCGGGTTGCCAGAAAACTTTGACTCTTTCGGTTGCGAGCATGTCGGAACTCCCGTTTTGAGCCGGCGGACCTTGTCTCCGCTACCCGCCGTAAACACGAGGATAGCTCGCATATTCCGACAAATCCATCGGCAGCGCTCACGAAAGGACAGATCCCTTTCATGCGCCTGACAACTGGCCGAAGCGGCCGTTACGGTCCGCAAGCCGGTATGCGAGAATCGCCTTCTTTCCGAATGGAAAACGCTGGCCACCTAGTCATTCTCGCGGCAGCGATCCTCGCGTTCGCGCCTCACGCCCTCGCGCAAGGCACCGCGGCGGGCAAATCCGCACCCGCACAGGGTTTGGCGGCCGTTCGCGTCAACACGTTTCCGAACGCCAAGGCGCTGCCGCTGCACGCGGGCATCGCGTTCGGGATTTTCGCCAATCGTGGCCTTGCGCTGCAGGTGACGTTCACCGAAAACTCCACCCGGCAGCGCGATGGGCTTGCGGCCGGTGAATTCGACCTCGTGCATTCCGCCGTGGACAACGCCGTCGCCATGGTTGAAGTAGCAAAGAAGGACGTCCTTATCGTCACCGGCGGCGACAGCGGCATGAACGAGTTTTTCGTCCAGGCTTACGTCCGTTCGTTCGCCGACCTGCGTGGACGGAAACTCGTGGTCGATGCACCGAACACGGCGTACGCGATCCAGGCGAAGAAAATCCTGCTCAAGCACGGCCTCAAGGACGGCACGGACTACACGGTGGTGCCGGTGGGACGCGGCGAGCTGCGCCTGAAGGCCATGGCCGAGAACAGGGACTACGCCGCCGCGGTACTGAATCTTCCGTTTACCATCCAAGCCGAGCAGCTGGGCATGAAAAGCCTGGGAAACACCGTGGACATCCTCGGGCCCTATCAAGCGAACGGCGCCTTTGCGCTGCGCGCCTGGGTCGAATCGAACGGCCCGCTGCTCGAGCGCTACATCGCCGCCTACATCGAGTCGTTGCGCTGGGTGCGGCGGCCCGAGAACCAGGCCGAGTGCGTTGCGATTTTGATGGACAAATTGAAAATTTCGCGCGACGTGGCCGAGCGCAGCTACCGGTTGCTCGTCGATCCGATCCGCGGGTTCACCCCGGACGCAGCCTTCGATAGGGAGGGCTTCGGGAACCTCCTCGCGCTGCGCACCGAGATCGAGGGCGGGGGGACGCCGCCGCCAGCCGAAAAATACCTCGACCTTTCGTACTACCGGCGGGCGCTCGGCATGCTTGGCAAGTAGGTCAGTTTCCTTTCACCGCCCGCCAGGCCGCGTCCACGTTGCTGGGGAAGCGCTCCTTGCCCGCCCAGTCGTCGAATTCGGGCATCCTGAGGTCCGCCTTGATCTGGTCGAGCGTCTTGCCCTCGCGCGCCATCCTGCCCACGCGCTCGAGCAAGAGCGCGTAATAGCGCTCGATCTCGTCGAAAATCTTGGTCGTGCCGGGCGCTCCGTGGCCCGCGATCACGACTTCCGGGTTCAGCGCGCGCATCAATTTGATGGCGGCGAGGATATCCGGAATCGTGAGAAACGGCCGTATGTTGGGATAGCGCTTGACCCCCACTGCCGCGGTGGCCCAAAGCACGCGCTCATTGGGAAGCCAGATAGCGGTGTCCGCCTCGCTGTGGACGTTCTTCAGATAGATGAGCTCGAAGTTCCGGTCTCCGACGTTCAACGCCATCTTCTGTTGGTATTCGATATGCGGCAGGATCTGCCGGTAGCCCTTCATCGCTTCGCCCATGCCGGGATACTCGCCCGCCAGCTTTTGGTTTCGCTCGACCGTGTTTGCCTTCCGCATCGACTCGGTGGCGCCGGCGTGCGCGACGACGACCGCCGGCGGCGAAAACACGAAATCCCCGTTCGTATGATCGTCGTGCGGCTCGGTATGGATGACGAAGCGCACCGGTTGCGCTGAGAGTTTCTTGAGAATTCCCATCGCGGCCAGAGCATCCACCGGGGTCTGGCCGGTGTCGATCATCACCACGCCTTCCTTGGTCTGGACGATGCTGACGTTGGAATCCTGCGCCCTTGCGGCGTAGACGTAGATCCCTTCCTTGATCTTTCTGACGTGCGGACCGAGGTCCTGGGCCACCAGGGGCGGCGCGAGAAGCAGCAGCGCGACGAAGGACAGGGCGTTAAGGCGGTTCATGACGGTCTCCGTTTTCGGCAGGGTTTCCTCAGGATCGCGGGTGGCGTCACAATACGCTTGGAGGCTACCGATGGGCAAGAACCGGGCGAGATGGCGCGAGTCGGTGACGGGCGTTGCGCAAATGCTCTGGCCGCTCGCTTTGTTTGCGGCGGCCGCCGCGGCGCAGGATCCAGGCCAGACCTACCCGAGTGGGCCGCTGCGCATCGTGGTGCCGTTTCAGGCGGGTGGTTCTACGGACATGGTTGCGCGCACCCTGGCGCAGAAGCTTAAGGACCGCTTCAATCACCCGGTGGTGGTGGAGAACCGCGCCGGCGCGAACGGCACGATCGGCGCCGCGCTCGTGGCGAAGTCGCCCTCGGACGGGCACACGATGCTGCTCGTCCAATCGGGCTTCGTGTCGAACCCGATCCTGATGAGAAACCTGCCTTACGATCAGGCGCGCGACCTGGCGCCGGTCTCCAGTCTCGCCTCCGGACCGATGGTGCTGGTCGTGCATCCGTCGCTGCCGGCGAAATCGGTCGGGGAACTGATCGCATTCGCCAAGTCGCATCCGGGAGAGCTCAACTTCGGCTCGCCCGGTACCGGCTCGCTCTCGGATCTGTGCGCCGAGCATTTCGATGCGATGGCGGGCGTCAAGATGACCCACGTTCCCTACAAGGGGTCCGGCGGTGCCCTCGCCGACGTTCTGGCCGGACGCGTGCCGGTGTACTACATGAACCTGGTGCTCGCGCTGCCCTACCTGAAGGACGAGAGGCTGCGTGCGCTAGGCGTGACGACCCGAGAGCGCTCGGCGGTCACACCGGAAATTCCAACGATCGCCGAGGCGGGCCTGCCGGCCTACGAGATCACCACCTGGTACGGGCTGTTCGTGCAGGGCGCCACGCCGCGCGGCGTGATCGCGAAGCTCCAGGAGGAAGTGGCGCGGATCCTCGATCAGCCCGCCATGAAGGAACGGATCGCGGCCGACGGCATGACGGTGGTCGCGAGCAAGCCCGGGGAGTTCGCGGAGTTTCTCAAGCGCGAAACCGAGAAATACACGCGCATCATCGAGGCCGCGGGAATCAAGGCGATCGACTAGCGGGCTGCCGTAGAGCGGTTCCCGGTGCGAGCAGCCTGACCAACGCGTAGACAGACGCGAGCGGATCGATCAGATAGTCCCAGAGGTTGCGCGATTCGTAAGCGCCGGCGAGATACGCGAGCGCCGCGGCGACGACGACGAGCACGATGACATGCAGTCTCGCCCACCACGCAGCCAAGGCGATCAACAACAGGGCCGTGAGAAATTCGATCGATCCATAGCCCAGCGCGTACGGGTCGAACCGCGTCCATCCGAGCGCGAACGGATACAGGAAC
>Ga0193733_1000111_pt1 | contig 29701 bp, 25 predicted proteins | sample U1s2metaG_FD_145076 | JGI IMG/M metagenome (GOLD analysis project Ga0193733, IMG submission 145076) | Soil microbial communities from a riparian zone of the East river system, Colorado, United States - U1s2 | ecosystem: Environmental > Terrestrial > Soil > Riparian zone | place: USA: East River...
AAATACGAATGCGCCGTGCATCCCCGCTTCGACGGCGATCGCCTGCTGCCACACGCGCGCGTCTCGCGTGATGTCCGCGACCCACATCGGCTCGCCCGATTGCCAAACCTTTCCGGCCAGTCCGACACCCGGTATATAGGCGATTTTGCGCGAGCTCTCGATATACCTATCGAACTGCGGTCCGGGCTTGCTCCAGGCCTCTGCAAAGCGCAGAGCGCCGGCTTCGTCGTCGACGCGGAAGAACCGCCCGCACTCCCAATCCTGCGCTTCGCAAACGGTGCGGATCACCGCCTTGAGCGCCGCCGCAACGCTGTCGGCCTCGGTAACCGAGCGCGCCACCGTGTGCTCGAGCCAAAGCAGCTGCTCGGCGCGCTTGCGCTGGGTAATCCGGCGAGCGAGGCCGCGGTATCCCGTGAAGATTCCTGCGCTGTCGAATGTCGGAACGCCGGTCGTCGAGAAAAAGTGGTCCGCACCGTTCTCGTCGATCAGTCGCTCGTGAAAATCGCTGAAGGGCTGGCGAGCGTCGAGCAGTCTGCGGTGTTCCTCCCACGTTCCATTGAGAGGCTGCTCGCCGAGCTCCCAGCGCGTCTTTCCGATTATCGAAGACACCGCTCCGGCGGACCCGCCGCGCACGAAGGCCCAGGTAAAACGGTGACTGGCATCCTGTTCCCAGTACCAGTCACCCGATAGCTCCGCGATGGCGCGAAAGCGCGCTTCGCTTTCCCCCGGCCCTTCGCTGGGCTGCTTCGGAGCGGCCCGGTCGTTGCTTTTCTGTCTGGGGCGGGTGGACTGTCTCATGCGAGCGGGCATTGTAGACCGCCCGCTGCAGCCCGGCTACCGCATCACCCGGTTCCGCCCTGCGCGCTTGGCGCGATAAAGGGCTTCGTCGGCGGCGCGGATGACCAGCGCCGGCCTGATGAGCGTGGCGTCGCGCTCGGCTGCCCCGATGCTCACCGTCACCGACAGCGTCTTTTCGGGAGCGCGCGTTGCGCGAAGGCGCGATCCCGTCCCTCTCTCCTTGGGCCGGTCCCCGCCGCGCACCGCCATTCTGTATTCCTCGATGTCCTTTCGCAGTTGCTCCAGGTGCGGCAATGCCTGCTCGAGCGTGCGGTCGGAGAACAGAACGCAGAACTCCTCGCCGCCGTATCGATACGACGTGCCTCCGCCCTCGATTGCCGCGAGGCGGGCGGCGACGAGCTTCAACACCTGGTCGCCGATGTGGTGGCCGTGGGCGTCGTTGAACTGCTTGAAATGGTCCACGTCTATCATCCCGATGGCGTAGGTCGGACCGAGGCCCGTGAGGCGCTCCTCGAGCGCGCGGCGGCTGGGCAGGTTCGTCAGTTCGTCGCGGAAAGCGAGGCGGTGCGATTCCTGGAGCACGGCCGCGAGCAGGATCACGCCCGCGGCCGACATGAACGCGCCGAACGCGAGTGGCGCCGTTGCCCACTCGCAGCCGATGAAGAATGCGACGAGCGCCGCCGCGATGCCGATGTCGAGCGGCCGCGGTTCCTTGCGCAGTTCCTTTAGCCTGCGGCGGGGCCACGTCCTCGCCAGGGCTGCGGCGAATGCCGCGGCCAGCATGATTCGCGCCGCGATCGGCGTCGGCGGAGAGCGCAGCAACCAGTGATCGAGCACGTCGCGCCACGCCGTGCCCGAGAGGCTGGAGCGGCCGGCATTCGCGATCCAGATCACGATCAGGATTTCAGCCAGCCCGAGCAGAAGCCAACGATAATTTCGATACTGGCGTACCCCGCGCTCCGGAAAGGCGAGCGCGAGCAGCACGTTGAAAGGCACGAGTACTGCGAACGCGGTCAACACCGCCCGCACGGCGAAACTCTGCAGGCCCTGGTCAGACGCCAGGCTGTAGCTCGCGTAGGCGGCCAGAAGCGACGCCAGCATGATGAGCGCGCGGCTGCGGTTGAACCACGCGCTGATGGCCGTCCCGAGCAGCAGCACGATATAGGGCCCCACCCCGATCAGTCCGGACAGTGAGCGCGGAAGCGCGTGGCTTGTCGCGACCGCGAGCGCGGCCGCTGAGAGGATCACGGCCGGCACCGCGACCAATTGCAGAGTTCGAAGGAGTAAGGGGTTCAATAGGAGCGTTCGGGGGAGAATATTTCTTTGATTCGTCTCGAATTATCGTGGTTTCCTGACGTCGGATGTCCGGTTTACCCGATGGACGACTCCCGCCCGTCCGTTTAGCCTCAAGTCGCAGAGGCACGCGTATCGAAAAACCGTCAGAATTATAGATTCGACCGAGGAGCACCGTGGAAGATTTTTCAAAGCCAGAGAGACCGAAGGACGATTACGGGCGCAGGAGAGAGGACTGGGTGATCGAGGAATCGCCGTTCCTGCTCGGGATCGTCGCGCTCGATTTGAGGCTCAAGAACCTGAATCGAACCTGGGAAAAGGTCCTCGGCTACCCGCGCGCAATGTTGCTGGGAAAACCGCTCACCAGGCTGATCGATCAGGGCGAGCAGGCCGCTGCGCTGATGCTCGTGAATACGCGCCTCGTCTTAGAAGGCAGACCGATCGAATTCTCGCTGCGGTGCAATGACGGATCGTACAGGTGCTTCGAGTGGGAGCGCCGTCCGGCGCGCGGAGAAGAGGGGATGTTCATCACCGGGCGCGACATCACCGAACGCAAGAAAATGGAGACCACGGCGAACCTGCAGAAGTACCTGCAGGCGAAAAAAGCCGAGCGATCCGCTTGAGCCCGATCGCGCGCGGCTAGACGACGGCGGGCGAGCGCCGGGTCTTCAGAAAATCATTCAGCACCTTGGCGGTGTGGCCCGTCTGCCGCGCGGCTATCAGTCCTTCCAGCGGTCCCTGCGCGACGACTCGTCCACCTCCTTCGCCACCTTCGGGCCCGAGATCGATGATCCAGTCCGCTTCCGCGATCACATCCAGATTGTGCTCGATCACCACCACCGTGTTGCCCGCGTCCACGAGGCGGTGCAGCACGCGAAGGAGTTTTTCCACGTCGGCCATGTGCAGGCCGACGGTAGGTTCGTCCAGTACATAGAGCGTTTTGTTGTCGGCGCCGCCTCGACCGGGAATGGGGACAGACCCCGGTTTTTCTCGCCCGGGGTCTGTTCCCGGTTTTTGCACGTTACGGGAAAACCGGGGTCTGTCCCCGGTTTTGGCAAGCTCGGTGACGAGCTTGATGCGCTGCGCTTCCCCGCCGGAGAGCGTCGGGCTCTGCTGGCCGAGCGTCAGGTAGCCCAAGCCCACGTCCTGCAGCAATCGCAGCGCGTGATGGGTCGAAGGGTGCGCGGCGAAAAATTCGACCGCTTCGTCCACGCTCATCGCCAGCACTTCGCCGATCGACTTTCCCTTCCAGCGCACGGAGAGCGTCTCCGGATTGAAGCGCGCGCCGCCGCAGACCTCGCAGGTCACCTTTACGTCCGGCAGGAAGCTCATCTCGATTTTCTTGTTTCCCTGGCCTTCGCAGGCCTCGCAGCGCCCTCCCTTGGTGTTGAACGAGAAGCGGCTCGCGCTCCAGCCGCGCATTCGCGATTCGTTCGCCTCGGCGAACAGGCGCCGGATCGCGTCCCAGAAGCCGACATAGGTCGCCGGGCACGAGCGCGGCGTCTTGCCGATCGGCGTCTGATCGACTTCGAGCACGCGGCCGACGGCTTCCGCCCCGTGGATCGCGCGGCAACCGAATAGCGGGGCGTTTTTCCTTTTCTTGCGCTCGCCGACCGTCCGCTCGAGATTCTTGTACAGGATGTCGCGCGCAAGCGTCGATTTGCCCGAGCCCGAGACGCCCGTGATCACGCTGAGCCTCGCGAGCGGCACGCGCAGGTCGATATTTTTCAGGTTGTGCAGCGACGCGCCCGCGATCTCGATCGAGGGCGTGCTGCGCGCCACCGGGCGCGGCGGATGCAGCGGATGCATGAGCGGGTTTTTGAGAAATCTTCCCGTCACCGAATCGGCGTTTCGCATCAGGTCGTCGGCCGAGCCTGCGGCGATCACACGGCCTCCCAGCTTTCCCGCGCCGGGACCGAGATCGATCACGTGCGAGGCGCGCCGGATGGTGTCCTCGTCGTGCTCGACCACGACAAGCGTGTTGCCCTTGGCTTGCAGCTTTTCCAGCGTGTCGAGCAGGATCCGGTTGTCGCGCGGGTGCAGGCCGATGGTGGGCTCGTCCAGGATGTAGCACACGCCGCGCAGGTTCGAGCCGAGCTGCGAGGCGAGGCGGATGCGCTGCGCCTCGCCGCCGGAGAGCGTCGGAGCCGCGCGGTCGAGCGAAAGGTAGGAGAGGCCCACCTGGTCGAGGAACGAGAGGCGCGATTTCAGCTCTGCAACGATGTCGCGCGCGATCTCGGCTTCGCGGCCGGCGAGCTCCAGGTGGCGGAACAACGCTTCGAGCTTGCCCACGGGCAGCGCGGCGAGCTCGGAGATCGAGCGCCCCTGGTAGCTCACCGCGAGCGCCTCGCGGTTGAGGCGCTTGCCGTCGCAGGCCGGGCAGGCCTCGTCCACCTCCAGCCATTCGATCCAGGAGTCGAGCACGTGGTCCTCGGTGCCGGTCTTCTCGCGCTCCTCGTCCCATTCCACGCGGTCGAGCTTGAGGCCGGTGCCGTAGCACTCCGGGCACCAGCCGTGCTTGGAGTTGAACGAGAAGAGCCGCGGGTCGAGCTCGGCGAAGCTGCGCCCGCACGAAGGGCAGGCGCGCTTGGTCGAGAAGACGCTCTGCGGAAGGTCCATTTCCACGCGCGCCGATCGGGAGTTCGCGGCGGCCTCGGCGAGGCGGTCGAGTCCCGCGATCACGTGCACGACTCCCTTGCCGAATTCCAGAGCTTGGCTGAGCGCCCGGCGGATTTCGATTTCGTTGTCCGCGGCGATGCGCAGGTCGGCGACCGGCAACTCGAGGGTGTGCTCCTGAAAGCGCGAGAGCCGCGGCCACTTGTCGGTCGGCAGGAACTCCCCGTCGACGCGCAGATGCGCGTAGCCCTTGCCGCGCGCCCATTTGGCCAGGTCGGTGTAATAGCCCTTCCTGTTGAGGACGAGCGGGGCGAGCAGGCCGATGCGCTGGCCGCGATAGTCGCGCAGCAGGCGCGCGGCGATGGCGGCTTCGCTCTGCGGCTCGATCGGCACCCTGCAGTCGGGGCAGTGCTGGAGCCCGAGCTTGACGTAGAGCAATCGCAGGAAGTGATAGATCTCCGTGAGCGTCGCGACGGTGCTCTTGCTTCCACCGCGGCTGGTGCGCTGCTCGATCGCGACTGTGGGCGGAATTCCGAAGATCGCGTCCACGTCGGGCCGCGCCGCGCCTTGAACGAATTGACGCGCGTAGGCGTTGAGCGACTCGAGATAGCGGCGCTGGCCTTCGGCGAACAGGATGTCGAAAGCGAGCGTCGATTTTCCAGAACCCGAGACTCCGGTGACGACCGTGAATTGGTTGCGCGGGATCTCGACGTCGATGGATTTCAGGTTGTGCTCGCGGGCGTTGTGGATCCTGATTGAATCGTGCACGCGGACTTGGAGGGGTACGCCTGGCTCCGCTGTACGAAGAACGGCAGGTTGTGACAGAGCCGCTTCGTAATCACGCAACGCCTTTCCGGTATGCGAGCTGGCGTGCTTCGCGACCTCCGCCGGCGTCCCGGTGCAGACGATCGCGCCGCCTGCGTCGCCGCCCTCAGGGCCGAGGTCGATGAGCCAGTCGGAAGCACGGATCACATCGAGGTTATGCTCGATCACGACCAGCGAATGTCCCGCGGCGATCAACTGGCGGAAGGCGGAGAGCAGTTTCGCGACGTCGTCGAAATGCAGGCCGGTGGTCGGCTCGTCGAAGAGAAAGAGTTTCCCGTTGGGGCTGTCATTCCCGCGTACGCGGGAATCCAGAGACTTTCCGCGTCGCTGGGCCCCCGCTTTCGCGGGGGCGACGGAGTTTGCCTCGACCAGGTGACCGGCGAGCTTCAGCCGCTGCGCCTCGCCGCCGGAGAGCGTCGGCACCGGCTGTCCGACGCGCAGGTATTCGAGCCCGACGTCGGCGAGCGGCTTGAGCGCCTGTTGCACCTCTGGGTAGTCGCGAAAGAAAGCGAGCGACTCGGACACCGTCAGCTCGAGCACGTCGGCGATCGACTTCTTTCTCACCACGACCTCGAGCACCTCGTCGCGAAAACGCCTGCCGTTGCAATCGGGGCAGCGCAGATAGACGTCGGAGAGGAACTGCATTTCGACGTGCTCGAAGCCGTTGCCTCCGCAGGTCGGGCAGCGCCCGTTGCCGGAGTTGAAGCTGAAGGTGCCGGCGGTGTACTTGCGCTCTTTCGCGAGCGGCTCTTTCGCGTAGATGTTGCGTATCGCATTCCAGGCGCCGACGTAGCTCGCGGGGTTCGAGCGCGTGGTGCGCCCGATCGGCGTCTGGTCCACCATGACCACGTCCCCGATCAGCGCGTGGCCGCGCAGCCCGCGGAACGCGCCCGGCGCTTCGGTCGGCTTGCCTTTCGCCTTTCGAAGCGCGGCGTAGAGCACGTCCTGCACCAGCGTGGATTTCCCCGAGCCCGAGACGCCGGTGACGCACACCAGGCGCTCGAGCGGAATGCCGATGTCGATGTCCTTCAGGTTGTGCTCGGCCGCGCCGAGGAGCTCCAAAACCGGGGATAGACCACGGTTTTCCTGAAAACCGTGGTCTATCCCCGGTTTTGCACCGGCGCGCTTTCTCCCGGAGAGATATTCGGCCGTGAGCGTTTTCGACTGCTTCAGCTCGTCGGGCGTGCCGAAGAAAACGATCTCGCCGCCGCGTTCGCCCGGTCCCGGGCCCATGTCCATCAGGCGGTCGGCCTGCAGCATAATCTGCGGATCGTGCTCGACCACAACGAGCGAGTTGCCGGCGTCGCGCAGGCGCTGCATCACGCCGATGACGCGGCCCATGTCGCGCGGGTGCAGGCCGATCGAGGGTTCGTCCAGCACGAAAAGCGTATTGACGAGCGAAGTGCCGAGCGCCGTGGTGAGGTTGATGCGCTGCACCTCGCCGCCGGAGAGCGTGCGCGACTGGCGGTCGAGCGTGAGGTAGCCGAGGCCGACGTCGTGGACGTAGCGCAGCCGGGCGCGGATCTCCGTGAGAAGCAGATCGGTGGCCTCGTCCAGCGGGGCGGGGAGATGCAACTGCTCGAAGAACGCGCGCGTGCGCTCGGCGGGAAGAAGCACCAGATCGTGCACGGTGAGGCCGGGGAGGGCACGCAATGTCTCGTCGCTGAAGTTTGCGCCGGCCGGCCTGAACCGGCGTGCAGGGTCGATCACGCGGTCCGCGTCCTCTTTCGTCCCGACCCGCCACAGCAGCGCGTCGGGCTTGAGGCGCGCGCCGCCGCAGGCGCTGCAGGGCGTGTAGGCGCGATAGCGCGACAAGAGCACGCGCACGTGCATCTTGTAGGCCTTGGTCTCCAGCCAGCGGAAGAAACGCGCGACGCCGTACCAGGTGCCCGGCCAGGATTTTCTCCAGCTCACCCATTCGGGCTCGCCTTCCAGCACCCACGCACGCTGTTTCGCGGAGAGATCGCGGAAAGGAACATCGAGCGGAACGCTGCGCTTCTTCGCGTATTTCTCGATATCGTCCTGGCAATCGTGAAAGCTGGGGGATTGCCAGGGCCGGATCGCGCCTTCGCGCAGCGTCTTCGATTCGTCCGGGACGATGAGTCCGTAGTCGATGCCGATCACGCGCCCGAATCCGCGGCAGGTGTCGCAGGCACCGAGCGGGGAGTTGAACGAGAACAGGCTCGGCAGCGGCTCGGAATAATGGATGTCGCATTCGGCGCAGTGCAGGTCCGATGAAAAGCGCCAGACCACCCCGCCGCCTTCGGCGGCACCCCTCCTCGGATGAGGAGGGGAAGTGGAGGTATTTTCCCCTCCTTGGTAAGGCGGGGTGGCGCGGAGCGCCGGGGTGGTGTCGTCGTCTATCACGTACACATTCACCTTGCCTTGGCCGATCTTGAGCGCGGCCTCGATGCCCTCGATTGCGCGCGTCTTCTCCGCGGAGGACAGCCGCAGGCGGTCCTGCACGACCTCGAGCACATTCGCGCCCCGCGCGTGGATGCGGTCGTAGCCCTGCGCTTTCAGCAGCGCCTGGACTTCCTCTTCCTTGAAGTTCTTCGGCACCGCCACCGGGAAAGTCACGACCAGGCGCGGATCGCCCGCCGCCCCAGCGCGGGCCGACAGCTGTTCGTATACGGAGGAGGGTGAGTCCCGGTGCACGGGCTGTCCGCAGCCGCGACAGAAAAGCTGCCCCGCGCGGGCGAACAACAACTTAAGGTGGTCGTTCAGCTCGGTCATCGTGCCGACCGTCGAGCGGGACGTGCGTACGGGGTTGGTCTGGTCGATTGCGATTGCGGGGGGAATCCCCTCGATCGCATCGACCTGCGGTTTGTCCATGCGGTCGAGAAACTGCCGCGCGTACGGGCTGAAAGTCTCGACGTAGCGCCGCTGCCCTTCGGCGTAGAGCGTATCGAAAACGAGCGAGGATTTCCCCGATCCCGAGACCCCGGTCACGACGACGAGCTCGTTCGTCGGGATCTCGAGCGAGAGGTTCTTGAGGTTGTTCTGGCGGGCGCCGCGGATGACGATCGCGGGATCGGAGCGGCGTTGCAGCATGCCGCTATTTTATCGGCGTACCGGCCGGACCGCGCGCCTAGTAGCCGTAGAACTCGTCGGTGCGGATCGCGTCGTCCTCGACCCCGGCGGCGACGAGCATTTTCTGCATGGTCTCGACCAGTCCGGGCGGTCCCGCAACGTAGTAGACGAATGCGGCGAGATTTTTCAGATGGCGCTCGAGCATGGCGCGGTCGAGAAACCCCGTTTCCCCGCTCCAGGGCCGGCTCGACTTTTCCATCTCGGTCATGGTGCCGACAAAGCAGTAACGCGGGTTGGCGCGAGGCAGCGCGACGAGCTCGTCCAGAAAAGGCGCATCCTCGGGCCTGCGGTTGGAGTAGAACAGCCAGAGCTCGCGGGCGAGCCGCTCGTGTGCCGCCTGCCGCGACATGCTCACGAACGGTGTGATGCCGATGCCCCCCGCGAGGAAAACTGCGGGCCGGGCGTCCGCGCCGTCCAGTGTGAATTTGCCCGCGGGTCCCCGCAGATGGATGCGACCGCCTGCCGGCATCGCCTTGAGCGACCGCTTGAACGCCGTGTCGCGCATGCGCGTCGCGATCATGAGCTCGGTCTCATACGGTGGGCTGGCCAGGGAAAAGGAGCGCGAATTGCCCTTGCGGTCGGTCTCCGGCGGATCGATGAGGGACACGGTGACCGAGTGCCCGGCCTCGAAACTGAAATCCGCGGGCTTGGCGAAGCGGAACGCCATCGTGCCCTCGGCGACGGTCTCGCTGGCGGTTAGCGTGGTTTCGTATTTGGGCATCGCCGCTCTTTCCCTGCTCAGACCGGATCTTCCTGGGCCCAGGCGATCTTGTGATAGTCGAAGCCCTTGGAGATGGCGGGCTTCACCACCTCGAAGTAGGGCGAGATGTCGAAGTCGCGCGGCGTGAACAGGCTGTGGTGCCGGATGTGCACGACCTCGTGATAGCAGTCGTTGCAGCCGGGCGTCCCGTCGTGGACGTACCTGATCTCGGGCAGGATCGGGTAGTGCACCGACTGGAACGCCTCGGCGACCAGCGTCGAGCAAATGGCGCGTGTCGGGTCGCCGCTGCCGAAGGCGATCATGCGGCGGCGCCAGCGCACCGGGACCGGCGGCGTGGGTATCAGATAGCGCGCGAGATCGAAAACGTTCTTCAGGTCGTAGCGGCCACCGATGTGCGAGACGGCGAACCTGATCACGGCTTGCAGGTCCTCCTTCAACATGCCGACAGGCCGGCAGATGCGGGTGTTCATGCCGGAAACGTCGGACAGCGGTACGCCGCGAATCCCGTAGAGCATGTCGGCTTCGACCAGGACCCTGGGCGATTCGCCAAGAGCAGGGGGCCCTAGCGCATCCCCGATATAGAACATCGCGTGCGACCAGGTCGATTGAGTCAGGTATTTGATGGCGACGCTGACGCGCGTGTTCCCTTCGACGAGCAGGACGTCGCCCGGCTTGAGCGAGGCCGCGAGCTGTTCAAGCGAGGCCGTTTCAGTCTGCGCGCCGCGGATCGGCTGTGCCAGGTAGGTGGCCAAGCGTCCGCCCATCCATCGGAGTACGGGGTTCATGTGTAGTTGCGCGCCTATTCCTGTCGCGGTTCGATGACGCTTCGACCCGCGGCGTTCCCGATTTTACGCGGGGCCCCATTTTACGGAGTTCCGGGGAACATTTCCCTCCTTGCGCATGTTTACTCCTGGCGGGAACGCGCGAATCACGGTCTTCATCCAATGTGTGCCCGCACGTCAGGCGGCCAATGGTTTCACAAAGGAGGCCCTATGAAACACAAATCCATTTTATTTATGGGGGTTTTTCTCTTCGCAGGGCTTGTCCTTCTCGACGAGTCCAGCTTGCTCGCCGGAGAGGAACCCGAACTTTCAAAAGACGACAAGAAAGTGGATCACCAGGCGCAGGCCACAATCGACCTGGGCAGGCAGATCTTTCGTTTCGATACCTTCGGTGACGAAGCTTGGTGGGGCGATACGCTCAAGCTGCATCAGGCGATCGCCGGTGCGCGAAACGGCGGTGTCGGTCCGGGGGTGAGCCCGAAGACGGCGCTCGCAGTCGGCCTCAAAGTGGATGCAGACGCATTGCCCGGGCAGCTGAAGTCGCAGATCAGGGCGGGCAGGGTCAATCTCGACGATCCGGCGACGACGCTCGCGCTCCTCAAGCTCAATGCCGTGGTGGGTGTGACCGGTATTTTCGACGGAGCGGGCAACATCAAATCGATGGGTGTTCAGTGCGCGCTTTGCCACTCGACCGTCGACGACTCCTTCGCGCCCGGAATCGGCAAGCGCCTCGACGGCTGGGCCAACCGCGACCTGAACGTCGGACTCATCGTTTCGCTCGCTCCCAACCTCACCCCGATCGCCGACCTGCTGCAAGTCGATGTGGCTACGGTAAAGGCGGTCCTGAACAGCTGGGGCCCCGGGCGCTTCGACGCCGAGCTCGACAAGAACGGCAAAGCCTTCCGTCCGGACGGCGGGCAGGCGGGCACGCTGATTCCGCCCGCGTTCGGCCTCGCCGGCGTGAACCTCCACACTTGGACGGGCTTCGGCTCGGTGCCGTACTGGAACGCCTACGTCGCCGTGACGGAGATGCACGGCTCGGGAACTTTCTTCGACGAGCGCCTGAGCGATCCCATCCGGTATCCGGTGTCCGCGAGGAGCGGCTCGTGGAATACGCGCGGCACGCCCGACTTGGTAACGGCCAAGCTTCCCGCCCTTCATGCCTATCAGCTCGCCCTCAAGGCGCCCAAGCCACCCGTCGGAAGTTTCGACGCGGCTGCCGCAGAACGGGGCAAGGAGGTTTTCGACGGCCGGGGCAAGTGCGCGACCTGCCACGTTCCGCCGCTCTTCACAGAACCGGGACACAACCTGCACACGCCGGCCGAGATGGGCGTGGATTCCTTCCAGGCAGACCGCTCGCCGACCGGCAAGTATCGCACCGCCCCGCTCGCTGGACTGTGGACGCACCAGAAGGGCGGTTTCTTCCATGACGGGCGCTTTGCAACCCTGCGGGACGTCATCGAGCACTACGACGGCAACTTCAGACTCGGGCTGAACGAACAGGAAAAAGGCGACCTGATCGAGTACCTGAAGTCGCTCTAGAAACGAAGTGACGGGGCACGGGGACCGGTGGTCCCCTAGTGCCCCGTTTGTTTTCTGCGAACTCCCCGGGCCGGGAACGCGGGGCGCACAATCTCCATCCAATGGCGTGAAACCGGTGTAAAAAGCAGCAAGAGGTGCCTATGCAACCCGCGACCGCAGCAATCGCTTGCGACAAGTTATCGGATCTGGAACTGGCGCAGCGCATTTCGACCGGCGACAAGCATGCCTTCGAGCTGCTGATGCGCCGGCACAACCAGATGCTCTACCGCACGGCGCGCAGCATCCTCAAGGACGAAGCCGAGGCCGAGGACGCGGTACAGGAAGCGTATCTGCTTGCATACCGGGGGATGAGGGGTTTCCGCGGCGACGCGAAGCTGTCCACGTGGCTGGTTCGCATCGTCGTGAACGAGGCGATCGGACGCGCCCGCAAGCGCAGCCGCGGGGCCGAAATCGTTCAACTGAGCAGCGAGACGCATGAGGATAGCGAAGCCGTGGAGGGAAACATGGACGAAACTTTACCGGAGCAGCCCGAAGGCGCGGCCCAGCGCGCACAGACGCGCCGGCTGCTCGAGGCGAAGATCGACGAGCTGCCCGATGCCTTTCGCACCGTGTTCGTGCTGCGCGCGCTGGAGGAGCTGTCCGTCGAGGAATCCGCCGTTGCGCTCGGCATCCCGGAGGCGACGGTGCGCTCGCGTTTCTTCCGCGCGCGGGGCCTGCTGCGCGAGGCGCTCTCGAAGGAAATCGACCTCGCCTACGGCGACGCATTCGCCTTTGCCGGAGCGCGCTGCGACCGCATCGTCGCGGGCGTGATGGCGAAGCTTGAAGAAGGCGAAACCACTTTCCGTTCGTGATCGAACGAAATCCCACCCCTTACCCATTGGAGAAACCATGAACCCCTCGAAAATCGCAGTCGCCCTAGCAGCCTCGCTTTTCCTCGTCACCGCTTCCGCCCAGGACAAGGGCGGACCGTCCGATCCGCAGATCGCTGGAATTGTGGTCGCGGCGGACCAGATCGACATCGACGCCGGCAAGCTTGCCAAGTCGCGCACCCAGAACAAGCAGGTGTCGGAGTTCGCTCAACTCATGATCACCGACCATACCGCGGTCAACAAGCAAGCCTCCGCGCTCGTGAAGAAACTCGGCGTGAAGCCCGAGGAAAGCGCCACCAGCGAGAGCCTGAAGAGCGCTGCCGGCAAGAACGTGGCGAACCTCAAGACCCTGAAGGGTGCCGCGTTCGACAAGGCGTATACGGACAACGAGGTGGCGTATCACCAGCAGGTCCTGGACGCGATCGACAAGGTTCTGATTCCAAGCGCCAGGAACGCCGAGCTGAAGGACCTCATCACCAAGGTCCGCCCTGCCATCGCGGCGCATCTGGACCACGCCAAAATGGTCCAGTCGTCCCTGGCGAAGAAATAGCCGGTGAAGCTTCGCGCGGCGCTCGTTCTGATTTGCATCGCCGCGCTGTCCGCGGCCGGCGCGCACGCCGCAGGAACGACGCATGCGGTACGCATCGAAGGAATGAAGTTCATTCCCGAGCGCCTGGAAGTGGCCACGGGCGACACCGTGGTTTGGACCAACAAGGATTTTCTGCCGCATAGCGTCACCGCGAGCGAAGCGCGCGTCGAATCGGGGGACCTGGCTCCGAACAAGAGCTGGCGATTCATCGCGCGCAAGACGGGCGAGATGCACTACATCTGCCGTCTGCACCCCGTTATGAAAGGGGTGCTGGTGGTGAAAACACTTAAAGGAGCGGCGCGATGACGATGCTTCCCGCTGATGTTTCCTGCGTTACCGGGCCGAACAACCCGCAACCGGTGAGCGGTCTGGAAAAAGTCCTGCGAGGGCTGTCCGTGTTCACCATGCTCATGACCGTGCCGCAAGTACTCACCATTTGGATTGGACACAACGCCGGTGGTGTCTCCCTCATTTCGTGGGTCGCTTATCTCATCGCCGCTTGCCTGTGGTTTGTCTACGGGCTTCAGAAGAACGACAAGACGATTTACCTTGCCTGCGTCGGCTGGGTCCTGCTCGACCTGGCTGTCGTGATCGGCGTCATCGTCTATCGCTGACCTCTATTCGAGCTCGTCGATCGAGCGCGGCCAGCTCGCCTTGAGCAGGCGCGAGAGGGCGCGGTCGGCGAGGACCTTGCCGCCCGTCTGACAGCGTGCGCAGTAGTTCGTCTCGTTCTCCGCGTACACGATCCGCTGCACCGGCGAGCCGCACACCGGGCAGGGTTTGCGAAATCGTCCGTGCACCGCCATGCCCTCGCGAAAGGCGGTGACTTTCTCCGGAAAATCCGCGCCCGCCTCGCGGCGCAACCGCTCTGTCCATTCGGCGAGAGTCGCCCGCGTGGCATCGTAGAGCCGCCTGACATCCTCCTCGGAAAGGGACCGGGTCTGCGCGAAAGGGGAGAGCTTCGCGCGGTGCAGGATCTCGTCCGAATAGGCGTTGCCGATGCCGCTGAACGAGCGCGGATCGGTCAGCGCGCGCTTCACCGTGTGGTTCTCTCTCTTCAGCCGCGCGCCAAACTCTTCGGGGCCGGACTCGAAAACTTCGAGCCCGCCGGGATCCATCGCGGCGAGCGCCGTCTCGCCCTGGACGAGATGGACCGAGGCACGGCGCTTCGTTCCGGCCTCCGTGAATACCAGCGTGCCGTTCGGGAATTCGAAGGCGGCCAGCGTGATCCGGCCCGGCACCTTCGCGCCTGTTCCGAGCCAGCGCAGCCGGCCGGCGATCATGAGATGCAGCACGAGGAACTGCTCGCCTTCGAGCGCGACGACGATGCGCTTGCCCATTCGCCGGACGCCGGCGACCTTCTTTCCTCCGGCGGAGGCGATCGGAGGGGTCACGCTGCGCAGCACGAAGGGATTCAAAAGCCGCACGCGCTCGAGCGTCTGCCCGGCAAGACGGTCTTCGAGCCGCTCTACGTATACGGCGATATCGGGAAACTCGGGCATGGGAGCAGCTCGCGATTGTACCGCCGTGCCGTCTGCGCCAATCGCGCTGCGCCTCGCGATGCGCTAAGCTGCGAGGTTCCGAATTCCAGAAGCTCCATGGCCCAATACGTCTACACCCTGCGCCGGGTCGGCAAACTCGTGCCGCCGAAGCGCCAGATCCTCAAGAACATCTCGCTCAATTTCTTTCCCGGCGCGAAGATCGGCGTGCTCGGCCTGAACGGCTCGGGGAAATCCACGCTGCTGAAGATCATGGCCGGGGTCGAGACGAATTTCGAGGGCGAAGTGACCGCGATGCCGAACATGAAAGTCGGCTTCCTGCCGCAGGAGCCGCAACTCGACCCGGAAAAAACGGTGCGCGAAGCGGTGGAGGAAGGCCTCGGCGAAACGCTCGCCGCGAAGAAGCGCCTCGACGAGATCTACGCGGCGTACGCGGAGCCCGATGCCGATTTCGACAAGCTCGCCGCCGAGCAGGCGAGGCTCGAGGCGATCGTCAACGCGGTGCACGCGGACAGCGCGGACCTGCAGATGGAGGTCGCCGCTGACGCGCTGCGCCTGCCGCCGTGGGAGCAGAAAATCGCGCCGCTCTCCGGCGGCGAGAAGAGGCGCGTGGCGCTGTGCCGCCTGTTGCTCTCCAAGCCCGACATCCTGCTGCTCGACGAGCCCACCAACCATCTCGACGCGGAAAGCGTCGAGTGGCTCGAGCAGTTTCTGCGGAGGTTTCCCGGTACGGTGGTCGCGGTGACGCACGACCGCTACTTTCTCGACAACGCGGCCCAGTGGATCCTCGAGCTCGACCGCGGCTACGGCATCCCCTGGGAGGGCAACTACTCCTCCTGGCTCGAGCAGAAGGAAAAGCGCCTGGAGGTGGAGGAGAAGCAGGAACAGGCGCGCATCAAGTCGATGCAGAAGGAGCTGGAATGGGTGCGGCAGAACCCCAAGGGCCGCCAGGCGAAATCGAAGGCGCGGCTGGCGCGCTTCGAAGAACTGTCCTCCTACGAATACCAGAAGCGCAACGAAACCCAGGAAATTTTCATCCCCGTCGCGGATCGTCTCGGCGATGCGGTGATCGAGTTCAAGGGCGTCTCCAAGGGCTACGGCGAGCGCCTCCTCATCGACGACCTGTCCTTCAGCGTGCCCCCCGGCGCGATCGTCGGCATCATCGGCCCCAACGGCGCCGGGAAATCGACGCTGTTTCGCATGATCACCAGCAAGGAAAAAGCGGACAAGGGCAAGATCGTCATCGGGCCGACGGTGAAGATGGCCCACGTGGACCAGTCGCGCGAAGCGCTCGAGGCCGACAGGACCGTATGGGAATTCATCTCTGCGGGCGCGGACATCCTTACCGTGGGCAGGTTCGAGATGCCCTCGCGCGCCTACCTCGGCCGGTTCAACATCAAGGGGGCCGACCAGCAGAAGAAACTGGGCACGCTCTCCGGCGGCGAGCGCGGCCGGGTGCACCTCGCGAAGACGATGCTCGCCGGAGGGAACGTGCTGCTGCTGGACGAGCCGTCCAACGACCTGGACGTGGAAACGCTGCGGGCGCTCGAGGACGCGTTGCTCGAATTCGCCGGCTGCGTGCTCGTCATCAGCCACGACCGCTGGTTCCTCGACCGCATCGCCACCCACATCCTCGCCTTCGAAGGCGATTCAAGGACGAGTTTCTTTGCCGGCAACTACCAGGAATACGAAGCCGACAAAGTGAAGCGCCTCGGCGAGGAGGCGGCCAAGCCCAAGCGCATCCGCTACAAGCCGCTGAAGAGGTGAGCCGAGCGCCAAGAAAAACGAGGCCTTGAATCGGTCGACAGGATGGCCACGAGAGAGCAGGTAATCGTGGAGCTTCGTCGGCTCGATGACCGCACGATCTGCATTCGGGATCCGCAAGCGTGCCAGTTCCTCGTAAGGGGCGACTGTACGCTCTCGGATTTTCACGTCAACGAGGACGACTCGATACACACGTCCTCGCGCCGAGCCTCTGGTCAAGGCGCCTCCCCCGCCGGATCGGATCCAGGGACGCCATGGCGGAGAGGGCGAAGGGAAGGGGAGGCGCCGCTCAGCTCGCGCGGCACGTGGATGCGCCGGCCAGCGCTATCCGCTTTACTGGACGACGAACAGGCGCCAGTCATCGGGGACGCCCTTGAGGCTGTGCGTGCCACGATCGGCGAATTGGAGACCGGAGCCCGCGACGAGATCTCTTACCGTGCTCGAGACGAGTACCTCGTCTGGGCCAGCCAAAGCGGCGATGCGGGCGCCGATATGCACCGCAATGCCGACCACGCCGTCACCTACCAGCTCGCACTCGCCGGTGTGCAGCCCGGTGCGTACCTGGAGCCCCAACGCGTGTACCCTTTCGCGCACGGAACACGCGCAACGTATCGCCCGGGCCGGGCCGTCGAACGTGGCGAGCAGGCCGTCACCCGCAGTGTCCACCTCGCGGCCACGGAAGGCGGCCAGCTCTTTTCGCATCAGCGTGTGCCAGTTGCCGCGCAGCTCGCGCCATCGCCCATCACCCATCTCGGCTGCCCGCTGGGTGGATCCGACGATGTCGGTGAACATCACGGTGGCAAGCACCCGATCCGGCTCCAGCCGACGTCGTTCGCCCGTTATGAATTCTTCGATCTGGTCGGCGATGATGTCCTGCGTCTCCCGATCAAGCACCAGATGGTCGATGCCGGGAATCTCGGCGTACTTGGCCCCGGGTATGTGCTCGGCCAGGTAGCGGCCCGCTCTGATCGGAACGAGCTCATCGCCAGCGCGATGAAGGATCAGGGTCGGCACCCGGATGGCGGGTAAGAGATGGCGGACGTCAATCTCGTAGTTGGCCCGCATCAGCGTGAGGACAGAGCCGGGACTCGCTGCGGCTCGCTCGATCCGGGCAAACCATTGGAGAAAGGCCTGGTCATCGCGCCGACTTGGCGCGTTGAGACGGAGCAAGGCGCCCTCGCCCCAGTGGTTGTGGAGCTGGCCGAGGAATTGATCGAACCCCTCGCGGGTCACACCCCAAGGCTCGCTTCTCATCGAAGCGAAGGTGCCATACAGCACGAGGGCGGACGTTCGCTCCGGGTACGTGGCGGCGAACATCAAGCACATCGGGCCGCCCTCCGACCAGCCATAGATGGTCGCGCGTTCCGAGGCCGCCGCATCCATCACCGCGTGCACGTCACCGATCCGTTCTTCGAGCGTCTGTTCTGCGACCCGATCGGAGAGCCCCTGCCCGCGCTTGTCGAACACGATCACCCGCGCGAAAGCGGTGAGCCGTTTGAGCAGATGCTCGTTGCTCGGCACCTCCCACAGGAGCTCGACGTGCGAGAGGGTGCCGGGGATCAACACGATGTCACGCGGCCCGTCGCCGAAAATACGGTAGGCGATGTGAACATCGCCGCTCCTCGCGTACCTGATGGGAACTTCCATTTCGGCCTCTCCAGCTCTCCTTTGAGAGAACGCTGCCAGCTATGATCCAGTCGGCCACGCGGTGATGACCGGAAGGAGATGGCCCCTGCCTGCTGATCTCAGCCCGTCGCTCTGCGGCGACCGTTCGCGGCCTTTCGCGTCCGGGTGGCGCTCTTCGTGGCCACGTCGTGCAGCAAGCGGAGAGCGCGGTTCACAGAATTGCTGTCTGGGAACGCAAGGGCGACGTCAGGCTCCAGGAGAACCAGATTGGTTCCTGCCGTCGCCCGTTTGTGGTACTTGCCCCGAACACCACCCTTCAGACGCGTGAGGTCGTATTCCGGCCGGAGCTCGTCACGGCGTCGTTTCATCGATTCCTTCCTCATACTGGTCTTGCTCCTGGCGGGTTGCTCGCCGCGCGCTGGCGATTCGAAGGCAATCCTCTCGCTCCGTGTGCGCTACGAAGAGAACCCGCTCCCGCGCCGACTGGCCAATCGTGATTGCCCGCTCCTCGTCCCCAGAGCGTTCGCGGTGGCCTTGGCCGGGTCCCACTCGTACGTCACTCCGGCAGACTAGCACTGCGCCCATGATGGCTCGTCTGTCCAATTTGTGCGACACATCAGAAGGCGTCTCCGAGGAGTATGGCCCGACTCGTCGCGGATACAGCCGGTCAGCTCGCGCGGCGGAAGAGGGCGTAGCGCTCGGCGAACTCAGGATCGCCTTTCGCGCTATCCTTTCGCGCTGTATTGAGCTCGCTATCGTCAGCGACGCCAAGGCGGGGCGCGGGAGCTCTTCCCTCGGCAAATTCACAGAATGTCCGAAGGAGGTTGTCATGGACAGAGAGCTCAATCTCGATGAGTTGTTTCAGCAAAGGCTGTCCCGGCGAGACTTGTTCCGCAACGCCGGAGTGGCAGGTATCAGCCTCTCCGCCCTATTGGATTTGGCCTGGCAGCCAGCGACCTCCGCAGCCCAGGCCCCGGCGGCCCCAGCGTCCACGCCAAAGATAGGTGCGCAACTGATCGGGAAGCTGGAGGGACCAACCACCGTCACGGATCCGGCCAAGTTCCCCAAGACCTTCAAGGAAGCGCCGCAACTGGCGGAGCTGGTGAAGGCAGGCAAGCTGCCGTCAGTCAAAGAGACGGATAGTAGAATCAATTCGCCGCTGAAGCCAGGGCGGCTCGCTGGCGCGCTGCAATCCGATGCTTGAACCTGTGCTGGATGGTCCACAATCGGCCTTATGTCAATTTCGCTCCACCTGCGCACCCCTCAGCAGGGACGATCGGAGCGAGTCTAGTGGTCAATTGCTGGGCAATCAATACCAGCCGCCGCGCCAAGGCATGGCCTGTCGCGCACCCCGGTAGATCCGGGGCGGTGTCCTCGTTCAGCAGCTCAGGCGATGTCGGGAACGGGATGGTAGGTCAGTTCGCGCGCCGGTGATTTTAGTCCCTTCCCGTCCCTCGGCGGCGCGCGCTGATTCCGTTGCACCTCGCGCGGCGCCCAGCAGCCCAGATGTTCGAGGATTCGGCGGATGACTTCGTCGTCATCGATCAGCGCGATGACCTGCATCGGCGCACCGCATTGGGGACATTCCAGAGGATCGACCTCGTAGACCTTGTAGATCAATCGCGCCCACGCCGACCGGGCGCGCGCTGCAATCACCTGGCCATCCTCGGGCGCTTGCACCGCTGCGCCCGGCACGGTCTTACGGGCCCGCTCGCCGCGAACCCTCGTCGAGTACCAGCCGACGTACCGCACCAAGTGTTCGAACCGCTCCGGAATATGGCGGCAAAGTAATTCGAGCCATTGCGCGCCGGGCATCAACTGGAAATTGCGCTTCAGGCCCTTGTGCATGTGAGAGCGGTACATGACCATGCCCGCGTCCGGGAGATACGTCATCTTCTCCAGGGAAAGCGGCGCGCGCAGCATGTATTGCGCGAGCTTCTTGCGGCCCTCGATATCCCCGGCGGGAACGTGCACGCCGTTATGCACGGAAAAGCCGCTGTGGCGCCAGGCAAGCATGCTCCCCGACAGCCGCTCTCCGATGGCGCCCTCGGCCACAAGGAGCTTCAGCACCGCAATGCGACACCCCCGTTCGAGCAATTTCACGGGAATCGCCGGTAGCACGACGAACGCACCGTCGGCGCGAAAAACGCCATCTGCCGCCAAGACATGGATGTGCGGGTTGAAGGTCAGCAGGTCGCCGAAGGTCTGAACGAACAGGATCAAGCCCGGACGACCCTCCACCCCGGCGCGGGAGTAGGCCGAGATCAACAGATGCTCCACGATATGGCACAGCTCCGCGAGCAATCCGCGCTTGCGCGAGAAGATCGGGCGCAGCATTCGCGGCACGGTGAAGACATATTGCCGGTGAGGTACGGGCGCAAGAACGTTTTCCTCGACCCAATCCCCATAGGCGAGCACGCGCTTCTGGTGACAGCTCGGACAGAAATACCGAGCCTTGCACGAAAACGCGAGCAGCTAATCGTGACGGCATTCGGGGCAATACACGCGCGCGAACCCGTGGTGCGGATCGCCGCATTTGAGGAAGCGCTCGATGACGTGCTCTTCGAGCAGCCGCTGCAGGCGCCCCTCGGATCGCAGTTCCGCCAAGTGGCGATCGGCGCATTGATAGAGGGGACTCGCGCGCGGCTTACGCTGGCGATACACGCCGCCTTTGGCCGTCCTGCCCGCCCCTCCCGCGCCTCGCTCGCTGCATCCTGACATGATGCGAGCAACGCGGCAACGCGCGCCCCGGTGATATCGCAATGTCTGAATCGCACGCAATCGAGCGCGCTCGGGGCGCGTGCGTCAACGCCGCAGGCACGAATATCGTTGAGTATGAGATCCCTAGCGCCTTCCGATGCGATTGGCCTCAGCCCGCGGCAGCGGGCCAATCCACGCCGACTACGCCAACTCTTCTTTGCTCTTGACTGTCCTGGACTCTAATGTCACGGAAATCAAATCAAAGCATGTCCAAGCCTATTCGACCGTGACCGACTTCGCGAGATTCCTGGGCTTGTCCACGTCGTTGCCTCGTTCCAACGCCGCGTGGTAAGCGAGCAGCTGCAGGGGCACGGTATGCAGGATCGGAGACAGAAGACCGGCGTGATCGGGCATCCGGATGACGTGGATGCCGTCGCCCGCGACCATGCGCGTGTCCTCGTCAGCGAGCACGTGCAGCTCGCCGCCGCGGGCGCGCACTTCCTGAAGGTTCGATTTGAGCTTTTCCAGAAGCGCGTCCTCGGGCGTAATGGCGATCACAGGCATGCTCTTGTCCACTAGCGCGAGGTGCTTCAGCTCCCCCGCGGCATAGGCCTCCGCAACATCAACCCGGGCGCGGTCAACGCGGTGTTCGAACGGAGAACGGATAACGACGGATAACGGATTGTAGAATCAATTCGCCGCTGAAGCCAGGGCGGCTCGCTGGCGCGCCGCAATCCGATGCTTGAACCTGTCCCGGAGCCGCGCGCATCGGTCTTATGTTAATTTCGCCCCCCTAGAGCGCCTGCCGGAGGGTGACTGCGTTGTATGGCATGTCTGCTCCTTCCCTGATCCACTCGAATTGTCAGTCGTCGTCTTCCCAGCCGCCCTTCTTGCAGACGAAGCTCGACGCGTCGTTGATGCCGCCGGAGCCGACGTAGCGCGCGCGCTTCGGATAGGCGCAGATGGGCCGCGTGCGCTCGACGACCCCGCTGTTCACGCGCGAGGCGACGATCTGCTCCGGAGCCACGCCGCCCTCCACCCACTGCTCGAGTGCGGTGAGCGGGTCCCAGGTGTTCGGGCCGCCCGCCGCGCCGCCGCCGCAGTGACCGACGTTCGGGAGCAGGAAGAGCCGCGCGAAGTCTTCGACGCGGGTCTTGTCCCGGCCGTGGACGTTCTTCTTGAAGAACTTGTCGACCTTTTCGTAGTACGCGATCGTGTCAACGGGCTGGGGAAGCGGGTCGGACCAGCCGTGCCAGATGATCATCTTGCCGCCGCGCGAAGCGAACGCCCGGAGGTCGGGGCTTTCGGCGTGGTGGATGAACTCGAGCGTCTCGCCTTCGTATTGCTTGTTCAGCGAGTACGCGAGGTCCACGTCGAAGCGGAACGTCTTGAAGTCGTAGGCCGGATTCTCGAACACCGTGTTGGCGAAGAAGATCGTGTATTGCGGGTTCGGCACCGCGCCGATGTTCTGGGCCTCATCGAGCTCGGAGGTGAGCGGAGGTCCGGGGTAGAGCAGCTCGCCGGTGTTCAGGTCAGTCGGCCCGTTGTAGATGCATTGAAACGTCTCGACCTGCGCCGCCGTGAGGCAACGCCCGTCGTCCGCGCCCGCGCACTGGATGCTGCTCGGCTTGAAGTCGCAGCGACGCGGATCGTCGACCTGGCCGTCGACGAGTCCGTCGACGTGATCGCACTGCGCGATGATGGCCTCGAAGATCGGCCTCAGCTTGGACGCAGGGATGGCGTGCGCGCCCGTCGGGTCGAGGTAGTTGCACTGCCAAGTGTTGACGTGCCGCGCGCGCAGATCGATGACGCGGTAGACCGGCGAGCCGGCGATGATGCCGTCGTAGTCGTCGGGGTGGCGCTGCGCCTCCATGAAGGCCTGGCGGCCGCCCGTGGAGCATGCGTTGAAGTACGACTTCGAGGGGGCGTTACCGTAGAAGGCGTTGATGATGGCCTTGGAGCGGAGCGCTGTCTCGTGAATCGAGCGGTAGCCGTAGTCCTTGATGGCCTGCGCGTCGCGCCACCACGGATCCGTGGCCGCGTTCGAGCTGTGCCCCGTGTCCGTCGACGAGGTGGCGTAGCCGCGCGCGATCGCGCTGCGCATGTCCGAATAGGTGATCGCCCCGGCCAGGCCGCCGTTGCCCGCGCCCTGATACTTGCCGTTCCAGGTCGAGGTCGGCAGCCACACCTCGAAGAAGTTCGCCGGGTCGAAGCGCGCGCGCACGCGACAGATCGGCGCCTCGATCGTGCCCACCGGCGACGGTTGCGAACCCGCGCCCAATGACTCGACGAGGAGGATCGACGTTTCCGGCAGCCCAAGCGCCTGGAATGTGGCCACTTGACATGGCGCGCTCGCGGCGGCCATCGCCGGCAACGCTGCCAGCGCGGCGAACAAGACGTACTGCGGCTGAACAAAGAAGCACGTGCGCATGAGGCGACCTCCTCTTGTAAGGATATGAAACTTCTTCTCGTCCGTCCTATGGCAAATACCTTTCGACGCGCAGACGCGCAAGCGGCTCTAGTTACTTGGGCCGCTGCCCCCAGATCAGCGCCGCACCAGGCTGCAATCCCATCAGTTCCAGTGAGGCCCGACCGAGAGGGCCGAAGGGATTCGCAAACGTTTCGTTGTGCTCGAAGTGGTTGTACCCCTGCGCGACGATCAGCTTCACGTCTTTGCCGGCCGCCTCCAACGCCGCTGCGAAATCCTTCGTCTGCCGCTGGAACTCGGGGGTCTCCTTCGTTCCGTGACTGAGCACGACGGGGAAGCGAATGTATTGCATGTGCTGAATGGGGCTGAGCTTGTTGATCGTGTCGTTCAGCTGGAAATTCACGTAGAGGTTCCGGGCCGAAAGAGACACGGGATACAAGTCATACATGCCGCTGCCACAGACCGCTCCCTTGATGAAATCGCTGGGCAGACCTCTGGCCGCCCAATCGGTGGTGATCACGACTCCGCAAAGATGACCGCCGGAAGAGAAGCCCGAGACGTAGATGCGATTCGGATCAATCTGGAGCTTTTTCGCGTTCTGGTACACCCACGCGACGCCTGCGCGGACCTGTTCCGCCATCGTGATGAGGTTTCCGCCCGCTTGTATGACGTTGATGAAGTCGAGAGCGATGAGGTTTGCTCCCGCTGTGACGAAGTTCTCTGCCATAGACCCGGAGCCGGCCGCCGAACCTCCTCGCCACGCTCCGCCGTGGATGTAAATCATGGTGGGCGCGTGCCGCCCGGCGGGGGTCCGATACAGATCCAGCCCTTCATTTGCGGTCGGGCCATACGCATACCGCTCGGGAGGGCCGAAGCGCTCGAGGAACTCGGCCCTTAACTGGTTGCTGCGCGCGCCAGTATCAGGAGGATCCTGTTGCCAGCACACCTGGTCGTACACCGAGTCCATTTGAGCCTTCGTGTACTGGACCCCGTGGGAATCGGTATAGACGATCGCGTCGCCGGGTTGTGCCGGGGGTAATTTCCAGGCAGGCCAAGGGCAGTAGGACGGTGAGGCTGGCGGCGTGAACTGCGCCCAGCACGGCGTAGCCATCAACGCGGCGAGAATCGCCGATCCAAAGATCCCTCGCATGGTCCAGCCGTTCTTGGAATTCATGTATTCCTCCCCCAAGTTGGAAAAACCCATCCGCCGAACCTATCACCTCGACGCAGGACGATTGATTCCAGTTCCTCATCAAATTGCGGACTGATCCTCATAACGGATAGTAGAATCAATTCGCCGCTGAAGCCAGGGCGGCTCGCTGGCGCGCTGCAATCCGATGCTTGAACCCGTGCTGGATGGTCCACAATCGGCCCTATGTCAATTTCGCTCCACCTGCGTACCCCTCAGCAGGGGCGATCGGAGCGAGTCTAGTGGTAAAATTAATTATAATGTCCCGTGTTTTGGTAATCTGATGCGTTATGCAAAAGGATATTTGCCCCCGGGTAGTTAAACGAGACCCTTTTTACTTCATTACTTTTTCAAAGGAATAGTGGGCTGTATATCGTTTGGATTCAAAATCACCCACCGTACGGTACGCGTCAACAGTAATGTATGAACCTGGCATGGGCATACTTAGCTTCAGTATCCAACCAGCCCAAGCACATTTTGCGTTTTTATCAGCTTCAAAAGCGAATTCGTTTTGGGACTCAACAATTTGACGAATCGTTGTACGTTCGCACCCCCCCCAACTAAATGTTGTTTTATTCACGAACAAAGAATTTATCTTCGGCCCCCTAGCACTCCCAACTGGCTCATAGGCCCCAATCCATCTCGATGGAACTACATTTTGCGCACAAGCGTTTGCCGCAAACAGCAGCGCTACAGCGAAGAACAACAACGTGAGGCGACAACAGTCAAACGATCGTAACGACTGAAACGGCTTCGATTCAACAGCAGAGCTCATCGTGGCTCCCCGCGTGGTGCTGTGATCGCGCCCAGCCCCTGCGAAAATGCGAGGTTTGCCAGGCTCACCGCTGCGAGCGCCTCACACACGCCGTAGCCCTTGCCGGATTTCATTACGAACTCGCCTGCTATTGCAAAAACGGATAGTAGAATCAATTCGCCGCTGAAGCCAGGGCGGCTCGCTGGGGCGCTGCAATCCGATGCTTGACCCTGCCCTGGATGGTCCACTCGGCCTTATGTCAATTTCGCTCCACCTGCGTACCCCTCAGCAGGGGCGATCGGAGCGAGTCTAGTGGCAAAATTAACCTATCTACGCGATCTGGAGCGCTTCGGCGGCAAAGCCGCCGTCCTCTTCGACGAGCTCAACCGCTGGTTCGCGGGCCTGTGGCGCGGGAAGTCGCTCGCCACGACGGTGGCATGGATCAGCGTTTTCGTCGCGCTGGTTCGTTTCGCGCTCGGGCGCCACGCGCCGCCGGACTCGAAAGATCGCTAGCTCAGCTATGCGGTCCACTAAACTCATTGCATGCTGAAGCTGAGCCGCCCCGCAGCGGAGGTCTTCATTCCCGCCGGTACATCCTGGGAAGCGGCTTGCGCGCGGGTGACTCACCTCGTAGTGGCAGCTCACGCCGACGACGTGGAGCTCATGGCCTGGCATGCGGTTCTCCACGCGGAGGGGCTCGCCGCCGTCATTGTCACCGACGGACGGGGCAGCAACACGCGGCTCCTGGAGCAGAAGCGCGCAGCGTCCCTGGGCAACTACGCGGCGGTGATCTGGCTGGACCACGCAAGCGCAGATGTGAAGCAGGCCGCATATCCTGCGCTGGCATCCGACTTGAGCGCAGTCCTGTCCGCGGTTCGGGCGCGCCTCGTCTACACCCACAATCTGGCGGACAAGCATGACACCCACGTTGCCGTAGCCCTGCACACAGTGCAGGCGCTGCGCGCGAATCCGTCGTCGGTGGAACGCGTTCTGGGCTGCGAGGTGTGGCGCGCGCTGGATTGGCTGCAGACGGAGGACAAGGTGACGCTCGACGTCAGCAGCGTGGAAGATCGGCTGATGCCTTTGATCGGCGCGTTCGAGTCCCAGATCGCCGGCGGCAAGCGCTACGACCTGGCGGCGGCCGGCCGCAAGCGCGCGAATGCCACGTTTCTGGACTTGCACGCCGTCGACCGGGCGACGGCCGTCGAATACGCGATGGATCTCACGCCGCTGGTGAGGGACCCGACGTTGGATATCACCCGCTGGACCATGCAGTTCGTGGAGCGGTTCGCCAGGGATGTGGAGGCCCGTCTCACCGCATGGAAGTGATTGTTGTCCCCGCGGCGCAGGACGTTGCGATAGCCGCGGCGGGCATCATTTCGCGGCTCGTGGCAGGAAAGCCCGGCGCGGTCCTGGGTCTCGCCACCGGCGCCTCCGTGAAGCGCGTGTACGCCGAGCTCGTCGTGGCCCATCACGACCACGCGCTGGATTTCTCACGCGTCACCACGTTCAATCTCGACGAATACGTCGGCTTGAGCCGTTCGCATCCCGCCTCTTTTTACGCGTTCATGGAAGCGCACTTTCTAAGCCGCGTGAATGTTGACCGCCGGCGCGTCCACCTGCCGCCCACGGAAGGCGACGATCTGGCTGGCTCATGCGAGCAGTTCGAGCGCGACATCCGCGCCGCTGGGGGAATCGACCTGCAGCTCCTGGGGATCGGCAGGGATGGCCACCTGGGGTTCAACGAGCCCACGTCGTCACTCGCGTCCCGCACGCGCATCAAGACGCTGACCGGCCCAACCCGTGAAGCCAACCGGTCGGGATTCGGCGGGGAAGAGGTCCCGCTCCACGTGGTCACCATGGGAATTGGAACCATCCTGGAAGCGCGGCATTGCCTGCTGGTTGCTGACGGACCCGCCAAAGCGGACGCTGTTGCGCGCATGGTGGAAGGACCTTTGACGGCCATGGTGCCGGTGTCGGCGCTGCAAATGCACCCGCACACCACGGTCATCGTCGACGAGGCTGCGGCCGCGGGACTCTCGCTGCGCGACTATTACCGCGAGGTGCAGCGCAACAAGCCTGACTGGCAACGATGAGCGGGCTGGTCATCAGTTATTCCGGTGTGCGCGGCGTGGTGGGGCGTGATCTGGATGCGTCGGTTGCCCGCAGATTTGGCGTTGCGTTCAGGCGCATGGTCATGGAGCTCCACCCCGTGGGGCCGATCACGCTCGTGGTCGGCAGGGACACGCGAGCGAGCGGACCCGAGCTCCAGAGCGCGCTGATGCAAGGCCTTGCAGAAGCGCGCGTGGGGATCCTGGACCTGGAGGTGGCACCCACGCCGACCATTCAGTTCGCGCTCGGGGCGCTCGAGGGCCATGGCGCGGTGGCGGTGACCGCCAGCCACAACCCCGCGCAGTGGAACGGTTTCAAGTTCTTCCTCGCACCGGACAACACCGTGCTCGACGGCGCCCAGACGGAGCGCCTGATCCGGGAGCTTGCGGCGGCCTCCGACGTCGCGAGCGCCGTCACGCGGGACAACCGGCAGGAGCAGGCCGTGGCGCTGCACGTTGCGCGCGTGCTTGAGCAGGTGGACGTCGAGCGCATCCGCCGCCGCCGCTTTTCGGTGGCTTTGGATGCTGCGCGCGGAGCGGGTGAGCGTCCCGCGCTGCGTTTGCTCGACGCGCTGGGCTGCACCGTGACGCGCGTCGACGTCGAGCGCGAATCAGAGCCGGTTCCTGAGAACCTCGCAGCGCTCGGTACCGCCGTCGTCCAGAACGGTTGCGCGGTGGGGTTTGCGCAGGACCTCGACGCGGACCGCCTGGCGCTGACGACAGAGACGGGGAGCGCGCCGGGCGAGGAGTACACGCTCGTGCTGGTCGTGGATCATCTGCTGCGCCGCGCTCACGCGTCGGTCCCGGTGGTGGTCAAGAACGTGTCGACCACGCGCGCTGTCGATGACGTGGTGGCGCGCGCCGGCGCGGAGCTTATGGAAACCCGTGTGGGCGAGATCAACTTGTCGCGCGCGTTGAAGCGTCAGTTGGACCAGGGACGCGTGGCGTTTGGCGGCGAGGGCAACGGCGGCGTCATTCTCCCGTCGGTGCATCTGGGGCGCGACAGCCTGGTGGGCATGGCGCTCGTGCTCGAGGCGCTGGCGCAACGCGACGAGCCGTTGTCCACTCGCCTGCGTGAGCTGCCGCGCTATCACACGGCGAAGCTCAAGATTCCGATCACTCCGTCCCGCGATCCAGCGTCCCTGATGGCAGCGCTGGAGCGGGCGTTTCCAGAGGGCGTGGCGGACCATCTGGATGGACTGCGGCTGCGCTTCGGCGATGGGGCCTGGCTGGGGGTGCGCCGCTCCAACACCGAGCCCATTGTTCGGCTCGTGGTCGAATCCACCGACGCGCAGTGGGTTTCTCGCGTCGTGAATACGCTGCAGAACGTTTGACGCGGTGCGTATAGCCTTTTCGTGACGTGACCCGCAGCCTTAAGCGACCATGCCACTTTGGGAAACAAGCGCCGCGGGTAGCCTTGTCTGTCATGGTCTTATAGACTTTTCCCATACTTCATGCTTCGCCTGAACAAATCTCAGATTGAAGAGTTTTACGACGCAGGCTATGTCGTCCTGCCTGGAGTCTTTCGAGACGCTGAAATCCGGGAAATCGGCAAGGCTTTTGATCGCCTCCGCGACACGGCGACTAAACTGATCCGGCCCCGGATGATCAAAGGCTCTTACTTCGTCGTCAATGACCACCGGATCAATCGCATTGTCTGGTGTGGAGCGGCCGAGCCGGTCCTTCTGAAGTACGGCGAGGACGCGCGGCTCACGTTCCCTTCGAGCCAACTCCTGGGAAGCAACGAAATGGAGCAGCTCATCTGCCAGGCCCACTTCAAACTGCCTGCTGACGGGGTGGGATTCGGGTGGCATCAGGATAGCGACCATCGCCGCTACGGGACCGACGAGTGGACGGACTTGAATGGCCGCGGCAGTTTTGTGCAGACGATCATGGCGGTCGACGTCATGAACGAGGAAAACGGGCCTCTCATGGTGGTTCCGCGCAGCGGCCGCAAGGGCCATCAATATTTGAAGCAAAGTCCTTCTCCGCTGGATGCGCTCTTCGACGGGCGGGCGCAGCCTGTGTTGATGGAGCAAGGCTCGGTGCTTCTGCTAGGCCCTTACACCGTTCACGGAAGCAAGCCCAATCGTTCCAAACAAGCCCGCCGCGTTTTCATCAATGGCTATGCCTACCCGGGCGCGAATCGCCGGATTTATCCAGGCAAAGGTGCGGGGCGCAGAGTCGTGGCCCGGCCTCGCGTCGTGAACATGCGGCAGAACGTTTAGTCCGCCCCGGGCGTGCGCCGCCGGCCGATATAGGTCGGCACGATGTCTTCGACCGCCTTCGGCCGGATATTGAGCTCCGGGAAGCCCGGCAGGGTCCCGCTTGCCAAGTTGTCCGCCCTCAGCAGATCGACCTGGCCAGTCGTGAGCGGCGGGTTGGGCAGAACCCCGGACGACCCTCCACCCCGGCGCGGGAGTAGGCCGAGATCAACAGATGCTCCACGATATGGCACAGCTCCGCGAGCAATCCGCGCTTGCGCGAGAAGATCGGGCGCAG
>Ga0193733_1000112_pt1 | contig 29686 bp, 33 predicted proteins | sample U1s2metaG_FD_145076 | JGI IMG/M metagenome (GOLD analysis project Ga0193733, IMG submission 145076) | Soil microbial communities from a riparian zone of the East river system, Colorado, United States - U1s2 | ecosystem: Environmental > Terrestrial > Soil > Riparian zone | place: USA: East River...
ACATGAAATTGAGGAGAAGGACTTCGCTCTGGTTACCCGGCCTGCACAGAACAACGACACACAACAGTGGACTCTAACTCCTGTTGGAGTGGTGTGCACCATTCAGCAGCAGAGCAATGGCCGATTTGTGGACGCGTATCAAAGTTCGGGACATGACTTCGCACTCGTTACCCGCACTGCGAAAAACAACGACGACCAGAGATGGATAGTCATACCCTCGGGCAACAACACTTTCACCGTCCAGCAAAAGAGCAGTGGCCGATTTATGGATGCACATGAAATTGAGGAGAAGGACTTCGCTCTCGTTACCCGGCCTGCACAGAACAACGACACACAACGATGGCTGATCAGATCAGTGTAACGCCGGTTACACTTAGGATGAGGGGAATGGGAGAGATCCAACTAACGGCCGCGATGCCTAACAAGGCGCTGGAGAGGGACGCCGCAAAAAACGAGGTGCCCCCCAGCTTGGTCGTTAGGCGCTACTAACTATGTCCAATTTCTCGCACACGACGTGCGAACGAAAAACAACACAACAACAAACAACAAATGCAAAACATCTCATTCGCACTACCTACTGTCGCTACCGCCGGAATGTCGGCCAGTGATCAGCGCGACATTATCCTCAACCAGGCCACGGCCTCCATCATCGGCGACTACTTGGCGCACCTGAATACCGCACTTGAAAAAGGCCTTCAGACATCGCTAACTGGCTCAGCGTTCGTAACGCAATCAGAATTGGTCGCCCTTATTAACGCTGTCCAAGCTGAAGTGAAGAGCATCTAAGCTTTTGCCGCTGGCAGTCGTCCAATCCGATGCCAACGCATCCTCGAAATCAGACAAACGCCTAACCCTGCGCTGCAGCGAACCCGGCCATCACGCCGTGGTTGCAACCCATGTCTCCCGCGGGCCGGGTCGCTGAGCTTAAGTCGTTAGATCTGTCCAATAGCTTGTTCTAGCCGCATGCATCGGATTCTCATCACCGGAAACTCCGGCTCCGGCAAGTCAACCATGGCCGCGCAAGTTGCGGCTGAGTACGGGCTTCCGCATCTCGACCTGGATACTCTGGCCTGGGAGAGCCCCGCCGTACGGCGCCCCGTCGATGACAGTATAGCCGCAATTCGTGCGTTCCTCGACCGAAACCCGGAATGGGTTGTCGAAGGTTGCTATGCTCGACTACTGGAGGCGGTCCTACCTCATGCGACAGAGCTTCGATTCCTCAATCCGGGCGTGGAGGCCTGCATTCGGAACTGCCGCTCCCGGCCGTGGGAACCGCACAAGTATCCGAGCGTGGAAGCTCAGAACCAGAACCTTGAAACGCTCATCAGGTGGGTTCGAGAGTATGAGACACGAGATGATGAGTTTTCGCTTCGGCGTCACCGGCAATTGTTCGCAGAATTCGATGGCGAAAAAGTTGAGTACACAGACACAATTCAAATGCCTAACAAGGCCGTGCGCCCGACGCGCGAAGACGCACGCGGGTGATGGCGGACGCTAGGCCGACAACGGAAATGCGATGAAACGCACATGGACGATCATCGGCGTAAGCGATGTTCCCAGCAGCTTCAAATGGTACCAGTCGCTCTTCGGCCAGCCCGAGACGCCTCCGGGCCATGACTACTTTGGTCAAATCCTGGATACGGATGGAACCGTCTTGCTCTGCCTCCACCAGTGGGGCGCGCACGAGCATCCCTCCTTGATGAGCCCGGACGAAGCGTCGCCTGGCAACGGCCTCCTCTTGTTCTTCCGCGTCGACGATTTCGATATGGCACTGAAGAGAGCACGCGCTCTCGTCACGCGCCTCGAAGAAGAGCCTCACGTGAACCCAAACACTCGAACCAAGGAGTTCTCACTGCGAGATCTCGACGGATACTACGTCACGATCAGCGCGCTCTCTGCGCCCCAGCGAAGAGGACCCGCGAGGCGGCGACCTAACAAGCGCTTGCAGCCGACGAAGGCGGGGGGTCGCGCTACGAAGACGCGGCGATGACGGCCGCGCCTTCGCGGCTGCAGCGTCGGTCGTCAGGCCAGAGTAAATGGCGCGGTTTCGCCGATAAATAGATTTACAAACCAATCATGAATGCCGAAAGAAGAAGAGAAATTGTAAGCAGATATAAGCTCACTTTATTTCAGAGTATCAATTATGAAGAAAATGAATCCTAAGGTTGATGGATATTTAAAAAAAGCCGAAAAGTGGCAGGAAGAAATGACGAAATTGAGAAGGATCAGTCTCGACTCCGGGCTGACCGAAGAATTGAAGTGGGGTAAACCTTGTTACACGTTTCAGAAAAGTAACATAGTTATTATACAAGGCTTTAAGGAATTCTGTGCGCTTTTGTTTTGCAAAGGTGCCTTGTTAAGGGATCCCAATGGTATTCTTAAGGAATTTGGCTGGCAGGCCGCACGCCGGATTCCGTTCACCAATGTTCTAGAAATAGTTGAGATGGAACCCATCTTGAAAGCCTATATTTGTGAAGCCATTGATGCGGAGAAGGCTGGTTTGAAAGTAAGGCTTAAAAAGAAACCAGAACCTATACCTGAAGAACTTCAAGATAAATTGGATGAAATCCCAGTCTTGAAAGCTGCTTTTGATGGATTGACGCCGGGACGGCAAAGAGGATACATCCTTTACTTTTCTGCAGCCAAACAATCCAAGACTCGGGCGTCGAGGGTTAAAAAATGCATGCCGCAAATTCTCAAGGGAAAGGGATTGAATGATTAGAAGCGATCTGACAGATAGCAACGGTAGGGCGCCTCACTCCGTGCGCGCCGTTATTATCGGGAGGTCGGCGCGCAGAGGACTGCGCGCCCTACGTGTGCATTTGATAAGGCAGTAATTGACTCGAATGAATAATGCCACCAAACGTTCGATCCTTCGCTGGATTCACCTCATCTTTGCTATTCCGATAGTCGGTTACATTTATAGTCCGTTTAAAGAACTTCCAAATTACGCCCCCGTTGTTCGGTTTGTCTCGATTCCTGTACTTATTCTTTCGGGATTTTGGATGTACGCAGGCGTATTCTTCGCCATCATTGGCGTCGTACTATGGCTCGGTGCATGTTACCTGTCTGGATACGGGGCGGCTATCCTGAGTGAAGTAGCTCTATTCGTCGCGCGGAAGACTTGGTTGATGATTCGTGCGCGACAATCGAAAAAATCGGCCTAACACGACGCTGCGACGACCCCAGCACTTTGTTGGTAGCTCCCAAAGAATGCGCAACCTTTTCTTCAAAGTGCTGGGCCGCTGAGCTTGAACGTTAAACGAGGACAGCCGGCCAGCGTTTCTATGATCGTGCATCGAAAAACTCAAAACCTCAGTTGCACACCGAGGTTCAATTCGTGAGCTAAGAAATCGGTCCCGGCGAAGTTGAACGCCGGTCGTTTTGGCCCCACAAGCGGCCCATTAGTGAGAATACGACTGTCTTGGAGCAGCAGCATCACGCAAACATACGGCATGCCTTAAGCGTGGCCGGGCTCAGCGCTGCTCAGTCGTTATCCGGATCCGACTCGCCTTGGGTTGATGGCTCTGATTGATCTTGCGCCAGCGCGTGCAGGATTTGTCGCCCAATCCCGGTGGCGTGTTGTTTGCCACGGTTAACAAGAATAACAACGCCTAGCTTCTGCCGCGGCGCGAACCCGATATAGGTCGAAGTGTTCGGCAGGCCGCCGTTCTTGTCGACGATCGCGAGGTTACCGGAGGTGACATCTTGCCAGGCAAGAGCTTGTTTGAAGTGCGGGTTAACCTGAAACACGCCCTGCTGGGCGAGGGTCATGGCATTCTCCATCGGGCGATGATCGGGAAGCTCCTCCATATTCGCGGCCAGAAACGTGGCCATGTCGCGGGGTGACGAATAGATTTGGCCTGCGCCAGGCCACTCGAAAACTCCCGACTCCTCACCCGGCTTACCGATCGGGCGGCCCATTGGGCCGTAGCCTTGCACGGCGCGACCGAGCAAGTCGCCCGGCAAAGGCAGCGCGGTCGAGCTCATCCCGAGCGGACCGGTAATGCGTTGATGCATCAAGGCTGCAAAGCGTGTGTTAAAGCGGCGTTCCAAAGCGACACGCAACAGGACCATGGCAGCATTGGAATAGAGATATTGCTTTCCAGGCTCATGCTTCGGATCCGCCTTCCAGGAATTCAGGAAACGGACAAAATCCGGCCACGTATATTTACCGCGATGCCAATGCTCATATTGCCCCGGCACGCGTGGCAATCCTGAGGTATGACTGGCAAGCTGTCCCAGTGTCACCCGGCGAATATCGCCGCCTCGCTGCAACTCGGTAACGTATTTGGCCACCGGATCGTCGAGGCTGAGTTCGCCCTGCTTGACAGCTTGTGCAAGCGACGTGGTCGCGAACAGCTTGCCAACAGAGCCGAGATTAAAAATCGAGTCCGCGGTCACTGGCCGATTCTTGGCGTCGTCAGCCATGCCGTAGTTGAAAAACGAAGTCTTGCCATTCATCCGGACGGCGACCGCAACGCCTCCTCCCTCGCCGTTCTTCGGCAATATGGGTTGAACCTTTTGCTTAACGATCTGTTCAACATTGAGCTCTTGCGCGCGCGCCGAACCGGAAGTCAGCAGAATCCCGATCACAGTCGAAATCACAATGTCTGTTCGAATCATGGGCCCGAGAGTAAGTTTATCGGTGGGGAAGTCGAGCTAGCATTTCTGATCTCTGTGCAGAGCGAAACATTAGGGAGTTCTGGAAAGCGCACGCGCCTCGCGTGCTGCCGAATGCGCCCTCGCATTCGCGCACTTCTCATTTGAATCAAGCGGACTTCTTCCACCAATTTCGGCTTGCTCCGTTCGGCCGAATTCGGCTAAAGAGGAACTCGTGCTTTCTTTTTGTCGGAACTCAGTCCTGAGGAAAAGCAGAAATAGACGAAAATTTTCGTCTAATTCTCGTTAGGTCTCGACACGTCTCACGCCTTTATGCCATCGTCGGCACATGAAACACCTCCTTCTCGGTATTGTGATCGGCTTATGCATCATCGCATTCGTCAAAGCATCTAATCCACTTGACTCCGGACACGTTGTTTGGCTTCCACTGACGTATGGGACTGTCAATGGCCACGGTTACGAGCTTGGCCTCGCACCAGACGGCAGAGTCGTATGGCAAAAATTCGGTCGCTAAGATCAAGACTGTCATACGTTACGATCCTAAAGCCTTTGGAAAGCGCTGGTCTGTCCATGTCCTTTTGGCAGCGCAGTATCGAGGGATTGCGCTACCACAAGGAACAAGTTGTTCGACTAAAGCAGCAGGATGCAACAAAAGAAGACCTAACCAGCCGATGGAGCCAACTCCGAAAGTTTTCGCGAGCAGGCTGGCCCCATTGCGGCGCGACTGCAGCGTGTTTGCCACGACACCCTGCCGTGGCTTATCTCTTTCTCGCTAGGCCTATGCCCCTCACTGTTTGACGATTGGCGCAACTCGCCTCAGAGAACCAGACGCCCAGCATACGCGCGATACTTTATCCTAGACATGCTCGGTGCGAAACTTCTGAAGCAAAGCGTTGATAATACGAGCGGCGACAGAATGGAGGTTCAAACTAACGGAGAAAAGAGCACCTATTACTTCGAGATAAGCAAGGCCATCGAAGGCTACAAGAGACAGGGAATTAATTAACATGGCAGACGTTACAGCCGCCTAACGACGCATTTCGCTAACTAAAACATGAAACAACTATTCCTCGTGCTATGCGTCGCAAGCGTCGCGTCGTTCCCTTTAAAAGCCGCGCAGCAAGTGAGGAACGCCTCGCACATCGATGTTTACGTCACGCCATACTACAACTCGAAAGGTCCATCCGTAAGTGTCGGCCGGTTTAGTTCGGGCCTGGCGTCGGCGAAGGAAGACGAATTTCTTGCCACGATAACCAAAATGAAGAAAGATTGGGACCAGCTCACGTTTCCGGAGCTCTATGTTGCTGCGATTCGGCTTTACGACCTGGGCTATCGCAAAGAAGCGGTTTACTGGTTTTATACCGCTCAGTATCGAGGTCGGCAGTTTGGAATGCTTCTGGATCAGAGCAAGATGGGCAGCATCGGCAGCCCGGGCTTCGAATTGTTACAGGCCCAGAATGCTTTCTTTCAATTGGTGGGGCCTTACATAAATGGTTACGCTTTCGGAGATACCGACGGACTCGTGAAGGTGGCAGAGAGAGTTCAGCAAGAAGGCCGGAAAATACCTGATCTGCAGACCAGCTATCCTAATATCGCGTTTCGAAGTAAGAGCGAGTGGGAATCGGCGAACACGGATCTCGCTGATGGGATGAGTAAGCTCATCTCGACGCTGAAAGAAAAGAAAGACGACATCAGACGCCAACGCATCCAGCAAGGTATCGAAGAGAAGTTCTCGAAGCTAACAAACAAAGAGCTCGCCGGCCGGTAGACTTAGCGGCACGCTTCGACGGCGCTCGCGACCAGGAGCGCCGGCTCGCCACGCCGCTTTGTTGTAGCGGCGCTTGTGCCAGGCGCCGAACCTTAAGAAATAAGGCGTTTGGCACAAACGCTTCTACAACGATATGAAACGCGCGTCAGTCACTGGTGCTGCAGGCGCGAGACCGTTCTCTGACTTCCGATGTCGGATTTTTGATTGTATACTCGCCGTCGCGAGCGTTAGCTGATCTTACTTTTCGAAAATACGATGGAACAAGAACTGTTGAAATTGGAGAACGAATTTGCGCGAGCGGTGGCCAGCAATGACGCGGACGCACTCGATAGACTCCTCGCTGATGATTGGATCATCGTTGAACCCGATGGAGGCATGATCGGTAAAGCGCAGTTTTTGGGAGTTATCAGGTCTGGCGCGTTGTCCCATGAGTCGATGGAGTCTACAGACCCAAAAATCCGTGTTTACGGAAACACCGCTGTGGTGACCGGGGTGACGACGAGTAAAGGGAAGTTTATGGGACAGGACTTCATCTCCTGCGAGCAGGCGACAGATATTTTTGTGAAGCAAGCCGACCGTTGGCGATGCGTATTTACGCAGCTAACTCGCTTCACGAAGAAGTGAAACGACAGTCGCCATGAAAGCGCTAATCCTGGTCGGCATTGCATTTACTCTGTTATTGCCCATCGCGATTGCTGTCGCCGAACCTGCGGCAAAGGATCACGCGCAATCGCAAACCGCAGGTGCGCTTGTTCAAACCAATGACATTCCTGAATCAGTCCAAACAGCCATTGCGAACGGCTCCCTGGGAAAGAAATACGAGGTCTCATTCAACTTGAGCCCATTTTATCTGCGCGGAGATTTTAATGGCGATGGGAAAATCGACGTAGCGGCCTTAGTGAAGCAGCGTTCGACCGGCAAGCTCGGGATTGCGATCGTTCATGGCGAGGCAGAGAAGGCAACAATTCTTGGCGCGGGAACTGCCATCGGTAATGGCGGTGATGACTTCGAGTGGATGGATTCGTGGCAGGTTTATTCCAAAGACCGTGTGGCGCTCGAAGGCGGTGAAAAAAGCCTCCCACATTTGCGCGGAGACGCGCTTCTCGTGAGTAAGAGCGAGGCAGCCAGCGCGCTGATCTACTGGAACGGGAAACACTATGTCTGGTTGCAACAGGGCGATTAGCGCTGGTCTGATAGGCGTAAGGACGGGCCGCCCGTACCCTTCATCCATTCGGCGCGCCCCTCGGTCGCGCCCTACCAAGAGGTTCATGGTTATGACGTGGCGACTGGCAGCGGCGTCGAGTTTCTGAGCTTTAGTGCGTAATCAAAACGTAACTTGTCCCCTGCTCTTTCTTTCTCTCGTTTGACTTCAACTGAGAAAGAGCAGCACTCGTAAGCTGGGGCATCAAACCTGACGCCTTCTCTTTTGACGCTATCAACGCGTCGAGCTTGCCACCGTTCCATTCGGCGACGGCATTGTCCGGCTCAATGAAGTGCATTCTCCGCAGATAGAGCAGCAGCCCTTCGTCCCTTGCCGAGACGACTTCGTAACGCCAGTGATGTGCCGCTGCTTCACGACGAACCTCGCGTCCAAAAATAGCAAGCGCGTTGCGCTGGTACCGATACCCCGAGATGACCTTGGAAATCGTATAGCCTCCGGTGAATAAGACTGAAATGACTAGCGCGGCTGCGGCCCAGCGATAAATGCGCATGGCATTTTCTGTAGCCACCGGCCTACCTGCCTCGCCGCAGCCTTGCGAAGGCGGGTGGCCGGTCAGGCCAACGTCGTCGCTCGTTGAAGAACGGTTCACAGAGCCGTGGCTACAGGCCACGAGCCTGGCAATTTGCGCCGCCAACAGCAAACACAGCGGCGGTATGATTGGAAAAATTCGATCGACGCGTTTGGACGGAATCAATGACATCAAGATTAAGCCACCCACGCTCCAGCAAAGCAGCCAGAGAGTCTCAGGCGACATTTCGCGAAACGCTGAGCGCAGCCGCCATTTTCGCGAATGAAGATCGACAAATGCGATGCCGATGATCAGGACGCTCCAGGGAGCAAATTTGTGCAGCAGATGCGGCAAATAAAAGTAAAGCGGTTGCGGCCGATGAATTGTTTCGCCAAAGCGTCCGACAAATTCGCGCATTACAACTTCATCAAAGAAGCCGGGCTGAAAAAGGATGCCGCCAGTCACCCATAACAAAAAGACCGCCAGAGATGCAATCCATGGCCACCAGCCGGGCCAGGCGTTCTGTAGCAATAGAGCCCCGCCGGGGTCACCGACCCCGGCTACAACAGCGTGTCGCCTGCGTCTCCATTCAAACAACGCGATGCCCGGCAGCAGGAACGCATAAACGATCGGCCCCTTGATCAGCATTGCGATCGTGAGCAATGCAAAAACATAAATTTGGTCTCGCAGTCTCCACTCGGTCCCTTCCCGGATCTTTTTCCAAATCAATACGCCGATGAGAAAAATTACGAGCGCGAGCGGCATGTCGGTGCGCACGAGTGTTGCCAAACGCGGACCCAGCAGGTTCAATCCAAATGCACCGAGCGCGATGAGACCGGCAATTGGTCCGTAAGCGGAGCTGGCAGCGCGAAACAAGAAGATTGCCAGGGCGACCGCAGCGAGAAGTGATGGCAATCGCCACGACAGCTCCCATGATTGGGTCAATCCGAAAAGACCTGCTGAGACCCATCCCATGAGCGGCGGTTTGGTTGCCACGTGTTCGTGCGGAGTCTGCTGATAAAACCAGCGGCCTTCCTTGATCATCTGAAAGGAAGTAAATGCCTGTTTCGCCTGGTCGTAGTCATCGAGCTGCCACGGCAAATTGCCGATTAGAAACAAGAGAAAGCTTACGGCAGCAATGACCCAAACCGTGCGTCGATCTTCGAGCACGGTTGTTGTCATGTCGAGCAGCTGTAGCGTGTGCTGTCCTCAGCGCATCCTCTTTTGGCGCGGCAAAGCATTCTCCGCTGAGGACAGCGGACCCTACAGCGCGTGCGAAACGAACAAGACATCTCGAATTGTTAGCGTCCAGAGATTCCTCGACTGCGCTGGGCTCCGCTCGGAATGACACTCATCCTATTTTACTCGCGCCAGAGAATTGCACGCGCCGGCGCCCCATCGCCACCAGCGATTTTTAGAGGCAGCGCCGCGAAGCTGTAAATACCGGCGGCGACGTCGGTCAGATCGAGCGATTCAACAATGGCGATGCCGGCGCCGGCCAGCGCGTGATGGTTCTGCAACGATTTCGAATCGATCTCATCCATTGATGGTAGGTCTAATCCCAGAAGCTTTACTCCATTTTTCTGCAGCCACGCCGGAACATCCGCTGCGATCACGGGAATTTGATCTGGGAAAACCGTGGAGTCGCTCCATCGACCGGTCTTTACGAGAAGCCGCGACGTCGCCGCGATGTCTTCGGCATGCGGGTTAAGATCTTCGGCGGTGATCAGGTGCTTCTGCTTGGACCGCGCAAAACTCTGCGTAAGATCGACCACGGTTGCGCGACCAACATAAATGTCGAGCGGCGCTTTCTCGATCGAATCGCCCTTTGGATCAAAATGGAACCGCGCATCGGCATGCGTGCCGTTGTGCAGGCTCATCGTGATCGCGCCCAGGTTCACGCTCGCGCCTTTCGCTATCTCGTTGGTCGCCCGAAAACGAAACGGCTCGTCACCGGGCCATTCTGCCAGATCGTGCGAAAGCGTTCGCGAAATATCCCAGATTTTCATCGCGCGAATCCCCGAAAGCGACGCGAGGACGCGTGCGCACTCCAAAAGCTTTCGCGAAAGAGAATGTGCGTCGTCCATGATTTTCGCACGAAGTGCTTTGGAGTGCGATGCGTCTTCGCATCGCTTTTTGATCTTATCGTCATTGCGTCATTAACTATGCGAGTGTCTCGCCAATCTCAGCAATAATTGCTTGCGCCGCTCTTTCGCTCGCTCCGCTCTTGCCCATTAAAGAAGGGCGATCTACAGATCGCCCCGGCGGACTGGAGACCGCCGCTCCTTGGAGTTTCCCAACGGTCGCATCAAATTCGGAAATCATTCGCTCGCGTGCGCGTGAATCTTCCATTAACAGCTGCACGGCCTTGGCGATGGCAGCTGGTTTTGCCCGGTGCTGAATAAATTCCGGAACCACTTCTTTGCGTGCGAGCAAATTAGGCATGCCAAGATACTTGACGTTCACCACCAGACGCGCTGCGAGGTAAGTGGGCACGGCGACCTTGTAAATCAGCACAAAAGGCATCCGAAAATAAGCAGCTTCCAGCGTAGCGCTTCCTGAGGCAACGATTCCCACCAAAGCTCGCTGCATGAGCGCTGCTGTTTCGCCGACTTTGATTTGAATGACTTGGGGATTTTGTGACGCTTCACCCCTCGCCCTCCCCTCTCCTCTCAACAAGGGGAGAGGCGTCGTTGTCATACCTCCTATCGCCGACATGCGTTGCAATTCGTTAGATGCTTGCCGCGTTTCCTCTCCTTTCGGCGAAGGGAGAGGATGAAGGTGAGGGTTCAGCATCTGACTCATCTCGCGCGCAAGCTCGTCGGATGCCGCGGCGACTTGAAAGCGCAAAGTGGGGTTGGATTGCAACAACATGCGCACTGTATCGATTATTACCGGAAAAATCTTCCGTACTTCACGCAGGCGACTGCCTGGGAAAAGCCCGATTAAATTTGGATCGCGCTCAGTCTCGATCTTCTGGACCTCCAATCTTTCAATCATCGGATGCCCGACGAATACCGCACGCAGGCCTGATTCATTATAGAGATCGGCCTCAAATGGAAAAATGCAGAGCACCAGATCGATGCAGCGCGCCATCCTTTTGATCCGGCCACGATTCCAAGCCCATACCTGCGGACTGATGTAATAAATTATCTTTTGTCGTCGCGATTTTTTTCGCAATGCTCGGGCCAGGCGCAAATTGAAGCCAGGGTAATCGATCAACACCAGTGCGTCCGGCTTGCTCTCCAGAATTTCTTTGATCGTTTCGCGAAATTGCTCTCGAAAATAACCATACTTCCTGAGCACTTCCCACAAACCAAGGACGGCGGCGTCACCGATCCAGTTTTTGAGTTGGTTGCCGGCAATTTCCTGCATCTGCGGTCCGCCCCGGCCGATGAACTTCACCCCGGGATTCAACTCGCCAAGGGAGCGCATCAATGCGGCGCCGTGATTGTCAGCGCTCACCTCGCCGGCAACAAAATAGATGGTCATGCGGCTTCATTCTTGTTGTAGCCACGGGCCTGTGGCCCGTCCACGCTGGATATCTCGAAGCGACCGCCCATAGGGCGGTGGCTACAGCATCGGACGCCGCGCATCGGGAAACTCTACGCACTCGCCGCGATTTGCTTCGTAATTTTGACCGCCAACTCAAGAGCAGCAGCTGCCTGAGAACCGGAAACGCGCGGCTGGCGTCCCGTGCTCGCACATTCGATGAACGAACTGAGTTGAAGTTTCAGCGGTTCCTCGTGTTCGATGTCTGCCCTGTCACGCCAAATCTGTTTTCCAATGCGCCGGTAAATTTCGCCGCTTTGATTTTGATAGTCGAGCGAGATGTATGCGTCCTCCTGAAAGACGCGGATCTTGCGAACCCGCTCGGGACTGATCCTGCTCGCAGTCACATTTGCCACGCATCCATCTTCAAAATGCAGTCGCACATTGGCGATGTCTTCACTCCGGCTAAGCACGGGCACGCCCACTGCGTCAATACTCCACAAAGGCGAACGCACGAAATGCAAAATGACTTCCAGATCATGGATCATTAAATCGAGAACGACACCGATGTCAGTACCGCGTTCCGAGTAGGGTCTGAGCCGATGCGCTTCGATGAACCGCGGATGCGTCAGATGTTTTTCGAGGGCGCCCAAGACCGGATTGAAACGTTCTACGTGGCCGACCTGCAAGATCAGTTCGTTGCGCGCGGCCAACTCTGCCAGTTCGGCAGCATTCGCAGTGTTGTCCGTGATCGGCTTTTCGACCAGCACGTGTTTGCCATTCGCAAGGAGAGACCGTGCAACTTCATAGTGCGTGTTGGTGGGCGTTGCCACGGAAGCGGCGTCAATCATCGCAATAAATTCATCCAGAGATCTGGCAGGCGTCGCGTGGAACTTGGTCGCAATTGTGCGGTTCGTGATGGGATCCACGTCATACACTGCGGTGAACTCAGCGGACGGAATCTCCCCATACAGTCGCGCATGATTGCTTCCGATGTGACCAACTCCAACAACCCCAACACGCAAATTTTTCATGTCGCCTTAAAAGCAGTCAACGCCGGAAAGATTCGCGGTCAAACCGCAGATGAGTCCATCGTCGAATAAGTCGACCGTCGCTCTCAGGACGAATCAGTATCACGACACGGAATTGGCCCGGAACCATTCATACGTCCGAGCAATTCCATCCCGCAGCGGGATTGCCGGCTTCCAGCCGAGGGCGCGGAGCCTGGTCACGTCTAAAAGTTTGCGCGGCGTACCATCCGGCTTGGTGGTGTCCCAGGCGAGTTCACCGTCGAACCCGACGACGTCGCAGATTAATTCCGCCAGTTCGCGAATCGAAATGTCCTCGCCGCAACCGACGTTGATGATCTCTGGGGAATCATATTTCTCCAGGAGCAAAAGACATGCTGAGGCAAGATCGTCCACATGCAAAAATTCGCGACGCGGTTTTCCAGTTCCCCACACGGTTAGCTTTTGATCCTTGCGCACTTTGGCTTCGTGCGCTTTGCGTATGAGCGCGGGCAACGCATGTGATGTTTCCAGATCGAAATTGTCGTTCGCGCCATAAAGATTCGTCGGCATCGCCGAGACAAATTTGGCCCCGTATTCGCGAGAAAATGCCTGACAAAGTTTCACGCCCGCAATCTTTGCAATCGCGTAAGCCTCGTTAGTCGGCTCAAGCGGCCCGCTTAGCAGCGCCGTTTCAGGAATAGGTTGCGGCGCGAACTTGGGATAAATGCACGAGCTTCCTAGAAACAGAAGCTTCTGCACGCCAGCCTCATAGGCTGAGCGGAGGACGTTGTTCTGGATCCGCAAATTCTCGAGCAGAAACTCGACGGGATAATCACTGTTCGCTTTGATCCCGCCGACTTTTGCAGCAGCGACGATCACGATCGCCGGTTTTTCCGCCGCAAAGAATTTCGCAGTCACGGATTCATCTCTGAGATCCAGTTTCGATCTGTCGCGAACGAGCAAGTTTACGAAGCCTTCCCCCTCGAGCCGGCGAACCAGCGCGCTTCCTACCATGCCGCGATGACCGGCGACGAAAATTTTATCGGTTTTCTGCATCTGAATTTTTAGCCGGGCAAAACCCGCAGGCCCAGGAGTGCCCCGCCGGTACGCATCCTTGCATCCGTACTCACCAACTCAAGCGTTCGGGCGAGGAGCGCCGAGGCGAGGAGCAAACCATCAAGCGTGCGAATAGGCACCGGAGGAGTTGCTCGATAACAAATTGGCACAACTCTATCAAATTCGTATTGAACATCTCGCCCGAATGGAATCAGCCCGAACATTCCGACCTCGACATCATCGCAGAATTCTCGATACGTCGCTTCAACCCGATCTGTCCGAATGGCACGCGCGAACTCCTTGGCCCACAAAGCGCGGTGCATTTCTGCAAGAGTTAATTGTGAAATGGTCGGGACAGCAGCGGAACTGCGCATCATTTCCCGAAAATGGTCGGAATCACGCTCACGCACATAAAGCTTGACCAGCGCAGAAGTGTCCCAGAAAGCCATCGGCTAAAATCGATCTGCGCGATCTTCGTCCTGTATTTCCTGAGCGCTCTTTCCGTATCGGCCTGTCCAATTTTCCTCGCGTAGCTTGTCGAGTTCCCTGAGCCACTTTTCCTTGTCGATCTTCTTGTTGCGCTTCGGTACAGCGACAAGCTTTGCTGTTTCTTTACCGTGCACGGTAATCACCACTTCTTCGCCGCGGCTGGCGCGTTTCACCATTTCTGAAAATCTAGCTTTCGCCTCCCGAAGCGTTGTTACCATGTGGTCACCGTAGTCACAGCGCGAGAAAGGTTCAAGCACCAAACAGCGGAGAATCTCCAGTCTTCGATGACCTAGCCCAAAATTTTACGCTCACTGGGAGAACTGTTGCCGAAGGGCGCCGCTGGAGCGAAATCCGCTGAAACTCAAGGCGCAAAAATCAAGAGCACAAAGACGGCGAACAGCAAAAAATGGATGCAACCCTGCAAAACATTTGTCTTCCTGCTCGTAAACGTAACGACGCTCACGGCCAGCGTCAGTAGCAATAGTGGAAGATTGCCGCCCTCCACGCCAAGTGTGACCGATCGTTTCGTGATCAGTCCGATCGTCAGCACAGCGGGAATCGTTAGTCCGATTGTCGCCAGCACCGAACCGAGCAGAATGTTTATCGAACGCTGCAGTTGATTGTCCAAGCTGGCACGGATGGCGCCTAATCCTTCCGGGGAGAGCACCAACGCAGCGATAATCGCGCCGCCGAATGCCTGCGGCATATGAAATTTCTCGATACTGTTGTCCAATGGGATAGCGAACTTTTCTGCCATTAAAATAACGGCAACCAGATAAAGGAGCAGCATCACCGCATGAAAAGCCGTTGAGCGTACCTGAAATGGATGATGAGCAGAAGTCGTCGGAATTACTACGTCCTCTGGTTCCATGAAATAACGGCGGTGTCGCACGGTCTGGATCAGCAGGAAAATCGCGTAAAGCAAGAGTGACATCACAATAAGAAAGACTTCCTGTTCGGTAGAAAAATTTGGCCCGCTCCTAGAAGTGGTAAAATTGGGCAAGACCAAGCCGAGCACAGCCAATGTCATGATCACATTGAGATACGCGTTTACACCCAGCAGATTATAATATTGCTCGCGATGACGTAATCCGCCCAGCAACAGGGAAAGTCCCACCAGCCCATTAAGCGCGATCATGACCACGGCAAAAATTGCATCCCGTCCGAGCGTGGGATTGTTTGCCCCGTGCAACATTGCGGTGGATATCATCACCACCTCGATACTGATCGCCGAGAGCGTCAAAATTAAGGTTCCGTAGGGTTCACCTAACTTAATGGCGAGACAGTCGGCATGACGCACGACACAAATTGCCGACCAAAGGATAACGGCAAAAAGCCACAGAAAGACAACGACCATCGCGACCGGATGCGCAACGAGTTCGACAAACTGACTTCCAGCTGCGAGGAAAATCGCAGCCGTTCCGAAACCGATTAGCAGCGCAAATTCACGGCGTATGGCGTCTCCGAAGTGGTGAGCGCTTTTCGCTTCGTGGCTCGGTTCTGTCTTTCCAGACATTCGGGCGAGCATATCGAGTTCGCCTTCGCGATGCAATCGGTGCGTACGCGATCTGACGTAGGGAGTCAGAGGTTCGAACCCTCTATCGCGCCCATCTCACGCCGCAGCGTCGCGGAGGGGAGCAGGCCGTTGTAGCATTTTCGGCTTCTGCGCGAACGAAGAGAGCGTTGAATGACCTGCGTTGCATCGCTTCAGCAGAAGCGCTCCGCGTCAGAATCGTGTCGTCTCAAGTTTTCCAATGAAAATGCGGATCGGATTGTCAGTTGTCAGCAGCGTGGCGGGCTGGCTGCACAAAATGGACGACCGCATTTCCATCTTGCCGGATGAAGCGATTTGCGTCCGCAAGGATTAAACCGTAGGGAATGGACGTGAGCGACGCTGATGAAACCGGCTGGACAACTAGAACAGTGGTGAGCGCTTTCGTGGTCATTGCGCTCGCATCCTTCTGCTCGCCGACTCTAAAGACTCTACACAGTTCCGCAACGCCCGTTCAGCATCATCAGGAGCAACTTGATCACAAGGGGAAGATCGAGTTCTCCGCCCTCACGAAGACTCCGACCAAGGTTTGTACTCGAAAGGGTAGCCCACAACAATTGGTTCAGCTTTTCTATTCTGCCAGTCATGTTTCGTTGCGCCGCCCCAACCTTTCTGCGCGCTCGATTTGCGCGACCGCAATTCATTCTGAGATTGCTCGCGGAAACGTCACGTTTCGCGAACGCGCACCGCCAGTCTAAATCTGCTTCCGCCTTGTCGGCGGCGTTCGGTCGCTGTCTTTCCCGGCGCTTCGGTCTGCGACGTTAGTCGTTTGTGACGACGCGTGACCGCACAGCGCGCCAACCACTCCGCGATCTGGCAGCACATTGGCAGATCCAAAAACCCTTTCAGTTCTTACCTATTTATGAATCCTGGACTTACTTTCTTAACGGGCATTTTCTTGCTTGGCCTCTTCGGCTGGTATTTCGCGACGGGTCGTGCACGGACCAAACGCATTCTGGGCACGGTCCTCACGGTCTCGCTCGTCGCGTTTTGCCTAACGACACTTTATCCTCCGGACAAAACCATCCGCCTCGGTCTTGACCTGCAAGGCGGCACGTCTTTCCTGATCCGACTCACGCCCGAAGGTGAGCGCTCGATCAACGCCGATACTCTCGATCACGCGGTCGAGGTGATTCGGAAGCGTGTCGATCAGTTCGGCGTGAGCGAACCGATCATCACGCCACAAGGCGGCGACCGGATTCTTGTACAAATTCCCGGACTCGATCCGGGACAGATTGCGATGGCGCGGCAGCAATTGGCGCAGGTAGCGAAGTTGGAATTCCGCCTTGTCCATCCCGAGACGGATCGGCTGATTGCGGAAATCAGAGAAGGCACAGAGGTGGTGCTGCCGGGCTATCGCGCTGAAACGCAAACGGAGACGAGGGAAGGACAACAGATCGAAGAACAGTTGCTGGTGAAAGTGCGCCCTGATCTCCTTGGCGACCGTGTGACCAAAGCCATCCCAACCTATGATGAGCAAGGCTGGGGCGTTGCTCTCCAATTTGATCGCGAAGGCGCGAAGCTTTTCGGACAATTAACAGAAGCACATGTCGGCAAACGTTTCGCCATCGTGCTCGACGGCAAAGTGCAATCCGCGCCGGTGATTCGCGAGCCGATCTACGGCGGTCACGCTTCGATTACTGGCCACTTCACAGAAGAAGAGGCGCGCAATTTGGCAAGCGTATTGGAAAATCCGCTGCAAACGCCGGTGACCGTGGAAGAGGAACGGAGCGTTTCTGCGACCCTCGGTTCTGATTCCATCAGGAGTGGCATCTACGCAGGGTTGCTTGGTCTCGCGCTCACTTTTCTCTTCATCACGATCTATTATCGATTTGCTGGCCTCGTCGCCAGCGTCGCGCTGATTGTTAATCTCGTGCTGCTCTTTGGAGCGATGACGATGTTCAAATTCGTCCTGACCCTGCCGGGAATAGCCGGCATTATTCTAACAATCGGCATGGCTGTGGACGCGAACGTGTTGATTTACGAACGGCTTCGCGAAGAACTCGCGGCCGGTAAACCACTGAGCGTGGCCTTGACTGCGGCGTACGACAAGGCGTTCAGCGCCATCTTTGACTCGAATATTACGACACTCATCACGGCGCTAATTCTTTTCTGGAAGGCTACGGGCCCGGTCAAAGGGTTCGCCGTCACGCTCACTATCGGCATCGTCGCGTCGATGTTTTCCGCGCTGCTCGTGACGCGCAATTGCTTCAACTGGGCCATCGCCAGCGGCGTTCTCAAACGCGTCACAATGTCGAACCTGATCAAAGCGACGAACTTTGATTTTCTGAGCAAGCGCCGGCTCTCGGTGGGAATATCTGCTCTCGTGATTCTCGTGTCGGTCAGCGTTTTTGCCGTGCGAGGCGGGAGCAATTTCGGCATCGATTTTAGAGGCGGCGATCTGCTCGTGCTGGAAGCGCAGCAGAAGGTGAGCGAGGGCGACGTTCGCGCTGCGCTCGAGCAGATCGACTTGCAGGAGAGTGTTGTTCAAACGGAGAGATCGGCGGCAAAGGAATTCCTCACCATCCGCAGTGCCCCGGGCACGAGCGAGCGAATCGAGAAACTACTCGATGAAAAATTTCCGGAGGCGAAATTCCGCGTCGAGCAAAATGACAAGGTCGGGAAGCTTGTTGGCGACGAGTTGGCGCGCAATTCCCTGATCGCGCTCAGCCTTGGGATCATTGGTATCTTCATTTACGTCGCCGCACGATTTGAATTCGCGTTTGCTCTGGCCGCGATCATTGCCTTGTTGCATGACGTGATTTTGACGATCGGCGCGTTTGCTTTGTTCGGTCGCGAGTTGTCTCTGATTATCGTTGGCGCGGTGTTGACGATCGCCGGTTATTCGATCAACGACACGATCGTAGTCTTCGATCGGATCCGGGAGGGAATGCGCAGGAACGACACGGTCTCGCTGCAATTCATTATGAATCGCGCGATTAACGAGACGCTTGGCCGCACGATTTTGACTGGCGGCACAACCGTGCTGTCCACTCTCGCTCTTTACTTTTTAGGTGGTCCCGTGCTGCACGATTTTGCATTCACGATTCTGGTTGGCATCTTCGTCGGAACCTACTCGTCGATCTTCGTCGCCTCCCCAATCGTGCTCTGGTGGTCGCGCCGGACGGGGCCGAGGCACCCCGAATCACAACCGGAGATGGCGGTGGCAGCACGCTGATGTATCTCCCGCAATTTTTGTCGGCAAACGCTCTCGCCCATTCCCAATGGGAGGGGGTGCCTTGAAATCCAGCGTTCCAGTCACCGAGCATCAATTGCCATGAAATAAGCGGTCATGCACGAAGTCACCTTCCTCCAAGACCTGGCCATAGTAATGGTCGTGGCAGGGCTCGTGACGGTCTTATTTCACCGGCTCAAGCAGCCTGTCGTGCTCGGGTATGTCGTCGCCGGTGTGATCATCGGTCCGCACACGCCGCCCTTTCCGCTCATTTCGGACCAGCACGCGATTCAAACATTGTCCGAGTTGGGAATCATTTTCTTAATGTTTTCGCTCGGTCTCGAGTTCACTCTCCGAAAACTCCGTGAAGTTGGCGCGACCGCTTTGATCGCCGCACTATCGGCCATTGTGGTTATGGTGTGGGCCGGTTACTGGGTCGGGCGCGCTTTTGGCTGGGGCACGATGGATTGCATCTTTCTCGGTGCGATCCTCTCGATCTCGTCTACAACAATCATCGTCAAAGCGCTTGAGGACCTTGGCAAAACAAATGAGAAATTCGCGGCGCTCATTTTCGGCATCCTGATCGTCGAAGACATTCTCGCCATTGTCATGATTGCGTTGCTCTCTGGCTTCGCAACCTCGGGCTCGTTCTCGGCCAGGGATGTTGTCCTCACCGTGATCAGGTTCGGTTCATTCCTCGTTACTCTTTTCGTTGCGGGTCTGATCATTGTGCCGCGGCTTCTTAATTACGTCGCGAAGTTTAAAAGTAACGAAATGCTTTTGGTAAGCGTTCTGGGACTTTGTTTTGGCGTCTCGCTGCTGGCGGTGAAGCTGAACTACAGCGTCGCCCTGGGCGCCTTTCTGATTGGGACCATCGTAGCGGAAGCCAGGCAAATCGGTCGAATCGAGACGCTCATGACGCCGGTGCGTGACATGTTCAGCGCGGTTTTCTTCGTCTCCATTGGATTATTGATCAATCCGGCGGTTATCTGGCAACACGCGATGCCAATTTTGGTCATCACGGTCGTGGTTATCCTGGGCAAGTCGATCACGTGTTCCGTGGGCGCATTCGTGGCCGGGAACGACATGCGCACATCCCTGCGCGTAGGCATGGGATTGGCGCAGATCGGGGAGTTTTCCTTCATCATCGCCTCGCTAGGACTGAGCTTGAATGTAACCAGTGAATTCCTGTACCCAATCGCCGTCGCCGTCTCTGGGCTTACGACAGTGATCGCGCCTTATCTCATTAAGAGTTCAGATGCTTTGGTCGGCGTGTTTGATCGAACCGCGCCCCCTTTGCTCAAAAACTATCTCGACCTCTACACGCGTTGGGTCGGCGCTCTCGGACAAAACGGAAGCGGAAATGTGCCCTTCAGATTTGTCAGGAAGCTGGGCTGGCAGATCGGACTGAATGTCGTTCTGGTGGCTGCCATTTTCATCGCCGCAGCTTATTTCCGGCGGCGACTTCCGGAAGTCTGGCCCCACCTGCCCGGGGGTGATAATGGCGTGAAGGCGCTCCTTTGGTTAGGCGCAATGTTGTTCAGCCTGCCAATTCTGATTGCAACTTTCCGTAAGATGCAAGCGCTGTCGATGCTACTCTCGGAGGTTAGCGTGACCAGAGCAGCGGCGGGAGAGCAAACGACAATGCTGCGCGCAATCGTGAGTAATACGATCCTTGCGCTTGGTTGCACTGCGCTGGTGTTGCTCATCTTAATGTTTAGCTCCACGATTTTGCCATCCTGGAACGTCTTCCTTGTGCTGGCGTTGATCGCCATCGCCGGCGCGATTCTTCTGAGGCGTTCGGCAATTCGAATCTACGCAAAAGGCCAGGTCGCTTTGCGCGAAACTCTGTCCCAGCCGCCTGCGCCCAGGCACTCGATGCCTTCGCCGGCGTTACCTTCGTTGTTAAGCGCGGCATCGCTGAGATCGATTATGATTTCGCCGGGCTCGCCCGTGGCAGGCAAATTGATCGGCGAATTATGTTTGCGGTCCGAAACCGGTGCCAGCGTCGTTGGAATTGAACGCGATGGAAGCAGCGTCCTCAATCCTGGCCCTGATGAAGAACTCCGTCCAGGCGATAGCGTGCTTCTGCTCGGCAGCGGCGAGCAACTTAGAGCGGCGGCCACCCTCCTACACGCCGAACAATACAGCGCTAACTCACCACGCAACGATCCTGCGTGACTCTTCAGGCGATATTATAGCGATTATACAGAGGCGCTTCATCAACGCCCTATGGCCAATCTCGGCCTCATGACCTTGCCCGAGCGCGAAAGCGTTTACGTCAATCGCCGCGACTTGCTGTTACTCTTTTTTCTGGGCGAGCGGCAGGAATTCTTCGCGCGCGACTTTGCCGTCTTTGACTTTGTAAATTCCCACCTCGGACATTTGCATCCGCTTGTTAGAGGCTTTGTCGGTTACATCGACATCGAACTGCACAACGAAAGAATCGCGGGCAACAAATGGGCCGGCCACCTTCGCGCTGTGCACTTGCATGTTCTTCTCCCACCACTCGGTTTTCCCGCGCACCTGATCGATACCGCGCATTTCCGCGGGCATACTTCCCATTTCGTGCGCCTCCACGCTTACGATGTCTTTCGCGTAGAGGTTATCGACTGCCTTCATCCATTCGCCTTTGCGGCAATGTTCCACCAGTTTTGTTGCGACTTCTTCTGTATTCATTTGTCCTCCTTTAGGTTTGGTCTGTTTCGATGCAAATGCTTTTCTAAAACGTGCTCGCGATTAGCCACCGGCTATCGCTCCGATGATTAGAAACGGTTCCGAGCCGGTGGCAATCGCCTCCGGTAGCTGAGCGTCCGGTGATTCATGTGACAAATCCTCGCCACAGGCAAAAAATCGAACCATTGGCCGGCGAAGATTCGTGATGTGATCGCGCACCGTTCCCCGTAGCATAGGATATTGCGCTTCAAGCGCGTCGAGCACTGAACGCTGACTCACAGGAGTGTTAACTTCGAGTTCGAGTTCGCCATTAACGCGTGCGAGCGTACGCAGATGAGGCGGAAGCACGACGCGTATCATGACAGCGTTTGGACTTCAACCGAAAGTACCGCTGGCAAGTCGCGCACGATGGGCTTCCAGTTGTCACCTGCATCGGCCGATGCATAAACCTGTCCGCCAGTCGTTCCGAAGTAAACGCCGCACGGCTCAAGGGAATCGACCGACATCGCATCGCGCAGCACGTTCACATAGCAATTCCGTTGCGGTAGACCTTTCGTCAGTGCTTCCCAGTCGTTGCCGCCGGTCCGGCTGCGGTATACGCGTAATCTGCCTTTGAGCGGGTAATGCTCGGAATCGCTTTTGATCGGCACCACGTAAATCGTCTCCGGCTCATGCGCGTGCACATCGATCGGAAATCCAAAATCGGTCGGCAAATTTCCGCTGACCTCTTTCCATGAATCACCGGCATCATCGGTGCGCATGACGTCCCAGTGTTTCTGCATGAACAACGTGTTCGGGCGCGACGGGTGCAGTGCCATACGATGCACGCAGTGGCCGACTTCCGCTGTCGGGTCCGGAATGAATTGCGAATGCAGCCCGCGATTAATTGGTTTCCAGCTCTTTCCACCATCATCGGTGCGGAATGCACCAGCGGCCGAGATCGCGATGGAAATTCGTTTTGGATTACCCGGATCGATAAGAATCGTGTGCAAACACATCCCGCCCGCGCCCGGCTGCCATTTTGGACCCGTGTCGCTGCCGCGCAATCCGGCGAGTTCGTCCCACGATTTTCCACCGTCTTTCGATTCGAACAACGCGGCATCTTCCACGCCTGCGTAGACATGATCGGGATTATCAAGCGACGGTTCCAAATGCCAGACACGCTTGAATTCCCAAGGATGCTGAGTGCCGTCGTACCACTGGTGGGTCGTGAGCGGTTTCCCCGTTTCAGGCGAAGCATCGTAAGCGAACATGTTGCTTTCGCCCTTCGGCGTCCCTTCCGGCGTCATTAAGTCCTCCGGCTTTGTTCCGGGCGGATTCCACGTTTTGCCACCGTTGTCGGAACGCTGAATGATCTGCCCGAACCAGGCGCTGGTCTGCGACGCGTAGACCCGGTCGGGATTAACCGGCGAACCTTTGATGTGATAAATCTCCCAGCCTGCAAAGTGCGGGCCGCTAACTTTCCATCGTTTGCGCGCGCCATCCGACGTCAGAATGAACGCGCCTTTCCTGGTACCCACTAACACTCGAACTTTATTCATAAGCTAAATTTCTAATCGCAGGTCTTCTCTTGTTTATGCCCACGAAACACACGAACGACGCGAATGAAAGAAAAACTCATCTCTGAGATTTTCGTGTCGTTTCGCGTGTTTAGTGGGCAGATCTCGCAGACGACAGTCATAGACCGAATCACGACTCACGCTTCTTTCAATTTGTTGATGTCGATCTTCTGCATTTGAAGCATCGCGTGCATGACACGCTCCGCCTTTTTGGAATTTTTGTCGTGCAACATGTCGATCAACACAGTTGGGGTGATTTGCCACGACAAACCGAATTTGTCCTTGAGCCAGCCGCACGCGGATTCCTGTCCGCCATCAGCTGTGAGTTTGCCCCAATAATAATCGACTTCTCCCTGCGTGTCGCAGTTCACGACGAATGAGACCGATTCATTGAATTTGAATTGCGGTCCGCCGTTTAAAGCCACGAACTTCTGGCCTTCGATCTCAAATTCAATGGTCAGCACCGAGCCCGTCGGCCGGCCGCTCGCTTCGGCCGCTTCCTCGCCGTAGCGGAGAATTCTTCCTACCTTCGAGTTTTTAAAGACGGACGTGTAAAACTTCACCGCTTCTTCGGCCTGATCATCGAACCACAAAAATGGCGTAATTTTTTGCATTTTGTTTTATTTCTTTGTTGGCGGCGGCGGGTACTGCTCGAATTTCGGAATTGCGGGATCCATTTGGTCCCATGGTTGCGCGTCCGAAACGAAGAAATCCATCTGCGGCTGGAACCAGCTAGGATCATCCAGGGTGCCAGCCAGGATTCCCACAAACGGCGATTCCCCTCCTTCAAATTCGCCGCCCGTAACTCGAGACCCGCATTCGGGACAAAAACCGCGTCTGTGTTTTCCCCGGGCAATGCTGGAGGTGAAATGGTAACGCAGTTGCCCGCGGGTCAATCGAAACGCCCCACGAGGCAGCAACATCCCAGGAGCAAATCCGCTGCCGGTCACCTGTTGGCAATCGCGACAATGGCACTTAAACATCATGATCGGCTCAGCAGCGCATTCGTAACGAATCGCGCCGCAAGAACAGCCACCAGTAAACGGAACCTTCATGGTAGTTTCACTGCGAATCAGGAATTTCAGCTTCAACGAGTTTCGCTAATAGCGTCAGCGATTCTTGCCAGCCGAGGTAGCACGCTTCGGCGGGAATGACCGCTGGCACGCCTTCCTGCACGATATTGAGCTCCGTTCCGCACGAAACTTCCTTCAACATAATCGTCGTCTGCATTTCGCCGGGCAAATTTGGATCATCAAATTTGTCCGTGTAGCGAATGAGCTCGTGCGGCGTCAGTTCGACATACGTTCCACCGAAGGAATGGCTTTTGCCTGTTGTGAAATTCGCGAACGACATTTTGTAAGTGCCGCCAATCTTGGCGTCCATCTGATGAACCTTGCCGGTGAATCCGTTTGGCGGAAGCCATTTGGCCAGCGCGTCCGGATCGAGGAACGCGCGGTAAATTCTCTCCGGTGTTGCCCGGAGCACGCGGTGAAGTCGGATGGTGTTTGCTGACATGATTTCTTTTCCTTTTAATTATTTGGCATTTGCGTCCGGCTCGATGATTCCGAACACGTTGCCGGCCGGATCCTCTGCGTAAGCAAGCCAGCCGATTTTCGGGATTGCCATTTTCGGGACGCAAATTTCTCCACCGGCTTGTTCTATTTCCTTTATTGTTCGGTCCAACGATTCCACTGCGATCGTGTTTAGAGTCCCGGAGCTTTGTCCTTCGCGCGGACGAGTAATACCGCCATTGATCCCCGGCTCCTTGTCATCGCCGGTCTGGACCAGCCAATATTCTATCGGGCCGCCTTCGAATTTGTTGAACTTCCAGCCGAATACGTCCTGGTAAAACGGCTGCACCGCTTCTGGATCGTCAGTGTAAATTTCAAAGTGAGTGACGCGATTCATCTCTTGCTCCTTCCTTTTGTACGCCGCTCAATATTCGTCGTGACGCCGCACCCAATCCATCGTTGCGTCCGGGTTTTCGTTGCGACCTTTTGGCGTGAGATCCAATAGATTGTAAGCGCCGACCAAACTGTCGAGCCCGCGCGCGTACGTCGAATAGGTGTGAAAGACATCGCCGTTTTCGTCTTTGTAAAACACGCTTAAACCCGGCATCTCATCGCCGATCAACTCACCTGTTTTAAAGTTGTAGAACATCTTCCCCTTTGCCTTTTGCTCCTCTGTGGCCGAGACGTGAAAATCGAAATTGAAATCGTTCCCGTGTGAAGAGAGCCATTTGAAACGCCAGCCCATTCGCTTCTGATAGGATTGAATTTCGGACACCGGGGCGCGCGAGATAACGACGAAGGTCACGTCGCGATGCGGCAGATGCCAGTTGGCGCCGTCAAAGTGGTCCGCCAGGTACGAACAGCTTTTGCAACCTTCCTCCCATCCCGGCCCCAGCATGAAATGATAGACTATCAATTGACTGCGTCCGTCGAAGAGATCGGCGAGAGTTTCCCTGCCATCTGGGCCGTCAAAGACATATTCCTTGTCGATCTTAACCCAAGGCAGCTCGCGCCGATGGCGGCTTACTTCGTCACGTAATCGCGTCAATTCCTTCTCGCGAGTCAGTAAATCCTTGCGCGCGACCCGCCACTGCTCCCTCGATACGACTTTGGAAGGATTCACTTCGGTTGCACCTATTTTCGGTTCCATTGTTTCGATTTTCATTTTCTTCTCCTCGAGTTTTGTTTGCTTGATGATTTTCGTGCCACTTCAGCAAATCTTTTTCACGGCGAGCGCGGTCAACCCGCTTGCTGACGTCGCGCTCGCCGCGATGAACCCGACGTTCGCAAGACAAACCGGGCACATAAGACGCTCCCGTTTGTCCGTTGCCGCGTGACGACGTGCGACTGGTTCAGACTGTGGCGAACTCGGCTTCGCGCTTCAGTTCGCTCGCAACGGGACATTCCAGCGCAACAGGCCTGACCTCCACGCGCACACCGTATGGCAAGCCAGGGCATTCCTGTGCGATCGCCACCGCTTCATCCATGGTGGCGACATCGAGCAGGAAGTAGCCGCCGATCGCTTCTTTCGATTCCGCAAACGGCCCGTCTGACACGACGCGATTCTTGCCCGACACGATTTTGCCCTCGCGCTCGAGCGGATTACCGGCGACGGCTTTGCCTTGATCGGTTAGCCGCTTGAACCAAGCCATCCATTGGTCTGTGACTTTCTGTTTTTCCTCCGGCGAAAGAGGCTTGGTCCAATCGTTGCCGCGAAACAGCAGCATGTATCCATTTTGATTTTGTGTGTTCATATTATGTGATCGGTGATTGTGATTACGTGGTGTTGACTTTAAACGGTTGCAAGTTGTTCTTCTCGCGCCAATTCGCGCGTGCGCGCATCGAGTGGACATTCTTCAGCCACCGGACGCACTTCGATTGAGCCGCCATATGCCAGGCCCGGGATGCTCTGCGCAATGGCAACGGCTTCGTCGATCGTCTCGACATCCAGCACCAGATATCCGCCAATGGCTTCCTTCGATTCGGCGAATGGCCCGTCGGTGACGAACCGGCCGTTTTTGCCGGAAACGATTGCGCCCCTGCGTTCAAGCGCACGCCCAGGTTTGGCTTTGCCCTGCGCAGTCAATCTTTCGATCCAAGCGTTGTTCTGGTCCGTGAGTTTCTGGAGCTCTTCGCGCGAAAGCCTGTTGTACCATTCATCGCTCCGGTACAGCAGCATATATCCATTCTGATTTTGTGTGTTCATATTAGTTTCTAGTTGATGGTTGATAGTTGATTTTTTCGAGTTTTCAGAACTACGACGAACGAGTGACCGCGTTTAGGACAAATTATTTTGCATTCGGATCGGTCTGCCAAATTCCAAAGGGGTTGCCCTCGGTGTCCTGGCACACGGCGAAGTAGCCCATCTGCGGCACGGCCGTCTTCGCCATGCAGATTTTACCACCGAGTCTTTCGATTCTCTTGGAGAACTCGGTGACTGAATTTACGCTGACGTAGTTGACTACTGGCTCTTGCGGTTCGTTACGCTTCTTGAGCGCACCATCGGGAGTATCGTCGCCGCCACCGGTATCAATGTGCCAATACTCCTGGGGTCCAGGAAATCTTTCAATTTTCCAGCCAAATAAGTCGCCGTAAAACTTTTTGGCGCGTTCGACGTCATCGGCCGGGATTTCAAACCAGGTAATACTTGCTGCCTGTTTCTTCTCTAACTTGCTCATGTTTTGTCTTTCTGTTGATGTATGATTTTTGCAGATACGACGAACGAAAGACCGGCTTCAGGACATCGATCCAAAAAAATTCGGATTTTTCGCCGGGCGCTTCAGCACGGAACCCATTTGTTCAAACTGTTCGAGGAATCTCCTCGCACTCTTGCATTCGTTTTAAAAGAAACGCGCGTTCAGATTTCGTCTCCGCCAGTTCGAACGCTTTGCGGAACTGTTCGACAGCAGGTTGCCGGTGATTTAAGCGGAGCTCGAATTCGCCAAGGACCGCGTACAGCAAGTAATAGGAATTCAACTTTCGGGAGTCACGGATTGCCCGCACGGCCTCGAGTCCTGCTTTTGGCCCGCGAACATTACCGACAGCCACGGCGCGGTTGAGCGCGACCACAGGAGAATCATCAAATTCTATCAAGCGGTCGTAGAGCGACAGAATCCTACCCCAATCAGTCGCCGGATAATCTTTCGCCGTGGCATGACAGGCGGCGATGCCCGCTTGAAGATGATATTCAGTCATCGAATCACCCGAAGCCGATTCACGCAGGTGCGACATGCCGCGCTCGATCATCGCCTGGTTCCAGCGCGTCCGGTCTTGTTCTTCCAGGCGGAGGAGATTTCCTTGATCGTCTTGCCGCGTCGGAAGCCGCGCGGTGTTCAACAACATCAGAGCAAGTAACGCATGCGTCTTCGGCTGGTTGCCCGCCGGATGTTGGGCCAGTAGTTCGGTGAGGCGAATCGCCTCTCTGCATAAATCGTCACGGACGAGCTTGTCGCCGCCCGATGCTTTGTAGCCTTCGTTGAACAGCAGATAAAGCGATTGCAGGACGCTGTCGAGCCGGCGCGCCAACTCCTCACTCTCAGGAATCTCAAATGGAACGCGCGCCTCCTGGATCTTTTGCTTTGCACGCGTCAGTCGCTTGGCAATCGCCGCTTCCGTCGTGAGGAATGCACGACTGATTTCCGTAACGCTGAAGCCGCAGAGCGTTTTCAACGCCAGCGCCACCTGTGCTTCCGGTGGAATCACTGGGTGACAGCACACTAGCATCATCCGCAAGCGGTCGTCGGCAATTTCGTGTTCTGAAAAAATTGCACCTTCGGATGCAGACCCGTCACGCTCGGTCAGGCGCGCGATCTCAGCTTCTTTAGCGCGGAAAGTTTTCTGCCGCCGGACGACATCGAGCGCGAGATTGCGGGACGCGCGCATGATCCACGCGGCGGGATTTTCCGGAACCCCACGATATGGCCACGTCTGCAACGCGCGCGCCAGCGCTTCCTGCACCACGTCTTCAGCCAGGTTCAAGTGCTCGATCCCAAAAATTCCCGTCAGCGTCGCCACCATTTTTCCCGACTCATGACGGAAAAGATGCTCGACCAATTGAGACACGCCTGCTGGTTCTTGCATGGTAGTTCAACACTATTGCGTGTGCCATACGCTCAATATTCGCAAAGGCAATACGCGATTGTTTTCACCAACAGCCGTCTCACAATGTCATTCTGAGCGAAGCGAAGAATCTCGGATCAGCTCTGCACCCCACACACAAATGGAAATAGCCAGAGATGTTTCGCTTCGCTCAACATGACAGCGTTACGTTGTGAAATGGCTGTTAGCAGGTTCAAGTGTGTGCTTGTGCCATACGCGCGACACTCGCAAGGACAATGCATGATTGTTTTGAGTTGAATATTCAACGAAATACAACCGTCTCTGTTTTCTGGCGCGATATTGCGCTAGATGTAAGAGCCACCCGCCCCATGGTCACGCGAGAACTCGTTGAGCCGGAGCAGTTCAGCTTCAAAGACGACGGCGTTTTCCCGAATAGCGTCCTCCCGGTATTGTTGTATCGGCAGGCATTCAAAACGGAGATAGGAGATCGCGCTTCCGCTATTGAGCAATGCTTTGCGGAGAATGATTGGAGCAATTCGTGGCGAAACGGCGTCTATTCCTTTGCTCATTATCACAGCACCACGCATGAAGTGCTTGGAGCTTATGGCGGCGCAGCGACCCTGCGACTCGGCGGCGAGCATGGCAAAACCGTTGAGGTGCATGCCGGCGATGTGATTGTAATTCCTGCTGGTGTGGCTCACCAGAACATCGGCGCCAGCACGGAGTTTGCTGTTGTTGGCGCTTATCCCGACGGTCGCGAGTGGGATCTGCTTCGAGGTCGGGCAGACGAGCGGCCCAAAGCCGATCGCACGATCGCGGCTTTGCCGATTCCGAATTATGATCCGATCTACGGCCCTGAAGGCCCGCTGCGACAAATTTGGAAAGGCTGCGGAAGTTAGGCTACCAGCCTGACTCGGCTGGCAGGCTGCCAGCCTGCCGGGTCAGCCAAGCTGGCTGACATCCTCCGAAAGCCAAATGGAAGTAAA
>Ga0193733_1000113_pt1 | contig 29265 bp, 21 predicted proteins | sample U1s2metaG_FD_145076 | JGI IMG/M metagenome (GOLD analysis project Ga0193733, IMG submission 145076) | Soil microbial communities from a riparian zone of the East river system, Colorado, United States - U1s2 | ecosystem: Environmental > Terrestrial > Soil > Riparian zone | place: USA: East River...
CCGGAGCGGTAAGGCGCCCAGCCCACCCCAACCGCAGGCGACCAGACGGTGCCGTAGTCGGGCACATTCACCCAGCGTCCGTAGGCGTCAAGGTCTTCTGAACCCACGTAGTACCGATTCGTGTGATCCCAGGATTGGGCGTCGCGGATGGTGCGGTCGCGGTCGTTGTTCCAGGAGTCCCAGGTATCCTTCGACGGGGCTTCTTCTTCCTTGAACTGAGCTTCGTCTGCCGTGCCGCGCACGATCAACATACGGCCCTTTTCCAGATGTGTGCTGCCTTGGGGAGTGGAAATTTCCGCCTCGCCCTTGCGCACAATTACCTGGGTCTCGCCTTCCGAATTCACCAGGACCCGATAAATCCCATCTTTCTGCGAGGGATGAATGGCAACGTTGGCCGTGTCAATTTCAACGTCCGCCTCCGTACCTTTGAAAACCGTGTAATCGACTAGTCCGCGCGCGACTTGTAGCTGGATTTGGGTGCGCGACAGGGCGGCGACGGTGGCCAGCGTGTTGTCGCTGAGCCGCAGGATATTCGCCTGGTCAAGCTGTACTTCAGCCCGGGAACGTACTCCGGTCGAAACCTTGTCACTGCTCATGATCGGCTGGTTCAGAGCCCCGGCCGTCCAGTCGTCGGAATCTCCGCGTTGAGTAGAAACATCTCCGTGGATCAAACTGATGCGCGCGACGCCGGAAGAAACCTCCACCTGCGCGCCGGCAGCAGCCGCTGCGAACAGCGCCATTACCAGTACTCCAACATTTACAGCCAGCCGGTTTTTCATGGCCCACCTCTTGGTTTGAGCACTGCCTTTTGGCAGAAGGCTCACACCCCTGGGACAATGCATGTGCCGGGCCAAAACGGGGCCTCAGTCGGACTATAGTAAGTGATTTATTGTGAATAGCTTAGAGATTGACCCTGAAAGCTCTGATTAACCAGCGGTGAGGGGTGGTGGCCGAGTTCCACCGGAAGTGGTGGATTTCAACCACCAGGGGGGATCAATCGTTGTCCTTTTCCGGCTCATCCGAGATACCGATTTTCGAAAGCCGATAGCGCAAGGCGTTGCGCGAGAGGCCCAGCCGGCGTGCAGCCTGGCTCTTGTTTCCATTGGCGCGGCGGAGAGCTTCGCGAATCATATCGTCTTCCCATTGCTCGAGCGTCATCCCTTCAGGCAGCAATGGCTCGGCGGAATGGGTTGGCTTGGCGCGCTGCGAATCAAAGTGAATATCGGCGGCTTCGAGGATGGATCCGGGAGCCAAGGCCATGGCGCGCTCCATGATGTTTTGCAGTTCGCGAACATTCCCCGGCCAGTGATGGTCCATCAGAACCCGCCGCGCTTCCGGCGAAACCCCGGTGATTTTGCCGGCCGGTTCATCGCCTTGGCGGAAGAGAAAAAGATTCACCAGATCAGGAATGTCCTCCTTGTGTTCGCGCAGCGGAGGGATGTCAATCGGCACAACGTTCAAGCGGTAATAAAGATCCTCGCGGAAGGTTCCCTGTTCCAGCGCCGCACGCAGATCGCGGTTGGTCGCGGCTACCAGTCGCACATCCACTTTGATGGTGCGGGTGCCGCCCAAGCGCTCGAACTCGCGCTCCTGCAAAACCCGCAGCAACTTCACCTGCGTTACGGGGGGTACGTCGCCGATCTCATCCAGGAACAGCGTTCCTTTATCCGCCAGTTCAAACTTCCCCGGTTTACTCGTAGCAGCGCCGGTGAAGGCGCCCTTCTCGTAACCAAAGAGTTCGCTCTCCAGCAGGTTTTCCGGTATCGCAGTGCTGTTGATTTTGATGAATGGCCCGGAGGCCCGCCGTGATTTCTCGTGGATAGCACGCGCGACCAGGTCCTTGCCCACGCCGCTTTCTCCACCGAGCAGGACAGTGGAATTCGTCGGAGCCACTCGCTCCACCATGGCTAGAACCTCCTGCATCTTCACGCTGCGCGCGACCACGTTAGGATGTTGATAGCGCTGTTGCAGCGCCTCACGCAGAGAGCGGTTCTCCGCACGCAGGCGGTGCACGTCCAGTTCCTTGTGCACCACCATGCGCATCTCGTCGAGAGAAAAAGGTTTCAGAATGTAATCGCTGGCGCCCGCTTTCATGGCTTCAACCGCGGTTTCAACCGTGCCGAACGCGGTCATGACAACCACCGGCAGCGCGGCTTGAAAGCGTTTCACCGCCGCCAGGAAATCGAGGCCGTTCATACCCGGCAACTTGAGATCGGTAAGCACCAGATCAACCGAGTCGTTCTGCAACAGTTTCAGACCGGTTTCAGCATCCCCGGCGGATAAGGTTTGGAAGCCAGCGTCTGCCAGGTTGAGTTCCAGGAGCCGGCGCATCTTGGCTTCGTCTTCGACAATCAGAATGATCACGCTCGAGGTCGTCATGGTGAAAAAGCTCGATGATTAAACCGGCATTCCCTGCCTGGTTTCTTCCTCTGCCGGAAAGAAAATCACGAAACCCGCGCCGTTTCCCTCCGCGCTCTCCAACCGGATGGCGCCGTGATGCTCGTCAACAATTTTCGAAACGATCGACAGCCCCAGCCCGACGCCGGTTTTTTTCGTAGTCACAAAGGGATTGAAAATCTGGTCACGCATTTCTACCGGAACGCCAGGCCCGCTGTCATCGAGTCGGACCTCGATTCCGTTACGACCATTCGAGCGGGCCGCCGAAACCTTCACCCGAAGACTCCCCCCTCGAGCGTCCATGGCCTCGTACGCATTCTGGACCAGGTTCACAAATGCTTGCTCGCAAAGCTTCTCGTCTAGGGGCAGCAGCGGCAAATCGTCGCCGTACTCACGCCGCACGGAAACCTTCCCGCCCTGCCACTGCCCGGAAACGGAGTTCAGGGCCTGATCGAGCAGTACCGTCACCTGCTGGAGACGAGTTTCGGTGCGCAACGGACGGGCAAAATCGAGGAAGCGGGTAACCAGCGCGCTGGCGCGGTTTACTTCGCTGGATATGTATCCCGCCAGCTCGCTGGCCAGCGGATTCGAGCCCTCCAGTTTCTGGTGAAGCATCTCGGCCGATCCTTTGATCACGCCCAGCGGGTTGCGGATTTCATGCGCCAGTCCGGCAGAAAGATGTCCCAGAGCCGCCAGCCGTTCGGAACGGCGGGCTTCCGCCTGAGCCCGCTCAAGCTCGCGATTGGTGTTGGACAACTGTTCGGCCACCTGTTGAATTTTGGCAGTTTGCCGGCGGTTCTCCAGGGTGAAGCGGTTCACCAGCATCGCCGCCAGAAAAAAGAACAATATCCGGATCGCCAGCTCGGCCGCGCCTCCGGCAGTCAACGTGTATTCCTGCAAGGCCGGATAAAGATACGAGCAGTACGCCGCCGAAGCCAGCAAGGTCCACAACAACGTGCCCCATGTGCCAAAGTGAAGCGCCGCGGTAACGATGGGAACGTAGTAGATGGGATAGTAACTGCTATTAATGCCGATCTCGCCCGTATGATTGATCAGCAGGGTCGCCAGCAATATCTTGCCTAGAACGACGCCAGAAGGCCCGTACAGCGGCCATCGCGCAATCAGCCTGCTTTCGATCAATTGCACAACGCCAATGGCCAGCAGCGTGAGCTGTTTGTGGCTCTCTCGCAGCGGCGGCACCAGAGCGAGCCCCAGCAGGAAGAGCAGCCAGAGCACCTCCAGCCAATCGATGCCCCTATGTTTTTCTTCACTCATGCAAGACATCACCCGCCGAACCGGTCCATCCCCAGTAGTCTATCGTGGAAGGGAGCGGGCACAGCCCAGTTGCCCCGGCCGCCTTCCAATCCTATGAACCGATCGGCGGTGTCCCGGTTTCACTCCAGGGGACCCAGAGGTGCACGAACCGAAGCCCCACTTCACATGTTTCGTGATTCACGACTTTCCCGGGAACTGCCTGTCCGCCCGATGGGCGCCTCATGCCAAAGCCGAAAAGGTACAATACCTGTCGACTATGCGGATGATTTGGGACATCTTCACGCAGATCTTCCGCAACCTGTGGGCGCATAAGCTGCGCTCGTTTCTCACCATGTTCGGCATCGCCTGGGGTGTGGGATCTTTGCTGCTGCTGGTCGGCCTGGGCGAAGGCTTCCGCTCCGGGAACAGGCGCGAGATGGCCCAGTTTGGCAAGGACATCATGTTCATCTTTCCCGGGCGCGCGCCCGTAGTAAAAGGCAGCATGAACTCCGCGCGCTCCTATTTGCTCACCTACCCAGACTACCTGGACATCCGTAAGCGAGCCTCGCACGTTCGCAATGCGGTCCCCATCCTTACTCGCAATGACATACGCGAGGTAAGCGAATTTGCGAACGCAGGGGGAGAAATCATGGGCGCCGAGCCCCAGCTCAACGAAATCAGTTACCTTCCTCTAGCCCAGGGACGCTGGCTGAACGAAATGGACGAGACCCAGAGGCGCAACGTGATCGTCCTGGGCGCCGAACTGGCCAAGACCCTCTTCTCTGGACGTGCCGCCTTGGGCGCCACTGTCCTGCTGAACGGCCATCGCTTCGAAGTTGTTGGCAGCGCGAAACGCATCGGCCGCGGCGACGACAATGACATGAACATGCGCGGCTATATTCCCTTCCAGGTGATGGCCACTTACTTTCCCATCAAAGAAGAAAACCACGCGAACGCGATCTCCTACATTGAGTATCAGCCCCGCGTAGTCGATGAGCACCTGCTGGCGCGGAATGATGTTCACAACGTCGTCGCCCGCAATCATGGTCTCGATTCCAGCGATCAAAATGCCTTCGAGGGCTGGGACACGATCCAGGCATCGCAGGCAGTAGGGTCCATTTTCGACGCCATGAACATGTTCCTGGGGGCGGTGGGACTGGTCACGCTGGCGCTTGGGGCGATCGGCGTCATCAATATCATGCTGGTAACAGTCAGCGAGCGCACCCATGAGATCGGATTGCGCAAGGCCTTGGGCGCCACCAACCGCAGCATCCTGTTTCAATTCTTTCTGGAAGGGCTGCTTCTTACCTTGGGGAGCGGTCTGATTGGCATGGGGCTGGCGAGTGGTCTGATGGCTCTGATGGGCAAGGTGGAGGGGCCGGGAGGATTTGATCCTCCTAAACTGGTGCCCATGTCGGCCATGCTCGCGATTGGATGCCTTACCCTGGCGGGGGTGATCGCGGGTCTTTATCCCGCGCGCAAGGCAGCCACGCTGCAGCCTGTCGAAGCGCTCCGACAGGAGTAGCCAGTTGCAGGAGTGGAAGTAATGTTCCGTGATCTGCTTCAGGAATCCTATGGCGCTATGCGGCACAATCGCCGCCGCACCGCGCTCACCATGCTCGGCATGGCCTGGGGCATTGCCACCGTGGTGATGCTGCTGGCCTACGGCGATGGATTTGGCCAAGCCTGCGCCAACATCTTTGCCAATTTCGGCACCAAGCTAATGATCGTCATCCCGGGCCGTACATCCCTGCAGGCAGGCGGTCAGAAAGCGGGGGCGCAGATTCGCCTCACCCTGGACGATATCGAGACCCTCACCACCAATCTTCCCCAGATCACCCACATTACTCCCGAAGCCAGCAAGCAGGCCAGCATCCAGTACGAAACCAGGCTCTTCAACTTTTCTGTTAGTGGCAGTTATCCCAACAACGTTTCCATCCGCGCCCTCAAGCTGGCGCAAGGACGGTTCTACAATCTCGAAGACCAGGTGCAACGCGCCCGCGTCGCCGTCATCGGGTCCGAGGCGAAAGAAAAGCTGTTTTCCGGACGCAACGCGCTCGGTGAGCGCATCCGGGTTGACGGCCTCAGCTTCGAAGTTGTGGGCATCCTGAGCGCCAAAATGCAGGAGGGAGACGACGACATCAACCGGGTCATTTACATCCCCTTCGCCACCATGGCGGATCTGAAAGACACGCATTACCTGGACTCCATCTGGTTCACCTACGAAACCCCTGAGTATTTACGCCTGGAGCAGTCGACCCGCAGTATCCTGGCCATGCAGCATAAGTTTAACCAGTCCGACAACCAGGCAGTGCGAGTGTTTAACCTCATGACCCAAGTGCACCAGTTCGAAATCATCACCCTCGGGCTAAAGATCCTGCTGGGATTCATCGGCACGCTTACGCTCGGCATCGGTGGCGTGGGCCTGATGAATATCATGTTGGTCTCGGTCTCGCAACGCACTCGCGAGATTGGGATGCAGAAAGCGCTCGGCGCCCGGAAGCGGCATATCCTGTTGCAATTCCTCGCCGAGGCTCTGACTATTACCTTCATCGGCGGAGTACTTGGCGTGATCCTGGCTTACGCCGTCGCGCTTTCTGTAGGAAGGCTTACGTTATACAGCGCGTTCGCCAAGAATGGGGAAGCGGGCGATATCCGCCTGATCATCGCGCCGGGCACGCTGATCGCCGCCACCCTCATTCTGGGCGCCGTGGGACTGGTCAGCGGCATGATACCTGCCGTCCGGGCCTCCGGCCTGGACCCGATTGAGGCCCTCCGCCACGAGTAGGCGCTCCGCTGCATCAGGTGTTTGTTCATAGAACACGCACAAGTAACTGTATTTAAACGAGTTGAAAAAAATTGGAGGCGTATGACGAAAGTAACCTCGCTCTAGCACACAAGGGCCATTCCTGGGTGCCAGAGGGGGCACATAGTATTGCCGCAAGGAGAAACTCTCATGGACCGCGGGCACATCATTCGGGATACGATCCTGCTGGCTCTGGCTGAACGATATGAATCCGACCGAAGCCAGTTTGTGACTTTACCAAGGCAAACCATGGACTCACCTTTGGCACGTGAAGCGGTTGCAGAATTGAGAAATGAGAAACACGTCGAGGAACAAACCCGAGGAGTGGTACGGCTAACCTGGCGCGGTTACGAGTTGTACAAGAGCCATACCCTCAGTTGCGCGTGAGTTCCAAAGCCCGACATCCCCAGCCCAGCCGGAGTATCGGCCTAAAAGGCGCGGCCTGCGCAAGCTGCGGATTACACTCTCCAAAACCGTGAAAGATCGACGCTTTACCTTTAGCGACGCCTAAGCCCTAACCCTCCGATTCGCCGCCGCCGCCCCGGCACGATCGTGCCGAGCTATAGGGTCCGGTGCCGCTGGCTGTAGCAACTTCTGACCGTGTCCCCCCGCAACCCTGGGGAGACACCGTATCCCCACCCCCTTCCTGTCTTGCGGATGGCTCGAAACATCCGATCAGCGCCCACCGGAGGCAACCAGTTTCAGAAATGCGGTTCGCATTTCGGGCTGGGTTGACCGCGGGCGCGCAGCGGAACGACTTGACCCTCACAGGTCATAGCGCGGAAAAATGGCGCAGGTCACATTCCCGGGCATGATCTTTCAGAGGGCCGCGCCGGCGCAACTCGGCCTTTGCGCAATCCGGGTATACGATAAAGCATGGCGGGAAACGCTCTGGTGATCGAAGAGATAGAGAAGTATTTTCCCGTTCCGCAAACCGGAGTACGGGCGTTTCTCAATCCGTTCGCGGCTCTCACCCATCCCGCCCTGTTGGGCATTTCTTTCCAGGTCGGTGCCGGTGAGGTCGCTTGCCTGATCGGCGCCAACGGGTCGGGCAAGTCAACCCTGTTGCGAATCCTCGCGACGCTGCTGGTGCCGACGCGCGGTCGCGCCAGGGTGGCCGGCTACGATGTGGAACAGCAGGCGTCCCAGGTACGCTCGCAGCTTGGATTTCACTCGGCAACCGATGGCGGATTCTACAGCCGGCTCACGGCGCGCGAGAACCTGAATTTTTTCGCAGCGATGAATAACCTGTTCGACGCCGAAGCCGCCCGGCGACTCGAGGAGTTGACCGAATTGATGGGCATAGGAGGGTTTCTCGAAAGCCAGGTGCGAACCCTTTCCACCGGACAGGTGCATCGCCTTGCACTGGCCCGAGCCATGATCCACCGTCCGAGCGTGCTCTTGCTGGATGAGCCGACGCGCAGTCTGGATCCCATGGCAGCGGCGGAATTCAGGCGGTTTCTAAAAACTCAACTGGTCGACCGCCACGGAACCACGGTGCTGTTCGCCTCCCACACCCTGGCCGAGGTCGAACAATTGGCGGATCGAGTCATCCTGCTCGACAAGGGACGGCTGGTGAGCTGCGACTCCCCCCGAGGCCTGCGTGATGCAACTGGCTCTGCCACCCTTGAAGAAGCGCTCGAGCGGTTGACTCCGCACGGCTCTCGGGTCGAGGTGCGATCGTGAACCGCGACCGCAGCCCGCGCAAAGCGTACGCTTTTTTCCGGCGCGACCTGGCTATCGCTCGCAGTTACCGGATTGCGTTCGCGCTTGAAATTCTGGAAGCTTTTTTTGGCGTGGCGACGTTCTATTACCTGTCACGATTCGTTTCTAATGACCAACTCGCCCTCGCTCTTCCGGCGGGCAGCGACTATTTTGGCTTCGCGCTGGTGGGCTTTGCTTTTTTCGACTACCTCACCGTGTCTCTGAGCGCTTTCGATAGCAGCATCGTAGAGGCACAGCAGAATGGCACGCTGGAGGCGATGCTCGTCACCGAAACCCCGCTGACCATGATTCTTGTGGCCTCGGCTGCCTATCCCTTTGTCCTGCTCGCCCTGCGGACGGTGATCTACCTAGGCTGGGGAGTGGCGCTCTTTCATTTCCCCATTCGAGAAGCCAATTGGCTGGGCGCCGCCACTATCCTGGTCGCCTCGATTCTGGCGTTTGCCGGCCTGGGGATCATTTCCACCAGCTACCTGTTGCTGTTCAAGCGCGGAAATCCTGCCCGCTGGCTCATTGTCGGTGCGTCCAGCCTGCTGGGCGGCATCATGTATCCGGTGTCGGTATTGCCCGTGCCGCTGCAGTGGATTGCGCGGGTCATTCCGGTGACCTACTCGCTTGAGGGAATGCGCCAGGCCCTGCTCGGTGGCGCCAGTTTTGCCCAACTGTGGCCATCCGTACGCGCGCTGCTAGTTTTCGCAGCCATTCTGCTGCCGCTCTCGAGTTTGACCTTTGCCTGGGCACTGCGCCAGACCAAGATCTCGGGTACGCTCACCCACTCGTAGGGCGCACTAGCGAGAAGCCGCGCATTGTTTTCGCCAGGCGTGGTCGGCATCCGAGGGAGCCTGTTGGGCGGCGTGAATCATCGTCACCTTGTCGGCCGCAAGTCTCTTCCCCAAGACTTTGACGCGCTGCACACGGCAGTGACTTGCTGAGAGACGGAGGGTTGGACCGGTTCCGCAGCCTCTCTCCCATCAGGGCCAGGCATGCGGGCGCAAAAGTTTGTGAAATCCGCCCATCTCTCGTAATCTTTCGGTTTGCATTGGTGAGACGACATGCAATCCATGGACAACGGTGATCGGCCCCGCGGGCGGATGAAGCGCATACTAACGGACGCACATTTTTGGGTCCCCCTCGGGGTTTTGATCTGCGGACTGCTTCTTTTGAAATCCATTCACTAACCAGGATCGGCGGAACATGCAATCTATCTTGGCGTCTGGGGATGAATCATCCGTGCCGGAGATTTCTCGCCCGCGGAAGCTGCAGGCGTTGGGAATCCTTTCCGGTCTCACCGCGGGCGCCTGGCTCGGCGCGGCTGAGGCTCCAACCAAGCTGGTTGCGGTTGGCCTGTCACCCATTGTTATTTCGCTCATCATGGTGGTGGGCGTTTTTCTGGCGCGCTGGAGCCTGCCCGCTTTGATCCTAGGCACATCCTCCATCCGAGCCGATCTCCGCCGGGCGCCCCACCTTATTATTTGGGCTCTGCTGGCCGGATGCATGTGGGCAGTGGCCAACACGATGACCATTTTTGCCATCCGCGATATCGGGCTGAGCATTGCTTTCCCTTTGTGGAATTCAAATAGTCTGTTGGGCATATTTTGGGGATTTATTTTCTTCGGTGAGTTACGGCAGGCTGGCTGGCGCCGCTGGGCGGGGGTGCTGGGCGGCGCCTTGGTCATGTGCGTCGGAGCGGCCTTGCTGGCCGTCGCGTCTTCAACCCAGGCGCCAGCAGCGCATTCGATGCGTGGCGTTTGGGCGGCTCTCGGTGCCGGCGTCCTTTGGGGGACAATGTATATCCCGTACCGTAAAGCCTATCTGTCGGGAATGAATCCGCTTTCGTTCGTGACCTTCTTTACGTTCGGCGAACTCGGTATGATGGCTGCCCTCGCGATCGGTTATCTTGGTCTGGCTCCGCTCTGGCAGGAGGTGACGCGGGCGCGGGATGTTCTTTTCTGGTTGGTGTTTGGCGGCTTTATTTGGGTGATCGGGGATGTCTTCCAGCAATATGCCGCGAAGTACTCGGGAATCAGCCGGGGCATTCCACTTTCAAACACCAACCAACTATGGGGTCTGCTGTGGGGGCTTTTCGTTTTCGGCGAGTTGCGCGGCAGCGGTACGGCAACCTACATGCACGTGGTTGGAGGTTCACTCCTGATGATGTTGGGAGTTGGAGCCATTGCTTTTTCTTCGGCCTCCGGCCAAGAGCAAGGGCAGTGGAAAGAAGCGGCGCGACGCGAATCCCGGCGATACGGCATTGCGCCGGACTATGTCGAAGCCCGCATGCAGGGCATGCAGGTAGCCGGAGAGATCAAGCCTTCGCGCAGCCCCTGGGACTGGGCGCTGGTTGCCGGTGCTTCAGGTATTTTCATCGTATTTGCGACCATGGCGCGAGCCCCGGGAATGCCGTTCCATTGGGTTCCAGCCGTGCTCTTGATCGTTGCGATATTGGTGCTTCTTTTTATCTGCGGGGTTGCACTCTGGCGAACCACGCGATTTAACTGAATAGCGAATTGAGAAACAACTATCTGAGAACATGACTGAGAAGATGACCATCGGAGCAACGCGAAAGTGAGGATGTCATCCGTGTCTGATCGGTATTTGCAAGTCCCCGCGATTCCTCTCTCGCGGCGCAGACCAACGTGACGATATCCTCCCAGGCTGACGTTGTCGGGGTCGGGCTCAACGCTACCGACACGCTGATTCTTCTCCCCCACCACCCCGCGCTTGGATCCAAGGTCGAATTTCGCTCCGCGGACACCCTACCGGGCGGCCAGGTTGCGACCGCGATCGTTGCATGCCAACAATGGGGCCTGCGAACCCGGTATGTCGGCAAGGTGGGCGACGACGGCGCCGCCATGATTCACCGGGCTGAATTTAACAGGCTCGGCGTCGACGCTCATCTGATCACCGCCGTGGGATGCGCCAGCCAGCAAGCCATCATCCTGGTGGATGACACCGGCGAACGTACCGTTCTTTGGAAACGCGACCACGGCTTGACCTTGCAACCGGAAGAACTCCGCCGTGAATGGATCACCCATGCCCGGGCTCTTCACCTGGATGGACACGATACCGCAGCGGCAGTTGCAGCCGCGGGCTGGGCTCGCGAGGCCGGCCTCCCTGTGATCGCCGATTTGGATGATCTCTACCGCGGCGTGGAGGCACTTTTAGAAAAAGTTGATTACCTCATTACGAGCCGGGACATCCCGGGCCGGTTGGTGGGCGAACCAGATTTGCGCCGATCCCTGCCTGGAGTCCGGAGCCGGTTTGGCTGTCACCTTGCTGCCGCCACCTTGGGCCACCAAGGCGTCCTCGCGTGGGATGGACTGCGGTTCCATTATGCGCCCGCGTTCCAGGTGACGGCTGTGGACACGACCGGCGCCGGCGATATCTTTCACGCCGGATTTATCTATGGACTCCTGCAAGGATGGCCGCTGCCCCGCCAGCTTGAGTTCGCCTGCGCCGCCGCCGCCTTGAACTGCACCTCGCTCGGTGCCCGCGGCGGCATTCAGTCGGTTGAGAACATAAAAAAGCTGATTGCTACAGGCGCCCGACACGCCTCTGTGTTTTGAGCCGTCAAGTTCGATGGTTCTTGCCCCTGGGCCTTATTGCCGGCCGTTGTACTGGGTTTTTCCGTAGCCTGTTAGAGTGGATCAGTCAAGACCGCAGGGCAGGACCGTACCTGATGATCGTGAACTTCGCCGAGCGGGCGCACAACCACAACTGGGAACTGGATCCGGTTACCAGATCCCTGCTCGATACCGATTTCTACAAGCTGCTAATGCTGCAGTTTATCTGGAAACACTACCCCAAGACGCACGTATCATTCTCGCTATTCAACCGCTCCTCGTCGGTGCGGCTGGCCGATATGTTCGCGCTCGGGGAACTCGCCGCGCAAATGGAGCACGTTCGCGGACTCCGCTTTCGCAGGTCCGAGTTGGTTTGGCTGGCCGGTAACACGTTCTACGGGCAGCGCGGGATCTTTGAACCAGCATTCCTGGCCTGGTTGGAACGCGATTTCAGATTGTCGGACTATAAACTGTCGGTAAAGGATGGGCAGTTCCACCTGTCTTTTGACGGCTTGTGGACGGATACGACGATGTGGGAGCTCTATGCGCTCTCCATCCTCGACGAGCTGAAGACCCGCGCCAATCTCAAGCGGCTGGGCGAGTTCGGCCTTGACGTCTTGTATGCCCGGGCAAAGACCAAGCTGTGGGGAAAGATTGAGCACCTGCGCGGCGTGCCCGATCTGAAGGTGGCAGACTTCGGCACCCGGCGTCGCCACAGCTTTCTCTGGCAGGAATATGTAGTGGAAGCCATGGCGGAAAGCCTGGGCAGCAGCTTTACCGGAACTTCCAATGCATTCCTCGCCCATAAGCATGACCTGGAAGCGATTGGCACCAATGCGCACGAGATTCCCATGGTCCTCGCCGCGCTGGCGCCGGATGACCACGCCCTGAAGTCTTCTCAATACCGCGTGCTCGAGCTGTGGCAAAGCACCTATGAAGGAGCGCTGCTGATCATGTTGCCGGACACTTTTGGCACCACGCAGTTCTTGCGCGACGCGCCCGATTGGGCGGCAGACTGGACCGGGCAGCGGGTTGACAGCAAGAATCCCTATGTCGTGGGGGATGAATACATCGAATGGCTGAAGGCGCGAGGTCGACATCCGCATGACAAGCTGCTCATCGCATCCGATGCATTGGACGTTGATCAGATACTTGGCCTGCATGCATATTTTGGCGGCACTGTCGTAAGCGGCACCTCGGCCGGCGACTTCCGAAGCGCCGCCGATTTCCTGGACCGAAAAAAATGGATTCCGGGTCGTCGCATTCGGTTCAGCGCAGGTTGGGGCACGCTGCTCACCAACGATTTCCGGGGTTGCGATCCCGGAGGCAACCGCGGGTTTGACCCGATCAGTCTGATCTGCAAGGTGTCAGACGTTGAAGGGCGGCCGGCGGTCAAGCTCTCGGACAACTATGCGAAGGCGCTCGGACCACCGCCCGAAATCGAGCGCTATCGGCAGGTGTTCGGCACAGCGGGAGTTAGCAATGTTCCCGTGATCGCCTGAGCCAGAGTCTCTCGGCAATCGTAACTCGGCGAAAGCATCTCCCGGCGGCATCCGGATTGCCACCCGTGGCGTCATGACGCTATTTCGCAGATCGCTAAACCGCATCATTACTCCCGTAACTTCACCGCGATCCGCCGACCCAGCATAATAGGTCTTCATGCTGGATAAACGAAAATCACCCCGCAGGAAAATGGTGTTGCCGGTCAAGGTCTTTGTCGACCAGGTTACTCACCTGGCACATACCGTCGACATTACCGAGAGCGGCGCGCGACTGGGAGCCCTGCGCATGCAATTGCAACCTGGAACAATCATAAGCTTGCAGCGCGGATCACAGAGAGCAAAGTTCCAGATCGCATGGATTCGTCAGCTGGCGCCAAATGAACTCCAGGCCGGCATTGAATCCTTGCAGCCACAGAATAGTTTCTGGGGCGTGGACCTGGCCACTCGAACGCCGGAAACCAAGAAAGAATCCCAGCAAGCGCTCATGACCCTCCTATCCGGCCGCTCAAAAGCAGCCGCCCGGAAATAGCTGGCAATCGCTTCGGACCGGCTCATGGAACGCCTGGAATTGGGCATCCAGCACAAGTCATTCGTCGCCCCGCCTGCGCCCGCGGGAGAAAACAGCCCTCACAGCCGCGTCGTGTCAGACGGCAACCGTCGATAGCCTCCCGCCCTGGGCAATGGATTGATAGAATTCGCCAAAACTAAGCTGCATCTCTCAGGTCTGTTAAAGTTTATTCTGGAGTGGTGCGACGGCTGGTTTGCCGAGATCGGCAATCCCTCGGAAAGGGTCAACCAAAAAAGATGAGCGGGAGACTTGCAGGAAAGATTGCGCTGGTGACCGCAGCAGCGCAGGGCATCGGACGTGCAACCGCCGTCGCGTTCGCCGCGGAGGGAGCCACGGTATGGGCTACCGACATTAACGAAACGACCCTGAAGACGCTGAGCGATGAACGCCCCGACATTCGCACCCGCCGGCTGGATGTCCGTGAGTCCCAGGATGTTGACAAACTCGCCGCCGAATTGGGAGCGCTCGACGTGTTGTTCAACTGTGCTGGTTTCGTTCATCATGGAAGCCTTCTCGACTGCGCGGAAAAAGACTGGGATTTCTCCTTCGATTTGAATGTTAAGTCCATGTATCGCACCTGCCGCGCTTTTCTGCCGGCCATGCTGCAAGCGGGCAAAGGCAATATCATTAATATGTCGTCTCTCGCATCCAGCATCAGAGGCATCCCCAACCGTTTCGTCTACGGAACCACCAAGGCAGCCGTGATCGGGCTGACCAAAGCAATCGCTGCCGATTTCGTTCGCCAGGGCATTCGTTGCAACGCCATATGCCCGGGTACCGTGCACTCCCCTTCGCTGGACCAGCGAATGGCAGCCCAGGGCGACGTAGCCAAGGCCTACGCCGATTTCGTTGCCCGGCAGCCTTTGGGCCGATTGGGCCGTCCAGAGGAGGTTGCGGACCTGGCGGTGTATTTGGCCTCCGATGAATCCGCCTTCACCACCGGCCAGACCCACATCATCGATGGCGGCTGGGCGATTTGAAGCCCGCAAGCCGGCGCGGCCGTCGATCGGAGCAACCAACCGCACCCACAATTCCCGGGCGAGCTTAAGAGCTGGCTGGGATCCGTAGTGGTGCTGCGTCACCCTGGTGTAGCCTACGAATAAGCCGAATCGGGCAACCTCTGGACTCGCGCTACCCCGGCGACCAAACGCAGTCTCGCAGGGTTTGGCTGAGGTTTATCCCGTATGATGCTTGGTCAAACTGCCAGCAGACCTCGATGCAGGTCTCAGACACCCGTGCTGAAAGTTTGATGCCGGGCGCTTCGGAGAAAAACGGGGCTGGCTTCGAAGAAAAACAACTGAATCGAGGACGACAGCATTGCGGCGCTGGCGAATCGCTATCCTGGTTAGCGTTGCTATCGCGATCAGCTATCTCGATCGCCAGACGCTTCCGGTCGCGGTTCGCGCCATTGGGAACGACATTCCGCTTTCCAATCAGCAATTTTCGGCCCTGCAATCGGCCTTCCTGCTTTCCTACGCGCTGATGTACGCAGGCGGAGGAAAACTGGCGGACGCTCTCGGCACGCGGCGCGGATTCGCCGTCATCATGATTTTCTGGTCGCTGGCCAATGCCAGCCATGCCCTGGCCACAAGCTTCGCCATGCTCATGGTGAGCCGGTTCCTGCTCGGTATGGGGGAAGGCGGAGGCTTTCCTGCGGCCACGCGAGCGGTTGCGGAATGGTTTCAGGCGACCGAGCGGGCGACCGCAATGGGCATCATCAATGCTGGCACGGCGGTGGGAGCGGTCGTCGCACCGCCGCTGATCGCGGCTATTCTTGGCTATTCGAGCTGGCGATGGATTTTTCTGCTCACGGGCGGAATGGGTTTGCTCTGGGTGTGGTGGTGGACCCAGTCATATGATTCGCCGGATCATAATCCTGCCCCGAGTCCCGTCGAGCGCGAGCCATCCATTTTCCCTGCTGCCCTTTCCGCTTCGAGGCAAAAACCGCGATGGATTGATTTGCTGCGAATTCGTGAATCCTGGGGGCTGGTCAGCGCCAAGTTCCTGAGCGATGCGGCCTGGTACTTCTATCTTTTCTGGCTTCCGAAATACCTTTACGATGCCCGCGGATTCGACGTCAAGGCCGTGGGCAGGTTTGCCTGGATTCCCTACGCCGCTGCCGGAGTTGGGTGCCTCCTTGGCGGCGGGTTTTCGAGTTACCTGGTGAGGCGCCGGTTCTCCCTGAACCTCTCCAGAAAACTGGCGCTGGGGATGAGCGCTGCCGTGATGCCGTCCATCTTGCTTGTTCCGAGGCTTCCCGTAGCATGGGCTCTTGTGATATTCAGTTTGGCGTATTTCGGACAGCAATCCTGGTCAACACTGGTAATGGTTCTTCCCACTGACCTCTTCCCTACCAACGTGGTGGGTTCGGTTGCCGGATTGGTAGGCTTCGGTGGCGCGATGGGCGGAATTGCGTTTGGACAACTCGTCGGATACCTGCTGGACCACGGCTTCGGCTACAGTGTGGTGTTTACGCTGGCCGGAACCTTTCATGTCGCTGCTTTCGCGGTCATTCTGGCGACGATTCCTGCGATTCCGTCCTTGGCGGCTGAAGGAAACGTGCGTGATCACGGAGCTGGATGAGAATTCCCCATGAAAATTAGAGAGATTCGCACCCGCGTAGTTCGCTGGCGTGGAAAGACCGTCCCTTTGCCACCCCACTTCTGCAGCAATCCCATGGACTTGCTGGAGCTGCCGGAAGCTTCGATGCAGACGTTTACCTTCCACGGATGGCTGGTGGTCGAAGTCTTCACCGACGACGGACTGGTGGGAATCGGCAATGCTGCTTTGGCACCGCAGGTGACCAAACAGGTGATCGACCTTTATCTCAAGCCTCTACTGATCGGTCACGACCCGTGGGATACCGAATTCCTCTGGCAGAAGATGTACCGCAAGACCATGGCTTTCGGCCGCAAGGGAATCGGCATGGTTGCCATCAGCGCGCTTGACATTGCGTTGTGGGACATTCTGGGCAAGTCGGCCAAACAGCCCGTTTACCGGCTGCTCGGAGGCCGGGCCAAGCCGCGCGTTCCGGTTTACGCCAGCCGACTGTACAGCATCGAACTGAGCGGGCTTGAAGGCGAAGCCAAACGTTACAAGAAGGAGGGCTACCAGGCGATGAAGCTGCGTTTTGGCTGGGGGCCCGTGGATGGCGCAGCTGGCATGCAACACAATCTCGCCTTGGTTCGCACCGTGCGCGAGGCCGTCGGCGACGGCATCGACGTGATGGCCGACGCTTACATGGGATGGACTCTGGATTACGCAAAACGAATGCTGCCGCTGCTCGAACCGTTTCACCTGAGGTGGCTGGAAGAACCAGTCATCCCCGACGACGTACACGGCTACGCCGAATTGAAGTCTTATGGGCGGATACCGATTGCCGGCGGTGAGCACGAGTTCACGGCGTACGGTTTCCGCGATCTGCTGGAAGCCCGGGCGCTCGATTACATCCAATTCGACACCAATCGCGTCGGTGGCATCACCCAGGCCCGCAAAATTGCCGCCATGGCAGAGGCATATTCTGTCCCGGTGATTCCTCACGCCGGACAGATGCACAATTATCACATCGTCATGGCCAGCTTCAACTCACCCCTGGCCGAGTATTTTCCCGTCGTCGACGTGGAAGTTGGCAACGAGTTGTTCTGGTACATTTTTAATGGCGAGCCCAAAGCAAAAGATGGCTTCATCGATCTCGAGGAAAATGTTCCCGGCCTGGGTCTGACCATCAACGAGACGGCGCTCGAACAATTTGAAGTCATGGAGTGAACTCAAAGGAGAGCGGAACAATCCCATTGGAATGACCCGGCTTATTCAGATCAAACGAGCGGACCTGCGGCGGGTGGCGAGCGTCGAAGAACCACATCTCCGGCTGCTTGACGGTTGCTGCTCAATCTACGAATTGGCCAATTTGGCCATCGCCACAGGCTCGAAGCTGAGCGCCGCGGCCCGGCAGAGGGCGACCGGCGATCTGCTCGACTATGACTCCATCTACCACGGACGATCGGAGTGGCGCATCCTGCCCCCGATTGACCATCCCGGCGAGCCCGCACGCTGCCTGCTCTCCGGCACCGGGCTGACCCATTTGGGCAGCGCTCGCAATCGCCAGAGTATGCACGCCACGACCGAGGAGAAACTGACCGATAGCATGAAAATGTTTCGCTGGGGAATCGAAGGAGGGCGCCCGGCACCAGGATGTATCGGGACGCCGCCCGAGTGGTTTTACAAGGGCACGGGTACAACCCTGCGTGCGCACGGCGAATCGCTCGAGGTGCCGCCCTATGCCCAAGACGGCGGCGAGGAAGCCGAGATCGCAGGCGTCTATTTGATTGCTCCCGATGGCCAGCCTCGCCGCCTCGGAATGGCCGGCGGCAATGAATTTTCGGATCATCGGTTCGAGAAAACGAATTACCTCAACCTGGCGGGCTCCAAGCTGCGTACCTGCGCGCTCGGTCCCGAACTTGTGGTTGACTCGGTCTTCGAGTCCGTGCCGGTTGAAGTGAAGATTGAACGCGCCGGTGGCGTGCTGTGGTCGAAAACATTCCGCACCGGCGTTGCTGAGATGTGCCACAGCCTGGAGAACATCGAACATCATCATTTCAAATTTGAAGCTCATCGCCGTCCGGGGGACGTCCACGTTCATTTCTTTGGAACTGACTGTCTAAGTTTTGCTGACGGCATCCAATTGGGGGACGGGGATGTGACCCAAGTCGCATTTGAAGGTTTTGGCCGGCCCCTGCGAAACTCCGTCCACGTCCCCGGACAGCCGGACCATACCGTCACTGTGATTCCGCTAGGATGAGATACTCAATGGTTAAACCACGTGTGGCAATTCTCGGGCTCGGCATTATGGGGAGCGGCATGGCGAGCCGCTTGCTCTCGGCTGGATTTCCGGTCGCTGTGTACAACCGCAATCTAGCCAAAACCGCGGCATTCTCGAGCGCCGGCGCGTTCGTCGCTGGTTCGCCGCGCGAGGCAGCTTCCCACGCCGACATCATCATTAGCATGGTCGCGGATGACATTGCTTCCAGGAATATATGGCTGGATGAAACTGGAGCGCTGGCGGGGGCCGCTCGCGGATCAGTTTTGATCGAATCGAGTACGCTCACCGTGGGCTGGGTCAAGCAGCTATCGGCTGCCGCCGCGCAACGGGGATGCGAGTTTCTCGATGCCCCCGTCACCGGCACCAAACCCCATGCCGCCTCGGGTGAACTGCTTTTCCTGGTAGGAGGCTCGGCTTCGGCTCTGGCCGCTGCTCAGCCCGTCCTGTCCGTGCTGGGTCATGAAATCGTTCATCTAGGTCCTACCGGAAGCGGCGCGCTGCTCAAGCTGATCAACAATTTCATGTGCGGCGTGCAAGCGGCCTCGCTCGCCGAGGCGATGGCTTTGATCGAAGCCGGCGGCCTTGACCGCGCGAAAGCCGAGGCCATCCTTACCAGTGGCGCTCCGGGAAGCGCAATCGTCAAAAGAGCCGCAGCCCGCGCGGCGGCAAATGACTTCACCCCGAACTTCCCGCTGCATTTGATGGCGAAAGATCTGGGGTACGCGATCGGGGAAGCCTCACGTTGTGGTCTTCCGCTGCAGACCGCCACTTCTGCGCTGGCCGTGTTCCAACAGGCGATGGCTAAAGGTCTCGGCGATGAAGACTTTTCCGCCGTGATCAAGGCGTTACAGCACAGTTAGATTTCGGTTATTCCCACCAAATTCGGACCAAGGAAATCGCTTGTCTGGGCAAAGTCATTTGCAGATGTGCCGTGTGCCGGGTCGTCGGCACCCAGGCCGGAGCCTGGAGAAGCTGCAGTTGTCCGGCGCGCTCCAGCTGTTCGTACTGACCGGCAGCCGGCGATGGCGGCGATCCCATTTCTTTCCAGGCCGTGAATGCATTGCTGTGGTTGGAATCGACGCGGAAGTGTTCCGCTAAAGCGCGGCTTGCTTGGGCAGGTATACCGCTGACCGCCAGGTCAATCGAAGCCGCTTCGGCCGGGAGGTCCTCGTCATGATAGTTCCAGATCAGGATCTCGACTTCGTGCTCCTTCCGGGTGGCAAGCACGTTGATGTCGGGTCGTCCGCGAACTCCGTCGCGCACCACATCCTCAAACGGCACGGCCCCTGCACTGGTCGCCCATACGCGCTCGCTGCCCAACAGCCCGAACATCCGGAAAGCATTCAAGACGGGCTTGTCGATCCCATTCGTAGCCAGGGAGCGAAAGCCTTCAAAATACGGCTGGCCTTCGAATTCAAATGCCCAAGTCACCGCACCCATGAAATTGATGCGTTCGCGACCCGCTAAAAAGAGAATTTGATTCAGAGTCTCGGCCGTGTAGACAGCGTACAGGGGACCGTTGCGATATGAATTTTGGGGGTTGGTTCGGGCCGAGCAGGCCGCACATCCTTCCGGGTCTGACTCTCCCAGGATGATCGGCGTCCGGCGCCATTCCGGAAACGATGCCACGATCTGAAATCCTTGCGCAATCGCCGCCAGCTGACGAGCGATGCCCATCTGCACATGGTCTTGTTGCCACTTGGGCGATCCCTTGGGATGAAAGCTGATGAAGTCCAGGCGCGAACCGGTTTTTCCGCTTACGTAATTTTTCTGACGCGCGCAATGATCGAGGAACAATCGCAAAAACTCCGCCGCCTTAGGATTGCCTGGACCGGTGCTGTCCGGGCCGCCGACACGAGCCAGGGGCAGCGCGCGCAAGATGGCATCAACCGTGAAGTCATAAAGCTTAAAATACTCCTGCGGCGTTCCCTTCCAGTAATCGATATCGGGCTCATTCCAGACTTCCCAAAGCCAAGTCTTCACCTCGCCGTCGCCGTAGCGCTCGCGAAGGTGATGGACAAACTGAAATACGACTTCCGCCCACCTTTGATAATCCTTGGGAGGATATGCCCAGCCGGTGTAGATCGAGCCTTGCGGAAAGTTATGTCGATAAGGTTCAGGATGCGTGGACAGCGCCTGCGGCATGAAGCCAATTTCAACCAGCGGCTTGATTCCTGCCGCTTGAAATGCGTCAAAAATCCGATCCAGGATCGCCCAACTGTAGACCGGCTTTCCCGCCGCATCTTCCGTGTAGACGTTGGTAGATCCCCATTTCAAAGAGGAGGAGCCGTCGCCCGAAGTCAGAAGATTGTGGACACGAACATACGCCGGCGTTGGCCCGAGCGCCGCAAGTTCGCCGATCAGCTTCTTACCATTCGGAGCATAGGTGTAGTTGGGTTCGTCGTACCCGAAATAATTCCAGATGGGCGCTAGCGCACCCTGGGATTGATCGACGTGCACCTGAATGTTTACGGTCTCCGCAGCTGGCTGCGCCCAGGAAGGGGCAATCAACATGAGAAACACAAACGCCGAACAAACATTGCGAAAGAAAATCTCGCCCAGACTATGGGTTTCGACATGCGCTCCAGAGCTGAAATACCTATGTCTGATCATCATAGGGAACAATTTGAAGACCGTGCCCGATGACGATATCACACCGCTTGCAGCGCGCTCCGTATACCCCTGTTCTCAAAAATTAAACTTCAGCGCAAACTGGATCAGCCGCGGGGGCTGGGCCTCCAGAATCTGATTGAAGGTCTGCGAGTTCATGTCGCTGTCGGGAATATGGAAATTCGTATGATTCAGGAGATTGAAGAACTCAGCCCGGAACTGAAATTCCTTCGACTCCGCCACGCGGATGTTCTTAAACAGCGAGAAGTCCCAATCCGTGTATCCCGGACCCTGGGCGATGTTGCGGCCCGCCGAGCCGAACTGCTGCACCGGAGAGTTGGGGTCTTGGGTGATTCGCTGGAATGCATTTGGGTTAAGCCATGCGCCGGGAGCTTTCGGACCGGCGTTGGGGTCTTGTCCGGCGATCACGTTCGGCCGGTTGGCGAAAAACCCGGTGACTTCCGGCGCTGAGCCCTGCACCGAAAAATCATTCCCGTCGAAGACCGTAAACGGAGTTCCCGTCATCGCGGTCACGATCCCATTGACCTGCCAGTTGCCTAGGACTTGTTGATACCACACCTTCGGCTGTCGCCACCACGGCAGGCTCCATTGATAGCTCAACACGAAACGGTGACGGGTGTCGAACAGGGAACGGCCTCGTTCCGCGTTCACGTCGAAGGGGTTCTGCGCCAGATCATTCTCCCCGGCCAAGGGTTTTGAAGCCGAGCCACTCAGGTTGAACGTAGAAGAGTCGTCGATGGACTTGGAGTATGTGTACGAAGCCAGGAAAGAAATTCCGTGGCTGAAACGCTTCTTCAGACTGGCTTCCAGCGCGTTGTACGAAGAATTAGCAATGCCTGTGATTAGACCAGTCGAAGAGTAGTTGCAGACGGTCGTCGGATCGAGCGTACATCCAGAAAACTCCCGCCGCCGGTCAGCATTGTCGGACGTGGAGATGGGATTGCCGCTGGAGTCCACACCCGGTATGTAGATTGCCGGGTTGCCCTCAACGAAGCGCGGTAGTTTGGTTCCCTTGGTTCCCACATAGCCAATCTCGAACAGCAAATCCGATCCGAAGGACCGCTGGATATTCAGGTCCCAGTCCTGCACATAGGGCAAGGGCAGGTTAGCCGCGAGCGTCAAGTTGGTCAGGGGTTTGGAGAACTCACCGTCGATGGGAGGATTGCCGTTGAATGGATCAGCAAAATTGGGCAGGCTTACTTGGGGGGTCTGCAGGAAGGGTGGCGCGCTGATCGGCGACTGCAGAGGTCCACCTTGACCGGTGTAATAGGGCTCATAAAAGATCCCGAATGCGGAGGTGACCAGCCACTTGGCACTTCCGGTCGGGTCCCAGGCGAAGCCGACGCGCGGAGCGAAGCCCTTCTTGAAAGTGGGGATCAATCCCGCGGGCACGCCCTTGTCTCCCGGGTAGAGCAAGCCGTTAGGAGCATCTGGTTCCACGGTTGACTGTCGGCCCGGAATCCAAAGCGTTTGCCGGTTCTTGATTTCGGTATAGGGGAACGGCAGTTCATAGCGCACACCAAGGTTGAAAGTCAGGCGCGATGTGGCTTTGAACGTGTCCTGAACATAGGCGTTCGCCGAGTTTCCCCGGATGCCGCGTTCAAAATCACCCAACCCTTGCAGAAAGACGACCGGTTGGCCAAACAGGAAGCTGGCAAAGGCATCGGGCACGACGGGAAAACCGGCAAAAACATAGAAGCCATTGCTGGCAATGCCCTGCAGTGCATTGACCTGCAGACGCTGGTATCCCCCTCCGAATTTGATCTCGTGACGGCCATGCACCCAGTTCAGAGCTCCTGAGTAGTCAAAGGCATTCTCAAAGGTATTGCGCGGCCCGGTAATAGGATTGCCGATGGTGGTGTAGCCCGCGACCTGGATCGACGGAGGACCCACGGCAGCTTCCAGGCTGGGTGTGTACTCGAAGCCAAGGCTGGCCGGGGTGGTGGGATTGATATGTAGACCAAAGAGGAATTTATTTCTCAAGTAAGAGGCGCGGAAGACACCGATCAGGCGAGCAGAGAAAGTGTGGGTCTCCTGGACAACAAAGTTTTGCGCCCGCTGGTCTTGGCCGACGGGAAAGCCCGGAACGCTCGCTCCAGAGGTCGGGATGGGAGTGAATTGCGTTCCGTCAATGATCGAGTAGCGAAAATTGAGGATGTCTGATGCTGTCAGGTAGTGGTCTACCTTCACCCCTCCCTGGTTTGAGTCCTCACGCAACACTTGGGTCGAGGTAAAGACGTTGGTCCCATTGTTGGGTAGCGGAAAAAACTGCAAAAGGTTCTGCGAAACCGGATTGGTTTGGGTGGCCACGGGGTACTGGTTGTTGATATAGGGCTGGCTGAGGAAGACGTTGAAAAGCTGGTGGTCGGGATTATTGCAAAAGCCCCCGGTGAAGCCCTCAGGGCAAATGGCCGAGAAATCACCCTGGCGCTCAGCCAGGGAAGGCACGGTTGATGATTTCGTTTCGCCCTGGCGGTTGTGGAACCCTTCGTAATATGCGAAGAAAAAAGTCTTGTCTTTGCGGATGGGGCCACCAAAAGTCCCGCCGAACTGGTTCTGTTTGAGAGGCTCGGTTTTGGCGGCAAAGAAGTTTGTGGCGTCAAAAATGTCATTGCGCAGAAATTCCCAGAGCGCTCCGTGGAATCGGTTGGTGCCCGAGCGGGTGATGATATTGGTGGTCGAACCCAGAGCGTTTCCAAACTCGGCATTCGCGTTGTGAGTAAGGATCCTGAACTCGGTGATGGCATCCACCGGCGGTTTAAGAACGAACCCTCCATCCACGCCGTTGAAATTATTCGCTCCATCAATCAGAAAATTGTTGGACTCGGGGCGCTGGCCATTCACAGCGTAGGATTGTCCCGCGCGCAATGATCCTCCCGCTTCGGATAAACCCGGGGTAAGCGGCACCACGCCTGGCTGCAGCAGTCCCAGCTGGGTAAAGTTGCGGCCGTTCAGGGGCAGGTCGAGAACTTCGCGCTCAGTGACTGTCTTGCCCAGGCTGGTCGCCGTACCCTGAATCAATTGCGCGTCTGCATTCACCTCCAACACCTGACTCTCAGCGCCCACGGCGAGATGAACCGGAACGGTGGCAGTCTCGTTTACGCTTAGGATGATGCCCTGCTGAATGTACTTCTGGAAACCCTTGGCTTCAACCTGCAGTTCGTAGTGGCCGACTGGCAGTTCCAACAGGACATATGCACCGGTATGATCTGTCGTTGCCGTACGCGCGAGCCCAGTCTCGGTTTGCCTGGCGGTAACGCTCGCAGATTGCACGACGGCGCCGCTCGGGTCTTCGACCGACCCGCGAATGCTTCCAGTAATCTGCTGCGCGAAAACGTTCGCGCCGGCCAGCACAACGATTAGGCACACCAGTTTCCTGACAGGGTGCATGGGTTGCTGCCTTTCACGTCTGGGATAGTTCAGAGCAGGTGCAAACTTAATGAGGTCGTTCGTGGCTGGCAATCGTATAAAAACACTAGAGCCTCGGCAAGCGTGGACCTGTACCATGTGCTGCCGGAACTTCTTGAATGACCAGTAAAAGCATAACTGCTGCTACACCCAACGACGTGCGGAAAAACGAGTTGCGGAGGGAGCTGGGGATAGCATCGGCTACGGCCGTGGTGGCCGGTGAGTGCATCGCAGTAGGAATCTTCCTCACACCCGCCGGCATGGCGAAGGCTCTAGGCTCCCCCATGTGGCTCTTGCTGGTTTGGCTGCTGGTGGGCGCGATGACCATGAGCGGCGCGCTTTGCTTTGGGGAACTTGCAGGCCGCTTCCCGCGCGCGGGAGGAAGCTACGTTTACCTGCAAGAAGCCTTCGGCAGTCGTGTGGCGTTCCTCTACGGATGGATGTGTCTGCTGGTCATGGATCCCGGACTGTCGGCCTCTTTGGCCACCGGGACTGCGTCCTACGCCGCTTACATCTTCCACTGGACACCTGCAATCACCAAGTTGGCCGCCATTGCCGCAATTTGGGCGCTTTGCCTGCTGAACATTGTGAGCATCCGCCTGAGCGCAAGCTTCATGCGCTGGATCACCTGGCTCAAGTTGGGTGTATTGGGATTGCTGACGGTTTGGGCCCTTGTGTTTCGCTTGGGCTCTTGGTCGAACTTTGTGCCTTTCGTAGCCCAGCGCCCAGGCTCGATGCCGCTGATGGCAGGCCTCGCAGTCGCGCTGGTGGGAGCGTTTTACTCCTTCGGCGGCTGGTGGGAAGTCAGCAAGATCGCGGGAGAAGTACGCGATCCGGGCCGTACCTTGCAGCGCGCCCTGGTCCTTGGCGTGACCGTGGTCACCGCCGTCTATGTCCTGATCAGTGGCGTCTTTCTCTACCTGCTGCCGCTGGAGAGAGTCACATCTAACGAAACCTTTGTTGCTCAGGCGGGATCGGTTCTATTTGGCCCAGCTGGTGGAGTTGTCTTCGCCGCGATTGTCGTGGTCTGTGTACTGGGGAGTTTGGCCGGGTTCACCATGTCGGCGCCCCGGGTTTACTATGCGATGGCGAAAGACGGACTCTTCCTCGAGGCGGTAGGGCGCGTACATCCACAATACGGTACACCCGCCGCGGCCATCGCAATTCAGGGAGCCATCGCCACCCTGCTGGTTTGGGTGAGCAGTTTTCAGCAGATCATTGCCTATTTTATCTTCGTCGCGGTGGTATTTCTGGGGCTGACGGTAGCCGGCCTTTTCAGGTTACGCGGGCGGAACCGCGGAGATGCAACTGCCATCTTGGCTCCGGGATACCCGTTCACACCGCTGGCCTTTCTGACGCTGGTAGCGCTGTTGCTGGTGATGGTAGCGGCTCACAGCCCGCGCGAAACGGCTTTGGGAATTGTCGTAGTATTGGCCGGGGTGCCGGCTTATGCCCTGTTCCGCCGCCGCCCGCCTGAGGTGACAAAGGGCGAATTGGTTGAGGGAGATTGAAGCTATGGCGGACGAAAAGAAGGGGATGGTTCCAGAAGCAGGACCTCCGGCCGCTAGACCGGCTACAAAGATCAGGATCACCGAGGACGCTGAAGCCACGGGCGAAACCGCCGTGGCCTACGATTTCTGGCGGGCCGGTTCGGGGAGGCAAAAGGTTCCCGGCATCATCAAGTGTTTTGGAGCACGTCCGGATTTCCTGCGCCAGGTAGTCGAGTTCTCCAACACCGTTCATTTTTCCGAGGGACATCTTTCGCGACGACACAAGGAGATGATCGCGAGTTATGTCTCCCACCTGAACCGGTGCCCGTATTGACTGGACAGCCACGCCTACTTCCTGCGGGTTCAGGGAGCAACTGATGCATGCGTAGCGGCAGTTCTGGAGGGTAAGCTGGACGAGGCAGGCCTTACCGACGCGGAGCGCGTCCTCATGGAATACGTAAAACTCATTACCGACGCTGCTTACCGCTCCACTTCCGAAGATGTTGAGAAGCTGCGGGCCGCAGGCTGGAAAGAAGAACAGATCGCAGAGGCCGTGTACGTCATAGCATTGTTCGCCTTCTTCAATCGCGTCGCCGACGCCTTCGGCGTTCCTTCCCAAAACTATCTCTCGACCGGGAAATTGACACCTTAAGAATTTAGGTGTCCACCACTTCTCGCGTAGGGGCGGGTGTCCCCACTCGCCCACCCGGACGAGGGCGTCCGGTCCTAGGTGGTTCGGAAACGCTATCAGTGCATCTTCACAATAGGCACTATCAGCGCCGAAGGGTGCTCGGCCTCGTGATAGACGGTGTTGGTAGCTGACACATACTTCTGTGCCCAGGCCTGCGCTTCGCCCGTGTTCAGATTCCGATCGAAGCGTGGGAAATTGCTGCTGGAAATTTCCAGGCGCAACGCATGCCCCTTTAGGAACACATTGCTGGTCGACCACAAATCGATCACGAATTTGTAGATCTGTCCGGGATTCATCAGCTCGGGCTTCTCTTGAGAATTGCGATAGCGCGCCCGGATGACTCCTTCCGTCAGATTCTGCGCAAATCCATCGGGCGCCACATCCACCAGCTTGGCTTCGAAGTCCGTGTCCACCGCCGAAGACTGGGCAAAAAGTTCGAGGCTGACCGGCCCCGTGACCTCAGTGTCCTGAACAAACGCAGGTGTAGTGTAGATCAAAACGTCGCCACGAGCTTCCACCGCGCGCTGGTCTTTAGGGCCTGGAGCTAAATGCGGAGAATCACAACATAACGGACCGCCAATCGTCGGCGCGGGATTCAAAGGATCATAAACATAATGGTCGGATGGTTCCGATCGCGGGGCTGCGGTAGAAAGACTACCGTCTCCGCGGAGCGAGTTCGCATTCTTGATGGAATGCAGGAAATATTTAGTGTTCTGCGCCCGAGCCAACGGCCAGTCGTCCTCTTCCCGCCATTGATTGGCGCCCATCACGAAAATCTTTACTGGTTTACCGGCAAATTCATTTTGAACCCCTTGGAAAAGGTACTGATACCACTTCAAGGTAAGATCATCTTCATTGTATTCAGCCGCGGCCTCTCCAAAGTCCACATCGCCGATCTTTCGCCCGTCGCCAGCGTGTCCCCCGATGGCCACAAAGAGATGCTGGCCACGACGCGCTGCTTCGCTTCCGCCATGCGCCTTTATCCCCATGTAGTTGCGCAGTGATCCGCCTTGAAAAATGTCGTACCAGGCCACTATGTGGAGCACCGGAACGGTTATGTCAGCGTAGTGCTCCTCAATGGACAACTGCTTCCAATATTCGTCGTAGTTGGGATGAGCCAGCCAATCGAGGAAATACGGGGCCAACGCGGCGGTTGAAACGGGCACCGCCGAAGGATCAGAAAAATTGAACAGCGGATAGTTGGTGAGCGGAAGCGTCCAGGCTCCCAGCACGGCGTTGGTGTTTTTCACTACCGTATGATTCAGTGTGTCTTGGGCCAGGCCGGAAGTCCAAGACTGGTTAAACCACTGCTCGAATGCGCCTCCCTGGTACGTCCATCCATCGTGGTAATTACTGGCCGTCACCACCGGGCAAATGCCGGAAAGGTGGGGCGGGTGTGCGATGGCCGCCAGCATCTGGGTGGCGCCCACATAGGAGCCGCCCCACATGCCCACCTTCCCGTTGGAGTAAGGCAGCGTCGCCGCCCACTCCACCGTGTCGTAGCCATCAGCCGATTCGTGCCTGAATGTGTACCATTCGCCTTCGGACGTGAAACGTCCCCGAACATCCTGAACAATGGCTACGAATCCATGCGCCGCCGCCTTAAAAGCGAAGTCCGCACTATTGCGCTTGTCGTAGGGCGTGCGCTCGAGCAGCACCGGGAACCGGCCGTCCGCCTTGGGGCGGTAAACATCGGCATGAAGGATGACGCCGTCGCGCATATGGGCGGTCACAGCGCGCTCTAGCGTCACTTCGTAGCTTTCGGCCGCCTGAGCCAGGCTGGCAGTAAGCATCAGAGCGGCAGCAGCCATCCATAACCTAGTCCTCCCGCAAATCATGGCGCAGATCCTCCGGTGAAGAATTTCGGGGCCACTAAATGTAAGCGTTGCCAGGACCGGTTGCAACCCAGTGCCGGCTGGCGCCCTTGATTTTCGGCGGAAATCCAGCTGGGAAAGCTGAACAGGTGAGGAAGCCGGTGCTCCTAACCTATTTTGGAAACCGGAGTCTGGGGGCTCGGCGTTATTTGCTGATCGGCGGCGTCGCCAGCCGGTGCCGACTCGAGAGTTCGGTTGGGATCAACGAACATCCAGGCCGCTGCGCCCGTCAGGCATAACCCCGCCGCCACCAGGAATGAGGCCGTCCAGCCGAAGCGGCTGGCGATCGCCGGAGTTAGCGAAGCCGTCACCGCACCACCGATCTGCGCACCCATATTCATAAAGCCGGAAACAGACCCCGAAGACGAACCGGCGATATCTGCAGTCACCGACCAGAAGGAACTCTGCGCCAGATATAAGGCTCCTGCTCCTCCGGCTAGAACGACGCTGGCCAACCGGGCACTGTGAACTTCTGCGCCGAGCACGAGAAATACAGCCGCCACCGTGATGACAACCGAAGCAAGATAGCACCGCCCAATT
>Ga0193733_1000114_pt1 | contig 29127 bp, 29 predicted proteins | sample U1s2metaG_FD_145076 | JGI IMG/M metagenome (GOLD analysis project Ga0193733, IMG submission 145076) | Soil microbial communities from a riparian zone of the East river system, Colorado, United States - U1s2 | ecosystem: Environmental > Terrestrial > Soil > Riparian zone | place: USA: East River...
TGACTGGTCGGCTTACGTGAGTCATGCGGAAGCCAGCGCCTACGCGCGCTGGGCGGGAAAGGCTTTGCCCAGCGAAGCGCAGTGGCATCGGGCCGCCTATGGCACGCCGCATGAACATGCGGCCGAGCGACCGTTTCCGTGGGGCGCGGAAGTCCCTCACGGCAGGTTGGGAAATTTCGATTTTGAGCGCTGGGATCCCACCCCGGTAGGAACTTTTCCGCAGGGAAAGAGCGCCTTCGGTGTCGCCGATCTGGTCGGAAACGGATGGGAGTGGACGGCGACCCCTTTTGCCCCCTTCGCCGGCTTTCAGCCGTTTGAATTTTATCCGGGTTATTCCGCCAATTTTTTCGATGGGGAGCATTACGTGATGAAGGGCGGCAGTGCCCGCACCGCCTCCTGCATGCTTCGCCGATCTTTTCGCAACTGGTTCCAGCCGCATTATCAGTACGTCTATGCGGGATTTCGCTGTGTGAGCAATTAGATGAGTCACAAGGGGCATTTCATGCTGACCCATGCGATTACTGCCGATCCGGTGCTGGAATTTGCCGCCGATGTGCGCGCCGGACTCACGCGAGCCGTCCAGAAAGAGCTGCCTTCCAAATATCTGTACGACGATGTGGGATCGGCCTTGTTCGAAGTCATCAGCGTTCTACCTCAGTACGGTCTGACCCGGGCGGATGAGCGCCTGCTGCAGCGCCACGCCCATGAGATCGCGGAGCAGGTTCCGGGGCCGGTGGCGGTGGCCGAACTGGGCAGCGGGAGCGGCAAAAAGACCCGCTGGATTCTGAAAGCACTCTGCCGCCGCCAGCATATTTCCTATTTTCCCATCGAAATTTCTCCCACCGCGCTGGCCATGTGCGCACGTGAACTGGGCGACATTGAATGCATGAGCATCGTGGGCTTCGAGCGTGAGTATCTGGACGGTCTCGGTGAGGTCGCAGCCCGGCGGCGCGATGGCCAGAACCTGCTGGTATTGTTTCTGGGAAGCACGATCGGAAACTTCGATCGGCCGGCGGCCGCGAAATTCCTCCAGGAAATGCGCCGGATCTTGCAGCCGGGTGACTCGCTGTTGCTGGGTACGGACCTCGAAAAACCCGTTCCTCAACTGCTGGCCGCCTACGACGACCCGCTGGGAGTGACTGCCGCATTCAATCTGAATCTTGTCGCCCGCGCCAATCGTGAACTCGAGGCAAATTTCATCTTGGAACAATTTGAGCATGTCGCCAGCTTCAATCCGGAAGTCCGCAGCGTGGAAATGCACCTGCGGTCCAGGAGAAACCAGAGCGTTACGATTCCCCGGTCGGGATTAACCGTCTCGTTCCGCGAAGGCGAGACCATCTGGACCGAGAGCAGTCACAAGTATGGTCGCACGGAACCACTTCAGATTGCCCACGATGCAGGTTTCTTCTGCAAGGCTCAATGGATCGATGAGGAATGGCCATTCGCCGAGAACCTTTTCGTGGCAGAGTGAGCCACCGCCTGGGGTGTACTCGGTCAATGAGCACAATTGATATTTTGCCCACTGATAGTCCTTCTCGTTGAAACGGGAGGTGCTGCCCTCGATGGTGTCTAATACGGTGTGCACAACCTCGCACCGAAGCAAGCGCAGAAATGGCTTCGCAAGCATGTTTTTGGGTGGAGCATTCTTGCCGCCGTCATCTTCACTTTGGGCGTTTACTTCGTTTCACAAACCGTTAGGTATTGCAGGTTGAGACCGATGCTGCTCCGATCGCCCGACGCTCCGCCCCGCGGCTGGAGTTCCGTTCCCCAGCCCCTTACTGATACCGTGGTGTCGATGGCCGACGGCACGACTCTTTCCTACTATGGATACAGCTTCGATGTTCCATGGAGGGCAATCGATAAGGAAAGGAACGAAGGACGTGCCGTGGAACTTTTTTTCAAAACTGGGCAGACGATAAGATTTTACAATCCTGAGTACTCGGACCGGAATCCCATCGATGGCGTCGCCTCCCATGTAGACCAGAACGATTTCAGACTTGCGTTCGGGCCGGAAGTCCGCCAATCGAAATACAAACAATTTAGTGCCGTCATATCCGCTAGCCCATCGCAACTATCACCGTTTTGCTCCCATAGAGAATTTGCGCGGACTCTGGTCCTCCTTGAGATCAAGGGTCTGTGGTTCGAACATGGTAAAGCAGCGGCGGATATCTTCTCTTTCGAGACCGATACCTACCGTGGGTTTGAAATCAGTGGCCTTTCCCACGATTGGCAAAACGTCGCGCTCGACTTGTTCGATAAAACAGGCCGCCACTGGTTCGCAATCACAATGGATGGCGACGCTCGCTCTGGTGTGCGGCTTACTCAGCCGGAGATTAACCGCGTCATTCAGTCTTTTCGTACTGCACCGTCTTTGCCGCCAAACCGGCTTAGCTTGGGAAGAACGCGAACTTCGACTCCTGAAATGCCTAAGAACTGCCTCTAGTCAAGCGGTTGGCGCCTCGCTTTCTTCCCCAACCTTTACCCAACCGTACACCAGGACGCCCCAATCTCCTGGCGTGTCTCGCGAAGGTGGCTCCTGTGCAGCCCCTACCGTTGATCTGGGGCTTGAACATCACCCCAGCCACTGCGGGTTCTGGAACGTACCGTCGAAATTGTGCGTGGTCTTGTAGAGCTCGTATTCTCCCTTGGCCGCGGAGGAGGCGGTTTTCGCCAGGAGTTGGGCAACTTCTTCCTGGCTCATCGGCTTGAAGCTGCGCGCCGCATCGAGCGCCTGCTGCAGGATACTCATGGATTCGCAACCGGTAATAACTACGCTGGTAGGTAGGCTCATCGCGTAGTGCAGGCATTCGACCGGAGTGGCAGCCTTGCTGCGCAGTATAATGCTGTCCCCCATCGGTTTCATGCCGAGTACACCGATCCCGTGCTTCACCAGCACCGGCAGGACTTTCTTTTCAAAGCTGTTGTAATGAGCGTCCATCACGTTGAGCGGCATTTGCACGGCATCGAAGGTGAACTGGTTCGCAAAAGCCACTTCCAGCATCTTGAGATGAATGTCGGGGCTCTTGTGCCCGGTAAAACCGATGTAACGAACCTTGCCTTGCTTTTTCGCCTCGAGTACGGCTTCCATACCACCCCCGGCGCTCATGATCCGCGCCGGATCGGATTCGCGAATCACCTCATGGAATTGCAGCAGATCAATGTGGTCGGTTTGCAGGCGGCGGAGAGATTCTTCCAGTTGTTGGGTCGCGGCCTTCCGGGTTTGGCCGTCAATCTTCGTCATGAGGAAGGCCTTCTGCCGATAGCCGTCCCGTAGCGCCTTGCCCATGCGGATTTCGCTCTTGCCATTGTTGTAGTCCCAGCAGTTGTCGAGGAAATTCAAGCCGTGGTCGAGCGCTGTGCGAACCAGGCGAATGCTCAACTGCTCGTCCTCGGGGTGACCAATATGGTAGCCGCCAAGTCCTACGATGGAAACCTTCTCCCCCGAGCGGCCCAGCGTTCGATAGGGAACAGAATCGGCGCCGAGTGCGACCTGGTCGCTCCAAGACGTCAGGACGGTAGCGGCAGCGGCGGTTCTCATAAATTCTCTGCGATCCATGGGGGCCCTCCTGTCGGTCCCCGCTCGAAAAGGCGGTTGGTCACCGACGAGTATAACGCTGCAGGTGCTCCACCCTATTCGCATTTTTGCGAATGGCTGGACACTTCCCACAAATTCAGTGAAAAACTCGATAGCTCAGAATCCTTCAACATCGCCACGGCGCAAATTGCGGCCGCTTTAGACGCTCCAAAGCACTCGCACACCTCCTTCCTGCCGACGCCGCCGCTCCTACCGCTCGACTACGGTTGGCCATATCAAATGGTAGCGACCCACGGAAAGAGCCTCGAACCCACAAGGGCGTGACGCCGGATGAAATCGTGCTCCCGTCCGCTCCCCATCTGACCAGTGGACGTGCTCCGCTGATGGGGCAGGTCGAAATGTGCGGAGTCAAACCCTGTGCCGAGAGCGCTGGGACTTTTTCGCTATCGATCGCCCTCCTTAGCCATTTGCGGAAAGACGCCCATCCCGACCTGCCGGGGCAACCCACGACTTGCGAATCATTCCCATCCGCACTCTGGTCTTTTCAGTCAATTCCGTTGGACCGGCCTGGTGGATTGGATCTCGATTAGCATGTGTTCTCCGATCGCCCGTTTCCTCTGTGGTAAATTTAAATTTCCTATGAAAGATATTGCTTCCTGGGCTCTCAATACTGCCGCTGTGGGTGGCGCCGCCTACGCGGACGTCCGTATTGCCGACGACCGTCACCGCGCGCTCTCCACTAAGAACGGCAAGGTCGGCAGCGCTTCGGTTTCCGAGTCGTTCGGATTTGGGGTGCGCGTCATCGCCGATGGAGCCTGGGGGTTCGCGGCTTCGGACGATCTGAGCCGGCCGTCCGTCGAAGCTACCGCCGCGCACGCTGTCGAAATCGCCAAGGCTTCGGCACGGGTAAAACAGCGCGACATCCAAATGGCTTCGGAGAAGCCGGCCACTGCAGATTGGACTTCGCCGTTTCAGATCGATCCGTTCAGCACATCGGTCGAGCAGAACATCGAGTTGTTGTTGAGGATTGATTCCGAATTGCGGGCCGTGCAGGGCGTTACGCTGGCCGAGACCAACCTGAATTTCCGGCGGGAAGAGCAGTGGTTCCTTTCTTCTGAAGGCGCTGATATCCACCAGACCAAATACACCACGGGCGCGGGATACGCCGCCCACGCCTTTGCCGGAAACGAAATCCAGAAACGCTCGTATCCCAATTCGTTCGGCGGACAGTGGCAAAACAAGGGCTATGAACTGGTCGAAGAGTTGAAGCTTGTGGAAAACGCCCGCCGGGTGGGTGAAGAAGCGGTGGCGTTGCTGAAGGCGGACCAGTGTCCCGAGGGTGTGTTCGATATCATCCTGGACGGCTCGCAGCTTGGACTTCAGATTCACGAGTCGGTGGGGCATCCCATTGAGCTCGACCGGGTTCTGGGCATGGAAGCGAATTTCGCCGGCACTTCCTTTCTTACGCTGGACAAATTACGCACCCTTCGCTATGGCAGCGATCTGGTGAATATCGTCGCCGACGCACGTCAGGAACACGGACCGGGTCTCGGTACTTTTGCCTACGATGACGAAGGCGTTCCCGCGCAATGCACGCCGATTATTAGCCATGGCCTCTTTACTGGATATTTGAGCTCGCGTGAGACTGCTCACGCCATCGGCGCAGAGCGCTCGGGTGGCACTCTGCGCGCCGAGTCCTGGAACCGGCTGCCCATCATCCGCATGACCAACATCAGCATTTTGCCCGGCGAAGGACCGCTTTCCCGGGACCAGTTGCTTGCGTCGACCGACAACGGCATTTACATGGAGACGAACCGCTCCTGGTCGATCGATGACAAGCGCTACAACTTCCAGTTCGGCTGCGAAACAGGGTGGGAAATCAAGAACGGTAAGCGCACCCGAATGTTAAAAAACCCTTCTTATTCCGGAATTACTACTACCTTTTGGAACTCAATGAATGCGATCTGCTCGCGCGATGAATGGGTATTGTGGGGAACACCTCAGTGCGGCAAAGGCCAGCCGCAACAGGTCATGGGGACGGGACATGGGGCGGCGCCCGCGAGATTTGCAGGTGTCAAAGTGGGAAGCGCCTATAAAGGAGCGTGACTTGGTCCCAGCGGAATCAGCAGCCGACGTTTCGCACTCAGCAGTCGGCATTCAGCCAGAGAAAAGAGTTGCTGGAATGAAACCTGCTGCGAGACCTGCAGGTTTGCCACGGACGAGTAGGTAAAGGTGGGGAAGGGCCGAGTTTGGCGGTTTCCTCGACATGGCTTTAGGTTCGGCCCGCGAAATGGAATCGCCCTTCCTGCTCGCACGAGGTCTCAATTTCGTCGAGAATGGATTTGCACACATCTGAATCCCCGGCGTCATCGAGGCAACCCGAATGCCGGCGTCCCTGGTCTGCAAAGGCCAAGCGGATCGTCGCGATCTGAGTGCTGAATGCTTACTAGAGACAAAGCCGCAGACCTATTCAACCGCGTCAAACGCTACTCCTCCGCCGACGAAGTGGAAGTCCTCTGTTGTGGCGGCAAGAGCGCTCTAACCCGTTTTGCCAACAACATCATTCATCAGAATGTGGCGGAGGAAAACTACTCCTTGTCGGTGCGGACAGGGTTCGACGGCCGGACGGCACGCGCTACCACCAACAAACTTGATGAGGAGAGCCTGAAGCGTGTGGTACAGGCTTCGGAGAGTCTGGCCAGGGTTCAGCATCCCGATCCCGATTTGCTACCGATGCCGGACGCGGGGGAGGGCGCCCGCGCCACACGGGCTTTTCCCAGCCGCTATTTTGCCCAGACCGCCGCGCTTACACCCGAGCTGCGAGCCGATAGCGTAAACAGGATTGTGGGCGTGGCCACCCGGCACAAGCTCACCACGGCCGGAATTTTTTCCTCGGCGGAGTGGGTGGAAGGCATCTTTAACTCACGTGGTCTGACCGGTTGGCACACCCATACCTCGTCGGAGGTCTCTATCACCATGCTGGCAGGCGATTCCTCGGGGTGGCAGAAGGCGAACTATCCCGACGTGAGCCAGCAGGACCCCGCCGGTCTGGCCGAGATTGCGGCGTGCAAAGCTCTTGATTCCGCCAGTCCGCGCGAACTTCAGCCGGGAAAGTACACCGTCATTTTGGAGCCGGCGGCCGTGCTCGACATGGTGGGATTCATGTTCTTCGAGTTTGGCGGCCTGTCCATTCTTGATCAGCGGTCATTCCTGAACAATCGTGTGGCCAAGCAAATCTTTGGCCCCACCATCAATGTCTGGGACGATGCGGCCCACCCGCTTCAGGCGGGTGCCTGGTTCGACGGCGAGGGCACTCCCCGGCAGCGAGTGCATTTGGTCGAGAATGGCGTGGTCAAGCGTCTGGTGTATGCGCGGGCAACCGCCCAAAAAATGAGGCAGTCCGAACACGCGGACAAGGTCGGTCCTGTGATGGCCACGGGCCACGGTTTCTCCCTCCCCAACGAGATGGGAGAAGCTCCCATAAACATCGTATTCGGCACCCCCGAAGATCCAAAAACAGTAGACCAGATGGTTGCTTCCACCGAGCGTGGAGTGTTGGTCACGCGGCTCTGGTACATCCGCGAAGTCGATCCCTACGAAAAGATTCTTACTGGCATGACCCGCGACGGCACTTTCTATGTGGAAGGTGGCAAGGTCCGCCATGGCCTCCTCAACTTTCGCTTCAACGAGAGTTTGCTTCACATGCTTTCAAGTGTGGAAGCGATGGGAACTCCGGTGCGGGCGAGCGGTGAAGAATCCTTCGACATGGTAGTGCCACCAATGAAAGTGCGCGATTTTAATTTCACCGAAGTAACGAAGTTCTGAGCGTAACCGTCGTCCCTGCCCCGCCACCCCAAGCAGCGGTTGGTCCCCTCCGGTCATTTGCCTTGATCAAAGCTGCAAAAGTCTCGATGTCTCCCGCAATTCCATGATGCGCAAGGCTTTATGCCTACTAGTTCCATGACTTCCGTAACTTTTGCAGGCTGGTTCGTGGGTGTAATCTGCGTCACGTAATGGCGAATTATGGGCGATTTGCGGAGGGCGGGAATTCCGGTCCTGGAACCGGCGAAGCTCGGACTGAGGTTCCGAAGCCGGACTTCCCATCAAACTGCCGGTTGCATTGAAATCGAAATCCGGCGACAACCTGGCCGAGACGCAAAACATTTCTGCCAATGGCGTCCTGTTTCAGGTGGACTCGGAAATGCCCGTTGGTTCGCTGGTGGATTTCACCATCTCGTTGCCTGCGGACGTAGTGGGAGCAGAGGCCGATGTGCAGCTGGATTGCCGCGGCCGGGTGGTACGAAATTTTGAAGAAGATGGCCGCCGCGCAGTTGGCGTCGTCATCGATGAATACCGTTTTGAGCGCCGGTAAGCAAGGAAACTGATGGCCAGTCCTTCCGCCAGCATAGAGATGAACGTCGAACAGCCGCAGGAAAACGGTGGCCAGTTCATCCGCGTGATCGTCGCGGATTCCCAGGCCATCTTCCGTGCAGGTCTACGCAAAATCTTTGCTCTGGAAGACGACATCCGAGTGGTCGGGCAGTCAGAAACGCTCTCCCAAGCGCTCTCAGCCGCCAAAAAATTTACCGCCGATATCCTGATTTTTGAAGCGGCTCTAGCACCGAATCCCGTGGAAGCGGTTACGGATCTGATGCGGCAAACTCCCAGCCTCCGCCTGGTGGTGGTCACGCCGCAGCCGGACGAAGAATTGACCCTGGAACTGCTGCGCCGGGGCGCGTACGGAATTGTTTCCCGTGAAGTGGAACCGGAACTACTGGTGGACTGCTTGCGCAAAGTTTCTGAGGGCCATCCCTGGCTCGACAGCCGTGGCATTCAGTGGGTGCTCGAAGCCTTCCGCACGCAAGGTGTGCGCCCGGCATCACCGCGGCCCAGAGTGCAATTGACTCCAAAAGAATCGCTCATCGTATCCTGTGTAACCCAGGGTATGAAGAACAAGGAAATCGCCCTTCGCGTGGGCACCACCGAACAGGTGGTCAAGAATTATCTGCGCAAAGTGTATGACAAGCTGGGTGTCGCCGACCGCCTGGAGTTGGCGCTGTTCTGCCTGCACAACCGGGTGCTAGACAGTTCTGCTAAGGTTCCGCCGGCCCCGGTGCCATCATCCGGAAACGGCAGCGCTCCGGAACTGTCGGCCGTTACCGTAGAAGCCTCTACAAAACCCTCTTAACAAGCTTGCCTAAAAGATGCCCTCGTATGCTGGCGGCTCGATACTGCTAACCGGGTGCAGCGCGGCAGAATCGCCACTCAAGAAGAGTCACCCCGCTCAGGCAAGCTGAAACCTCTGGTGAAGCCAATAGTGCTACCAGCAATCATGGTTACTCCGGCACTAGCTGCTAGGCAACTCGACAAGAGCAACAGGCTCGGGCTGATCCCAACCCGGCAGCTGTGTCCGCCCCAGCGGTCTATTCAGTTCAAGCTGAGGGCCCGGCCGATGGAGCAAGGCGCAAAACGGCTCCAATTCTGTCGCAAACTCGCGGCAGAGCCTCCGAGCACAGCGTGCAGCTGAGAATTACAATGCTCCTCACGAGACTGGCCACTAATGTGTCGGAAGTTGTCAAGTGTGTTGGAAGTTGTCAAGGGAAAGTGATCAAGGGGTCTTTCAAAACTTCCATGCTTACTTTTCGGGAGGATTTCGGGAGAATGCACTGGAGGAACTGCGAGGTTGCGGTTTTCCCGCCGGGAGCCATAGAATCGGAGAGCAAGTGTATGGGCGCTCCGCGCCCTACGCATCCCGTAACAAATACGTCTCAGGAGAGATGGCCGAGTGGCTGAAGGCGCACGCTTGGAAAGCGTGTTTACTCGAAAGGGTAACGTGGGTTCGAATCCCACTCTCTCCGCCACACCTTTACCCGCATAAACACTGATGATGGCACGTTTGGGCCATGTATTCGTGTTAATCGGTGTGTTAGCTTGTCGGACATGCCAACCGTCCGCTCTCTCTGAGGATCCAGGCGAGCGCGATCTGCGCGGATGTCGCCTTCTTCCGTTCGGCGATCTTGCTGAGCAAATCCACCAAGGTCTGATTCGCTCTTCGGTTCTCCGGCGTGAAGCGCGGGACGATATTGCGAAAATCGGTCTTATCGAACTTCGTTTCTTCGTTGATCTTGCCCGTGAGGAACCCTTTTCCTAGTGGGCTAAATGGAACGAAGCCGATCCCGAGTTCCTCGAGAGTTGGTAAAATTTCCTGCTCAGGCTCTCTCCACCAGAGCGAATATTCACTCTGGAGTGCCGTGACCAGCTGGACTGCGTGTGCGCGGCGTTTGCACCCCTGCTTCAGAAAGGCCGAAGTGCTTCACCTTACCTTGCTGAATGAGCTCCTTCACCGCTCCGGCGACGTCTTCGATGGGCACGTTCGGGTCAACTCGGTGCTGGTAGTACAGATCGATGACGTCAGTCTTGAGCCGCTTGAGCGAGCCCTCGGCCGCTTCCTTGATGTGCTTTGGCCGACTATCCAAGGCAGTCCACTTGCCTCCGTCCTCCGGATTCGGCGCCCAGCCGAACTTCGTTGCGATCGCCACCTGACCGCGAAACGGAGCAAGAGCTTCGCCCACTAGCTCTTCGTTCGTGAATGGGCCGTAGACTTCGGCGGTGTCGAAGAATGTGACGCCGCGTTCGACTGCCGCTCGAATCAGCGAGATCCCTTCTTTCTTGTCCACGGCGGGCCCGAAACCGAAGCTCAGTCCCATGCAGCCCAGCCCGATGGCTGATACTTCCAAATTGCTTTTTCCAAGTTTGCGTTTTTTCATTGCTTCTCCTTACAAATAGTTTCCTTACAAATTGGGCCCAGTTACGATGCTGCCTTTGCACGCTGTTGTTCGTGCCAGCGTGACGGTGGAACTCCCTCCCAATTGCGGAAAGCGCGAACGAAGGAGTTTCCGTCCTGGTATCCGAGAAGGTAGGCAGCTTCATTCAACTCGAGGACGGAGTTATTGAGATAGTGGCGAGCAAGCTGGTGACGAGCTTCTTCTAAAACGCGCTGAAAGCTGGACCCTTGGTCTTGCAAACGCCGCTGCAGAGTACGGGAACTGATATGTAGCGCATCGGCGATGTCCTCGACGTTGGGACGCCGGCCGGTGAGCTTTTGCTGTATCGCAATCCGGATGCGCTCGACGAAGTTCTCGTCGCCGTTCTCCTGCTTTAGCTCGCGTAGGGCACGTTGGGCAAGAAAACTTAGCTCGTTTTCTGCCAGTCCGGAGAAGATCGGGACCTTGGCCAGCGTCTGTTCCTGTATGAATGCGGATTCCGCCATGCCGGCTATTGTATCGGAGCAAATGTTTGGGACAGGCGTCGCGCGGAAAACCGGAATCTCCCATCGCCCTCTTCGATCTTTATCTCCTCGAACCCGGCTGCTTCCAGCCGGGCAGGCAGGGTCTTAGGATCCACGAGCACCAATGTGTCCCAGATGTGAAATATCCGCATCAGGAAAGAATGCGTGCTGTCCGTTCCAGCGAAAATGCCACCCGGTCTGAGCACCCGGTATACTTCCGCAAACACTCGATCCTGCAATTCCTGCGAAGGCACGTGGTGAAGCATGGTGAACGCGACCGCTCCTGAGAATGTGCGGTCACCGTACGGCATTGCCGTCGCATCGCCGCATTGCACACTCACGTTGGTACTGGCCACGCGGTGATTGAGAGAGTTCGCCAATTGGGGATCGACTTCGATGCACGTAATATTCTTGCATCGATGTCGTAGCCAATCCGTAGTCAGACCCGGCCCCGGCCCCATTTCCAGGACTTCATCCCCCAAATCCACACCACCCAGCGACCACGGCAGAATCTTGTTCTCGAGCTTCTGCTTCCATTGGCTCGATTGGCAATACCATCGGTGCAAGCGATTCATCAGACTGCGCCAGTCCTGGCAACGATCGGCTCGGGCACGACCTTCACTCTCCTGCGGCTTGCCATCTCCTCAGCGATGGCCGACTTCTCGGCGCCGGATAACATCCTGGCTGCCAGCGGAAACACTAATTCATCCTCGATGCTGATGTGCCGCTTGTACATCACTTCAAGACTCGTTACGGCGGCTTGAAATTGTTCGATCTCAACATCGGACAACTTTCCCATCGAGAGATACTGGACTCCGAGTCGTTCGACATCCGCATGAAATGGCGCCGCCCAGCGGTGTTCGTCCTCCAGATGCTCTAATTCAGCGAAGGCAGAGTCGATTTCAGGAAGGCCCATCTGACGCAGCCGGGGAAACAGCGACACTTCCTCGTCAGCAGTGTGCTTTGGCGCAGCTTCGCCGAAGTAGCGCAATGCAGATTCTAGCGCCCGGACTGTATCCTCTGCTGGGGGACGATCGATCACGGCGGCCACGGCCTTGAGCGTGCCCATGAACATCTCAATGCGCCGGTGACAGTCCGAGAGCAAGCCGGTTGGGTCAGTAAAGTTGTGCGTTTTTGCTCCAATTTCGACAAGCATGTGCTCAGTTTACTCTCCCACATCGATCGACACTGTGACAAAAGTCTCAATGATCCAAGGTCATTTGTTAGGGGCTCGACCAGTGACGACGCCAATGTGCGGGCCCGTAGCGCTCGCCTTTAGTGGGAGGCCTCTGTGGGCCGCAAAGCATTCCGCATCAGGATTCGGATGTACCCTTCGGCCAAGAGACGGTAAGCAGGAAAGCACTCTCTTCCAGCGCTTCGACGTCGTGCACCATGCCACAGTCCAGGACCATCAACTGACCAGACGTCAAGCTAACCTTCTGATCTGGCAAGTGGACACGAATCTTCCCCAGCAAGTGATGAATGGAAATTCTACCCTCGGCCCTGTGCTCTTTCATTTGTGTGTTGGCCTTCATCAGAACCAGAACAATCCGGAAATCGGGATACTTCGCGAGCGTCTTAGAGCTCCGGCCTGTCTCCCGCTGCCAGGACTCCTCGCCGCGGAGTTGCTGGAGTTCGCTTACCAGATCGAATTGCAGGAACGGGTCAGCCAACTGCGGCAGCCTGTTCAAGGCCTTACTACCCTCGCCTGGATGGCAAGTGCGAGTGGTTGATTTCATGAACGATACCTTCCGTGCTGTTGAGTCGCGCGTGTACTCCACAAGTCGACGTCCGTTTCCGCCCGAAAACCCTTCAGACCGGATTATCCCTCAACGTGGAGATCCATCATGGAGCCGGAATGTGTTCGTAGTCGTAAGCCTCCCACGTGACTTTCGGGGCGTGGTCGAAATTGAAAGTTGGCGGCGGCGAAGACGTCATCCACTCCAGCCCCGAAGCGCCCCAAGGATTGGCCGGAGCCACTTTTCCGTAGCGCATGGACCATAGGAAGTACAGCATCGGGAGAAGATACCCAACCGCTAGAATCGTGGACCCGGCGGTGGAGAGTACGTTCAGCACCTGGAATTCCGGCGGATACTGCCAGTAGCGACGCGGCATCCCCAGATAGCCCAGGATGAACTGGGGGAAGAACGTCAGGTTGAAGCCGAGGAACACGATCACCGCAGCCAGCCGGCCCAACGATTCCGGGTACATCCGACCGGAAATTTTTGGCCACCAGAAGTGCATGCCGCCTAGGTAGCCCATTACTGCCCCACCCACCATGATGTAGTGGAAATGGGCAATAATGAAATAGGTATCGGTCACGTGTACATCGACGCCGAGAGCGGCCACGAACAGTCCGGTCAGGCCGCCCATGGTGAATAGGCCAATAAATCCGAACGCGTAGAGCATGGGCGTGGAGAACGTAATGGAGCCTTTGTACATGGTCGCGGTCCAATTGAACACTTTAATGCCCGAAGGCACCGCAACCAGGTAGCTGAACATGGAAAAGATCAACGCCGAATAAAGCGAAATGCCGGCGACAAACATGTGGTGCCCCCAGACCAGGAATCCCAAGACTGCAATTCCGATACTCGCTGTAGCTATCGCTTTATACCCGAAGATACGTTTGCGGGTGAAGCAGGGTATGATCTCGCTCACCACACCCATGGCGGGCAAGATCATAATGTAGACAGCCGGGTGCGAATAAAACCAGAACAGGTGCTGGAACAACAGTGGGTCTCCACCCCGTGTCGGATCGAAGATGCCAAGGTGGAAGGCCCGTTCGAAGATAACCAACAACAGAGTGACCGCTATTACGGGCGTACCCAGCAGGAAGATGATGCTGGTGGCGTAGTGCGACCATATGAACAGGGGCAGGCGATTCCAAGTCATCCCAGGCGCCCGCATACGATGAACGGTCACTACAAAGTTCAGTCCGGTCAAGATGGATGAGAATCCGGCGATAAAGATGGCAAGTCCAGCCTCAATAACTTTGGTATTACTAAAGGCGGTGCTGAAGGGCGTGTAAAACGTCCAGCCAGTGTCCACGCCGCCGGTCAGGATGCAGTGCAGCATCAGCGTTCCGCCGATGATGAACAGATACCAGCTCAGCAGATTGATGCGAGGGAAAGCAAGATCTTTGGCGCCGATCATCAGCGGTACAAGGAAATTGCCCAGCACCGCGGGGATAGAAGGAATCAGGAAGAAGAACACCATGACCTGTCCGTGCATGGTGAAAAGCTTGTTGTAAGTGTCGGCCTGCACCAAGTCGCCTGCCGGAGTCAGCAGTTCCAGCCGGATGAGCAGCGCGAAGAATCCTCCAATAAAGAAGAAGAAAGTAATGGACAGCAGGTAGAGCAGGGCGATGCGCTTGTGATCGATGGTAAGCAGCCAGGACTTGATGCCATATTCCTGGTTGAGATAATTATCGCGTTCCGCGGTGACTGCAGTCGTGGCCATTGGCATTGCACCTTCGGTTCTTGCGAATTGGTGCCCAGTGGAACGAGTGACGCCGATCCCGATGTAGGGTGTTCAGTGACGTAAGTTCGGCAACCATCGCATTTCTTTTCTCACCGGCGCGGCAGCCCCGCTCAGGACAGAGCCAGAACGCATTCTTAAGCCGCGATTATAGTGGGTTTTGCGTTCCAACTCTACGGACGTTCCGAACATTACCGCTGATTAGGCCGTCGCGCTTGGTGTCAGGTCGGCGACAGGTTGGGCAGGTTTGGGTGTGGATTCCCTCGACCGACCGAACAAAATATTAGGGTCGAAAAACCACTGATCGCATTCACATCAAACGACTATTGCAACTCCTTTCCCCGTTCGAGGAGGTCACCCATATCGTTGGCCCATGAACCCGGCGGACTAGCTTTTCGGCCAGATCGCCACCGAAGAGCTCCTGAAATCGGGAGACGTGATGCCTCCCGATTACGATTGTGTGGCAACGATGCACGGCTGCCATTTCCAAGAGTTTATCAACCGGGTCTTGTCCCTCCGGCAGGTATATAGTTGTTGTCTTCATCACGCTGCCGGGTACACCGCCACCCCGCAGAACCATGTGAGCGCCCCTGAAAACCTCTCTTGCCTTGCGACGCGCGACCGACAACCAACGCTTCTGCTCCCCCTTCAGATCCTTGCCTAACTTCTCCTCTTTCTCTGGATTTCTCTGCACCACCAAATTCCAGAAGTTCGGTGGGCAATGAGGGCAGCACATACCCGAGGCAAATTCGAAACCCCCTTCGCTTACCCACGAGCCCGCCACCGTATTGCAGTGTATGTCGAGATGCTTCCGACTCATCAACGATGACGAACAGGCTAGTGCTAACTATTCTTGAAGTCATCCCCAACCCCTCGTCGTTTAGCTCGATGCTCACCTGGCGGACGCACTCTTTGTTCTTACTTCACCGACGAGAATCCGCGAGCCGCCACAGCCAGTTTTTAGCCCCGCTCCAGAAGATCGAAACGCGAGCCGGCTTTGCGAAATCGATCCTCAGTGTCTTTTCGTAGTCATGATCGTCTCCGTGCTCCCCAACAACCAAAGCATTCATCCTTGGTGATACAACTCTGAGTTGACTTTTTCCCGGGGAGACAATCGATCCCCGTTCCACTCCAGCACGACCTTGATTTCGTCCGAACCGTGATGCTGAAATACGCTTTCGAATTCCGTGTATTTGTGCCGATGCGTAATCAGACCAGCTACATGATCGTGCCAGCGAGTCCGCGCCTGGACGAGGTCATTTACTGCCAGCTCGAAGTGATCGTGCGATGCATTGACGCTCCCCACCATGACCTGGTTACGCAGCACGAGGCGCCGCATGAACTCTGATCCATCTACTCTCAGCGGACGGTCACCCGAAGGTATGCCAGTCACAACGTACACGCCGTTGATGGCCAATGCATCGATCAGGCTGAATTCGAGACTGGCGATCCCTGTAGCCTCGAAGATAAGGTCGAATGACTCGATCTGGTCAATGAGGTGATCTGGCGTGATCTGACGTCCGTCGATGTAGTGGCCGCCAATCAAATGTAGCCATCTTGGACGGACTGTGTTCGGGTCCACGATGTCCAGGCCCCAGACTTCGGCACCACGGAGGCGTAATGCCAATCCTGCCAGCAGGCCAATCGGACCCAGTCCGGCGACGAGGCAACGCTTTCCAGATACCCAACCCAGCGAGGTCGAAGATTCCGGCAGACGGATGAGTTGCAACTGAATGGCTTCGCTGATCGCCTTCTCTGCCACTGAAAAAGGCTCGGCGAGCACTCCCACCGACTCTAGTTCAGGCGGGACTCGTACGACATATTGCTCGTGGTCTACCACGAATTCCGTGTGGTACCCATCCATGCCTGCAATGCCGCGTTCCGAATAGAGTCCCGTCTGGCACATGTCAGAACGGTTCATCGCACAAGGACGGCACTTTCCACAACCTCGGCGAACTGTAAACACCGCATAATCGCCAGCTTTGACCTGCTTCACCGCTCTGCCAGTTTCTACCACCTGACCGAACATCTCATGGCCTAACACTAGATCTGTGTGGGAAGGAGGTGCCTGGGCGCGACCACCCGCGGCCTCCTCACGGTCGGTACCACAGATGCCAACTCGTAACACGCGAACTTTTATCTCGTCAGGTACTGAGATCGATGGTTCCGGCCGGTCAACCAACCGGACAGTCTTGGTTCCGGGCACAACCGAAATGGCCTTCATTCGTTACTCCTTTTTTGTAAACGTAGCCTCGGTGCGAAGCTCTCACTCCCAGCGCGTCGCGCTAGCTGAGAACCATCGGCATCAGACCACCTTCAGGCGACCTGAGCTCGAAGGACAAACCGTTCCATGGCCAGCGCGAAGCCTTCTTCTGTGTTGGAACTGGTCACAAACCTGGCAGCATGTTGCACTTCTGAACTCGCATTCCCCATCGCGATGCTCACACCGCTGCGCTTGAACATGAACACATCATTCGGCATGTCTCCGATGGTGGCGATATTTGCGGTTGGGACCCTTAGCATTTCCGCAAGAACACTGACCGCCTCTCCCTTGTTGGCCTTCGGATGAGTTACGTCCAGGTAATACGGTTGGGATCGCGCGGCCGAGACATGCTCACCGAATTCCTGCTGTGCATCCTTTTCGCAGAGAGCCACCGCTGCAAGATCGTCACTGACTCCGACGATCTTAGCCACTCGATCCAGTACACCCTCAAAGTTTGGCACCACGATTGGGACAAATTTGACCGTCCACTCCTCGCGGTCTACATGGGGGCCATGGCGCGATGGGACAAACCAGTCCTTATCGCTATAAATCCAGACGTCGAGCTTATGCTTGGTCAGAATGTCGATCACAGGCTGTACCGTCTCGCGAGGGAGCAAGTTTTCGCGAATGACGGAAAGATCGGGCCGCACGAACAGGCCGCCGTTAAAGGCCGTGATTGGGTCCTGAAGTTGAAGATCGTCGATCAACATCTTCATGCCTCGTGGAGGCCGGCCGCTGGTGATGGTAAAAGCGATTCCCGAACTGGTAATCTTTCGAACGGCGGCACGCGCCCGCTGCGTCAGCACTTTGTCGGGAGTGACCAGTGCACCGTCAACATCCGCTACCACCAGGCGCACATCTTCTTGTTTGCTTGTCATCGGACTCACCTCTGACGCACAGGTTGAACAGGTCTGCCCACCCATACTCACGCTCAGAATTTCGAACTGACCGTCCCAAGGACACGGAAACGCTGGTGGATGCGGTGATCTCTAACCTTTCAATAGGGCGGAAGGGGAATGGTTGAAACGAAGTTTTCCACTCCCACCCATATCCAACCTCTAGGCGGCTTTAACGCCGACTGCGGTCTTCCTCCCCGGATTGACCGTTGGTAAACTGACTTCCAGCACATCGTTTTTAATAGTGGCCGTCATATTGTCTGGATCTATCTCGTGAGGCAGATCGAGAACACGTAAAATCTCATTGGACATTTGTCCTTGAAGTACTGCTCGTCCGTCCTCTTGGTCCGCGGTCTTGTGCTTTTTGGCGCGGATAATGAGGCGCCTTGGCTCGGCCAGCACTTCCACGTCTTTCCCTGTAAATCCGGGGACTTCAGCTCGGACCGTAATCCCTCCGTCTTTGTCGAAGACCTTCGCCGGGATTGGCGTCAGCATCTCAGACTCTGCACGAAACCAGTCCTCCCAGTCATGGCCGTGGCCAGACCCTCGGGCTTCGAATAGTTCGTAGGCGCGACCAGCAATAGCTGCGGAGATCTGCTGCATCCGCTCGACAAAAGTACCACTTGCCGTAAGCCGGAAGACGGTAGGTTGAGTGACGGATCGTGGGTTCATTGCAAGAGTGTTTTTCATTGCGTTTTCTCCTTTCGTTAAAAATTCATCAAATGTCTCATGACACTCGCGAGTCTTTTGGCTGCGCGGTTTTCCACTCTCGGTCTGTACCTGTGGATGGATCTCGACTGGTCGCACGCGGGGCACGATGAGAACACAGCCATCCAGCCTTCTTTATGCGAGCCAACAGGAGATGGAAATAGACCAAACCCGCATAAGGCTGCCAATCGGCAACGGCCTTGCGCACCCCGTCGTAGTCCAACGGTTTTCTTTTTCGCAAGAAGTGAGCTAACTTCTTGCGGGCGCCAACATCATCTCCAGGAAATATGTCCAATCGCCCGAACCCGCGGAGTAGGACGTATTCTGCAGTCCAGCGCCCCACGCCTTTCAGTTTCACCAGTCGTTCAAGCGCGGACTGGTTGTCGAAGTGAACTAACGACTCCAGATCCAAGCGGCGATCACGAACCGCGGAACTAGCGTCGAGCAGAGCTTGTGATTTGTTGGCGCTGAACCCCAGAACGTTCAATGACTGTACCGTCACTTCGTGAAAATCTGTCGGATCGGGAAAAGCGTGCGACGCATCCTTCGAGTTTGCCGACATCTCACCGACTGCATGCGCCAGGCGGCTAAGCAGAAGGATTCCCACGAGCAGAGAGAGTTGTTGACACGCGATACCGTTGGCCACTGCTTCGAATACCGTGGGGAACTGCGGCGGCTTGAGCCCGCGGAATTCGTCGGCTAACAACTGCAATCTTGGATCGCGCGTTGCCAGCCTGTAAAAACGTTTCAAGTCCCTATGTACTCCAAGCATGCGTTCGAGCGACATTCTTGCTAAATCTTCCTGTTGCACGCTTAGCCGAGGGCCGGTCAATTCGACCTCTAGTTGTGGCTTCTCTGGGCCGCCACTCTGGTGTACCGCCACGTCTACTGCTTGACGATCGATCATCAAAACACGCTGGTAGGTCGTCCCATCCCACCGATCAATTGCATTCTCCGGACGTCGACGAAGTGCCCAAGCTGTGAGATCCAGTCGAAAGGGTGGTACGGGCGTAATCGAAAATGACCTTTGACTCACTGATCTTGTCTCCATTTCTTTACTGGCACTCACTCGCGTCATCACCGCAGCAGTCTGCGCCTTCTCCCCTCTTTCGGTGCCACTGCCACATGTCTCGGGTGCCATAAGTTCATGCTGGCCTCAATGCTTGCTTCGCGCAATGCTACATTCGTTTCGATTGCCATTACGGTTGTCACAAGTAGAGGGAAAAGGATCCGGCTGCGTTTCTTGGGAAGGAAAACGGGGGCCAGGAATGTTCCCCGTTCTTCAAAATCGGAATCCGCCAAGGAATGCGTAGAGTCGTTTTCTGAACGCCCGGGCTGGAGGATTTTTGAGGAATTCGACATTGCCTCCGCCGCGACGTAGTCAGCCTGTATCGCCAGCTTCGGCCTATCCGGAGCATCAGGGTGACACGTCACCCGGCCGTTCAGAGTGATTTCGCTGAACCTGCTCCCTTCGCTGTTTATGGAGATTGGGAGAACGCGTGTCAGAAAGTGGTGATCAGAATGTCAACCATCAGAACGATCAGTTCGGAATGCTCGCGCCTCAGGCGGCGACTGCATGCATGTTCGTCTGGTTGACGCGTACTTCATAGTTGTGTCCATCCCAGCGATTCGTACCAGGCCAGAAGAACGTGAACTGCACAGGCGCTTTCTGATTGCCGGGAATGGCGATATCAGCAAATTCGATTCCGAGTCCAGTCGAGGTTGAAGGGATGTCGCTCGCGGAAACCCAAGCGTCATTGGTCCAATGCAGCTGGAACGAATCTGGCGCCTGGATTCGTAAAACCTGCCCCGCGGTCACTTCTCTGACTTGGCGAGTAGGCTTCCAGACCTCTAAGTCCTTGCGGCCGTGCTTATTCAGGTACCGTTCCGCTACGACCGGGATCAAATCGAAAACGCGGCCATCCGCAACCGAGCGCAATAGCTTCACATATTCGGCGTGGGCCCACATCAGCGGCATGGCTGATCCTGCCGGCCCCCCAAAATGCATGCCAGCCGACTTCACGTCGGGAGCATCCCAGATTTGTTCCGGCAACATCCTTCCTTTGAATGCAAACTGTTCAATAGTACGAATCAGCTTACGAACATCGCGTCCGGCAGCGAACTCGTAGTGTGCGCGCTCTCCTGTCAGTAAAGGCCAAGCCCGGCCCTGTCCCCAGCCTTCGAACGGCCCACCGTCCGGACGGGATCCATAGCCATCGTGGTTGTAGCGGCGCCAGCAGGGACCAAACGGGGTGTTCACCTTTAAAACAGCATCGACGACTCGCAATGAGTCTTCCACGAGTGGATCGCCCGGCTTGCGAACGCCGTACCGCACCAACTCGAGGAAACCGCCATCCGCGATGTCCTTTGCCGGAAACTGCCATGGCTGCCCGGGGGGACGATTGTGAATCATGAGAAGTCCGTGATTAGGATCTTCATCTGGCGAAGCGTCGCCGACCGCAGCCGGATGAATGCGAATGTAATGACGTTTAATCCCGGGAAAGAGAGATCCGTCGTTAGTAACAGTCCAGCTCTCGATGTGGGACTCAATAAAATCCGCGTAGTCCAGCAAGAAGCTCGCATCGTCCTGCGTGCCTCTCGCCCCTGCGAAATCTGCAGCACACACCAGGGCAGCAACGCTGACCGCCAACGTGGACGGTGAATATCCGCTGTTCTCTTCCCATCTCTCCTGCTGTGTGGCGGGTCCGTGGCGAACAAGATAGGCCGCCGCGGAACGCACCATTGAGTAAGGATCAAAATCTCTAAGCGCATCTTTTTTCCACAGGTGCCAAGCCAGGAGAATGGGAAAAGCGACTTCATCGAGCTGAATACCTTGCCAATACGGGCCGCCGTCAATCCAGAAATTCTGTGCAAATCCACCGTCGGATTGCTGGCTGCAAGCGAGATAAACCAGGGCACGCAAGGGCGTGGCCTTGTCATCACAGGCGAGTAGAGCTAACGCGCTGTTCACCATATCGCGAGTCCATACCAGGTGGTAGCCGCCCACATCTTCGTCCCCTTTGGCATTTCCCCACGGAATACTCGCCGATGCGATCAGGGCGCCGGCGAATGTCTTGTCTTCATGTGCCAATAGCAAGTTCCGACTGGTCCGATATAAGGTTCCCTTATCGCTCGAAACACCATCCAATTTCTTCATGCGACTACAGGCTCGATGCCACTGATCGACAAATTTCTCGCGATGCTCTGGGAACGGGATCGCCAGCGATTGCTCAAGAGCTGTTACCGCGCCGTGAAGACTTTCTCCAAACGCGATGCCAACCGTGAACTCGCGACCACCGGCAAGGTTGACTTCACCGATCATGGCCACATTGCCGTCCTCAGCCTTGTCAAATTCCCAGTCCAGTTGGAAATCCTGGTGAAGATCCTGCCACCCGTCGCTATGTCCGACGTAACCACATGAAGTCTTGTTGAACCCGACATTAGCTCCCATCGCAAGAAATTTTCCGGCCTTCCACGCTACCAGGACGTTTTGACCAGCAGTCTTGAATCGGCGAGCTGAATTTCCATAGCCGCCGACTTCCAGGTGCGGCGCAAGCAGGGCATAGACTCGTAATTTATTCAGGAATTCAGGGGCGCCTTCCAGTCGTGTATTAATAAGGACAACCGGTTGGTGCGGGTCGGAGATGATCTCTTTCACAAGGCGATACCTTTGATTGCGGTCCGAGGTAATCACTCGATACCCTAGTGCATCGGCTTCAATGCCTTCAATTACGTCGTCCAGGTCACGCCGTTCTTCGTGGAAAAAGCTCTCGCCATCCGTGACCAGGAACTGCATGTCCCTTATTTGCGGGTGATCGATTGTGGGGAAGTAGATCTCGTTGAGAATCCCGTGCGATATGGTGAACCACACCCGGCTAGAGGTTGAATAAGCCGTTCCCACGCCTTCCTTCGAGCTCGACGTCCACCTGGGCGGCATACCTGGCCGGCCGAACGCTTCAAGTAGGTGACCACTGCCATGGCCTGCCACGTAACACCTCCGCTTCGGAATCCATTTTTGGTTGTTCTTCCATATCTCGCAATAGACCCTTTGTACTCACGCTTGTGACACCAGTCACTGGCCCCTCCCACGTCGAGCAGAGAATGGTAACCAACACCGATCAGCCATATGCCCTGATCAATCGGTGACGGAACTCCAACGCGGCAGAAACCAACGATCTCACCTCTTGTACAACTCGGCATGGTTCTGGAGGAAGCCCAGAATATGCCTGCGGGAAAAGATTCCCTCCAACCGCCCGTTGGAGAGCACAGGCAATTGGTTGATGTCCTCACGGCTCATAATCTCAAGCGCCTGGATTGCGGGGGTGTCGGGCGCAATTGTCCGGAGTTGACTGAGGGGCCGCATTGCGGCTTGCACGCTTGTTTGTGCCCAGTTTTCACGGTCCACGTGCTTGACTTCATGTGGGGTAATAAGCCCGCTTAGCTGCCCATTGTGAACGACAGCAAAGCAACGACGTCCGCTCCGAAGCAAGTATTCATGGACGAAATCCTGTAGGCTCAAATGGCCTTCCACAGTCGGGCAATCGCGGTCCATCATATCGGCAACAGGCCGGCCACGAAGCCCCTCCATGAGTTCTACCTGACCGTGGCTGCGACGGGATGCGTCAAGCAAGAACCACCCTATAAATGCCAACCACAGGCCACCGAAATTTGCACCGGCGAAAAAGCGGTAAAGCCCAAGCATGATAAACATAAAGGCCACTGCCTGACCCACCTGGGCTGCCAGTCGTGTCGCGCGATCGGCGTTATGAGTGATCCGCCAAATCAGAGCCCGCAACACACGACCGCCATCGAGCGGATACCCAGGAATCATGTTGAACGCAGCCAGCATAATATTGATGTAACCGAGCCAGAGCAGTACAGCCATGACGGGGGTTACGGGGTCTGTGCCGGGCAACCAACCGGACAGCCTCGCTACCACTAGAAGAGCAAAACCAATCACGAGACTGGACAGAGGACCGACGATCGCAATCCAGAACTCAGACTTGGCATCAGGTGCTTCCGATTCAATCTGCGACACTCCGCCCAGAGCAAACAAGGTGATCGAGCGTACCTTGAGGCCATACGCCTTTGCTACCAGAGAGTGCGCCATTTCATGGGCCAGGAGGGCCGCGAAAAACAGCAGGCCCGTGATTATCGCGGCGGACCATACGACTGTATCGCTCCACCGGGGAGCGACACTGTGAAAATGTCCAGCGAGGGAGAGTGTGATCAGCGTGGCAATGATGAACCAGCTGTAGTGCAGTCCGACCGAAATACCGGCAATCCGTCCAAACTTGATTTGTGCTTGCATTTCGTGACCCTCACGAGGTGCAGCGTTATCCAGAGTTGGCGACTCCGGGTGCTGTACCTAGAATCGCTCCTTCAGCACGCGACCAGTCTTGCGCGGCAAGAACATCCTCGCCACCACATTCCTCATGCAATACATGGGCATAACGCAAGAATTGTCCACTCAGCATCTGTGCAGGTACGGAATTGAGGACGGCATCCCGAGAAGCTGATTTCATAACCCTAGTGTGTCTCCAACGCGCCTCTAAGGCTTCACAATGATCTGACCGATCATACGCTGTACTTCGTGAAGAGTGCAGACATAGCGGTATGTGCCGGGCGTCCTGAACGTGTGTTCATAATTTTGGGTCGGATTCAGGAACCCAGAGTCAAATCGCTGCGCGCCCTGTGGCAGTTCAACGTCCTGTGGATTCGTCGCTTGGCCAGGATCGGCGGTTACCGTGTGTACCTCGCGCGATGAGTTCTTCCACACGACCGTCTGGCCGGCCTTGATTTCAATAACTGCAGGCTCAAACACCAGCAATGAGCCTGTCATGTCCACGACAACCGCACGCTTGACCTGCGTAGCCGTAGCGGATGAGGCGGCCGCCGCTGCAACCGGCGGCTTCTCTAACTGCTTTCGCAATTGAGCAAGCGACACCTTCACGTCGCAGGTGGGCGCCAACTTATCGATAGTGGCAACAATAAAAACAGGAGAATGATCCTGATCGTAAATATCGGCTAGAGGCCCCAGATACCCAGTCACATGAACCAAGGCATTGACGTTGTTTGCGAACAAAAGTGGCCTCCCCGTGAGCAACGTGGGTTTGGCTTCCAACCGATAGATCCTGCGCGAGTGAAATAGCGTGAGCTTCGGCATGAGCCCATCAGAGGTCGTCAGACAGCCGTCCAGTTGTGTCAGTGTGGCCGATCCTGCGTCATGTTTCTTCGGCCCTGTAGCGGAGTTCGGTACTGAAGCGCCAGTCGGGATAGCACCTTGGGCGGCCGCACTAACCGGAGCCAGCAATCCAAGCATGCATAGCATCAGGCCGCAAACTGATTTGACTCTCGATCTTCCGTGGAATGTCAACATTGTCACTTTCCTGTTTGCGGCCTTAATGCTCTGCGTCTACGGAACCCGTTCGCGCGGCGCGCCGTCTGGTCCCTACTTCAGTTCCTCCTGCTGCGATGGGGTGATGAGCCATTCAATAAAGTGATAGTGCGGCTCTTGAAGGCCGGGGTGGCCGGGGTTGTAGTTCACGCTGGTATGGTTCACTCTTAGGTCCAGTTGCGCAATGTTGTGGCCCAAGTCATTGAAGTCCTTGTGCTGCTCAAAGTCCTTGATTGAAATCATGTAGGTGACATTGACCAGTTGACCTTGATGGTTGTAGCCAAGATATGGGCCGACCGGCAACGTCGCGGGATCGACGTACAGCGTCCCCAGCCCTGGCAGCCAGTCAGGCAGACGAACCAGTGTGCTAACCTTTTTGAAATTGGCGGGGGGATTCGCCGTGTTGCCCTCCGTGTTTTGTGCGGGAAGCGATACTGCCGACAGCAATACGGCGGCAGCAAGTACGAGCAAATGGCAATTTTTCATACGATAGTTCCTTTCGATGAAACGGTATTTTCGTCATTGAGCTGAACAACAGCTTCCTTGGACCAACTATCAAGAATCCAATGGTGTATGTTGCGGCCGGAATCAACAATGGACTGTTCGTACCAACCTGTGAGTACAAAACCACCCGCGTCGGAGGTGATGAGGGCGTTGAATATGCCATAGGACCGGGGCCTTGCCGAAAGTGCATTGGAGTGGCGCCCTCGAGTAAGGTCCTCCCTCGAGGTGAAAGGAGCAGACGCTCAAGGAAGGATACCGCTCTACAATGAGCCCCTACGTGGCAGTGCTGGCAAATCGAAAAGGTGCTGGTCGCGATCTTGAATTTGTCGATTTATTCTTCCGTGTTACAAGAGGTGGGCGTCTGCGGTGGAATAGAGTCTCCTCTCTCTTGGTCCGGATGCGCCCTGCCCGGCATCAGCCCGTGAGGTAACGTTCGTCTCCCGGCAGGTACAAATGAACTATTGCTCGATGTGGCGGTGAGAACCAACATAAGAAACATGACGGAAAACGTTGAGGAGATTGAGATGCAGCCAAGGATTCAATACGCAAAGATCGCTCCTGGTGCCATGACCGCAATGCTGGCCCTGGAAACTTACGTTCTCCGCTGCGGGTTGGAGCGTTCTTTGATTGAGTTGGTAAAGTTAAGGGCGTCGCAGATCAATGGTTGTGCGTACTGTGTGGACATGCACACAAAAGACGCCCGCGCAGAGGGCGAAACCGAACAACGCCTCTACGCGGTGATGGTGTGGGAAGAGACACCTTTCTTCACCGAGCGTGAAAGAGCGGCGCTCGCCTGGACGGAGGCAGTCACACTGGTCGGCCAGGAACACGTTCCGGATGATGTTTACCAACGCGCGCGCGCCAGTTTCGGCGAAACGGAGTTGGTTAACCTGACCCTGGCAATTATTGCCATCAACGGATGGAACCGATTGGCGATTAGTTTTCGCACGGTACCCGGCACCTATCAACGAGCCGGGCAGAATAATGATGAGAGGACAGGAGCTCATCGCCCTCCAGCTCAAAAGGAACCAGAGGGGCAGGCAGCCGATGATTAGGAGCGCGAACGGCCTCCGAAAGCCAGTTGGTTCTTCCGACAAACGGTCCCGTACCGACCCTCGACACAGCAAGCATGCCCAGCTTCGTCGTTCCACTGTCGAGCGGAGAGCCAAGCAGCCCGACCAGAACCCGGTGGTGTTGACAGTAGGACACTCAACACGAAGCTTGAAGGAGTTCATTGCTCTACTTCTTGCTCACGGCGTGAACCAACTGGTTGATGTTCGAACCATCCCCCGCTCACGACATAATCCGCAATTCAACCGCAGCCGGCTACCAGAACCGCTCCGAAAAGCGGGGATTCGCTACATGCACATGGCTGGACTTGGCGGCCTGCGGCATGCGCGTCATGACTCAATCAATACTGCTTGGAGAAATGCCAGCTTCCGCGGCTTCGCCGACTACATGCAAACGCCGGAATTTGAGAAGGCCCTGGATCAGCTCATCCAGGTCGCCCAGAAGCGACGAACCGTGATAATGTGCGCTGAAGCCGTGCCTTGGCGGTGCCATCGCTCATTGATCGGAGATGCACTCCTGGTCCGAGGTCTGCGCGTGGAAGAAATCGCGAGCCCGACGCGCACGCGGCCCCACACTCTTATCCCGTGGGCTCGAGTGAGACGGAATCGACTCTCCTACCCTGCCAGCAGAATTGACGGAAAGGTCGCGTGAGTCCCTGACCTTCCCGGAAAACGGTACGTCTGGACATTAGACGGCAGAACAACCGCAATTCGGAGCCCTACCAGGAACAATTTGAACTCCTAGACGGGGTTTATTCCCACCCGGCTTTAGCGCTGCAACCGGAACGTGACCGCAACAGTTGTTTCCGCTTCCACCGGCTGCCCGTTAAGAAGATACGGTTTATACCGCCACTGCTTGACGGCGTCGATCGCAGCGGTCGCCAGCATAGGGTGCCCGCTCACGAGTTGAAGACGTTGAATGATTCCGTCTTTGCCGATAACGGCGGTGAGTATGACAATGCCCTGTATGTGGGCTTGCTGCGCTATCGGCGGGTACTTCGGTTCAACCCGGTAGATGAGCAGGCCCTGGGAAACACCTTGCGACACACGCACCCGCTTCGCGATCGCAGCTTTGGGTTCCGGGACCACTGCCAATTTTGACGTCGAGCTGATGATTCCACCGATCACTCCCCCTAGTTGACCGCCCAGAATTCCATTTGGCACACCGCCGACCACTTCACCCGTCACATTCAATGACGGCGGCGCCTCCTCTTCCCTAATCATCTGGACTTTGTTCGGGATCCTGTCCGGTGTACGGAGCTGTCCGTTCATAATGTCGCTCGTAGGTTTCACTACTCTCACAATAGCTGGCGCCGGGGCCGCCGGGTTCGGCGGTGGTGGTGGCGGCGACGGCGCTACCAGGAAGGTCACCAACTGCTGCTTGGGCAGCACGTCGGTGAACCAAAGTGGAACTAGGATCAGGACCGCGACAAGAAAACACTGTAGAACTACGGACAGCAGGGTCGCAAACCTTCTCCGGTTGCGTTGCTCGCCGCTCGTCTCCAGCAGGATATGCTCGAACAAGATTTTTTGTCGGAGCGCAACATCCGGGAGCCTCATTCCGACCAGCGGCGAAACTTCGCTCATAGCTTGAGCGCTTTCCTCATGTTCGATAGTCGCATGTGTATCCATGGGTACTTCCCTTTCAGGTTACCGAAATGACTTCAACGGCACCTCGGGAGAGAAGTCCTCTTCGATGGGCGTGCTTTCCAACGAATGCTGGACCTTGAGTTGCTGGCGGGTATCTGAAAACTCAGAGCTTCAAACCTCGCACCGGTCAACGAATTCGCCAGCTGCTTTACTTGACTCATGAAGCCCACCTGCACGAATGTTCCTACCGCCGACCCATAAGAGAGTGTCTTCATCCTTCTTCATCTTCGATGCACCCTGATGCTTTGCCTATGGATCGTCTGTACTATCAAGGAAAACGGCCGTCATTGTACGCCTCCTTACTTATCAGAGGCCTATGACGATCTCACCTCTTGCTTATTTTTCCGCGACGGCAGAATGTGAGTCCTCGGCTACAATCGGAATTCGGATCCGTGAAACTGTGACGCTCAGACATCCAAAGGAAACATTTGAGCAGGGTTAGCCTTGTCGAGGCATATGCTCGGGGACATGCATGCGGGAAGCGCGCCGCGATCTGACTTCGAACTGGAACGGGTTGCTCCTGCGAGCAGCTAAGCCGCTCGTCGGACCCTGCCGCGCCCGGTCATCTTGGCGCCAAGGTAAGCCTTCAGAGCGACTGCGTTGTTGTGCTCCGTATCGTGCGAGCTGTACACGAGTGTCACGCGACCGCGGCGCGCAGCTTCAATGATAGGTTTCACGCTTTCGGGCTTCGCCTTCAGTTCAACAAGGTACCGCCGCTGGAAGCCTAACCATTTGGTTGGATCGTGGCTAAACCATTGCCGCAGCTCAGTACTCGGAGCCACATCTTTAAGCCATGCATCAAGGCGCAGAGCATCTTTCTTCACGCCGCGGGGCCACAACCTCTCCACCAAGAAACGAACACCATCGTCCTTGCTGGCGGAATCGTAGGCGCGCTTAAGTCTGATCATTTCTGAATCTCCTCTCTCGAACAACTTCTGCGTGCGACCGGGACTATACCTGGCCACTCGGGATGGCCACACTCCGGACACTGGATATTGATGAAGGTTAGCCATTTGATAATTTCCTGCGCGCTTGGCATTGTCTGTCCTTCTGCCGCCCGGTAAACAGCAAAGACCTCGCCGAAGCGGTCGGTAACGTGGATTGCTATCGCTGGGTGACCAGACTTGTCCGCAGCGCCCGCCGAGCGATGCGTCCGGCCGTCCTCATCGACCAACAAAGGAAAGGGCAGGTTTGCTTCCTGCCTAATTCGAGCTGCTCTTTCCTGGGTACATTGCATAATGGCCAGCACCTGGGTCTGCTCGTCCTGGAATCGGTTGTGGTCCGCTGCGATCTCAGCCAAAACCTTGAGATCAGGATTGCCAACGCCCTCTCCCGCGAA
>Ga0193733_1000115_pt1 | contig 29075 bp, 31 predicted proteins | sample U1s2metaG_FD_145076 | JGI IMG/M metagenome (GOLD analysis project Ga0193733, IMG submission 145076) | Soil microbial communities from a riparian zone of the East river system, Colorado, United States - U1s2 | ecosystem: Environmental > Terrestrial > Soil > Riparian zone | place: USA: East River...
CTTCGCAGCGAGGCCGAGGAGGGTCACCAGCCCGATCTGGAAATACACGTCGTTGGTGAATCCGCGCAGCCACACGGCGGCCAGCGCGCCGAATGTGCCGAACGGCAGCGCCAGCAGCACCGACAGCGGCAGCGACCATTTTTCGTACTGCGCCGCGAGGATCAGGAACACCATCACGGCGGCGAGCCCGAGCGCGATCAGCGAAGTGCCGCTCGATTGCTTCTCCTGGAACGAAGCGCCGCCCCAGTCGTAGCTGAAATCCGGCGGGAGCGTTTCGTCGGCGATTTTTTCCACGACCTGGATCGCCTGGCCCGACGAGACGCCGGGCGCGCCCTGCCCGATCACCTTTACCGCGGGCAGGTTGTTGAAGCGGTCGAGCGAGTCGGGACCGGAGGAGTAGCGGACATTAGCCAGGGCGTTGAGAGGCACCATCTCGCCTTTCTGGGAACGCACGTAGATCTCGCCGATCGAGTCGGGGCGCTTGCGGTAGTCGGGCTCGGCCGACATCAGCACCTGCCAGGTGCGCCCGTACTTGTTGAAGTCGTTCACATAGTAGGTGCCGGAGGTGGCGGCGAGCGTCCCGTAGAGAGCGTCGATCGGCACGCCGAGCGCCTTGGCCTTGTCGCGATTCAGATCCACGTAGAGTTGCGGCACGTTCGCGCGCCAGAAAGTATTGACGAACGAGAGCATCGGCTCCTTGCTCCCGCGCGCGAGGAACTGCTGCAAGGCTTCGGCGGTGCGTTTCGGCCCGCCTTCGCCGCGGTTCTGGATGTAGAACTCGAAGCCGCCCGCCGTGCCCAGGCCGAAGATCGGCGGCGGGTTGAAGGCGAGCACCAGCGCCTCCTTGATGCGCGCGGTCTTCATGAAGAGCTCGCCCACCAGCTGCGAGGCGGTAACGGAGCGCTCGTCCCAGTGTTTTTGCGTGACGAAGATCGTCGCCGCGTTGTTGCGGTAGCCGCCACCGATGAAGTCGAACCCGGTGAACGCGATCGCGTTCTCGTTGGCCGGGTTGGACCGGATCGCCTCCACCACTTCGGTCACCACGCGGTCGGTGCGCTCTAGCGTTGCGCCATCGGGCAGAATCACCGCGGCGATGTAGTAGCCCTGATCTTCGTCCGGCACCAGGCTCCCCGGCGTGATGCGCCATAGCCCGACGGCGAGCGCAACCATCCCCACGAACAGCGCCACCCCGATTCCGCCGCGGCGGATCATCCATGCGACGCCGTCGGTATAGCCCCCCGTAACGCGGTGGAACCAGTCGTTGAACCAGCTGAAAAAGCGCCCCGGCTGCTTGTGCTCGCGCTTCAGGATCAGGACGCACAGGGCCGGCGTGACCGTGAGCGCGACGGTCCCCGAGATCACCACCGCGATGGAGATGGTGATGGCGAACTGGCGGTAGAGCTCGCCGGTGAGGCCGCCGAGGAATGCGATCGGAACGAACACCGCGCACAGCACCAGCACGATGGCGACAATCGGACTGGTCACTTCGCGCATCGCTTTGACGGCGGCTTGGCGCGCATCCAGGTGCTCCTCGTGCATGATGCGCTCGACGTTCTCGAGCACCACGATGGCGTCGTCCACGACGATGCCGATGGCGAGGACCATGCCGAAGAGCGTCAGCGTGTTGATCGAGTAACCGAGCAGATAGAGGCCCGCAAAGGTGCCGATCAGCGAGACCGGCACCGCGGCGAACGGGATCAATGTCGCGCGCCAGTTCTGCAGGAAGAGGAAGACCACGAGGAATACGAGCAGCATCGCCTCGGCGAGCGTCTTCAGCACTTCACGGATCGATACTTCGACGAAGCGTGTCGTGTCGTAAGGCACCGAGTAGGTGAGGCCGTCGGGAAAGCGCGCAGAAAGCGCTTGCACCGTCTTCTTGACGTTGTTCGAGACTTCGAGCGCGTTGGCACCGGGCTGCAGGAAAACACCGACCAGCACCGCCTCCTTTCCGTTGACGCGGCCGATGAAGTCATAGTCCTTGGAGCCCAGCTCGACGCGCGCGACGTCCTTCAGGCGCAGCGTCGAGCCGTCCGGATTGGCGCGCACGATGATGTTCTCGAACTCGCCCGGATCGGCGAGCCGGCCCTGGGTGGTGATCGTATAGACGAGTTCCTGCGGGCCGCCTGCCGGCGTCTGCCCGACCTTGCCCGCGGCGAACTGCGCGTTTTGCTCGTTCAGCACTGCGATCAGATCGGCCGTCGTGAGCCGCAACTGCGTCAGCCGGTCGGGCTTGACCCAGATCCGCATCGCGTAATCCTTGGCTCCGAAAATCTGCACGTTGGTCGTGCCGGGAATGCGTTTCACCACGTCGAGCACGTTCAGCGTTACGTAGTTGCTGATGTGCAGATCGTCGTAGCGCCCGTCGGGCGAGTAGAACGCGGCCACCAGGAGGAACGACGAGGAGCTCTTTTCCACCGTGACCCCGAGCCGGCGCACATCCGCGGGCAGCCGCGGTTCGACCTGCCTGACGCGGTTGTTGATGTTGACGGCGGCCCGGTCGATGTCGGTGCCGATATCGAAGGTGACGCGGATCTGCACCTGGCCGTTCGAGGTGGAGGTCGAGCTCATGTAGATCATGTGCTCGACGCCGTTGATCTGGTTCTCGAGCGGCGCCGCCACGGTCTGCTCGATCACGCCGGCCGAGGCGCCCGGGTAGTTCGCCGTGACGGTCACGACCGGTGGTGCGATCTCGGGATACTGGGCGATCGGAAGGTTGCGCATCGCCGCGAGGCCGGCGATCACGATGAAGATCGAAAGCACCGCCGCGAAGATGGGGCGATCTATGAAAAAACGAGAGAACATGATGGAGCTCCCTTACTTTTGTGCAACGACGGGAGCGCGGCCTTCGGCCTTGGGCGTCCCGTTCTTCGCGGGGTCGGTTTCCCGCGGCTGCAATTCCGCGACAGCCACGGGCGAGCCCGGGCCGATCTTCATGACGCCGTCCACGATCACGCGATCGCCCGAGGCGAGACCCGCAGTCACGATCCAGGCTTCGCCGTGCCAGTCGCCAAGCTCGACCGGCCGCGGCTCGGCCTTGCTCTCGGCGTTAACGACGTAGACGAACTTGCCCTTCGGACCTTCGAGCACCGCACGCTGCGGCACCAGGATCGCACCAGGCCGCTCGGCGCCTTTCAGGGTCACGCGCACGAACTGGCCGGGGTGCAGGAAGCCCGCGGGATTGGGCAGCTCGGCGCGCGCCTCGCTGGTGCTCGTTGTGCCCGAGACGCGCACGTCGGTGAAGTTGGGCTTGCCGGATTCGCTGTATACGCTGCCGTCGGCGAGCTTCACCGTCACCGCGAACCGCCCGTCGCGGGGCAGCACTAGGCGTCCCGCGTCAACCTCGCGGGCGAGCCTGACGCGCTCCTCGTCGGAGACGCTGAACAGAACGTAGATAGGATCGATCTGCGACACCGTGGTGAGCAGCACGTCCGGGCCGGATACGTAGTTGCCTTCGGAGCGCTGCGCGCGGCTGGCGATGCCGGCAATCGGCGCCTCGACCCGGGTGTAGCCGAGGCTGAGCTGTGCATCCGCGAGATTCGCGTGCGCGGTCTTGACCTCGGCTTCGGCCACCTGCTCCGCGGAAGCGGCGTCGTCGTAATCCTTCTGGCTGGCGGCCTTGATTTCGAACAGCGGCTTCAGGCGTGCGCTGTTGCGCTTCGCCTGCGCGAGCTTCGCCTCGGCGCTCGCGAGCGCGGCTTCGGCTCGTGCCGCGGCCACTTCAAAGGGCGCCGGATCGATGGTGAACATCGACTGCCCCTGCGCGACCGGCGCGCCTTCGCGATAGTTGCGTTTCAGGACGATGCCCGTCACGCGTGCGCGCACCTCGACCTCGCGCGAGCCTGCCGTCTGGCCGACATATTCGAAGGTCGCCGGCACCGATTGCGGCTGCACCGTTACGACCGCGACTTCAGGGGGCCGCATGGCTCCATGCGGTTGCGAATTGGCGGGCTCGCAGCCGGAGAGGAGTGGAGTAAGGACTGCAATTGACAATGCCGAAGCAGCAGCCAAATAGAGGCTTCCGACCTTCATAGTCTTGCTCCCTTCTTTCAGTTGGGTTGGGCGTGTGGCCCGTTTCGTTAAGTGTTGACGGACGCGGGCCGCGCGTCGTTCTGGCGATTCTTGTTCGAGAGAGAATCGATCAGGCCCTCGATGCCGCGGTTGCGGATTTCCTCGGCAAAGGTGTCGCGGTAAGTGGCGGCGAGACTCGCGCCGCTGATCTTGACGTCGTACACCTTCCAGCCCGAGGGGGTCCTCTCCATCTCGTAATCGATGGATACCGCTTGAGCCCCCGATTGCCTGACTTCGGACCTGACGGTGACTTGCGCGTCGCCGGGCTGGGCGCGCAAGGGCTTGAACTCGATCACCTGGTCGCGGTAGTTGACAAGCACCCCGGAATACGTGCGCACGAGAAGTGTCCTGAATTCCCGAACGAGCTGCTCGCGCTGCTCGGGGCTGGCGCGGCGCCAGTTGGCGCCCATCGCGATCCGGGTCGTGTGCGCAAAATCGAAATGAGGGAGGATCTTCGCCTCGACGAGGCTCGCGATCTTTTTCGGATTGCCGCCCTGGATGTCCTTGTCCTTCTGGATCGCGGCGAGCACGTCCGACGAGATGGTCTTGACGAGCGCGTCTGGCGCCAGTTCCTCGCCGTGGGAAGCCGATGCAGTAAGCGCGAGCACAATCGCGGCGGTTTTGAGGGTGTTGCGCATGGAATTCAATTCCTTTCAATAAAGCCATTAGCAGTGAGTGCAGTGAGCTTGCGCCAGCGCTGCTGACAACGTTGTGTCAGGAGCATGCTTTCCACGTCGGTTGGCGCGGCGTTTTTCGACGATGACCGAGCCACCAGAGGATCGGCGCGCCGATCAGAGCGCCCGGCAACAGGAGGATCGCGGCCAAGTACAGCCCGCTTTTAAGAAAGGTGCGCGACAGAGTGCTCATGACCGATCTCCGTTTGAGTTTTGGATCACGCGAACTCGCGCACGACTTCTTCCGACTGCGCCTCGGCGGACGCCATCGCGTTCTTGAGGGCCTCCTTCACCAGCGAACGCTCCGTCGACATGCGGCACGGTGCTCTCCTGGAGTAGGTGATCCCTTGAGCGCTGAAAAAACGCTTGCAGATTAAGCTTCTCAGCTGCACTTTTCATATATGTACTATTCAGTTAAAAAAAAACCTATCTAATCGCCGACAGCACGCGCTCGAGCGCGCCGCGGTCGATGCTTGAAATCGTCTCAGTGAACTCCGCCTGCACTTTCTCGACCTGCCGCGCGCCTGCGGCATACCGCTCCTTGCCACGCGGGGTCACGACGGCTCTCACTGCACGGCGATCTTCGGGATCTTCCACCCGGCGCACGAGCCCGTCCGCCTCGAGACGATCCACGAGCTGCGTGATATTTGAGCGGACGCAGGTCATCTTCGTGGCGCATTCGCTCAAGCTCAGCGGCTCGCCCTCCTTGACCAAGTGCGAGAGAGCGCCGAATTTTGCCAACGAGAGCCCGACCTGCTCCAAGGCTTCCTCAAGGCGCGACTCGAGCACATGCGCGGCCCTGACAAGCGAATACATCATCTGACCGTCGGCGGCACCCGGGCTCACGGAACGCAGCTTAGCGGGTTTATTCATATATGAATATTATAGTGCTGATGCATCGCTTGTCAAGCCCGGGGGGTTGTCCCTCGATCAGCTCAGGCAAAGTGCCCCTCGTCCCGACACGGCAGGATGGCGGTAAAGTTCGACAAGTGCAGGAGAACCTTATGAAAATCGGAATTCCCGGATCACGCCTCTCACCTGACTTCCCGCAGCGATGAGTGCCCTCAAGACCAAGCTGGTCAACGTCATCTATATCCGCACCTCGCCGCGTGCGCTTTGGAATGCGCTCACGCAGCCACAGTCCACGCGTCAGTACTACGTGGGGCTCGAGCTAAAGGCCGAGCTCAAGCGAGGGGGAAGGTTCGACTACATGCACCGGGCCGAACTGCACGGGCGGCCCGGCGCGGGCGTGGAAGGCGTCGTGATCGAGGTGATTCCGCGAAAGAAGCTGGTGCATACCTTCGAGCCGAAATTCATCGAGGACAAGCCCTCACGCGTGACCTACGAGATCGAGCCGATGGGTTTGGTGTGCAAGCTCACCGTGACTCACGACCAGTTTCCGGAGGGCGGTCCCACCCTAGAAACCGTGGAGGAAGGCTGGCCCGAGATCTTGAGCAGTCTCAAGTCCCTCCTCGAAACCGGCGAAGCGCTGGCGATCCCGCGGAACTCCTAGCAGGACCGCGGCAGCTTTCCCGATTCCTTTGCGCCTGTATACTGGTGCCTCGGCGCTATGATTCGAGGAGTTCATCATGGAAGCGGTGAAAGACGCGAGTCATCTCTACGAAGTCGAGCGAAGGGCCACGCATGCCGAACGCCCCGGCTTTCGGATCAACGAGATTCAGATCTCGTCGAACCAGAAAGTGCCCTGGCATTACCACAATAATGTCCAGGACACGTTCTACGTGCTCCGGGGGACGATCCGCATCTTCCTGCGCGACCCCAAGGAGGAAGTTCGCCTCGGGCCCGGCGAAACGTTCTCGGTGCGGCCGAAACGCTCGCATCTGGTGATCAACGGCGGCGATACTTCGGCGACGTTCCTGGTACTGCAGGGCATCGGCGAATATGATTTTGTCCCGCTGATGTGAGGCACTTCGCAATACGTTCAACATCCCACTAGCAGACACCCGCCATGGACACGATCGATCGCAGCTTATCCGAAGAGCAGCGCTTGATGCGCAGTAGCTGCCGCGCCTTCGTCAACGATTTCGTCACGCCGTTCATCCGCCAGAACTGGCAGCGCGAGTGGCTGATGGACCCGGATGCGCGCCTGCCGCGCGCTATCCTCGAACAGGCCGACAAGATCGGAATCCGCACTCTGGGCGTGCCCGAGGAATTCGGCGGCGTTCCGCTCGATCCTGCGCACGAGGTGCAGACTTTCGCCCTCATCTCCGAGGAGATCGCGCGCGGCGACTCAGGGCTTTCCGACAAGCTGGTGCAGATCTGGAAGGTCTCGGTGCTGCTCCGGAACGTCGCACCGCGCCACCTGCAGGAGCTCTGGTTCCCACGCATCGTGAAGGAGCCGGGATTCCTGCTCGCGCATTGCCTCACCGAGCCGCGTGGCGCCTCCGACCGCTGGCTTCCGTACAACGCACCCGAAGCGGCGATGCAAACGCGCGCCGTGCTGAAGGGCGACCAGTGGGTGATCAATGGGCGCAAGCAGTTCATCAGCAACGGCTACGACGCGAGCCTCTACGTCGTCTACGCGAATACGAAGCCGGGCGTGGGCATGCTGCAGGGCACCTCGAGCTTCCTCGTGCCCCGCGGCACGCCTGGCCTCACCATCGCGCGCTGCAACGAGACGCTCGGCGGCCGCTTCATGAACAACGGGGAGCTGGTGTTCGAGGAGATGCGCCTGCCGAAGGACCACCTGCTCGTCGAGAACGACGCGCTCGCCAAGACCGGCGTCTATTTCCGCCCCGGCAAGATCATCCAGGCATCAAAGAACCTCGGCGTGGGCGTCGCCGCTTTCGAGCGCACCGCCGAGTACGTGCAGAACTACGTCCAGGGCGGGCGCATCCTGATCAAGCACCAGGCCGTCGCGCTGCGCTTGGCGGAGATGGCGACGAAGCTGCGCGCAGTGCGCGCCCTCCTTCACGAGGCCGCGCGCGCGGTGGACGAGCGCGCGCCCGACGCCGAGGAGCTGTGCAACATGGTGAAGCTGTTCGCTTCCGAGGAAGTATTCAAGGTTGCGCAGCACGCGGTCGAGCTGCACGGCGGCAACGGCATCATGCTCGACTTCGGAATCGAGAAGCTGTTCCGCGACGCGGCGGTGTTCCTGCACATGGACGCGACAGTGGACATCTCGAAATTCAAGATCGTCAAGCTGATGTTTCCGCACACGGCCGGCGCTTACGCCGGCCCCGAGGCTTGAGAGCCGATAGGAGGCTTATGGTTTTACGACAAACACGTCTATTGACTCTGGGGATGGCGCTCCTCGCGCTCGCCTCGCAGGTCTTCGCGCAGGAGCCCTACCCGTCCCGCACGATCAGAATCATCGTGCCCTTCACCCCGGGCAGCGTGACCGACGTCATGGGGCGCAGCGTCAGCGACAAGCTCTCCGCGAATCTCGGGCAGTCCGTGATCGTCGAGAACCGCCCCGGCGCGGGCGGCACCATCGGCATCGCCCAGGTGGCGAAGTCCGCTCCCGACGGCTACACGCTCGTCGTGGTTTCGGCGGGCTACGCCGTCAACCCGGTGATCTACGAGAATCTCCCCTACGACTCGGCGAAGGACCTCGCCGGGGTGATCCCGCTCGGAAATCTTCCCAGCGTGCTCTTCGTTTCGCCGGCGATCGGCGTGAGATCGGTGCAGGAGCTGATCGCGCTCGCGAAGGCAAAGCCCGGTACGCTCAACTACCCTTCCGCCGGAATCGGCAGCGCGTCGCACGTGAACGCCGAGAAGTTCCTCGCGGTCACTGGAATCAAGGCGGTGCACGTGCCGCTCAAGGGTGCTCCGGAAATGATCACGGAGACCATGGCCGGCCGCACCCAGTTCGGCACCGTAGGAATCTCGGCCGCCCAGTCTTCGATCCGAGACGGCCGGCTAATCGCGCTCGCCGTGAGCGGCAAGAAGCGCGCGCCCAACCTGCCCGACGTGCCCACCGTGGCCGAGGCCGGCGTGCCGGGCGCCGAGTTCAACTTCTGGATCGGGGTGCTCGCGCCGGGGCAGACGCCGCGGCCGATCATCCACAAGCTGCACGCCGAGTTCGATCGCGCCCTTCAATCGCCCGACGTGCGCGACCGCCACGCCAAACTCGGCGCGGATCCCATGCCGATGAGCCCCGAACAGTTCGACACCCAGATGCGCGAGGATCTCGCCACGCTGGGGGCCCTGTTGCGCGCCGCGGGCGTGAAGGCGAATTGAATCGGTTCGGGCCCCTTTTCGTTCTGAGATACATTATCTAAATCACATGGGTATCTAGAGTACTCCGCTCATTGTTGCGACGCAACAATGAGCGGAGTATGCTTTGCAGCCTCTCCTAACAAGAGGGGCACTTCATGAAGTCCACCTCCGCCGGCAACAGCACGTCGTTTTCCTCGAAGCCCAGTAATCCGAAACTGGCGACGCTCACGCTCGCAGCGCTGGGCGTGGTCTACGGCGACATCGGCACGAGTCCCCTGTACGCGTTCAAAGAGGCCTTCAGCGGCTCTCACGGGCTGCCTCTGAACGAGGCCAACGTCCTTGCGGTGCTGTCGCTGATGTTCTGGTCGCTGATGCTCATTGTGTCGCTCAAGTACGTGACGATGATGTTGCGTTTCGACAACCGCGGCGAAGGGGGCATTCTCGCGCTGCTCGCGCTCGCTTCGCGGACGACGCGCGACCGCCCGCGCCTGGCGTGGACGATCGCGACCGCAGGCATATTCGGAGCGTCGCTCTTTTACGGCGACGCGCTGCTGACACCGGCGATCTCCGTGCTCTCCGCGGTGGAAGGCATCTCGGTGGCGACACCGGCGTTGGACAAATGGGTCGTGCCCGTTACCGTGGGAATCCTCGTCGGCCTGTTTTCGATCCAGTACCATGGTACCGGCGCGGTCGGCAAGCTCTTCGGGCCCTGCATGGTGATCTGGTTCGGGGCGCTCGCCGCGCTCGGCGGATTTTCGATTGCGCAGACGCCTTCGGTGCTCGCGTCGCTCGATCCCCGCCATGCGCTCGACTTCGCCTGGCGCTTCCCCGGTCTTACTTTCCTCGTCCTCGGCGCGGTGTTTCTCGCCATCACCGGCGCGGAAGCGCTCTACGCCGACATGGGGCATTTCGGCGCCAAGCCGATTCGGCTTGCCTGGTTCGGAATGGTATTCCCCGCGCTGATGATCAACTATATCGGCCAGGGCGCGCTCGTTCTGCGCGATACGGCGGCGATCAAGAATCCCTTCTACCTGCTCGCGCCTGCGGAATTGCTCTTCCCGCTCGTCGCCCTTGCCACTGCGGCTACGGTCATAGCCTCACAGGCGACCATCTCGGGCGCATTCTCGATGACCCAGCAGGCCACTCGCCTCGGGTATCTTCCGCGCATACCGGTGACCCACACGTCGGAATCCGAGCGCGGCCAGATCTACATCGGGCACGTAAACTGGATCATGCTCGTACTCGTCGTGCTGCTTGTCCTCGAGTTCAAATCCTCCAGCGCGATCGCGTCGGCCTACGGCGTCGCGGTGTCGGGCACGATGGTACTCACCACCTTGCTGATCGGCACTATCGCGCTCGACTCGCGGAGCCGCACGAGACCGTTCCTTCTCGCGGCAATCGCCGCGATCGGGCTCGTGGAACTCGTTTTCTTCGCCGCCAACGCCATGAAGTTCGCCGAGGGCGGCTGGTTCCCGCTCGCCTGCGGCGTGCTGGTCTTCACGATGCTTACGACCTGGAAGCGCGCGGAAAGCGTCGTGGTCCTGCGGGAGGGGAAAATCCGGGTCCCGGTGGACACGTTCCCCGCGATGTGTGGATCCGGGATTCCGCGCGTCGAGGGCACGGCCGTCTATCTCTCGCCCGACCCCGAATCGGTTCCTCCGGTGCTCCTGCACAACCTGAAGCACAACAAGGTGCTGCACGAGCGCATCGTGTTCCTGACCATCGTCGACGAGGAAGTGCCGCACGTGCCCGACGAGGAACGCACATTCGTGCGGGTCATCCAGCGCGGGCGGGTCTATCAGGCGCTGCTGCGCTATGGTTTCATGGAAGAACCCGACGTGCCTCGAGGCCTGAAGCTCCTCGCCCGCCATGGACTCTCGTTCGAGTCGATGCTGACGACTTTCTTTCTCGGCAAATCGACCATCGCGCGCGCGACCCGGCCCGGGTTGCTGACATGGCGACGGGAGCTGTTCCGCTGGATGCAGCGCAACAGCCCGGCGACCGCTGAATACTTCAATCTGCTGCCAGAGCGGGTGATCGAACTCGGGACGCGCGTCACGATCTGAGGGCTCGGAGTAGTATGTGACCGCGTCTCTTTCCTCAGGCAAAGGAGGCTCTATGGCAACCAAGCGTGAAGAATACGTCGCGAAGCTGAAGTCCCAGCTCGATCAATGGAACGCCGAGATGGCGAAGTGGGAAACCCAGGCCAAACAAGCGCAAGCGAGCATGCGCGCGGAGTACGAGAAGCAGCTCGCCGCGATCCGTCAGCATCAGGACCAAGCCAAGGAACAGCTGCGCAAGGTGCAGGCGGCCTCGGGTGACGCCTGGACGGAGATGACTCGCGGCGCGGACGAGGCCTGGGCGGCGATGCGCAAGGCCTTCGAGAGCGCCAGCGCCCAATTCAAGAAGAAATAGTCCGGCGTCCGAAGGACGCCGCGGCGCGGAACTGCTAGCCCTTTCCCAGGACCGCGTCCAGGCGCTCGATGTCGTTGATGACGCGCCACTCGGAGGCTCCGGCCGCTTCGACCCGCTTCTGCCAGGCCTCGAGCCGCCCCATGTAGCGCCGCGGGTCGATGTTGTCGGTCTTGAGCTTGACGACGTTGAGCGCCACCACGCGGATGTCCTTCAGCTTGATCGGGAAGTCGCGGATGGTCGCCTTGTCGAGCTCCTCCTGCATGTCGGAGAAGATCAGGATGGTCTTCGTCCCTGCGCCCGTCTCGTTCAGGAAGTCCGCGCCCTGGATGAGACCGCCGGTGATGTCCGTATAGGCGCTGCTGCCAACAGTCTTGACGAACGCGTCGATCTTGTCCTTGAAGGCGCGCTTCTGGATGTTCGCCCGCGAGGGTTGATTGTCGAAGGTGACCTTCGCGATGATGTCTTTCTCGCTGAAGCTGCGGCTCTTTACGCGCGCGACCGCGAGCGAATCCCCGGGTTGCAGGGTGCCGAGCAGGTAGTTGATGATGAGCTGGGCCTTGCCCACTTCCTGGGCGTAGGTCCCCGAGGTATCCACCAGCATGTAGACGGCCTGGGTATGGCTGCGCTGATCGGCGCAGGACGACAGTGCCGCCGCCGATGCGAGCGAGAGCGACGCGAGGAGCAGGCGCTTGATCATGGTCGGCCCCCTAGGACTTTGCTGCCCTGCGGCTCAGCTCGACGTCCGCGCCGCCGCGCGCAGCTTTCACCACACGCTCGATCAGCAGCGGCAAGACGATGGTGACGTCGTACAGAGTGGTCAGTACCCTGCACAGTTGTCGCACGAGATTTCCGAGAATGCGCAGCACGAACGCCAACACACGCACCAGCATCACGAGCGCGGCCCCTCCGACCGTGCGCAGCGAGTGCACGAACGACTCGAGCGGAATCGCGACGAAGGCGAGCGCGAGAGGAAGGATGAAGCCGAGAAGCATCTGGGCGGCCGTCGGAATGCGCGCGAGCAACGGGTCGGCGGGCGCCGCCTGCTGCGCGCTCGCCAGGGATTGGATCAGCGCCTGCCTGTCCGCCATCAGCATGTCGCGGATAAGCGCCAGCGAAGACTCGATTCCGGCCAGCGTCAGCAGAAACACCGCAGAAAACCACAAGATGCGGCGTCGCATCTTGTCGTTCAGATTTGCGATCGCGGGGAAGAGATGCGTGAAGCGCAGAGCCTCCATCAGGAAAAGCCCCATCGTCGCCTCGACGAGAATGATGACCAGCGCGGCCACGTCAGAAGTCTTCAGCGAATTGGTAAGATAGTCGCTGCCACCGACCATCTCGGAGAACGGCAGCGCGATCAGCTTGAAGTTGACGAGTGCGCCCCCCATCGCGATCAGAAGGACCACGGTCGCGACGGCGAACTGCGTGAACGCCGAAACCGTCAGCGCGTGCTCGGCTTTGTCCGTCTTCTTGTTGATCTGCTCGTATTTTTCCATCTGCGCGTCGAGCTTCGATGAGGTGTCCTGCAGGCCCGTCAGCTTCTTGTCGACCTGACCGAGCGTCTTGTCGAGCGAGCGCCAGAACGGCATGAAGCCGTTCAGGATCTTGTGGCGCGACTGGTAGGCGCGGCGGTACTCCTCGAGCGCTTTGCCGTGGATGCTGTCGACCGAGCGCTTGATTTCCTCGAGTATCCTCTTGACCATCTCGCTGTGTTCCGACTTGATCTTCGCGATCCCGGCAACCGCCTCGACCCAATCGGGAGGCGGCGGCGGCACTTCCCCGCACTTCTTGTAGTCTTCCTCCACGCGCGTGATTTCGTCGAGGACCTTCCGCTGAAGCGCCGGGTAGCCCTCCAGGTCGCGCGTGACGAGCAAGCCGACGCGCTCGAACTCGCGTTCGATGTGTTGCCCCACCTCCTCTTTCCCGTGCGCGAGCAGCACCGCCTTGTTGCGCTCTTTCATGTCCCTCGCCGTCGCGAACAGCCAGCGCGCGCCCAGCCGTAGGGGGCCGCCGATCATATGTCCGATCGAGCGAAACAGGTCGTGAACCACCTTGCGCGCGGCATACAGGAACGGCATGGCGATGGCGAACAGGATCAGCGCGGACGCCACCGCGTTGCCGGGCCAGATCATCCAGAATTGCGAGCTTGTCACGGGACCCCCCCTTCCCGGCCGTTCGGCCAGGTCGTCTAGGACAGCGGCATAAGATAGATCAGGCGGGCACGGCGCGCCAGCACAATTGAGGGATTATTTCTCGAATCCAGGCGGGCCGGACACAAGTGTTTTGATCCGATTGATTATTTTTAACGCGGTGGGATGTCGCCTGCGGGCGACAGGCTGATGTAGAAGCCGCTGCGGAATTCAGCGCTTGCGGCTCTTAGTGTTGAAGCGCGGGTACACCTTCTTCACGTTGCCGTGGAAGATCTTCTCCTTGTCGGCCTTGCTCACCCAGTCGATTGCATCGATGTAGCGCTTGGTGTCGTCATAGTTGAATCCGGTCTCCGGGTCCACGCCCTTCACCGCTCCAACCATCTCGGAGGCGAAAAGGATGTTGTCGGCGGGGATCACTTTCAGGAGCAGCTCGATGCCGGGCTGGTGATAGACGCAGGTGTCGAAGAAGACGTTGCTCATGAGCAGCTCCTTCAGCGGCGGACGCTTCATGTCCTGCGCGAGCCCCCGGTAGCGGCCCCAGTGATAGGGCACCGCGCCGCCGCCGTGCGGAATGATGAACTTCAGCGTCGGAAAATCGCGGAACAGGTCCGCCATGATGAACTGCATGAACGCGGTGGTGTCGCCGTTGATGTAGTGCGCGCCGGTCCCGTGGAAATTCGGATTGCAGGAGGCGCTCACGTGGACCATGGCCGGCACCTCCAGCTCGACCATCTTCTCGTAGAGCGGATACCACCACTTGTCGGTGAGCGGCGGCTCTTTCCAGTAGCCGCCCGAAGGATCCGGGTTCAGGTTGCAGCCGATGAATCCGAACTCTTTCACGCAGCGCTCCAGCTCCGGGATGCAGTTCTTCGGCGAAACGCCGGGACTTTGCGGCAGCTGGCAGACGCCGACGAACTTCTCCGGGTAGAGCACGCAGACGCGGTGGATCATCTCATTGCAGTGCTCCGACCAGTGCCGGCTCGTGGTCTCGTCGCCGATGTGATGGCTCATGCCCATCGCGCGAGGCGAGAAGATGGTGATGTCGGTGCCGCGCTCGCGCTGCAGCTTCAACTGCGCGCCCTCGAGGCTCGCGCGGATCTCGTCGTCGTCGATGCCGAGCGAACCCTTCGACGGGACGTGCTTGGCATCCTCCAGCGCCGCGATCTGGCGCTTGCGCCATTCCTCGAGCTGCTTGGGAGCGGTGGTGTAGTGGCCGTGGCAATCGATGATCATCTGTTTGTCGTTCTCCGTCAGCCCAGTCTGCGCGTCACGTCGTCGAACAGCTCGTCCACGGCAAAGCGCCGCGGAATCATCCCCTGCTGATGGACGGTGTCGATGACGACTTCGAGGCTGCGCCGGTTCGCTTCGAGGCCGAACGGATGAGTGTCGAATTCGCCCGGCTTGGGCAGCTTCGCCGCCTTCTTGCTCTCGGCCAGGAGCCGGTAGATTTCGCGCACGGCTTCCGGCTCCGATCTCGACAGGGATTCCTTCACGGCCACCATGTGATTGATCTGCAGCGCCCGGTACTTCCTGTGCCAGGCCTCGGCCGCCGCCGCCGGATTGTGGATGAGCGGTTTAAGACGCGGGTCGGTCGGCACGGCAGGCAGGATCGCCGCGTCGATCTCCCCGGCAAGGAGCATCGCCGTCAGCTCCTTGCCCTCGGGCGCGCGCTCCACCGACGGCGGATCGCGGAACTCGGCGACGTGGGCTTCCTCGAAAGTGACCCATTTCACGCGGTCGATATCCACGCCGTGTTCGTTGGCGAGGATACCGCGCAGCCACGTCGAGGTCGTCACGGTGTAGGAACGCGTGCCCACGCGTCGACCTTCAAGGTCGGCGGGCGCGAGCGGCCCGCGCTCGATGTTGTAGACGATATGGGGGTGCTGGAAGCGCGCGAGCACGACCGCGGGCAGGAGCACCAGCGGCTTGCCGTGCGCCTTCGCCATGAGGAAGGTCACGATGGCGAGCTCGGCGCAATCGAACTCGAGGTTCCTCACCACCCGCTTGAACGCCGTGCTCGGTGTCTTCACGTCGGCGAAGTCCAGGCTCACCGAGGACGATTTTACCTCGCCCTTCTTCAGCGCAAGGGTGACCGGGTAATCCCCCAGGAGCGTGCGCACGGCGACGGGCTTAGTCATGACGGTGTACCCTCTCATTTTCCCGCAAGAGGCCTCCAATGAACGAAACGAGAGAAGTCGTGGTCGTCGATGTCAAGATCCCGTTCTGGTCCATGGTAGTCCTGCTCGTCAAATGGGCGATCGCGGCGATACCGGCCATGATCATCCTGTTGATCCTGGCGACCGTGGTGTCGATGGTACTCGGCGGCGTGTTCCACTGGAACTGGATGGGCCGGGGCATGGTGTAGTCACAATGCGATCGCTCTTCTCCAGCGCTCGCGATGGCTCCCCCGATTGTATAATCGGTGGAGATCCTGAGCCACTCGACTTTTGGTAACCGAGCGCATGCGACCCGAAGAAAGCCTCCTCGCCAACGTGAAGATGGCGCCCCGGGACGCGATCCTGGGGCTGACCGAGACCTACGTCGCCGATCCGAACCCCAAGAAGGTCAACCTCGGCGTGGGCGTGTATTACGACGACCAAGGGAAAGTGCCGCTGCTCGAGTGCGTGCGCCGCGCCGACGAGGCCCTCACCGCCGCGGGCATCGCTCGGCCCTACCTGGCGATGGACGGGTTTCCAGAGTTCGTCCGCGCGGTCCAGACGCTGCTCTTCGGACCGAGCCACCCCGCGGTCGCGGCGGGGCGAGTCACCACGGTCCAGGCGGTCGGCGGCACCGGAGGCCTCAAGGTCGGCGCAGACTTCATCCGGCGCTTCGCCCCGGAGGCCGCGATCTACATGTCCGACCCGACCTACGACAACCATCGGCCGCTATTCGAGGAGGCCGGCTTCCGGATCGAGAGCTACCCCTACTACGACCCCCGCACCCGCGGGATCCGCCTCGCGGAAATGCTGGCCGCGATGCGCGCGATCCCGAAGGGTTCCGTGCTGCTGCTACACGCCTGCTGCCACAACCCCACGGGGGTGGACATCCGCTACGAGCAGTGGGACGAGGTCATCAAGATCGTCGCAGAGCGCCGCCTCATCCCCTTCCTTGACTTCGCCTACCAGGGATTCGGCGACGGCATCGAGGAGGATGCGCAGGTCGCGCGCCGGTTCGCGGAGGCGCTTCCGGTAGTGCTGGTGGCAATGTCCTTCTCCAAGTCCTTCTCGCTCTACGGCGAGCGCGTCGGCTCGCTTTCCGTCGTCACCGCGGATTCGGGTGAGGCCGCCCGAGTGCTGAGCAACCTGAAGCGCATGATCCGCACCAACTACTCGAACCCCCCGACGCACGGGGCGAGGATCGTCGCCTCGGTTCTCGCGTCCACCGAACTGAGCGCCTTGTGGAAGAAGGAGGTCGTGGTCATGCGCGACCGCGTGCGCTCGATGAGGCGCGAGCTGGTCGAGCGCCTGAAGAAGCGGATTCCGGACGACTTCGGCTTCATTCTGCAGCAGCGCGGGATCTTCTCGTACTCGGGCCTGTCGCGCGAGCAGATGGTCGCGATGCGCGAGCGCTACTCGGTATACGGCATCGAGTCTGGCCGCATCTGCGTCGCGGCCCTGAACTCGCGCAACCTCGACTACGTCGCCGACGCGATCGCGGCCACGGTGCGTATCAGCGAGGGCGAACTCTCCACGCCGCGCGCCGCGGTCTGAGGCCCCCAGGCCGGCGCGGCCGGCGTATCATGCTCCCGTCCGCATGGGGGAGCGCATGGCCATCAAGCTGAAGCCCGTCGACGTTGTCACCGTCGGCGTCGGCCTCACCGGCACCATTCTCGCCAAGGAGCTGGCCGACCTGGGGCTCAAGGTCGTGGGCCTTGAGCGCGGCGGCTGGCGCGACACGCATCCCGATTTCGACATGCCGCACGCGCACGACGAGCTGCGCTACGCACGGCGCCACGAGCTGATGCAGGATCTGTCGCGCGAGACGCTCACTTTCCGCAACGCAATCGGCGATACGGCGTTGCCCATGCGCCAGATGGGGTCCTTCCTCCCTGGTGAAGGCGTCGGCGGCGCGGCAGTGCATTGGAACGGCGTCACCTGGCGCTTCCTGCCCTGGGACTTCGAGACGAGGAGCCGCACGCTCGCGCGCTACGGGGCGCGCCAGCTCGCCGAGGACTGCACCAGCCAGGACTGGGGCGTGACCTACGACGAGCTCGAGCCCCATTTCGATCGCTTCGAGTATCTCTACGGGATCTGCGGCAAGGCCGGCAACCTGAAGGGCCAGGTCCAGCCCGGCGGCAATCCCTTCGAGGGCCCGCGCTCGCGCGAGTACCCGAATCCGCCGATGAAGACCTCGCACGTGGGCGCGATCTACGGCAAGGCGGCGCGCGAGCTGGGCTACCACCCTTTCCCCGCACCTTCGGCGAACATGATCCGCCCGTACACCAATCCCTACGGCGTGACGCTGGGCGCCTGTGTCTACTGCGGCTACTGCGAGCGCTTCGGCTGCGAGATGGGCGCCAAGGCGAGCCCGCAGACCACCGTGCTGCCGGTGCTGATGAAGAACCCGAACTACGAGTTGCGCACTCTCGCCAATGTGATCAAGGTAAATCTCGACTCGGACAGGAAGCGCGCGATCGGCGTCACCTACGTCGACTCGCGCGGCCGCGAGTTCGAGCAGCCGGCCGATCTCGTGCTCCTCACCTCCTACGTCTTCAACAACGTGCGCCTGATGCTGCTCTCGGGAATCGGCGAGCCCTACGACCCGGCCGCGAACGCGGGCGTTATTGGCCGCAACTACGCCTACCAGACGAACGGCAACGTCACCGCTTTCTTCGAGGACAAGGTGTTCAACCAGTTCATGGGCGCGGGCGCTCTGTCGATGATGATCGACGACATCGACGGTGACAATTTCGACCACACGGGCCTCGGCTTCATCGGCGGCGGCTGGATCGGCGCAGCGAGCTCGGGCGCCCGCCCGATCGACTTCCATCCCGTGCCCTCGGGGACGCCGCGCTGGGGCTCGGAGTGGAAGAAGGCGGTGTCGCGCTACTACAACCGCGCCTTCGGCATCACCACTCACGGGGCCTGCCAAAGCTATCGCGGCAACTATTTCGACCTCGACCCGACCTACCGCGACGCCTACGGCCTGCCGCTGCTGCGCATGACCTTCGACTTCCGGCAGAACGAATACCGCATGTCGGACTACATGACGAAGAAGGCGGCGGAAATCGCCAAGGCCGCGGGCGCGAGCACGATGAACGTGAACCCGCGCACCGGCAAGTACAGCATCGTGCCCTACCAGAGCACGCACAACACGGGCGGCGCGGTCATGGGCGCGGACCCAAAGACGAGCGCCGTGAACAAGTACCTGCAGAGCTGGGACGTGCCGAACGTGTTCGCGATCGGCGCGAGCGCCTTCCCGCAGAACGGCGGCTACAACCCGACCGGAACCGTGGGCGCGCTCACCTTCCACGCGCTGGAAGCGATCAAGACGAAGTATCTGAAGCAGCCCGGGCCGCTGGCCTGAGCGAATTCGAATTCACGACAAGGGGAATGCCATGAGCGAATCTCGCCGCAACTTTCTGAAGTCCGCAGCGGCCCTTGGTGCCGCCATTCCAGCCGGCGCCGCGGCCCAGTCCAAGCCCGCGCCCCAGGCCGACCACGAAAAGCAGCATGCGCAGCACATGCGCACGGCCACAGTCGCGGCGCAACAGCGACCCTACATGTTCCTGTCGCAAACCGAGGCCGCCTTTCTCGACGCCGCGGTGTCTCACCTCATCCCGAAGGACGAACTGGGACCGGGCGCGAAGGAAGCTGGGGTCACCTCCTTCATCGACCAGCAACTCTTCGGTGGCTACGGAACGATGGCGAGAAAGTACACGCAAGGCCCCTGGCCCGAGGGCACGCCGCAGCAGGGCTACCAGTCGCCTCTGACTCCCGCGGCGGTCTACCGCGCCGGGATCCGCGATACAAACAACCATTGCCGCAAGACCTACGGCAAGTCCTTCGACGCGCTCTCCCGCGCGCAACAGGACGAGGTGCTGAAGGGCTTGGACGGAGGCAAGATCGAGCTCGAGCAGGTGAGAGCGCAGTTTTTCTTCAACATGCTGCTCGCCAACACCGTCGAGGGTTTTTTCGCCGACCCGGTATACGGCGGGAACCGCGACAAGGCCGGCTGGAAGCTGGTGGGCTTCCCCGGGGTCGCCGCTGTATACACTACGTTCATCGAGAAGCACGGCGTCCCCTACCGCGCCCAGCCGGTGTCGATCACCGACATCACCCAGAAAGTCGCGCAAGTGGACGAGCACGGTCACGCGATCCACGTGATGCTCGACGACAAGGCGGGGGTCTGACCATGGCGACCAAGCTGAAGCCTGTCGACGTCGTCACGGTCGGCGTCGGCCTCACCGGCACGATCCTCGCAAAAGAGCTCGCCGATACCGGACTCAAGGTCGTAGGCCTCGAGCGCGGGCGCTGGCGCGACACCGATCCCGACTTCGCCATGCCGGGCGCGCACGACGAGCTGAAGTACGTGCGCCGCCACGAGCTGATGCAGGACCTCTCCAAGGAGACGCTCACCTTCCGCAACGCGATGAGCGAGACCGCGCTGCCGATGCGGAGCCTCGGCTCCTTCCTGCCCGGCGAAGGCGTGGGCGGCGCGGCGGTGCACTGGGGCGGCCTCACCTGGCGCTTCCTGCCGTGGGACTTCGAGACGAAGAGCCGCACGCTCGCGCGCTACGGCAAGAACCAGGTTGCCGAGGACTGCACCCTGCAGGACTGGGGCGTGACCTACGACGAGCTCGAGCCGCACTTCGATCGTTTCGAATACCTCTACGGCATCTCGGGCAAGGCGGGCAATCTCCAGGGGAGAATAATCCCCGGCGGCAACCCGTTCGAGGGGCCGCGCTCGCGCGAGTACCCCAACCCGCCCCTGAAGACCGCGTATTCGAGCGCGCTCTTCGCCAAGGCCGCGCAGTCCATGCGCTACAAGCCCTTTCCCGTGCCCACGGGCGCGAACTCACGTCCTTACAAGAACGAGTACGGCGCCACGATCAACGCGTGCGTGTACTGCGGCTACTGCCAGTTCTTCGGCTGCGAGATGGGTGCCAAGGCGAGCCCGCAGACCGCGGTGCTGCCCGCGCTGATGCAGAACAAGAACTTCGAATTGAGGACGCTCTGCAACGTCGTCAAGGTGAATCTCGACTCGGATAAGAAGCGCGCGGTGAGCGTCACCTACGTCGATTCGCGCGGGCGCGAGTTCGAGCAGCCGGCGGACTTGGTGCTACTGACCTCGTACGTGCTCAACAACACGCGCCTGATGCTGCTCTCGGGGATCGGAATGCCCTACGACCCGGTCGCCAACACCGGGGTGGTGGGCAGGAACTACGCGTACCAGACGCCTTCCTCCGTTACGCTCTTCTTCGAGGACAAGAACTTCAATTCCTTCATGGGCGCGGGAGGTCTCGGCCTCGCGATCGACGAGTTCAACGGCGACAACTTCGACCACTCGGGCCTGGGCTTCATCGGCGGCGGATTCATACAGGCGGGCTCGAACGGCGCGCGGCCGATCGAAGTGCGCCCGGTGCCTGCCGGCACGCCGCGCTGGGGTTCGGAGTGGAAGAAGGCGGCCGCGAAATATTTCAACCGCTCTTTCTCGATCACCATCCAGGGCGCATGCCAGAGTTACCGCACCAACTACCTCGACCTCGATCCCACCTACCGCGACGCCTATGGGCTGCCGCTTCTGCGCATGACCTTCGACCGCCACGAGAACGAAACCAAGATGTCCGTGTGGCTCACCAACAAGGCGGCGGAGATCGCAAAGGCGGTCGGCCCGGCGAAGATGAACGTCAGCCCGCGCACCGGCAAATACACGATCGTGCCTTATCAAAGCACTCACAACACCGGCGGCGCCGTGATGGGCGCGGACCCGGCGACGAGCGCCGTAAATAAATACCTGCAGAGCTGGGACGTGCCGAACGTCTTCGCCGTCGGCGCAAGCGCCTTCCCGCAGAACGGCGGCTACAACCCGACGGGAACGGTGGGCGCCCTGACCTTCCAGGCGCTGGAGGCGATCAAGACGAGGTATTTGAAGAGGCCGGGAGCGTTGGTGTAGCGGGGGAGGCATCATCGCCGGGCGGCGCTGGCCCCGACGCCGGCGCCCGATACCTCGACCATCACACGGTCTTCAAATCGACGGCCGATCGTCTTCCGTCCAGTTCGCTGCGCACGTCGTAGGAAATCTTCTGGTTCTCCTGCAGCGGCTTGAGCCCGGCGCGTTTCACCGCGCCGCTGTGCACGAACAGGTCCTTGGAGCCGTCGTCGGGCCGGATGAAGCCGAAGCCGCTCTTGACGTTGAAAGATCGGACGATACCGGTGGGCATAAAGCGTTCTCCTTGCGAGGTCTCGCCGTCGCGCAGACGCGCGCGCGGCGTCAAATTTCCGTGAGGCCTGGAACGCGCCCGGGTGGGAGAATGCGGAGCCGAGACTCAAAGCGATTCGACAGGGCATTATGGACCTTTCCCGGGAAACCTGCGCTTGAAGCCTTGGGCCTTCCTTCTCGCGGCGCTCGCATTCACCGACTCCGCGCTCGCAGCTGCGCAGCCCCTCCTCGATCCGCAGGAGCAGGAGCAGATCCAGGACGGGCGTTCGGCTCCTGAGCTGAGGGAGTCGCCGCCTCCTGTGAAGGAGCAACGCCCGGCGCCGATCCGCGAAGAGCTCCTCGATCGGCCGCACGATTTCCTGTCCCGCCGCGTGGAGGCTTACTCGCGGAAGCTGGACAATTTCTTCAGCGACCCAAACCGCGCCTACGACTCCACCGGAAGCACGCTGCAGATTCGCAGCCACGTCACGTTTTTCGAGGGCGGCGTCCGCGAGAGCAAGGCAGATGTACACGCAAACATTTCGTTGCCGAACACCGAGGACCGCTTGAAGCTCGTCGTGCAGCGCGGCGTGGAGGCTGCGACGCAGACGGCGGCCGAGCGCGACATCAAGAATGCCACCGGCTCCACGCAGGTGGCCGCACCCGGCGCGCCGCAGGACAACAACTATTACCTGGGTCTCAAAGCCCTAGCGGCGGAAGTGTTCGGGGTGGCGCTCAGCGCGGAGGCGGGGGCGAAGTTCGGCCGGCCGATCGATCCCTACGTTCGGCTGCGCGCCTTCCGCGACTTCAACTTTTCGCAATGGCAGATCCGCGCCTCCGAGACGCCGCTGTGGAAGCACTCGGAGGGTTACTCGGCGGCATCCGAGGTCAACTTCACGCGGCCGCTCGATGAGCTCTGGCAGCTGCGCTTCACGAGCAAGGCAACCTGGCGCTCGACGACGAGCTACTTCGACCTCGCGCACATTGGGGCGCTCTATTACACGCCCGACCCGCGCACCGCGACGACATTCGAACTCGGCGCGTTCGCGCCGAGCGATCGCAGCCTGAAGCTCGCCGTATACTCCGTGACGCTCCGCGTGCGAAGACAAATCTATCGGGACTGGCTGTACCTGGAGGTGACGCCGCAGATCCTTTACCAGGAGGCGAACGGATTCAGCGCGACCCGCTCTCTGATGCTGAATCTGGAAATGTTGTTCGGCGACCGCTATCTGTAATCGTCGCGGCGGAGTTCGGCCGAGGATCGTCGTGGACTGGCTGGAATCTAAGGGGATTCTCGGGCTTTGCCGGGAATAGTCCGTCCGATTCAAGGTGCGCCGGTAGACAACGCCCGCGAATAATATTATTGTCGTGCTCGTCATAGGTAGGTCCGACACGCCTACCGACCCAGAGGAGAAATTGAGGACGACAGCCGGTCGGGTCGCTCTCCGGACTATGAAATACCAGATCACCATGGAACGCGGTTTTCTCAGGGCGGATTTGCTCGACCGGGAAACCGCCGAAGAGACGCGAGCGTTCCTTCAGGCCGTGGTATTGGCGAGCGTGAACCACCGTTGCTCGCGCGTGCTCGTGCACGTGCGCCTGTCGAATCCCCTGTTCACGGTCGAAAGGCACGGGGTTCTCACGAACTTCAAGAAAATCGCATCGGATCCGGTGCACAGAATCGCCCTCCTCGGCGATACCTTGGAACTCGGCATGTCTCACGACTACGTCTCTTTGCTCGGCCGCCAGCAGGGAATCAACCTGCGCAGCTTTCAAACGGAGGAGGAAGCCGTTGAGTGGCTGAAAAACGGGCTAGAGACGGAAGGTCGGCCTCGTCCACCGGAACAGCTCCCGACGCCGCCATCGGAGCGGCGTTCGCGCGATCCCGACTAGCGGTCAGCCGGCCCCGGGGCTGGAACGACTCCCCGAGAGGAGGGGGAAGGTTGGCTGTCCGCCTACCGGGATCGTTGCAGACCCCGTTCGCTTCGTCAGAGCCCGAGAAGACGAGCCCCCAGCGGTATCAGCACGGCACCGAGCACGCCGTGCAATCCCATCGCGAGGCTCGAATAGGCTCCCGCCTCTGCATTGACGCTGAACGCCCTCGAAGTGCCCAGGCCGTGAGCGGCGACGCCGATCGCGAAACCGCGCTGCCACCACTCGCGGCTGCGCACAGCATCGAGCACGAATCGCGCAAGAACGGCGCCGAGGATGCCGGTCGATACGGCGAAGACGGCGGTCAGAGTCGGCGAGACGCCGATCCGCTCGGCGATGCCCATCGCGATCGGCGCGGTCACGGACTTGGCGACGAAGCCGCCCACGATCGCGGCGTCCGCCCCGAGCAGGCGCGCGATTCCCACCGCGCTCGCGATCGATGTAACGCCGCCGGCAAGCAGCGCGGCGAGCAAAGGCACGATACGTCCGCGCATCGCGGAGAGCCCCTTGTAGATCGGCACCCCAAGCGAAACCGTCGCAGTTCCGAGGAGGAAGTGGACGAACTGCGCGCCCTCGAAGTACTTCGGATACGGCATGTCGATCAGGGTGATCGTTGCCGCAACGAGGACGATCGCGATCAGCACCGGGTTTGCGAGCGGATGCCGGTTCGCCCGATCGTAGGCGATCACGCCGATCTGGTACGCGCCGAGGGTGAGAATCAGCGCGAGCAGCGGGCTGCCCGAGAGGTAGACCCAGATCTCGTAAATGTTGGGAAAGTCCGGTGTGAGCTGCCCGGTCATTTGCGCGAGCCCCGGGACAAGGCCTTGAGGACGAGCGCGGTGACGGCGATGGTGAGGATCACGCTCACCACCAGCGCCGCCGCGATTGCGACCGCGTGAGCCTTGAGGTGCGGCCAGAACATCACGACCCCGACGGCTGCGGGAACGAACAGCAGCCCGAAATGCTGGCTGAAGGCGCTCGCCACTTCATCGAGCGAAGCGTTCACGCCTCTACGCAGCGCGAGGAAGCCGAGCAGCAGGACGAGGCCGATGACCGGTCCCGGAATCAAAGGCAAGAGGAAATGCGTGATGAGTTCGCCCAGACCCTGGAAAACCAGGATCTGTACGAGACCGGAGATCATGACGGGACCATCCTGCGGAGATTCTATCCCGAGCCTTTGGGCCGCTCCCTGAAGATCACCGCCGGATTGGCGAACGAAGTTTTCGGGTGGCTGCCGGCGCTGTACGCGCGGAACTTGCCTTCAGCACCCGGCTCACGAAGGCTTCAGCTGCAGCAGGCCGCGCTGGATCCGGTTTTCTCCGTTGGAACACAGCACGCGTTCTTTTCCCCGCTGCGTCTTGTTTCTTCACCGAAGATGGGAACGCTGCCGAGCGAATGGAACGTCTCCCAGGCGACCCCTTGCGGATCCTCGATCCAGTATTTGTCCGATTTGGCGTAGCAGCACGAGGCCCCGGCCTGGTCGAGCGCAGCGATACCGGCTTTCGACACTTGCTCGCGCAGATCTTTCAGCTCCTCGTCCGAATCCACCTGAAATCCCAGGTGGTTGACCCCGGCCGCGCGGTCGCGTCGAGAAATGGCAAAGTTGATCCGCGGATCCTCGAGCATCCACTTGGCGTAGTCGTCCTTCACGACGGACGGCGGCGCGCCAAAGAGGTCGCTGTAGAAACGCAGGCTCTTGGGCAGATCTTGGACGGAAACGTGAACATGGAATCGTTTCATGTGACTTTCTCCTTTCGTTTGCGCGCGAGGGGTCTGCATGCCGGAGCGCAGGTCTGCCCGCCGCAGCAGTTCTCGGTCAAATAGGAAACCAGCGCGTTCATCTCTTCGAAATTCGGCGCATAGTAGATGAAGCGGCCCTCCTGCCGCGCGACCAGCAACCCGGCGCTGGTCAGCTCCTTCAGGTGGAAAGAGAGCGTAGCGGCGGCCATTCCGAATTTGGCCGCGATGTCCCCGACGCAGAGGCCTTCCGGGCCCTTTTGCACGAGGAGCCGGAAAATCGCGAGGCGCGCGTCCTGGGCCAGGGCGGCGAGGCTGGCAACGGCGGTCGTCGATTCCATATTTCTAGTATTATCGAAATATAGGAGCCCTGTCAAGCCGCCCGCTGCCGGCAGTCCTGGGCCGTATTAAGATCGCCCCTCAACTGGAGGAATGACCATGAAACACATCACAAGCTGGCTCGCAATCCTCGTCGCATCGCTAGCGGCCGGCGCCGCGGGAGCGCAGCAATATCCGTCCAAGCCGGTGAAGATCATCGTGGGTTTCGCCCCGGGCGGCGGGTCCGATTTCATCGCGCGGGTTATCGCGCAGAAGCTGACCGAGCGCATGGGAACGCAGGTGATCGTGGAGAACCGCCCCGGGGCGGGCAGCGTCCTCGGCTCCGAGTACGCGATCAAGTCCCCGGCGGACGGCTACACGCTGCTGCTCACCCCCGCGAGCTACACCGTCAATGCGAACGTGTACAAGCTGTCGTTCGATCCCCTGAACGACATCACGCCTATCGTGCAGCTCTCGCGCGGGCCCTACGTGGTCGCGGTGCACCCTTCGGTTCCGGCGAAGACGCTGCAGGAACTGGTGGCGCTCGCCAAGAAGGACCCCGACAAGCTCGCGTATGCTTCGAGCGGAAACGGTAGCCACGTGCACGTTTCTACCGAGTACTTTCTGTATACGGCCGGAATAAAGATCACGCACGTTCCTTACAAGGGAACCGGACCGGCCCTGAACGACACGATCGCGGGAACCACCCAGCTCATCTTCGGCAGCGTCGCGACGACGCTGCAATACGTCAAGTCCGGACGCCTGAGAGCGCTCGCGGTCACCACGCCCAAGCGCATCGCAGCGGCCCCCGACGTTCCCACGGTGCGCGAGTCGGGATACCCGAGCTACGAGGTCATCAACTGGCACGGCCTCGTGGGTCCGAAGGGCTTGTCGAAGGACATCGTCGAGCGTCTCAACAAGGAAGCGAACGAGGCGTTGAAATCGAAGGACGCGGAAAAGGTTCTGGCGGGCGACGGCCTCGAGCCTGCGGGGGGCTCCGCCGCGGAATTCGCCGTCATCCTCAAGAACGAGGTGGCACGCTGGGGCGAGGTGGTGAAGCAGGCCAAGGTCAAAGTGGATTAGCCGGCCCGTCGCTTGGATCGACAGGAACGCCTCGATCCTGTCGTGGACACCCTGACCCACGCGCTCTCCGGAGCGCTGCTCGCCCGCGCCACCGCGCCGAAGGACGCGCCCCAGCGCTCGCTCCCGCGGCGCATCGCGGCAGGATTTTTCGCCTGCGCCGCTCCCGACCTCGACTTCGTCGTGGCCTTCGTCGGGCCGGTCGAGTACCTCGCGAACCACCGCGGCGTGACGCATTCGCTCGTCCTCATGCCGCTGTGGGCGTTCGTCGTTTCCTGGGTGCTCGCGAAGATCCTTCGCGAGCCGCGCGGCTGGCGCGCGCTCTACGGCGTCACGGCGCTCGGGCTCGCGCTGCACATCGCGGGCGACGTCATCACCAGCTACGGCACCATGATCCTCGCGCCGCTTTCGGACTGGAGGGCGCAGATCGGAACGACTTTCATCGTCGACTTGTGGTTCAGCGGGATCATCGCGGCGGGCCTCGCCGCTTCGGCGGTTCTCCGCCGTTCCCGCTGGCCGGCTGTCGCGGCGAGCGTGGTGCTCGTCGCCTATGTCGGCTTTCAGTATCTGCAAAAAGAAAAAGCGGTCGAGTTCGGCGAGCGCTACGCCCGCTCGCTCGGTCTGGGCGGCGCGACTGTCAACGTCGAGCCGCGGCCGGTCTCGCCTTTCAACTGGACGGTGTTTGTCTCCGACGCCGAAGCGCACCGCTTCGCCCACGTGAACCTGATACGCGAGGAGCCGCGCGTCTCGGCCCGGCGATGGCTTCATCGCGATGCTCGACTCCGTCTATGAGCCCTTGTCGGCGGCCCACTGGGAAACGCGAACGCGCTACGGCGAGGGCGCCAATAAGACGCTCGCGCGGGAAGCATGGAATTCCCCCGCGATGGCGGTCTACCGCTGGTTCGCCGACTTGCCGGCCTTCGACGGAATTAGCGCGGGCTCGACCTGCGTGTGGTTCATCGACCTGCGCTTCTACACGCCTGGGCGCGCCACGCAGCCGTTCCGCTACGGCGCCTGCCGCGACGGACCCGAAGCCGCCTGGCGGCTCGTTCCGCCTTGACATACCATAGGGCGCCCGAAGCTGACGTCTGCATGAATCCATCACGACTCGTCTCGGCCACGGCTTTCGTGTCGCTGGCGTTCGCGCTCTTCACGGAAACCGCGGTGGCGCAGGCTTATCCGGCGAAGCCGATCCGGTTGATCGTCCCGTTCCCGCCCGGCGGCGGAACCGACATCGCCGCGCGCACGATCGCGAACAAGCTCTCCGACAGCGTCAAATGGACCCTCGTGGTGGAGAACAAACCCGGCGCCGGAGGCAATCTGGGCGTTGAGCAGGCGGTCAAGTCTCCGGCCGACGGCTACACCCTGGTGATCGGCCAGACCAGCAACCTCGCGATCAACCCGACGCTCTACGCGAAGCTGCCTTACGACCCTCTCCGTGATCTGAGTCCGGTCGCGCTCGTCGTCTCCGCGCCGGTCGTGTTCGTGGTCGCAGCGAATTCGCGGTACGCATCGTTGGGCGATTTGCTCGCAGCGGCGAAGACCGATCCGGGCGGAGTCACGTTCGCATCGCCGGGGAACGGCACGGTGTCTCATCTGGCCGGCGAGCTCCTGCAGCGCGCCGCCGGCGTCAAGCTCACGCACGTACCCTACAAGGGGGCGTCGCAGGCGCTGACCGATACTCTGGGCGGCCAGGTGCAGTCGTTCATGTCCTCGGTCCCTTCGGCCCTCTCGCAGATCAAGTCAGGCAGGCTGCGCGCGATCGCGGTGACCTCCGCGAAGCGCTCCCCCGAACTGCCCGACGCGCCCACCATCGCCGAATCCGGCTACGTGGGATTCGAGGCGAACACCTGGTACGGATTGCTCGCGCCGGCCGGTACACCCGCGCCCATCATTGCGAGGCTGAACGCCGAGGTGAACCGCGTGCTCAAGACGCCCGAGGTGCGCCAGAGGCTCGCGGCCGAGGGCGGCGACGCTCTGGGCGGCTCACCGGAACAATTCGCCTCGTTCCTAAAAGCTGAGCACAGCAAGTGGGGACGGGTGGTGAGGGAATCCGGCGCCAGAGCTGAATGATGGGATGAAAGCGCAGCCGAAAAAACGCGACTATGCCCCGCAGGCGCGCGGCGCGCTCGACGGCGTGCGCGTGCTCGATCTGTCGCGC
>Ga0193733_1000116_pt1 | contig 28934 bp, 26 predicted proteins | sample U1s2metaG_FD_145076 | JGI IMG/M metagenome (GOLD analysis project Ga0193733, IMG submission 145076) | Soil microbial communities from a riparian zone of the East river system, Colorado, United States - U1s2 | ecosystem: Environmental > Terrestrial > Soil > Riparian zone | place: USA: East River...
CGAGCGAACCATCGAAGACAGAATGACGAGGAGTGTTCTGAGAGAAATCAGCATCGGAGCAGAGAATTAGGAAAGAAGTATAACTCCCGTCCACTCAGACGTTTCGAGGTTTTCGAGAGGCACAGGTTTCAGCTGACCCTTGGACGCCTCTGTTATTTTGGGTTTTCTTGGGTTGGCGAAACTTGTAAGTGGTTGCGGGGGGTGGATTTGAACCACCGACCTTTGGGTTATGAGCCCAACGAGCTACCAGACTGCTCCACCCCGCGCTTGCATCATAGCAACCTAGTAGCTTGGCGGTCAAACGCAGCAGGGTTTGCCTTCTTATCCGGCGAACACGTACATTCTCTTTTGGAATCCAATCATTTTGCCGATCGTTTTCGAATGAGTCTGCGGACACTGAACGACGTTTTCTTTGCTGCGGTCGAGCGTGGGCATCCGAAAATTATGTTGCGGCGGCGGGAGGATGTGTGGGTTCCACTGTCTTCTGAAACATTTTCTGCCGCCGTCGCCGGAGCGGCGGGCATGCTGCATAGATGGGGCATCGGTCATGGCGATCGAGTTGCCATTCTGAGCGAGAACCGGCCGGAGTGGATGATCGTGGACTTCGCTGCCCTGCTTCTTGGAGCGGTCACGGTCCCGATCTACGCCACGCTCACGGCAGAGCAGACCGCCTACATTTTGCGCGATTCGGGCGCGCGTGTCGTCTTTCTCTCGAGCGAAACGCAGCTGCAGAAGGTGCTCTCGATCCGGGAGCAAACGCGGGTGGAAAAGATTGTGGCTTTCGATATCTTCAAGACCGCTGCGATCGAGGCTACGGATGCAGTCCACCTGCCAGAGCTGTGGTCGGATAGCCAGACCAAGCTCGACTCGCGATTGGAACTGAACGCTCGCGCTGTGACGCCCGACGATCTGGCGACGATTATTTATACGTCGGGCACGACGGGCACGCCCAAGGGGGTCATGTTGACCCATGGCAACATGGCTTCGAATCTCAACTGTTCCCTGATGGAGTTTCCGGTAAGCCCAGGGGATCTCAGCATTTCATTCTTGCCGCTGTCTCATGTAACGGCGCGCCATGTGGATTTTGCCCTACTTTATCGCGGAGTGACGCTTGCGTACGTCCCTTTTGTGGATGAGCTTCCACGGGCGCTTCAGGAAGTCCATCCCACGTTTTTTGTCGCAGTGCCCCGAGTGTACGAAAAGATCCATTTTCAGACGGAACAGAAGGCGACTGCCTTTCCGAATTCGGCGTTCTATCGCTGGGCCCTAGCGGTGGGACGAGACCACCAATCCGAAGTCCTGGCCGGCCAGACGCCGACGACGCGAGCGTGGAAGGTGGCTGACCGGCTGCTTTATTCGAAAGTGCGCGCGGCGTTGGGCGGCCGCATTGGACTTTTCATTTCGGGCGGAGCGCCGCTGGGACGCGAACTGGCGGAATGGTATGCCGCCATCGGCATCCGTATTCATGAGGGGTACGGCTTGACCGAAACTTCGCCGGTGATCGCGGTCAATACACCCCGGGAGCATAAGATCGGAACCGTGGGCAAGCCGCTCCCTAACGTTGAGGTTCGCATCGCTGACGACGGCGAAGTCCTGGTAAAGGGTCCTTCTGTCTTCAGGCAGTACTGGAACCAAACGAAAGAGACCCAGGAGGCTTTCGTCGATGGCTGGTTCAAGACCGGCGATATTGGAAACCTTGACGGGGATGGATTTCTCTCCATCACCGACCGCAAGAAGGACTTGATCAAGACGTCGGGCGGGAAGTTCATCGCGCCACAGCCTATCGAGAATTCGCTTAAGCACAACGCTCTGATCGCGGAAGCGGTGGTTCTGGGCGACAAGCGCAAGTTCCCTTCGGTGCTGATTGCACCTAACTTTCCTGCTCTCGAACGTTGGGCCAGCAGCCGCGAGATGGCTTTCGGCTCGCGAGCGGAACTGGTTGCCTCTCCAGAGGTACGAGCCCTGTATGCGGGCATCGTGGAAGAACTGAACGAGAGTCTGGCCCGGTTTGAGAAACTGAAGAGAGTCCTTCTGGTGGCCGACGAATTTTCCGCCGAGAACGGGACGCTTACCGCCAGCATGAAGCTGCGGCGGCGGGTGGTGGAGGAGCGCTACCGACAGCAGATTGAAGAGATGTATGCCCAGGCGGGGGCGTCGGGGCCGGTCGCCTCTTCCGCGGAGAGGACGTAACCGCACAGTATTGGGGCGCTCTTGGCCCAGGGGGATTCGTGCCTGCGCTGAGCGAAGTCTTAAGGGAGCCTTCCGCTCCCTGCTATGCTTTCGCGGGCCAGGCCGCCTGTGCCACGAAACCGCCTGGGGACATTTCCAACCCGCGCCTGTGGTATATTGCGATCAAATCTAAGGTGGCGGTTGCAGATTGATGAGTAACCAACTGCCATCTCGCCACGTCAATATCTTTAGCAGGCCGGCGCGCTTGGAGCGGGCGCCCCCTACAACTTGCGGCTCCGGCCGCCAAAAAATCGAGGAGTTTTCAGCCATGAAGAAACTGCTAGCGATCTGTATCGTTTTCTCCGTATTGTTTCTGCTGGTGGCCGTGGTGGCGGCCGATGATATGGGCAAAACCACGACGGTGAACGGGTTTGTCAGCGATTCCAAGTGCGGCGCCAAGGGCGCCAACGCAGGCGCCGCGGCCTGTACGAAGAAGTGCATCGAGGGCGGGGCTTCGGCAAGATGCTGTGAGATGATTGAATTTCAGATAGCAGGGGCGGCCTCCAGCCGCCCTTTCTCTTTGCGTTAGCGAACCACGCCTTCCAGGGGTGAACTGGCCGTCGCGTAGAGCTTTCTCGGCATGCGGCCCGCCAGATACGCCTGTCGCCCGGCCAGAACTCCGTGCTTCATCGCCCCAGCCATGGCGACTGGATCCTGAGCAGCGGCGATTCCAGTATTCATTAGAACGGCGTCTACGCCGAGTTCCATGGCAATGGCAGCGTCGGAAGCCGTACCCACGCCCGCATCCAGAATCAGTGGGACTGCGGAGATGACCTCGCGTAAAATGCGGAGGTTGACTGCGTTTTGAATTCCCATGCAGCTGCCAATCGGAGCGCCTAGAGGCATGACCGCGGAGGCTCCCGCATCGAGCAACCTTTTGGCAAACACCACGTCGTCCGAAGTGTAGGGAAGAACCGTAAAACCTTCCTTCACCAATACGCGGGTCGCCTCAAGCGTCGCCTGAACGTCGGGATAAAGCGTTGCCTGATCGCCGATTACTTCGAGCTTCACCCAATCGGACAGCCCGACTTCCCGTCCCAGGCGGGCCGTCCGGATGGCTTCATCGGCGGTGTAACAACCGGCGGTATTGGGCAACAGGAAATATTTGTGGGGATCGAGATAGTCCAGCAGCGATTCCTTGCTGCGATCCAGATTCACCCGCCGCACCGCGACCGTCACCATGTCAGCGCCGGTGGCTTCGAGAGCGCGCGCGGTTTCCTGAAATGATTTGTACTTCCCCGTTCCCACGATGAGGCGGGAACGGAACTCGCGTCCGGCAATGATCAATGGATCAGTCATGAATCTATTGTAAAGCCTCGCCTGACCCGCTGCTTCCTGAGGGACGGAGCGGGTACCGTCAATGAAAACGGCGCCCGGGCAGCCAGTGCTCAAGGCCCTGCTGACCGAGCGCCCGATTTTCTGATACGCCACAGCTTCGGCAGACTGCGGCTTCCACATCCTACGGGGTATACTTGAAGTTGCTGATGTACATGTACCGGGTTATTCCAGTCGTGGCTACTCCTCCCCAGCTGGACTGGTTGGTTCCCCACAGATTGAATAGGAACGGCGCCGGAGCGCTAGGCACCGCCCGCGTATGTGAGACCACAAGCTTGCCGTCAACGTACCAGTTGACATAGGTGGGCCGCCAGACGATCTTGAAATTGTGGGTGTTTGCCTGGTTGTACCCGGTGACTTCGGTGTCCTGGAAGTTTGATACCCCCTTCCAGTTCGTACAATCCACAGCGTTAGGCTTGTTTCCCACCTGCTCCATATCGATTTCGGTCACCGAGTTGGTTGCATACAGGAAGCCCGACGCAACCGAACCCGAAGCCACATTTACTACCCGGGAAGTGAACTCGAACGTTCCATAGGTAAAGGTTCGCGTGGTGCCAACTTCTGACCCGCTGGACAGAATTGTCGAGCCTTGCCGAGTCTGCTTGAGTGACAAGACCAGATAAGAACCGATGCTCACATTCGACCGAGAGAACGTGCCAACATTTCCATTTACGTTGCCAACGCGGGGAGCGGACCACCCATGGGTTTGCCAAGTGTAGCCGCCGAACGTGAATTGACTCGGCCCGGTGATTGTCGTCACGTGGCCAACGGGCAAATCGCCGGCTGGCACCTTGCCATCTGCCACATCCCCGGCGTTATGGGGCGGAGCAAAAGGCATGGTCCCACCGCCGCAACCCACCAGAAAAAGAGTTGCCAAAACCAAAACACTGATCCTCATCATGAAGTTTCTCTCTTGTATAGGGATGGGGACTGGCGAACCAATCCCTTATGGCCAGAAAAAAATGCTGGGCCCGAAGAACGAAACACGCTCTGCGATGCCGGGCCAGACGAAGGACCCGGCAAAGTAGCAAAAGGTAATGTTGTAGACGAAGAAGCGGCCCGCAAAGTATAGCAAGAAAATTACTTTTACGTGACCCTGCATGGCCACTTTTTCCCTCTTGGGCGGCGCGGCCTTGCCAGCATCGTCGCACATTTCTAAAATCGTGAGATTCAGCAGGTTTTGGGGCGCGCTATTTCTGGGCGGCGCGGGTGGCGGGGTTTTGAACCTCTGGAGGGGCGGGAGAGACGTAGACTACCTCTCCAGGGCGGGCGTAGTGCAACTGCTCGCGGGCTTCCTTCTCGATGGTCTCAGGATCTGTTTGGAGCGCAGTAATCTGTGAAGTGTAGTGCTCGTTCTCCTTCTGCAGCTGATCAATCTCCCGGCTCAGACTTTGGTACTCGGCGCGTTTTTGCCGGTAGATGACCATGCCGTTGGCGCCGAACATCACGTGGAGGAAAAGCCAGACGGCGACTACGGCCACTCCCGAAGTGGCGAGGCGGCGCCGGGCCCGATACAGCCCAGCAAACGCAGGGCGCAGCTTTTCGCTTATGCGATGGCCGAAAGCTTCCGCCATCGGAGCGTGCTCCACCAAGGCGCTTAGTCCTCGCTGGGTTTGGGGCAGAACACGAATTCCTGGTCGCTTTATTCGAAGATCCATTGTTTGGCGGCCGCGCCCAGCTTGGTCAGTTCTTTCTGGCTGCACGCTTCGGAGTAAACCCGAACCACTGGTTCGGTTCCCGACAGACGGTAGCACACCCAAGACCCATCTCCCAACAGCAGCTTCAGGCCGTCGGTGCGAACTACATGCTCTACCTTACGCCCCATGAGTTCATGCGGTTCTCTCCCTAACTTTTTAGTGAACTTCTCCATTGCCTCCTGTGTCAAGTGGAAGTTCTCGCGCAGACTGTAAAAGGAACCAACTTCGGCAAATAGCTCTTCCAGTTGCTGGCCGAGCGACTTGCCCCTTTGGGCCACCATCTCGCAGCACAGCAGGCCGGCCAAAACACCATCCTTTTCTGGCACGTGATAGCGGATGGAGAGTCCGGCGCTCTCTTCCCCGCCGATGGCGATTTTGTCCTGTTTGATGAGTTCTCCGATGTACTTGAATCCCACCGGCGTTTCGTACAACTCCACGCCGTGATGTTTGGCTACGGCGTTGATCAGGTTGGTGGTGGCTACCGACTTGGCCACCCCATTTTTCCAGCCGCGGCTTTCGACTAGGTAATCAAACAGCAGGGCCACGATGTAATTGGGGGTGAAGAAGGTGCCGTCGGCGTCGACGATTCCGAAACGGTCGGCGTCACCGTCAGTGGCGATGCCGATGTTTGCCTTGGTAGCCCGCATCCTTTCCCGGCAGCCTTCGAGTAAGTGGTCGTCTGGCTCGGGGGCGTGGCCGCCAAAAAGCACATCTCTACAATCGTGGACAGTCGAGACATCGACGCCAGCGTCGCGCAGCAGAGCGTCGGAGTATCCGCGCGCGGCACCCCAGAAGGGATCAAAGACCACGCGCATATTGGCCCTTTGGATCGCCTTGAGGTCAACGATCTCTCGCAGGCGGGCGAGGTACGCGCTACGGGGTTCGAGCGTTTGTGCGGTCGCAGATTTCGTCTGGGACTTGGGCGTGTTGTTGGCAGCGTCGCTGGCGGCAATCTCCGCTTCAATGCGCTTCGTGACCTCGGGCAGTGCTGGTGCGCCGTCGGGCGTGGAGAACTTGATGCCGTTGTATTCCGGGGGATTGTGAGAAGCGGTGAAGTTGATGGCGCCATCGGCTTTTTCCTGAATCACAGCGTAGGATATGGCGGGTGTAGGGGCAGCTTCCGCGATCAGGAGCGGCGTGATGCCGTGAGCAATCAGAATTTCGCTGGCCACGGCGCAGAAGGTCTCGCCCAAGAAACGCGGGTCGCGCCCGACGATGACACGCGCGCCGGAAGTTTTTTGGGAAACCACGTAGCGCGCGATCCCAGTGACGGCGCGTCGCACGTTGGAGAAAGTGAACTCTTCCGCCATGACGGCGCGCCAGCCCGAAGTTCCAAAATGGATTTGTGTGGCCATGTTCCGTCTCCGTTACCGGGATCAGGTGCTAAGCTGTAGGCCGTGGCTGAAATCGCTGAAGGCTGATTCTATATGACAGACAAGATACTCGTCCTCACAACTGCGGCTTCGAAAGACGAGGCCGGCAAGATTGGGCGCGCCCTAGTGGAGCGGCTCCTGGCGGCCTGCGTAAACATCGTGCCTCAAGTACAGTCAATCTACCGGTGGGAAGGGGAGATTGAACAGGCCGAAGAGTGGCTGCTTATCGTCAAGACGACGCGGGCTGCGTTTGAACGAGTGCGGGAGGCAATTCTTGAATTGCATTCTTACGATGTGCCGGAGTGTATCAGCGTCGCGGTCGACGACGGTAGCGTCGGGTATCTCAGCTGGATTGGGCAATCGGTGAGGTGAAAGATTGGGGGAGTCATCTTGTGCACGAGCAACCCGGGGTACCGGAGGAAGCTACCGCTCACGCCCTGGAACAGCGGCTCCTACCGGCGGGGCTAACTAAGGCGCCACCTTTGTAATGCCTGCCACCCCAAAGCTAGTCTCGCTTCGGCTTTCTGGCGCTCAGGTTGAGGCGCCAATAGTCTAATAGAAACTGAGGATCGTCCCGCGCCGCCTGGTCGGCCAGGTCGGAGAGGTATTGTTCGCGCAGGTTTGTGTCAGGCAGGCGTCCAAGGTGTGTGCGTACGATTACCGTCTTCACAAACTCCGTATAGCGGCGGCGGTCTTCGAAAACTGTTGGAGCCGCTTCGAGATTGGTTTGGACCTCTACAAACCCGGCGCGCCGCAGCGTGTCGGCAGCGCTTTCCGCATCCTGGTAAAGCCATGGCGATGGATAGCTAGCCAAGTATGGGGCAAATTTCGGAGACTCAGCCAGCTCTGCCATACGTCCCGTCAGGCGGGCGAGGTTCTGACCACCGCCGCACTGCGCCTGCAACCAGCCGCCGGGCCGGAGCAACTGAAACAACCCGCGAAACAGACGATCGTGATCCAGCACCCAATGAAACGCTGCAGTGCTGACGATGCCGTCGAAAGCGGTGGCAAACGGGAGGTCCAGCAGGTCGGCGGTAACCACCTGGGCCCGCTCGCCGAATTGGGGCTGCAAGTATTCGCGAGCCGACCGCGACATGTTTTGCGAAACGTCGAGCGCGACCACGCGGCCGTATGGCAGGGCCTGAAGTAAGTCAGCGGTAACGCGGCCAGTGCCAGAGCCTGCGTCGAGAAGCAATTCGTCGCCCCGGAGGTGAAGACGGGACAGAACCTTTTTGCCCCAACTGATCTGCGGTTGAGAAAGACGGTGGTATTCGGAGGAATTCCATTCGCGGGCGGAATTTGGAGATGGGGTCATGACTTTGTGATGCACCCAGCGAGTTCATGCGGCGCGTGGGTTTGGAATTGGTTTCAGGCGCGCCTACGGCACGCGTCTCAGCATCCGTACCCGGCCACCAAGTGGCGGGCAACTATCCGAGATCCATCCGGGACCTTGACCAGCGTCCTATCGGCACCCGGGAAAACATCCGGAGAGTGGAACCGCCATTCATATTGCGGCCAGGGCGTCTTCCAAGTCGTCCTTGATGTCTTCGATGTTTTCGATTCCCACCGAGATGCGGACCAGGCCACTGGTAATTCCGATTGCCCTTCTTCCTCTTTCTCCCAGGGCAGCGTGGGTCATGGTGGCGGGGTGCGAAATGAGCGTTTCGACTCCTCCCAGAGACTCGGCCAGCGAGCACACGCGCACTTTTTTTAACAGCTTTTTGGCGTTAGACAGCGACCCGGTTTCGAACGTGATCATCGAGCCGAAGCCGGTCATCTGGCGCTGCGCCAGTTCTTGCTGCGGGTGTTCGGGAAGACCGGGATAGAAAACCCTCTTTACCTTCTTGTGGTCGGCCAGGAACTCGGCAATGACGCGGCCGTTGCGATCGTGTTGTTCCATGCGCACCGCCAGGGTTTTCACTCCACGCAGGACCAGCCAGCATTCGAAGGGGGAAAGAATTGCTCCCGCCGCCTTCTGTACGAAAGCCAGTTGGTCGGCCTGTTGCTGGGTGGTGCAAACTACGACCCCGCCGAGGCCGTCGCTGTGCCCGTTTAGAAATTTGGTGGTGGAGTGCACCACCATATCAGCTCCGAGCGCGATCGGCTGCTGGAAATATGGCGACATGAAAGTGTTGTCCACAACCAACTCCACTTTCTTGCGGCGACATATGTAGCTGAGGGCTTCGATGTCGCTGAGCGACATGAGGGGATTCGTGGGGGTCTCTACGTAGACCATCCGCGTGTTCTTGCGGATGGCGCTGTCCACGTTTTGCGGGCGCGTGCTATCGACGAAGGTGAATTCCATTCCAAAATTCGCCAGGACCTGGTTGAAGAGGCGCGGCACGCCTCCGTAGAGATCGTTGCCGCAGACGACGTGGTCCCCAGACTTGTACATGGTGCAGATGGCATTGATCGCGGCCATGCCACTCGCGAAGACGCGGGAGGCGATGCCGCCTTCGAGCGCTGCCAGATTTTCTTCCAGCCGGGTACGAGTGGGATTGGAGACGCGGGCGTACTCGTATCCCTTGTTCTTGCCCAGTTCCTGCTGGACGTAAGTGGAGGTCGGGTAGATGGGAACCGATACCGCGCCGGTTTCAGGGTCAGGGTACTGGCCGGAGTGGATGGCTTTGGTGGCAAAACCTAGTTGTTTGTTTTTGGGCATGAATTAAGTCCAAGCTATCAGGTGACAGCTCCAGTCCTATCAAACTCCACCCTCAAAAATTCTTTTTGAAAGATAGCGCTCGGCCGAATCGGGGATCATGGTGACCACGCGTTTTCCTGGTCCCAACCGGCGAGCCACCTGCAGGGAGGCGAACACGTTAGCTCCACCGCTGGAGCCGGACAGCACGCCCTCGCAAGCCGCCAGTTCCTTCACCATGGCGAAAGCGTCGGCGTCGGTGACCATCAAGACTGCGTCACACACGGAACGATCGAAGTTGCCCGGGACGAAGCTGGCGCCAATGCCTTCTACCTTATGGGGGCCGGGCGGGCCGCCGCCCAGAACTGATCCTTGCGTTTCCACCGCATAGGCGAGCACATCGGGCAAGTGCTCTTTAAGAAACCGTGCTACGCCGGTAAACGTGCCGGCTGTGCCGGAGCCGATGACCAGCGCATCGATGCGGCCTTGCATCTGTTCGAAAATTTCCTGCGCTGTCGTTAGGTAGTGATAGTCGGGATTGGCGGGATTGTCGAACTGGCTGGCCATGAACCCGCCGGGATTGCTCGCTACCGCCTCATTGGCGCGGCGGATCGCGCCTTGCATCCCTTCGGCATCGGGAGTGCGGGTCACTTCGGCGCCCAGGGCTCGCATGATCGCGACTTTTTCTTCGGAGAAGCGTTCGGGAACGAAGAGTGCGACTTTATAACCTCGTTGCACGCCGATGAGAGCAAGGCCGATGCCGGTGTTTCCGGCGGTTGCTTCGACAATGGTGCCGCCGGGCTTGAGCTGGCCCTCTTTTTCCGCCCGCAAAATAATTCCGCTGGCGGCGCGGTCTTTCACGCTGCCCCCGGGGTTGAGGTACTCCAGCTTGGCGAAGACACTTGCAGATTCGACGGGAACCAGTTTCTTTAGTTGCAGAACCGGAGTCTCGCCGACCAGTTGAGAGATGTCGTCTGTGACGCGGAGGCGCGAGCTCTCGATCGTCTTTGTTCTCACCCTACAGGGTACGGAAGCCGGGGGCGGAGCGTCAATTGAGAGATGCAGGACTGTGGCCCTTAGACATCAAGATTCAGCTGACGACGGGTTGGGAAGGGAATGGCTGGGAACCATGAACGGGCTGAGCACGGAATGGCGATAGCGGAGTGCCGCGGTTCTAGTTTCCCCCGCCCGTACCTTGCTCCTGGCCGGCGTAGTAGCCGCTGCGGGTTCTTACCGTGAGTTTGCCGTAACCGCGACCGCGGGCGTCGACCCGGATGGTGCGGTACCCGCCGGCGGACTTGGGAGTGGTGGGCTTGTAGCCAAGAGTGTATTGGTTGCGGATGTCACGGGCCACGGTGCTGCTGATGGCATCGACCTCATCCAGGGTGCGGGGAAAGAAGGCGATGCCACCGGTGCGCTCGGCCATGGTTTCGAGGGCGCGCTTGGCGCGCCTTTGGCGTTCCTCGCCCAGCAATCCAATAGCGTAGACCGTGGGTCCATTTTCTTCCTGCAGCCTGCGTACCGCCTGCTCCAGCGATTCGCGGCTCGCGTCGTCTTCCCCGTCGGTTACGACGAACAGGATTTTCTTTTGCAGTTTGCCATGCTTTTTCAACTCGTCCGCCGAGGCCACAACGGCGTCGTAGAGAGCAGTGCCGCCGCGAGTCTCGTATTTTTCCAGGGCATCCTGCAGTAGGTTGATTCTGTTGGTGAAGGGCTGATCGAGGTAATACTCGTCGCTGAAATTGACCACGAAGACTTCATCCTGCGGGTTGCTGGCACGTATAAGATTGACTGCAGCTTTGGCTACCTTGGCGCGCTTCTCACGCATTGAGCCCGAGTTATCAATCACGATGCCGAGCGAGATGGGGATGTCCTCGTGCCGGAAAGATTTGATCACCTGGGGCTTTCCATCTTCGAAAACGGTGAAAGCATTTTGCTCGAGGTTGGTAATGATGCGCTGCTTATCATCAATGACCGTGGCATGCAGCAGGACTTCCTGTACGTCGGAATGAAAAACGAAGGTGCCGGAGTCGGTGCCAGGCTCCTGCCCAGACGGGGGTGGTTGCTGGGGGGGCTGCTGGCCGGCGCCAGCGGCTGGCGCAGGGGCAGACGCGGGTTGAGAGCTGCGGGGCGGGGCCTCCGGTGGAGTCGTATTTTGGGCTGCAACGCGCAGACTCCCCAGTCCCAAGCTCAACAAAATTAAGGTATTCAGCCGAAGCGCAACCCGACTACTCCGTAGGTGCATAGTAACCCGTCTTGGCGTACACACGCAGCGGCGGCAAACCTTTAGGTGGAATTAGTTTCACCTTTATTTTACGCCATTTGCCGTCATGCGCTGGATTCTTTGGACGGTATCCCAGCACATATTGGTTGCGTAGCTCGATGCCTATTTTTGTGGCGACATCGGCCAAGTCATTCGGGTTGTCTATGGTAAAAGCACGTCCGCCCGTGAGTTCGGTCAGATCGCTCAGCAGGGCTGGGCCCAACTGCTCTTCCGGAGTGGACATATAGCGGTCGTAAATACCGATGGCATAGATGAGCAGGTCTGCTTCCTTGACCACGGACCTGATCTCGCCCTCGGTGTAGCGGCTGTGATTGTCGCCGCCGTCGGAGATGATGAGCAGGGATTTTTTGGGATATTTCGCCTGTCGCATTTTGCTGACGCCGAGGTAGATGGCGTCGAGTAGGGCGGTACGTCCCTTGGGAACGGTGTAGACCAGCTTGCCTTGAATATCCTCGATGGACTGGGTGAAGTCGGAGATCTCCTCGGGCTTGTCGGAGAAAGTGATCATGAAGAATTCATCTTGCGGGTTCGCCGTCTTGAAGAACTCGATGACCGCTTCGCGGGCGCGCTCGATCTTGCTGCTCATGCTCCCGCTCATGTCGAAGATCACGCCCAGGGAGACGGGAGCGTCTTCGCTCGAGAAATGTCTGATGTCCTGCTGGTCTTTGCCTTCGAAGACCGCAAAATTTTCTTTGTCGAGTCCGGTGACCAGGCGATTCATGGGATCGGTAATGGTGACTGGCACCAGGACCAGATCAACGTTTGCCTGCAGCGGCTTGGTGTGAGTCCGCAACGCCGGATCCATGATCTGTTTTTCGGGTGCCGGAGGAGGCTGGATGCGAGGGCTGACATGAACATCATCCACCGGGCTCTGGGCCAGGGAGGCGGGAGCCAGGCCAAGTATCGTTACCAGGATCAGCAAGACGAACGGAGAAAGAGAAACCGCGGAAGCATGCTCTTCGGACAGCATAAGGGTTCTCAAGGTCCAGGGTTGGGCCGAGCGGGACCTACGACCTTGGCTCGATGGGCGGGATGACCCGCGCCCATGATGGCGGGCCATAATTACCTCATTGCGGGTGATCTTAACATAGCGCGCCAACGGAATTGTCAAGGTTCTGTCAACCTTTCTTACGTCTTCTGCGATGTCGCGGAATGTGCAAAGGTTTGCCTGGTTTGGGGTGGTCTGAACTCTGATTTCGGCTTTGATTTCAGCTTCGGCCGTCCGGGCTGGGGAAAGCTCTTGTACAATTTCAGGTTCAATCCCTGTACAGGTGCAATCTCTTTCCGTTTCAATCACTATGGCCCAGATTGAGCCTTTTCGCGCCCTCCGCTATGACCCCACCCGGGTCTCGATTCCACAAGTCCTGACTCAGCCCTACGACAAAATCACTCCCGAGATGCAGGAAGGTTACTATGCCGCCAGTCCGCACAATTTGGTGCGGATCATTCTAGGGAAGCAGCACGCGAGCGACCACGACGGAGAGAACAGGTACTCCCGTGCCTCGCAATTTTTCGCGGACTGGCGACGGCAGGGGATTTTTTTTCAGGACGCTCAGCCCTCGCTGTACCTATATATCCAACGCTTTACCCTGCCTGGGGAAAAATCCGAACTGGAGCGGCGGGGGATCATCGCGCTGGGCAAGGTCGAGGACTACTCGGCGGGCGTGGTTTTTCGCCACGAGCAGACTTTGGCCAAGCCCAAAGCTGACCGCCTGGAACTATTACGGGCCACCCGAGCCCATTTTGGGCAGCTCTTCATGCTGTACAGCGATCCGGCCGGCGAAATCGATGGTTTGCTGAAACCGGGCCATGCCCCCGATCTTGAAACACAAGACGAATACGGGGTTTCGCACCGTCTGTGGAGGATTGCCGATCCCGGTCTAGTCGACCTGGTGCGCGGCAAGATGCGCGACAAGAAGCTGGTGATCGCGGACGGCCACCATCGGTACGAAACCGCCCTCAACTATCGGAATGAGCGACGAGCTGCTGGTGATACGGGGCAGGCCCGAGCGGCCGCGCCTTACGAACTGGTGATGATGACGCTGGTGAACATGGACAGTCCGGGCCTGGTCGTCTTGCCGACTCATCGCGTGGTTCACGGGCTGCAGTCGTTTTCCGGAGCGTCGTTCCGCGAAGGGGCTAGCTCCTACTTCAGCGTCGAAGAGGTTGACGCTTCGGTGGACGCTGTTCGGGCCGCAGCCATCCTGCGCGAGGCGGGACGGCTCGGAACAGCCATCCTGGCGGTGACCGCAGGCAGGGTCTTACTCCTGGACCGGCCCGGGGCGGTTTCGTCCGATATTTTCGCGGGCTTTTCGTTGCGCCAGCAGTCGCTGGACGTAGTGCAGTTGCACAAGTGTTTACTGGAAGGCGTGCTGGGAATTTCCGAAGAGGCCGTCCGCGAGCAGAAAAACGTCCGGTACATTCGCGATTTAGGCGAGTCCATCGCGCAGGTGCGGAGCGGAGCCGCCAATGTGGCTTTTCTTATGAATCCGGTGCGCGTGGCCCAGGTGCGCGATATCGCGTTAGCCGGAGAAGTTTTGCCGCAGAAATCCACGGATTTTTATCCCAAACTGCTCACCGGCTTGACGGTTTATGCCTTGGAGTAGCGCTAGTGGGCATGGCTTTACGAGGTGGCGGAAAAACGCCGCGGGGAAGAGAAAGGCAAAACACCGGGGACTGAATACCTGCTGATTTTGCGTAGCGGGGGCGGGGACCTGAAGGGGCCCCTCTCCCACATTGGAGTTCACGCCTGCTGAGGCGCTTAACGATCGCTTCTTAAAGCCCGACTATTCGCGACACTGCAAGCAACGTCTCTACAGCCGTCCCTGACTTAACTGTTTTGACATAGCTTGGGAGACTTCAGTTTTTGCAACCCTCAAACCATCGCGCTTTGCGGTTCTGTTTGCTGGCTGCGCTCACGCTCGCCGGCGCCGTCGTTCTTTCGGGTGCTCCGGAGACAAAGCGGCTGTCGGTTTACTCGCCTACGGCCAACTACTCCCTCCCAGTTATAGAACGCAACGGCGGCGACTATGTTGGGCTATTTGAAATTCTTGAACCTCTGGGAGAGGTTGCCGCGAGAGTAGATGGGCGGCAGTGGAGGGTGCGCTACAACGATCTGGACGGCGAGTTCACCGACGGCAAGACCCGGGCTCGAGTCCAGGGGCAGAACTTTGACCTTCCCGGAAGTTTTCTGCTGAACGGTGACAATGGCCGCGGACTGGTCCCGCTCGGTTCGCTGCCAAATCTTATGCAACTCTTTCTGGGCGCACCGGTGAGCTTCCACGAAACTTCACGCCGGTTGTTCATCGGCAATGTTGCGGTTCACTTCACCGCCCAGGTGAACCGGACAGCTCCTCCGACCCTGGTGATGAACTTCAGTTCCCCGGTGAATCCGATGATCGCCACCGAGCCAGGCAAATTGCGCATGGTGTTTACCCACGAGCCGCTGGTTCCGCCAGGGTCGCAGAACTTGACGTTTGACAGCACGGCGATCCCTTCCGCCACATTTCAGGAAAACAATGGCGCAGCGGAGATTGTGGTGGCCGGTCCGGCCCCGCTGTTCGCGAGTTTCAGCAACGACGGCCGCACCATCACGATTACGCCAGCTCCGCAGGCCGTGGCCCGTCCCGCTCAAAGTCCCGTCCCAGCACCCCTCGCGGGCTCAGCGAATTCCGCTCCCCAGCCCGGGACCGGGCCGCCTGCCGCAGCGAACAATTCGACGACACCTTCTTCTTCGACTCCAGCTTCGTCCTCGCAATATTTCGCAGTGGTGGATGCGAGCCATGGCGGAGAGGAGCGGGGCGCGGCGCTGAGCGATCAACTGGCGGAGAAGGATGTGACCCTGGCGTTCGCGCGACGTCTGCGGCAAGAGCTGCAGGCTCGCGGCTTTACCACGCTTCTCTTGCGGGATGGAGACCTGACGCTCAGTCTGGATCAGCGGGCGAATCTAACCAATGAAGCTCATCCAGCCATCTACATTTGCCTGCACGCCGGGTCCCAGGGTTCGGGGGTGCGCCTTTACACCGCGCTGCTTCCGGCCGGTGGTGAGAGTCGCGGTCGGTTTCTGGACTGGGATACGGCACAGTCCGGGTTTCGTGTCATGAGTGAAAGCGCGGAATCGAGTCTCTCAACCGAATTCGGGAAACGGCGGGTGCTGGTTCGGTCCCTGGCCGCGCCGCTGCGGCCTCTAAACAACGTGGCGGCAGCAGCGGTCGCGATTGAGATCGCGCCGATTATGGGCAGGATTTCCGATCTTGATTCTCCTGCCTACCAGCAGCTGGTGGCTGAATCGGTGACCGCGGGAATCGAAGCGGTGCGCGACAAACTGGTAGCAGGGACCCGAGGCACACCGCCAGGAGCGATAACTTCAGGAGTCCCAAGATGATCCCCCGCCATCTGATCATCGGCGTTACCGTCATGCTGGCAGTCGCGCTGGGGATGAGCGGCTACGTTTGGCGGATGCGCGGCCGGGTCCAGCAAACCGAGACACCCGTGCTTTACCCGCACCCGGTCGCGGCGCCGGTGCAGGGACCCACCGAACAGGTAACCCTTTATGTAGCCTATGACGACCCTGGCTCGCTGCGGCCGCAGGCGGCAAGCATCCCCCTGCCCGCGGGTCGGCAGGAGCGGGCACAGGAGTTGCTGCGAGCCCTCCTGGGGCTTTATATGGAGAAGTCATCCTCGCACCCGCTGGGGTCAGGAGCTGACGTACGCGATGTGTATCTAGTGGACCCGGGGTTGGCGGTGATTGATGTCAACGACGCGTTTGCTGACGGTCACAGGTCCGGTGTTCTGGTGGAAGAACTCACGCTGGCTTCGATGGTACAGACTTTGGCGTCGAACATTCCCGGGATCAATCGAGTGAAAATCCTGGTGGGGGGCAAAGAACGAGAAACGCTGGCCGGACATGCGGATTTGTCGTGCATTTATGATGTTTCCGCGGTGGTGCAGATGGTGGCGGGTCTGCAGTAGTCGAGCGATTGGCGATTGCCATCTGGCAACCCAATTCAGCGTTCAAGCTCGTTGAAGACAAGGGGCGTAAGCACGCTGGTGCCTCGTCTATTTGGTTTTCGAACGCGGAGTTTCCACACCAGCCCGCCGGGACTGCATGCTGAGTGCGGAATGCTCCCTGCTAGAATCTCCCTATGTTCTATCGTTCCGACAATCGCTCGCCTGACCAGATGCGTCCGGTCAACATCATTCCTAATTTCATTACTACGGCCGAAGGATCAGTTTTGATCGAAGTGGGCAACACGCGCGTGATTTGTACCGCTTCAGTGGAAGAGACAGTGCCTCAGTTCATGCGCAACCGCGGCAAAGGATGGATTTCGAGCGAGTACAGCATGTTGCCCCGGGCGACTTTGACGCGCACGGCGCGGGAGGTCAACAAAGGCCGACCCAGTGGGCGCACCCATGAAATTCAGCGCCTGCTTGGGCGATCTTTGCGTGCTGTGGTGGATCTGGAACGCATGGGTGAGCGCACCATCTGGGTTGATTGTGACGTGATTCAGGCGGACGGCGGCACGCGCACGGCGTCCATCACGGGTGCGTTCGTCGCGCTGGGTCTGGCGCTGGAAAAGTTGGTGGAGGCCGGGACTCTGACCTCCGTTCCCTTCCGCGATTTTGTGGCGGCCGTGAGCGTGGGCATGGTGGATGGCGAAATCCTGCTCGATCTCTGCTACGAAGAAGATTCGCGAGCCGACGTAGACATGAACTTTGTGATGACGGCGGGGAAAAAGATCGTCGAAGTGCAAGCCACGGCCGAGCGCCAGGTGTTCGATGAGGAACAACTGGGCAAGATGATCAGCCTGGCCAGCCATGGAGTACAGACGCTGATCGCGAAACAGCAGGCTGTGCTGGGGACACTTACTTTGCGGCAGTAGTCAAGTTGCGCGGGGCGGAGTCGCAGATCTGGAGGTCGAGGCTGCCGCTTCGCACTGGTGTGATGGTGCGCTGCGTTCCGAATACGTTGTTTAAGTCCGGGAAGCCTGCGAGTCACCAGATCGGGGGTCGAGGTTCGCGCCCCGGGGGATCTTTGGGTCAATCCCGTTTCTCTCTGCGGCGTATACTTGGACTCCGAGAGCGGGCCGCCGGAAATGGAGGACGCAGATGTTTACGAGAACGATGATAGTCCGTCGCTTGGTATTAGTCTTAACGGTCGTCGTCTACTCGAACGGCTCCGTCAGTCAACAAGGGCCTGCGGCACCCAACTCCACTAGCGTGAAAGAATTTCCCGTGAACATGAAGCAAAACGTGACGGCCGGCGCTACTCCGGTCGGGACGAAGGTCGAAGCGAAACTTTTGGTCGCGACGCTGGTGGGCGGCACCGTATTCCCGAAGAACACCATCTTCTCCGGAGAAGTGATCGAGTCGGTGGCGAAATCTGCAACCACCTCATCCCGCATTGGCATTCGCATGGACTCGGCACAGTGGAAGAATGGATCAGCCCCCGTCAAGGTTTATCTGACCGCGTGGTGTTATCCCTTGATCGCTGCGAGGGGCCAGGACCTCTCTTATGGTCCGCCGCAACCCGCCTCGAAGACCTGGAACGGAGCGGGTACGTATCCTGACCCCAGCTCACCCGCGTCACAGCCCTTTCCCAGCCAGGACATGCACAGGAGCGCGGAATCTGCGCCGGAGTCGCCCGTCTATTCCGTTTCCAAACATCGTGTCTTGATGAAAGATATCGAGTCCGAGCGCCATGACGACGGGGCTGTCGCCATTACTTCCAACCGCTTCAACATCAAGCTCGATAAGCTGACAACTTATGTCCTGGCAACGGGCGACTTGACGCTGGGCAGCCCGGGCCTTGGGAATGGCTCAACGAACTAGGCATCGGAACACCCAGTCCCGGCTTTGCCGAAACAGTTCCCAAAAGCAGATCCCTCGCGTACTGGAGCCGGCGACGAATGGCAAAACCTGGAGGACTGGCGGCACGAGTAAACCCGTGGCCTTCCCGATTTTGCTCGACCCTGGAATCTTTCTGACAACCCCGCCGGGCGCGGGCTTCGGCTGGCGGGTGCCTGCGTGGTCCTTGGCCTTCGCCCGTCTCTTGTGGCCGGGTGCCCGCGGCAGCCCGCCCTCCGTGCCTCTCTTGTTGGATCAACAAATGCGGTCTTTAATACACATGGAGAGTTCATGGAGGCTGGTGGCATTCAAGCGTTGCAGATGGTGTTTCTCCTGCTGCTGCTTTTTGTGGTGGCTTTTGGCGCGTTGGCGCGGAAGCTTGCGACTCCATACCCGATCGTACTGGTGTTGGCTGGGCTGCTGCTGAGTTTTGTCCCTGGCACTCCGAAGGTCACGCTGCATCCGGATGTCATTTTTTTCGTGGTTTTGCCCCCGCTCCTTTATAGTGCCGCGTGGCTTACCTCCTGGCGCGAATTTTCCTATAACCTGGTCAGCATCCTGTTCCTCGCCTTTGGCCTGGTTCTGTTCACGGTTTTTGGCGTGGCCGCCGTGGCGCCCTGGTTTTTCCCCGGATTCGACTGGCGCATGGGCTTTGTGCTAGGCGCGGTGGTGGCACCCACGGATGCCATTGCCGCCACCTCGATTGCCAAGCGGGTGGGGCTGCCGAAACGTATCGTCGATGTGCTCGAAGGTGAGAGTCTGGTGAACGATGCCAGCGGATTGCTGGCGCTTGAGTTCGGCATCGCGATGCTGGTTCGGGGCGAGACCGCAACGATTTCTACCGGCTTGGCACGGCTTGTCTATCTGACGACTGCGGGCCTTGCGGTTGGCTTGCTGATGGGCGTGATCGTGAACTGGGTGGAAGAGCGCATCGACCACGGCCCTGTCGAGATCGGCCTCAGTATTATGGTTCCTTACGCGGCCTACCTGCTGGCCGATTCGATCCACGCCTCCGGCGTGCTTTCGGTGGTGGCGTGTGGACTCTACCTTAGCCGCAAGAGTTCGAGCTTCTTCTCGCCCAGCGTGCGATTGCAGGCGTGGGCGGTGTGGGACTCGCTGACTTTCATTCTGAACGGCCTGGTGTTTGTACTCATCGGGTTGCAATTGCCCAACGTGTTGCAGGGAATTCGAGATCACAGTCTTCGGGAACTGCTGCTGTACGGGTCAATCTTCAGTGCGCTTCTGATTGCGCTGCGTGTGTTCTGGGTTTTCCCCGGTGCGTATGCAGCGAACCTGATACGCAGACGGGTTCTCCATCAAAAGGAGCCGCTGCCGCCAGCGCGGCAGATTTTTATTGTGGGCTGGACCGGCATGCGTGGAGTAATCTCGCTCGCGGCCGCGATTGCGCTGCCGCAAACCCTGGCCAATGGAGAACCCATGGCACAGCGCGACCTGATCATCTTTCTCACTTTCAGCGTGATTCTGGTGACCTTGGTGCTGCAAGGTCTCACTCTGCCGCCCTTGGTACGAGCGCTTGGTCTGGCTGTGGCCGGGGGCCGCAACACCGAAGAGGAACAGGCACGTCGCATTGTTCTGGAGGCGGCGCTTGGTCATCTGAAGACCGTTCGTGCGGGGACGGCAGTGCCTTAGACGAGATTTACGACGACCTGGAACAACACTACCGGCACCGCCTAGCGACTCTGAAGGGGGACGTTAGCGACATCCACACCGATCATCACAGGCGGTTTGTGAGGCTCTCGCGGGAGCTTCTACGGGTGGAGCGACAAACCGCAGTCCGCCTTCGCAATGAGGGCCGGATCAATGACGAATTGTTGCGCGATCTGGAGCGGGAACTGGACTTGAGCGAGACCCGTTTCCTGGGCGGTTCGTGAGCAGGGCCAGGGTGCCGGCGGAGCCCGATAGGTCGCTAAAGCAAACGAGAGGAAGTGCCGATTAACTACCCAGTTGCCACATCCAGTCGCCATATCGTATCGCAATGACAGAAAGCCGAAATTATGCCTGTGCTAAGGTCGACGCCCGCGGACCTGGTGCGCTCCATTTTCAAGAACGGTGAAGCAGCAAGCCTACGTACCGACCCGCGACACTCCGAAACACCGACCCTGCGGGGCGCGGAAGTTGCAGCCGTCTATTACAACCTGCGGGTGGCAGGCGACTTCTACGAATTCTTGCGGGTAGGTCCGTCCCGAGTGTTGTTCGGCCTGCTCGACCTGGCGGGGCGGAGAGAGGACACCCGCGAAATTCTCAGTGCCGCGCAGAGCGCTTTCCGATCCAGCGCACCCAGGCTCTTTGCGGGGGAGGATTTCAATGAGGCCGACGCGATGATTGAGCTCTGTCATGAGGTCAACCGCACCATCCTGCAACTTGCCGGTGGAGTGCGCAGCTGTCCTGCGTTTGTGGCCTGTTACAACGAGGATCTGGGTACGGTGTGCTACACCAACCTCGGATACACTCCAGGTCTGCTCCGCGATCACACCAGCATCACGCTGTTGGAGGCAACCGGCCTGCCGCTCGGTTTGTTTTCCCATACCACGCACAGCGCCTCGACATGCGCCCTGGTGCCGGGCGCGGCGCTTCTGATTGTCTCCCGCGGAATCGTCGAAGCCGAGTATGGCGGTGAGGAATTTGGACTCGAGGGTGTGCGAGAAACCTTTCAGGGCGCCGCCGTTCGAACCGCCCAGGACCTGTGCCTGAACATCCTCCAGACGGCCCAGCAATTCGTGAAGGTTCCGCCAACGCACAACGACATGACAGCGCTCGCGTTGCTCCGGAATGCGTAGCCTGAGCCGTGATAGGTCGCTTGTTTTGCATATTGTTTCCCCATTGTTGTCTATTGATTCTTCGGGGGTGGTTTACAATTGGAGCGATTTCACGCACTCATCGGAGGAATGTATGAAACTTACACCGGGAAAGCTGGCCGGGCTCAGGAATGTTTCCAACGAGCGCGGCATCATCGCCGCCGCTGCCATGGACCAGCGGGGATCGCTGCAGAAGTCGCTGGCGAAAGAGAAAGGCAGCGAAGTGGGCGATGCCATGATGGAAGAATTCAAGTCGCTGGTGACGGAAGTGCTGACGCCGCATGCCAGCGCGATCCTGCTGGATCCGGAGTGGGGCTTGCCAGCTTCCAAGCGACGCGCCAAGAATGCCGGACTGCTGCTAGCGTATGAGAAAACCGGATACGACAAGACTGGGCCCGGACGTTTGGGCGACTTGCTTGACCACTGGTCAGTGCGGCGCCTGAAAGAGTCGGGCGCGGACTGCTTGAAGATTTTGCTCTACTACACGCCATTCGACCCGAAAGATGTAAACGACAAAAAGCACGCATGGGTGGAGCGCATCGGCGATGAGTGCCGCGCCAACGACATTCCGTACTTCTTAGAATTCGTGGGCTACGAAGAGGGAGCGGACGAAAAAGGCCTCGACTACGCCAGGAAGAAGCCGGAGATCGTGGCCGAAAGCATGAAGGAATTCAGCAAAGACCGGTACGGCGTTGATGTCTTGAAGGTCGAGGTGCCGGTGAACATGAAGTATGTAGAAGGCGCCAAGGCTTATGGGGGACAGAAAGCCTACAGCCGAACCGAAGCAAAAGGACTTTTCCTGAAAGCTGCAACGGCCACCACCAAACCGTTTATTTACCTGTCGGCGGGCGTGAGCAATGCGGAGTTCACCGAGGCGCTGGAGCTGGCTGCGGAATCAGGCGTGAAATTCAACGGCGTGCTGTGCGGGCGGGCCACCTGGAAGGATGGCATTCCGATTTATGCCAAGCAGGGGGCGAACGCTTTCCGCGAATGGCTGCAGTCCGAGGGAATAAATAACATTAACAATGTGAACGACCGGCTGAAGGCGGCGACGTCCTGGCATTCGATTTACGGCGTCGAATCGGTCCATGACCCGCGCGGGGCAGTGACGGTTTGATTTGTCGGTACATCGCTTTTAACCATAACTGGGCACGAAGGCGTTACGGCATGGAGGTCTTGCGTGATGCTTTGTGCCCCTTTAGGCTGTGGTCCGAGTTTCGAGATCCACGCGTCGCCCGCGTTCAGTTACGCCGCTCGACGATCACGCAATGCTTTGACCTGATCGTGAGCTGCCAGAATTGCACCAGACTGTTCGCCCACGATCATGAGAATGCTTTCTGGAAGAGCGGCTTGCAGCGCCTTCTGGTAGCTTTCCCTAGCCGCGTGCTCTCCCTGCTCTACTGATTCGAGCAAGCTAGGATCGCCGCCTCCGAGGCTCTGTTCACCTCAATTCCAGCCCCGGTGCTGCGCAGCCGTGACATGAGCGGACCCTTTCTCGGTCGTTGGCTCACCCAGCTGCGCCATTTCGGTTTCGAGCTGCCTGGCGAAGCGGGCGCGCTCACCGGCCTGCTGGCGGAAAAACGATTTCAGGTCCGCGGCTTTGGCGTGCTCGGCCGCGTCCTGGCATCCCTTCTCACCGCCACGGTTGATATTGATCAGTGTTGAATCGCCCCGGGAAAATTCGCGTCCGAATAGGAAGGACCCTTGAACGATATCAAGCCCACTGTACTGGTTACCGGAGCTTCCGGGGGCATCGGATGCGAACTGGCTAAACTTTTCGCCAAAGACCATCACAACCTGGTCCTGGTGGCTCGCAGCGAAGCGAAACTGGTCCGGTTGGCTGACGAACTTCAGCGCAGATTTGGAATCACGGTGAAACCGGTCGTGTCTGATTTGGCGGCTCCAAGCGCGCCCCAGCTGTTGTTTGACCAACTGCAGGGTGATGGCGTCACCATCGACGTTCTGGTCAATAACGCCGGCTATGGCAAGTTGGGAGAATTCGCAGAGATACCGATCGAAGAGAGCCTGGGGCAGATTCAGCTCAACGTCACGGCGCTTACTTATCTGACCAAGCTCTTTCTCGGGCCGATGCTGGAGCGCGGCTGGGGCAAGATCATGAATGTGGCGTCTACTGCGGGATTCCAGCCTGGACCGCTGATGGCCGTCTACTACGCCACCAAGGCCCACGTCATTTCCTTCTCCGAGGCACTGGCCAATGAGTTGGTTGACAAGGGGATTGCCGTCACCTGTCTTTGCCCCGGTGCTACCGCAACCGATTTCTCCAGCCGCGCCGGAAACGACAGGTCGCGCTTGTTTAAGCAGCTTCGCCCCATGGATGCCAAGACCGTCGCGCTCAAGGGCTATCGCGGACTGCAGGCCGGCAAGACTTTGGTCATTCCCGGACTAAGCAACTGGTTGTTGGCCGAGATGCTGCGCATCAGTCCGCGGAAGCTGGTCACGGCCGTATCCCGTCGGCTGTTGGATGAGGTGGAGTAGGTCAATCGGGTTGGGCGCGAGCCGCCCGAGCTCTTCTAGGTAGTTCCCCGACGTAGTTCCCCGACCCGTACCCAAACCACCGAGCCCGAGGGGACATTCCTAGCTTAATGCTAAGGCGGAGTCATCGCTAAGGCCTGGTTCACTCCCATTCGATCGTTCCCGGGGGCTTCGAGGTGATGTCGTAGACCACGCGGTTCACACCGTTGACTTCATTAACGATGCGGCTGGAGATTGTTTGCAGGACTTCATGGGGTAGCGGGACCCAGTCGGCGGTCATGCCGTCTTCGGAGTGCACGGCGCGAACTGCGCAGGTGTAAGCATAAGTTCGCTGGTCGCCCATCACGCCCACCGACATCACCGGCAGCAGGACCGCGAACGACTGCCAGATTTGGGTGTAGAGGCTGGCCTTCTTGATCTCGGTTACGACAATGTCGTCGCATTCGCGCAGGATTGCCAGGCGTTCGGGTGTGACCTCGCCCAGAATTCTCACGGCGAGGCCAGGACCAGGAAAAGGCTGCCGCTGGAGAACATCTTCTGGCAAGCCAAGGTCGCGGCCAATTTTTCGGACCTCGTCTTTAAATAAATCTTTCAGCGGCTCGATCAGCTTGAGCTTCATTTTGTCGGGCAGACCACCCACGTTGTGGTGGCTCTTGATGGTCTGCGACGGCCCGCGCACTGAGCGCGACTCGATCACGTCGGGATAGAGCGTGCCCTGTACCAGCCATTCCACGTTTCCTTCCTGTTGGGCGATGCGATTGGCCTCTTCGTCGAAGACCGAGATGAATTCGTTGCCGATGATCTTGCGTTTCGTTTCCGGATCGGTCACACCGGCGAGCCTGGTGAGGAAACGCTCGGTGGCGTCCAGAGCAACCAAGTGCAGGCCAAGGTTGTCGCGAAGGCCCTGCTGCACTTTTCTAAATTCATTCTTACGCAGGACACCATTGTCGACGAACACACAAGTCAGGCGCGACCGGCCCCCGCCGTCGCGCATGGCGCGATCGACCAAGGTTGCGGCCACGGCCGAATCCACGCCGCCCGACAGGGCGCAGATGGCACGTCCATCGCCTACGGTTTGCCGCACGCTGGCCACGGTCGCATCAATGAAGTGCTGCGCGGTCCATGTGGGCTTGGCACCGCAAATTTCGAGAGCGAAGTTGCGCAAAATATTCGTGCCCGATTGGGTGTGGTGGACCTCGGGATGAAACTGCACTGCCCACATTTTGCGCTCGGGAGCTTCAATGGCTGCGACAGCGCTCGGGGAGCTGGCAACCAGTTGGAAGCCGGCGGGAAGCTCCACCGCTTCATCACCATGCGACATCCAAACGGAAAGTTTTTTTGGCAGACCTTGAAAAAGACGTGAACCGTTCCGGATTTCGACGTCAGCGTGGCCATACTCGCGCTTGTCGGCAGCACGCACCTTTCCTCCCAGGGTGTGCACCATGAACTGCAGTCCATAGCAGATGCCTAGTACAGGCACGCCCAATTCGAGCACGCGCCGATCCGCGGGCGGAGCGTCGGCGTCATAAACCGACGACGGGCCGCCCGAAAGAATGATGCCCACCGGGGAATAGCTGCGAATCTCTTCCAGGCTTGCGGTGCAAGGGAGCACTACGGAAAAGACATTTTGTTCACGGATGCGGCGCGCGATCAGTTGCGAATATTGCGCACCGAAGTCGAGGACTACGATGGATTGGGTTTCCACGGACGAGTCTCTCAGATTGACCGGGGCAGTGTAAAGAGGCATTTGGCATTTGGCAATCAGCGCTCCCAGTTCGGGCTTTCTGGTGGGTGGGGCGAAGCTTGGACTTGGACTTGGGCTTGGGTGTGCGGTTAAAGATTGCGGTTTCGGGACTCCGTTCTTAGGTTTTGGTTTTTGGTTTTTGATTCTCGGTTCTCAGTGGCATGGGTACCTGGTCAGCCTGCGGCGGGTTGGGGCGGGGTCAGGCCGGGAATGTCGCTGAGGATATCGTCGTCTAAAGGCGAGAATGCCGGCGGCATGCTGTGTGCCTGAATGCTCTCCGGCTCCGGACCCTCAATCAGGAACACGTATGCGGCCAGCCGCCCGACATAGAGAAAATCGGCGCTGGCGAAGTAGATCAGCGCGACCAGAATCACGCCGCCCAGCACCACGCCAGCGGGAAGCACTTCGGCAAAGGCCAAGGGAAAGGCTGCCACGGACGCGGCGGTTACGAACGACACAGCGTGAGCGACACCGAACCATGCGGCGGCTGCGACCACGGGCCCGGGACGGCTGCAGCACAAATGCGCGGCTGCCGCCAAAGCTCCGAATGTAGTGTCTTCTGCGCCGACCACGAAGATCGCCGCCAGGGACAGGTACCAATTCAACATAGACCAGGCGAGTCCGATAAACAGGATAAGCATGCAGAAGATCAGCAAAGCGCTTCCCGGCGAAGGGTGTGTCTTCGAGGAGGCGGCACCGGCCAGTAGCACGGCACCCACCGAACTTACCACCACGGCAAGCATTGCGGCCGCGCGCAAGAAATTCAAGCCCATGAGCGAGCTGAGTCGCCAGGTTCGTGGTTTCGAGTCATCGCCATCCCGGAAGTATTCGAATAGCGTCTTAAGGGTGGCGGCTCGCCCCAGCGAAGCCAGCACGATCCAGGCCAGCGTCAGCGCCAGCGCCAGTACGATCAGGGTGGCGACTGCTCGCGGCACACTTCCTTGCAGGATGCGCGCCATGGCCTGCCAGACCAAGGCCGGTTGACGGGTTTGCAGCAGGAACATTTCTCCCCCCGTGACCGGCAGCGTAGACATGTATTCGTGGAAAAAAAATGCTAACAGCGCCGTCACTGCCAGGCCGAAACTCCATCGCCAGGCGATTTCCGCCGGACCCAGAGAAGGCAGGCAAAGCAACATGCGGAAGCCTTCCAGTGTGGGTGAACGCCGCTTCATGCGTGGCTAGAATAACTCAAGCCGAAGCTGAATAGCCCGGTTCATTTCAGCGAACCACGATATTTACCAACTTGGTGGGAACTACGATTACCTGCACAACCTGCTTGCCGTGCAGCAGCGCCTTTATCTTCGCTTCGGCCAAGGCGTGCCCGCTGACAACATCGTTCGGCGCATCTGCTGCCACCACGATGCGGCTGCGCAACCTGCCGTTAATCTGCACGGGAATCTCGATTTCGTCTTCTTTGGCCAACGCGGGATCGTACTGCGGCCACGGGGTACGCAGCAGACTTCCCTTTTCACCCAGCATCTCCCACAGTTCGTGGGCCAGGTACGGGGCGAAAGGGGCTAGCAGCAAGGCAAGCGTGCGCTGAACCTCGGTAAGGAGTGAGGTTCGGGCTGCTTGGCCGGCCTCCCCCACACCGCTTTTTACTGCCGGGGACGGCGCCCGCGCCACGCGGTCTTCGCCTGCGTAAAGTTCGTTCACCAGTTCCATAATGGCTGCAATGCTGGTATTGAAGTGCCATCGGCCCTTGAAGTCGTCACTGACGCGCTTGACAGTCTGGTGCAGTTTGCGCTGGATTTGACGGGCTTCCGTCGGTAGGGACGTTGTGGGCACTGTCTCTGGGTTGCCATTGGCCACACTTGGAGCGTTGCGGGCTACGAACCTGTAGACGCGGCTCAGGAAGCGCTCAATGCCTTCCACGCCTTCGTCCTGCCAGTCGAGTTCGCGGTCCGGAGAGGTGGCGAAAAGCGTATACATGCGGGTGCTGTCAGCGCCGTAGCCTTTCACCATGTCATCCGGGGAAACGACGTTGCCCAGGCTCTTGGACATCTTGGACCCGCCTTTGATAATCATGCCTTGGGTGAAGAGGCGCTCGGCGGGTTCGTCGTTTTTGATCAGGCCCATGTCGCGCATGAATTTGGTCCAGAAGCGAGAATAAATCAGGTGCAGAATGGCATGCTCGATGCCGCCGATGTATTGATCGATGCCGTGCTCTCCAAACCAGTAGCCGGCTTTCTCGCGGTCGAAGGGGGCTTGCTCGTTGCCGGCGTCGGTATAGCGGTAGAAGTACCAGGACGAATCCACAAAGGTGTCCATGGTGTCGGTCTCGCGGCGGGCTGGGCCTCCGCATTTTGAACAGGTGGCGTTGACGAACTCCGGCACCCGGCCTAAAGGCGAACCGCCAGTCAGAGTGATATCCACGTTTTCCGGCAAGATCACGGGCAGGTCTTTTTCAGGCACGGCGACGATGCCGTCTTTTTCGCAATAAAGCATGGGGATGGGCGTACCCCAGTAGCGCTGCCGTGAGATGCCCCAGTCTTTCAGGCGATAAGTGACGGTGGCTTTGCCGAAACCGTTCTTTTCCGCGTGCTCGGACATGGCTTGGATGGCTGCCTTACAGTCCAGGCCACTGAACGGGCCGGAGCTCACCAGCGTGCCCTCGATTGTGGTGAACGGGAGGCGGGGTTCAACGACAGTCTCCTCGGGGTTGTCCACTTGCGGCAATACTACGAGACGAATCGCGAGTTTGTATTTCTTGGCGAACTCGTAGTCGCGCTCGTCGTGCGCAGGCACGCTCATAATCGCACCGGTGCCATAGTCCATGAGGATGTAGTTCGCCGCCCAGATGGGAACCTTCTCGTCGTTGTAGGGATTGACCGCGAAGCGGCCGGTGTTGACGCCACGCTTTTCGATCTCGCCGATGTCGCCGACTTCCCTCGCCTTGCGTTGCTCCGCGATCAGTTGATCAATTGAGGCGCGTAGCAGATCGTTGTTCTTCGTCAGGCGGGCGAGGAGGGGATGCTGGGGCGCGAGCTGCAGAGAGGTTGCGCCGTAGATGGTATCCACGCGCGTAGTGAAGACAGTGACAATCGAATGCGCCGGATCGGTTGCACCGTCGATCTTGAAATCCACCAAGGTGCCGTCGCTACGACCGATCCAGTTCCGTTGCATGGTGCGGACTTTTTCCGGCCAGCCCGGGAGGCGGTCAAGGTCGCGCAGCAACTCCTCGGCGTAGTGGGTGGTGCGCAGGAACCATTGTTCGAGTTCGCGCTGCTCGACGATGGTATCTTCGTGCCGCCAGCAACAACCGTTTACAACCTGCTCGTTGGCCAAGACTGTGGCGCACTTGGGACACCAGTTGACCCTGCTCTTCTTACGATAGGCCAAGCCTTTCTCATAGAGTCTTATGAAGAACCACTGGTTCCACTTGTAGTATTCCGGCAGGCAAGTGGTGACCTCGCGGGACCAGTCGTAGGCGAATCCGAGGCGCTTCATTTGCGCTTTCATGGCGGCGATGTTGCGCA
>Ga0193733_1000117_pt1 | contig 28839 bp, 19 predicted proteins | sample U1s2metaG_FD_145076 | JGI IMG/M metagenome (GOLD analysis project Ga0193733, IMG submission 145076) | Soil microbial communities from a riparian zone of the East river system, Colorado, United States - U1s2 | ecosystem: Environmental > Terrestrial > Soil > Riparian zone | place: USA: East River...
ATCGGCCTCTTCGGCACGCTTGAGCCCTTCCGGTGTGATCTCAAATGCCCACGCGAAGATGAGTGCGATGGGAAAACCAATGACAATTAAAAAAACAATCAGCCGGACGACCCAATTTGGCACATCGAAGACTGGGAAAACCTGCGCGATTCCCTGAGAAAGCGCCCAGCCGGCGACGATGTAGGCGACCGCGATCTTATAGACATTGCGCCGCTTCAGTTCGGCAAAGAATTTTCCCAAATTTCCCGAATTCAACGTTGAGTGTCAGATTTTCCAAATTCCTGTGCCGGAAGAATTTTCTCCGCTAGCGCTTCGAATCGCGGGTCGCCGCGCAAGGGATCGAGCATGGGATCACCTCGGATCCAGGCCGTATCGATATTATCGTGATTCAGGTATTCACGCTCGAGGTAATCGATCGCTTTTGTTTTGTCGCCCAATCCGATGTAAATCAGCGCGATAAGATAGCCGCGGACGAACTGCTGCTTGGTCCGCGCTTCAAGCTCTCCGATCAACTCCATCGCTTTGTCCTTTTGGCCGGCATCCGCGTAAGCGCGCCCGAGTAGTCCGACAATTTGCGGATCGTCGTCGAGCGATTGCGCTTCCTCGTATTTTGCAATTGCTGCGGCTGTGTCGCCTTTTAGGTAAAGCGCCTCCCCAAGATTCCAAAGCGCGTACCCGAATTTGTTATCTAACGTTAGCGTCCGCTGCAGCTGCGCGATGGCTTGATCATAGCGACGCGCCATCATGAACGTGCTGCCAAGGTCGGCATTGATGATAAGCGACAGCGGATCCAGCTCCACTGCGCGTTGATTTTCGCGGATCGCTTCATCGAACCGGCCGAGCGCCACAAGAAGAGCATTGCCAAACCAATGATGCGCCGTCGCGTAGTTCGGATTGAGCGCAATCGCGCGTTTAAATTCCTTCTCTGATTCGGCAAAGTTAGCGTCGGAGAAACAAAACAATAATCCGAGGGCAGTATGCGCTTCGGCGGAAGTCTCCTCCAATTCAATCGCGCGCTGCGCAGCGGCTTTCGCTTTCGGAAAATACTCCTGCGGGAAGCCAGCGCCAAACAGCGGAATCAATAGGTAGCTCTCCGCCAGGCCGGCGTACGCAGTGGCGTATTGCGGATCTGCGACAATGGCTTGCTGGAAGTAATCGCACGCGGTCTTGAGATCCTGGCCAGTGCGTTTGTTCCAAAAAAAGCGGCCTTTGAGATAAAGTTCGTAAGCTTCGGAATTCTCCGTCGGTTTATTCGACATCGCCGTTTGTTCCGAGCCGGTAAGTCTCGCCTGCAGGGTATCGGCGATCGTCTTCGCGATGTCGGTTTCGACTGAGAAAATATCGGTCAGTTTGCGGTCGTAAGTTTCAGCCCAAAGATGGGCGTCCGTCAGCGCATTGATGAGCTGAACGTTCACGCGGACCTGATCCTTCGCCTTTTGCACGCTGCCCTCCAGAATGTTCGTGACTCCGAGCTGCTTTGCGATCTGGGGCAAATTTTCCGGCGTGGATTTGAAATGCTGCGTCGAAGTTCGCGAAATCACTTTGAGATCCGCGACTTTCGCCAAACGCGTCAGGATTTCGTCCTGCATACCCTCCGTAAAATAGGCGTTGTCCGGGTCGCGGCTGAGGTTATCGAATGGCAGCACGGCGATTGATTTCGCGCCTAATTCATTCGACGACGCGTGGCTGTTCCGCGCCATGTAGCCTCCAAGAAAGAATAATCCGATCGAGAAAAGAGCGCCGATAACGACAATGTAAATCCACGCGTGTTTTTTCCGTCGCGTGATGCCTGGCATCGCATCGGCCGTTTCGGTGCGTTTAACCCCCTCCGGTGTCAGCTCGAACATCCACGCCAGAATCATGGCAATCGGCAAACCGAGGATGATCAGCAGGACGATTAAGCGAATCGCCCAGTTTGGAATGTCGAATACCGGAAAGACCTGCGCGATTCCCTGCGAGAGAGCCCAGCCCGCGACGATGTACGCGACCGCGACTTTGTAAACATTGCGCCGTTTCAGCTCGGCGAAGAAGGTGTCGATTCTCATTCTCTTAGGTCGTCGGGCTTCGCTTCAAACGCCGAGACATATCTGAAATCGTCGAAGTTTGCATCCTAACTCTTGGTCATTCGTGCTCCCGCACTCGTGCCAGCTACCCTAGCTGCGTTACCGCCTACCCGCGCGGCTCCCGCTCGCGCGTGTTCACTTCGGCTTTTCTTCGCAAAGCTTTTGGAAGCGCGGATCCTTCCGAATACGATCGTAGATCGGATCGAGGCGCAGGTAGACCGTAGTGATTGCATCTACATAAGTTTGATGAAGGACTGTTTCCAACAACGGAACTGCGCGGTCGGCATCACCCATTTCCGCATAGGTATTGGCGATGACTTCGTCGGCCCGTGGATAAGTCCATTTGTCGAAGCGTCGCAGAGCGCGCAGTTCTTCGCCGAGGCGCTCCACTTCATCGCGGCGCCCCAAACACGCTTCGACGTGTATCAATTGCTCGAGAACGATTATGCCGCCCTCGTGCCGGTCGCGCAGTTGAATCAAGTCGCGTTCAGCCTGACGCAACAAGGGCTCTGCCGCTGCTGCATCCCCTTTAACTGCCTGCAAACGAGCGGTTGAAGCACGATCGATGGCTTGAAACAGCGGCATCTCGTTGCCTGTTTCGCGCATCGCGTTGATCCGGCGAATCGCCTCATCAAAGTCACGCCGCCTGACGATCACATCGAGCAGAACGCCGAAACCTTTATCGTTAGGTCCGAACTTCAGGTCACGCAGCATCTCCCAGGCTTTGTCCAAATCTCCAGCCGCTGCGTAACTCTCGGCCTTATCCGCAATGATATTTGCGTCGTTTGGTGAAATCGCGAGGGCGTGATCCAGCGTGGCGCGCGCTTGCTCCAGGTCGCGCCGGCCACGGTAACTCAAGGCGAGCTCCATCCAAATATTGGTGCTAAGCGGATTGAGCTCGGTTCCGCGCTTTTGTAGTTCAATCGTTTCGTCGAGTTTCCCTTGCCGGCGTTTCACCAGCGCGGTCGCTTCAACGAATTTGAAATCGCTAGGGGCAATTGCGCGGGCGCGATCGAGCCAGCGCAGTGCTTCGTCGTAATTCTTCTCGACGTAGTAAAAATACAAACCCATCGAGCCCTGTGCGTCGGCCGAATCGGGGGCAAGACGCAATGCGGTTTCCGCGGCGCTGTGTGCGCGCTCTTTCTGCGCGGGACTTTCTTCGGGAAAGAAATAGCGGATTGATTCGATTGCAGCCAACCACGCCCACGCCTCGGCGAAATTCGGGTCCAGCCGGACCGCCTCCCGCAACATGTCGCGCATGCGTGCGCTATCCGCATCCGACTGCGAGTTGTTTAGCGCCATAGCGCGCAGAAAAGTTTCGTAGGCCTGCGGGTTGTCAGTTCCGCGCGCGTTGATCGCGGCCTTTTCCTTGCCGGTCAGCTTGGCTTCGAGCGACCCCGCAATTTTTTGCGCGACATCGCTTTCGACACCGAAGATGTCGATCATTTTGCGATCGTAGGTGTCGGCCCAAAGATGCGAATCGTTCAATGCGTTGATCAGTTGAACCGTAATCCGGACCTGATCGCCCGCTTTCTGGACGCTGCCTTCCAAAATATTGGCCACGCCGAGCTGTTGTGCGATCTCGCGCAGATTACTCGGCGCGCTCTTGTATTTCTGAGTCGAAGTCCGCGAGATGACTTTGAGGTCTGAAATTTTCGACAAGCGGGCCAGAATTTCATCCTGAATTCCTTCCGCGAAAAATGCGTTTGCCTTGTCTTCGCTAAGACTGTCAAAGGGAAGCACCGCGATGCTTTTCTCCGGGATCGCCGAACCGGTAGGGGGTGGCTGGACCGCGGCGTTTTTCTTACGAGAAAGTTCGCCCTGCAACTGATCGGTGATCTGCTTGGCGACTGCGCTCTTAATGGTATCGGCCAGCGAAGGGGACGCTGTGGCGCTCGGCTGAGGCAGTGGCGATAACCGGCGTCGGTCGAGCGTGCGCATGATCGCGGGCGCAAAAATCACTGACACGATGGCAAGCATGAGGAGTAAAAACGCGACAATGAAGATGGCTCGGGCGAGCGGAGAGAGTGCTTTGCGCGTCCCAACTCTGGAGCCGGAGATGCTGCCGCGCGTTTTTCCGAGTCGCGTCGGCGGCGTGGGATTGCCAATTGTCTCGGCGTAAAGATTAACTAACGAGACAACAACGCCGTGTTTCACTTCCACGTCGCCCAGTTCGTGAAGGTAAGGCTGCCATCGACGCTGTTGTGCGAGATCGTCGGCGACGCGTTTACTCACCAGAATATGGCCGGCGTCGCCGCAATCCATCACTCGCTGCGCGATGTTGATGCCTACGCCGGCGATGTTTTCGCGCCCGTTTGCATCCTTCACTTGATGGATCGGGCCGCTGTGGATTCCCATCCTCACTGGCAGACTCGGCTGCGCGCGCAAAGCTCGGCTAATCTCCAAGGCGCATTCGACCGGCTCTTCCACGGAACCGGTGAAAACCAGCGCCATGCCATCGCCCGTCGGCAAAACGGTAAGCTCTCCTGCAGCCCCGGCCTCGCGCGCCGCTTCGGTGCTACGCACAATCTGGTTCAACTCCTGAAGCGCTTCTGACTGTTCGTCGGTCAGCAGCTTGGAGTAGCCGACGATGTCCATGAAAAGGACGTGCGCAATTTCCAGGCGCAGTTTCGCTTTTTGTTCGTCAGCCATATGCGATTACGAAACGTTCCGCCGCTTCAGCTCGGCAAAGAAGTTGCCAGAATTCATTTCGACGGCTAGGAAGTTGCTCAGATTCACGCTTGGCTAATAATCGAGGGCTAACTGTACAGAAGGCAGACCAAAGTCCAGATCGACATGGCCTGGCCCTGCGCTCTTGCCGTGTAGCGCCGAATCAGATAAGCCGAGCGCATGGAGAGGAAGCAAGCGTTTGTTAATACGCCCTCTTTCAGCAAAGAACGGCTTCTTCGTATCCTCGGAGTCACCTTTGGCGTCGCGGTCGGCATTGGCGGAACAATCGGGATTGGCATTCTGCGGATTCCAGGAAGCGTCGCGACCCAGCTCGGCCACAGCGGACTCATCATGGCCGCATGGATAGTCTCCGGATTGTATGCTTTCGCCGGTGCGAATACCTACGCCGAGCTCGGTACAATGCTGCCGCTGGATGGCGGACCTTACGTTTACGCTCGTCGGGCGTATGGTGAGTTCGGTGGATTTCTTGTCGGCTGGAGTGATTGGCTCCTCCGCACCAGTTCGATGGCATACCTGGCAGTTGCGCTAACCGAATATGCTGGGGGACTCTTCTCTTACAATCCCGGTGTCATAACGCCGGCGGCAATTGCTGTGTTGATCTTCTTCACCGCGTTTCACTGGCTCGGTCTGCGTGTGGGTAGCCGGGCGCAGGAAATCATGAGCTTGTTCAAGGTTCTCGCTTTCTTCGTCATCATCGCTGCCTGCTTTCTTTTCAGCCCGAAGCTAAGCGTTGCCCCAAGCGCAAAGCCACCGCTCTTTTTCGATCCGAAGCTTTTGTTTGTGGCCATCGCTTTATCGATGCAAAGCATTCTTGGCACCTATTCCGGCTGGCATGCGCCGGTTTACTTTTCGGAGGAGAACACCGATCCGACGAAAAGCATCCCTCGTTCGCTCTTTACCGGCGTCGCTTTGGTGATGGCGATCTATGTGCTCATTAACCTCGCCATACTACATGCGTTACCGATGTCGAAGCTAGCAGGCTCAAAACTGGCGGCGGCAGATGCGGCTCAGCTCATCTTCGGCGGTTATAGCAGCCAAATCGTGACTGGCATCATGTTAGTATCCCTGCTTGGGATTATCAACGCCTCCTTTCTTTTCACGCCGCGAGTGATGTTCGCTCTTAGTCGCGATGGGCTCTTTTTTCATTCCGCTGCAAGGATAAATATCGGAGGTACACCTACCACGGCCTTGTTCGTCACTGCCTTGGTAGCCATCATGCTCGCAGGCGTCGGCAGCTTCGACAGGCTATTCGGTTTTACCGCGTTCCTAAGTGTGCTGGTAGATGTAGCGGCGTTCGGCACGGTTTTTATTTTGCGTTGGAGAGAGCCCGACCTTCCGCGACCGTTCAGAGCGCGCGGCTATCCGTTGCTTCCAGCAATCGTGTTTCTTGGGGCCGGCCTGCTGTTGATTGCCTTCATCGTGAGTAGCACCCAAAACAGCTTGTATGCTATGATAGGGATTGCAGTCAGCTACCCTGTGTATCTTCTCGTCAAAAGATTGGTGAAGGCGGTAGCAGTCTAGACCGGCCAGCTTCCCTGCGGCGTCACCTCAAAGGCCCACGCCCGAGGAGAAAAAGCAAGGCCTTTCGTTCATGACGGTTCGGGTAAACCGAGTTTGGCGAGAAAGTTCTTGTAGCGAGGATCGTCGTGCAAGCCACGCACCAGCGGATCAACAAGAAGCGTCAGTGTTCCTGTATCGTGATTGTCGAACGAGATTTGCAACCATTCGAAAGCTTTGTCTTTCTCACCTCGCACGGCGTAGACTTCAGCGATTTGATAGGCCAGGTTATCCCGACCATTGGCAATGAGGTCGGCTAAAGCCGCGTCTGCCGCCACGCGATCGCCGCGCACGTATTGAGCGAGCGCGAGCTCGAAACGGCGATAACCTTCATCGGGCTCCAGTTGCGCTTCTCGCAACGCGGTCTCGCCATCGCCGCGCTGCGCAGCGATCAGCGTCTGCCACCGATGACTCGAAGCAGAGGCCGGCTGCAACTCTGCCGCTTTGCGCGCCGTCGCATCGGCCTCATCCAATTTTCCGGCAAAGAAGAGAACTCGCGCCAGATTACCTTGCGCTATAACGGAAAGAGGATCGAGTTCCACCGCATGGCGAGCCTGCCGCTCGGCCTCATCGAGCCGCCCCAGATAAAGGATCGCTCGCGCCAGCAGATCGTTTGCGGTGGGATTGGCGGGCGAGAGTTCTTTCGCGCGCTTTAGTTCGGTTATTCCTTCGGCGAACTTCCAATCGATAAAAAAGCGAACCCAGCCGAGGGCCGCGCGTGCCTCGGCCAGCGAGGGCGCGATCGCGACTGCCTTTTCCGCATCGCTCCGCGCGTTTGACCATGCTGGCTCATGTTGACCGGTGAGGTCTCCAATAAAACTCCAGGCTTCGGAGCGCTCGGTGTAAGCCAAGGCATAATCGGGATCGAGCCGGATCGCCTGATCGAAGTAGCCCACAGCTTTCCGATAGTCCTCGAGATTACGACGCTGAAAATGAAAGTGGCCCTGGAGGTAGGCATTGTGCGCCTCCACATTGCCGGGAGCACCTCTTTGTGCCGACCGATCCTGCGATCCGAGCAAAGTCACCTTTAGGGATTCAGCGACGGCCCGAGCGATTTCTTCCTGAACAGCGAAGATATCTTTCAGGTCGCGATCGAACGTTCGCGTCCAGAGCGCGATGCCGTCCGCGGCGTTCACGAGTTCAGCTACGATGCGTACGCGATCGTCCTGCTTGCGCACCGTGCCTTCCAGGAGCGTGCTTACGCCCAGCTTCTCGCCTATCGCTTTCGGTTCCTCATGCCTGTCTTTGAAACGAAATGACGAACTGCGGCCAATGACCTTCAGCCCGTTAATTTGTGCCAGAGCTGCGATCAGTTCTTCCGACAGTCCATCCGCGAAATATTCGTCCTTCGGGTCACCACTTTCGTTAAGCAACGGCAGAACTGCGACCGACTTCTCAGGAACAGCTGTAACCGCTTCGCTGCTTGCCGCGGCGGAGCCACGCGAAGCCGGGCTCTGAGATCGCGCGTTTCCAGCGGAGTAGCGCCCGAGGAAAAAAAGGCCGAGCGAGAGCGCGGCCGCGATCACGACAAGCGCCATCCAAATCCCGCCGCGCGAACGTTGGCCCGCAGCATCGGCATCTTCGGTTCGCCTAATTCCTTCAGGTGTGAGCTCGAAGGCCCAGGCGATAATCAGCGCAATAGGAAAACCAAGCGCAGTCAGAAGAATGACGAGGCGAATCGCCCAGTTTGGAATATCCAGGAACGGAAAAACCTGCGTAGCAACCTGAATCAAGAGCCACCCGACGACAGCATAAGCGACGGCAACTTTGTAAACGTTACGCCTTTTCAGCTCCCCGAAGAAATTGCCAGACTTCATTTTTTCATCCCCTAGGCTCAGTTTCAGCGGGTTAGCAATAGGTAAATCATCGAAGTTTGCATCCTAAGGATTGGTCACTCGCGCTCCCGCGCTCGCGCCAGCTGCCCTAGCTGCGTTACCGCCTACCCACGCGGCTCCCGGCCGGGCGTGTTCATGGCGTAGCTTTTGCCACAGCGCCCGCCTGTGAGCAAACCCCCATTGTTCTAAATTCCGCTCAATGCTCTTGCCCTCAAATCATGCAAGTGACACGAATCTTTAGCATCAGACAGCTTTAATTTGTCTTGGCGTGATTCGAGTGTTTCGTGGGCGAGAATCTTAATCGAGGAGATCAGTATGTCACAACCAACAACCAAATCGAAACCCCTGTTGTCCCACACTATCGCGGAGTGGGCTTGCTCGCTGAAGTATGGACACCTTTCACCGGAAGCGATTCAGGCAGCGAAATTATTCTGGTTCGATTCCATCGGCTGCGCGCTGGGTGGCAGTCAGCAGGAGGACGCTAAGATTTTGCTCAAACACTACTGCGCGATGTCCGCCACGGCGGACTCGTCCGTTGGCGAGGGCGGCGGCAATGGAAAAGCCACGGCATTCGTCTCCGGTTTCAAAACGAATCCAGTCGATGCGGCATTTTTGAATGGGCACATGATCCGCGCCATGGATTACAACGACATCTATTGGAAAGCAGATCCATGTCACCCGAGTGATCTCATCGCGGCGCCGCTGGCGTTGTGCGAAAACGAAGGTCTCAGCGGCAGAGATTTAATTCTTGCCACCATCATCGCCTACGAAATTGAAATGCGCCTTTGCGAAATCGGGCGCCCCGGTGTGCGCGAATACGGCTGGCATCACGCGACGTTGAGCGCGTTCGCTGCGCCCGTGGCGGCGGGCCGTGTGCTGAATCTTACGCCGGAGCAGATGGTCTCTGCCATTGGCATAAGCGCGTCGCGGACCTTTTGCCCCGGCGCGGTGACAGCGGGAAAACTGACCAACATGAAAAACACGGTCGATCCATGGGCCGGTCGCATGGGAGCTGAGAGCGCGCTGCTTGCGCGCGAAGGGTTTTCAGGTCCCGAGCACATCATCGACGGCAAAGAAGGTTTGTTCGCCGTGTTCAGTCACGTCCAATACAAGGGACAACCGGCGAGCTTCGACGGCGAGGGGTTGATCAAAGATTTGCCGGCGTCACCGAAGTCGCACTATCGGATTCTGGATTGCGGGATGAAAAGTTTCCCCATCGAAGCGCTGAGTCACTCGCCGCTCACCGCAATGATGAAGACAATGAAGGATAACAGCATCAAGGCCGACGACGTGAAAGAGATCAAAGTCGAAGTGATCGCGCGTGCCGCCGACATTCTCGGCGATCCGCACAAATATAGGCCGGACTCCAAGGAGACTGCAGATCATTCATTGCCTTATTGCATGGCGGTCGGACTGGTGGACGGGATGGTGACACCGTTACAATTCCGCGAGGAACGCGTGCGCGATCAATCGCTCATTCCAATCATGGATAAAGTGAAAGTAGTCGCTAATCAGGAGTTCGAAGCGCTGTTTCCAAAATTTCAGCCAAGTCGCGTGACGATCACCACCAACGACGGCAAATCATATTCAACGCGGGTCGATGTTCCCAAGGGTGATCCGCGCGATCCCATGACCGAAGAGGAAATCGCAGTGAAATTCAACGCGCTCGGCAGCGACGTAATCGGCAAGGATCAATGCAAAAAATTGCAGAAGTTCATCATGAACATCGAGAGCGCCCAGAAGGTTGATGAACTTCTAGAACTCACGGTCCGGCGCTGATTTATCGGAAGTCAGGCTTCCAGCCTGACTCGGCGAGCAGGCGTCTCGCCTGCTCTCCTAGAAAGAACAAGTCGACAGGCAAGATGCCTGCCGGCCGAGTCACGCTGGAAGCGTGACTTCCGTTACGCCGTCCCGCTTCCTTCGCCCGCGCCGAATTGAATTCCCTCCGCCAGCGGACGCTGGCCGGAGAAATTGATCGTGTTGGTCTGACGAGTCCTGATATTCTCACGGCAGCCCCCATGTCTACGGAACCGGTAACGCGCGGCTTCGACATCGGACACGTTTTGTTCGTCGACGTCGTCGGCTATTCGAAATTGTCAGGCGAAGACCAAAGGAAAGTTGTCCGTCAACTAAACGACATCGTTCGCGCCACGCCGGAGTTTCGGACCGCTGAAGCGGCCGGTCAGTTAATGCGACTTCCGGCGGGAGATGGAATGGCGTTGGTATTTTTTGCCAGCCCCGAAGCGCCGGTCCAATGCGCGTTGGAGATCAGCCGGGCATTAAAGGAATACCCCAATGTCCAGCTGCGAATGGGAGTAAATAGCGGACCGATCAATCAAGTAGATGACGTGAATGACCGAGCCAGCGTTTCAGGCGCGGGAATTAACATGGCGGAGCGAGTGATGAGTTGCGGCGATGCCGGTCACATCCTTCTAGCCAGCCGTGTCGCCGAAGATCTGGCGCAATACGAGAAGTGGCAACCTCACTTACGCGACTTGGGAGAGATCGAGGTCAAACACGGCGTAAAAATGCGCATCGTTAACCTTTACTTCGACGGAATCGGCAACAGCGAGTTGCCAGAGAAAATTAAACAAACAAGACGACGCCAGAAAGTTGCGCGCCGGAAACGGCTGGCGCTGGGAGGAGCGCTGGTTTTGATCGCTTCGCTTCTGGCGTGGGCTGTGTATTACCAAGCACAGAAGCGCAAAAGCGCACTCGCGGCCGTTCCACAAAAAAGCATTGCCGTGCTTCCGTTCAAAAATCTGAGCGCTGATCCAGACAATGCCTATTTCGCCGACGGCGTGCAGGAGGAAATACTTACCGATCTCTCACGAATCGCCGACCTGAAGGTAATTAGCCGGACATCTGTCATGCAGTATGGCGCAGGCACAGCTCGTAACGTCCGGGCAATCGGCGCCGCGTTGGGTGTAGCTCACCTTTTGGAAGGCAGCGTCGAGCGTGTCGGCAACAAGGTTCGAGTAATCGCGCAACTGATCGATAGCCGTAGTGATACCCACCTTTGGGCACAAACCTATGATCGTGATCTCGCTGACGTCTTTGCGATTCAAAGCGAAATAGCCGAAACGATAGCGAGGCAACTTCAAACCCGGTTAGCACCTACGGAAAAAGCTGCCATCGAATCACCGCCCACGCGTGACCTGGCAGCCTATGATCTCTTTGTCCGCGCGCAATCGCTGGCCGCGGATATGACTAACCCGATCGTGGTCAGTGAAAAACTGCCAAAAGCTATCGACTTGCTCAAGGAAGCAGTTGCGCGAGATGGAAGCTTCATCCGCGCCTACTGTTTGCTCTCGCGTATCCATGGCCAGCTATACTTCGCCGGTCTGGACCACACTCCGGAACGTCTCGCTTTGGCCCGGCAGGCAGCGGAAGCCGCTCTTAGAATTGATCCTGAAGACGGCGAGGCACACCTGGCCATGGCCGACTATTACTACCATGGCTTTCGTAACTACACACAAGCGCTTCAGGAGTTATCGGCTGCGCGACAGACTTTGCCTAACAGCTCACAAATATTCGAATGGACCGCTTATATTGCGCGGCGTCAAGGTGATTGGAAGAAGGCCACGAGTAACTTCGAGCGTGCCGTTAATCTCGATCCGCGAAACTTTCAGCTTCTCCAACAACTCGCGCTTACCTATCAGCTCCAGCGCCTTTACAGGGACCAACTTCAGGCCCTCGATCGCGCACTCACCATAGTTCCAGAGGATCTTTCCACCCTTATCCTGCGCGCCTGGGTACCGGCTGATTGGCGTGCCGATCTACGACCCTTCCAAGCTTTTCTCGCCGAGTATACGGCAAAAGATCCAAGCGCGGCGGGTGAACTGGAGGACATCAATTACGCGCTGTGCGAACGCACGCCGGAGGCAATTTCGCGCACGTTGGCAGCTTATCCGGCAGAGGGCAACGTGTACAACGGCATCAAAATTCCGCGGGCATACTGGGAAGGGGTTGTGGCTCGTTGGCGGGGCGAAAAAGAAAAGGCATCGGTTGCGTTCGCTGAGGCCAGACGACAGGTCGAAGAAGTTGCTCAAAAGCAGCCTGATTTCCCCGCTGCACTCAGCCTCTTGGGATTGATCGATGCCGGCTTGGAACGCAAAGACGATGCTATCCGCGAAGCTCGGCGCGCCTGCGACCTCCTACCAATGACCGCCGATGCAGTAGACGGCGTGGCTTACGCAGCAAATCTGGCGCAGGCCTACACCTGGACAGGAGAGAAAGACCTGGCAATCGATCAACTTGAGAATGTCGAACGAGTGCCAAATTTGCTCAGCTATGGCTATCTCAAATTACAGCCTCTTTGGGATCCATTGCGCGGCGTCCCGCGCTTCGAAAAATTAGTGGCCTCGCTCGCACCGAAAGACTGATCACATGGGAAAATGAATTACTATACGTTCGAGGCTGAATGCGCTCATCTCTGGTTGATCCGAACAGGTTTTTTTCGAAGTCTCCGCAGCGACGTTCGTTGCTGCGACCAGACGGATGAAGGCGACATCGGCATCACGGCCCAATCGCCGCAAACCGCGCTAAGGCAGCGAGGGCGAGTCGCGCAAGCTCATAGCGAAGCGATTTTGTTCAGAACGGCATCCTGTTGTAAAGCCGTTTTCGCGAACGCAGTTCGGCATGCCGTTCGTTGCGTTTGCTTGTGCTCGCGTGCTGCATGTGTAAAAAGAGAGGCGATGAAGATGTTAGTTCTTCCTGTAGCGGGAGGAACAGCTGCTAAGCGCATAACACGCTTGCTTTTTGTGAGGGCAGCAGCGGCACTGCTGGCCTTTTGGGTTGCGGGGAGTTGTCTCGCTGGCGACGCGGTGTTCTCCAACGATGGCCAGCGCGTTTACGCCATCGGTAACGCTGATAACAAACAGGTGTTGCGCGAAATCAACCTGAGCCAGCAGACGAGTCGGACAATCTCGCTGAGCCAGTTGCCGTCACAACAACCGCTTCTGGGTATTACCCGGTCGGATGGTGACAAGCTGTTCTGTGTCACAGAAAAGAACATCTGGACTTTTGACCCCGGTAGTAATCGCCTGACCAAGGTTTGCGGGTCGCCTAAAGGCGGCCGCTACTGGCGCATCGCCTACGATCCGAAGAGCCACACGATTGTCGTAACAGGGACTGGAGATAGAGGCCCTCTCTTTCTATACAAGAACGGGCTCGTCTCGGTTTACGTGCGGCGTCACAATGCGATTAGCTCGCCTGTGTTCGCCGCCGATGGCACATTCTTCTACTCGGAGATCGGCGATTTGTGGTCAGGTCAGATTGAGAATAACGAGGGCACATACTCACTGACTGCTGACCGTTATCTGCCACTGGCCTATCTTGAAACGGCAAACACAACGCCGGCTGGAATGGGAGTATCGGACATCGCGCCCGTAAAGGACTCCATCTACGTGCAATTGTTTCGAATGGGCGGATCGGGCTGGGGGGCCATGTTCCAGGTGCCGCGGCCTCCGCCGAAAGAACAAAAGGCTTCAGGCATCGGACAAGTCGCTGAGTTTGAGCTGACTCGATGGAAAGAGCTTCTGGAAGGGCTGAAGCCGCTGGGCGAAAATGATCATCCAGCCTGCCTCTGCGCTTCGCCGGATGAAACGCGAGTTTATTATACCAACGAGGGAAAGGATTATCTTATTACCAACGGGCAAACAGCGGAGCTGCATCTCACCAAGGCTGCGGCAACGGCGAATGCTCAGGTCAGTTCGACAGAGCCCGCACCGGTTGCAACTGATGTTACGCCTCCATCCGACACAGATATTCAATATGGTATTGATGTCGTCCAGAAGCAGATCGCAGCTATGTCAGCTCGTGATGTGGATACTCTGGTGTCGTTATATGGCGACAACGTGGACTATCTCGACAAAGGAAATGTTAGTAGTGATGTCGTTCGAAAAGAGTTGCAGGCATATTTTGACAAATGGCCGGTAGTCAAATGGGAAGTAAAAGGCGTGATTCAGTCCCGTCTGGTGGGGCAGTCAAATTATAATATTAACTTCGCGGTCGCATTCGAAGTCAGTGACCCGGCTACGAAGAAGCGTGTCGCTGGCACCGCCACCGAAACGGAAATGCTCGCACCGGATGCTTCCGGAAATAAGAAGATCATTTCGCAACACGAAAAGATCACGACTTCACACCGAAGCGATGGCAAGCCTGCCAAAACGGAGCGAGAGAAAGCATATCGAGGTCGTCCCGCCGGACCGGAGCTACCGTGGCGTCCAAACATCCCGTGGCCTTAATTGTTACAAAGATCTTTCTCTTTCCGAAGTTCCAGCCGAGCCGCGTTACAATCACGACAAATGATGGCAAGGAGCATTCGACGCGCGTCGATGTCCCGAAAGGCGATCCGCGCGATCCAATGAGCGAGGAAGAAATCGCGGTGAAATTCAATGCGCTTGGCGGTGACGTAATCGGCAAGGATCAATGCAAAAAATTGCAGAAAGCCATCATGACTCTCGAGAGCGCCCAGAAGGTTGATGAACTTCTAGAACTCACGGTCCGGCGCTGATTTATCGGAAGTCAGGGCTTCCAGCCTGACTCGGCGAGCAGGCGTCTCGCCTGCTCTCCTAGAAAGAACAAGTCGACAGGCAAGATGCCTGTCGGCCGAGTCACGCTGGAAGCGTGACTTCCGTTACGCCGTCGCGCTTCCTTCGCCCGCGCCGAATTGAATTCCCTGTGCCAGCGGCAGCTCGCTCGAAAAATTGATCGTGTTGGTCTGGCGGCGCATGTATTGCTTCCAGCAATCGCTTCCGCTCTCGCGTCCGCCGCCGGTATTTTTCTCGCCGCCGAATGCGCCACCAATCTCCGCGCCGCTGGTGCCTGTATTCACATTGGCAATTCCGCAATCGCTTCCCACTGCACTGACGAATTTCTCGGCTTCGCGCACGTCGTTGGTGAAAATGGACGAGGTCAATCCTTGCGGCACGTTATTGTGGATCGCGATCGCCTCGTCGAAATCGCGATACGTCATCAAGTAAAGCAACGGTCCAAATGTTTCGTGCTTCACGATCTCGAAATCGGGTTTTGCGGTCGCGAGGCACGGCTTCATGTAACAATCGCCGGGGACGGTGAGGCGCTCCCCGCCATAGAGGATCTCGCCACCTTCATCTTTCAAACGCTGGATCGACTGCTGGACAAGATCGACCGCGTTCTTGTCGATGAGCGGCCCCATCACCGTTTTGTCATCGAGCGGATTGCCGATCGCCAAAGATTTGTATGCAGCCAACAGTTTATTTTGAATCTTTGGCGCAACTGATTCGTGCATGATCACGCGTCGCGTGGAAGTGCAACGTTGGCCGGCAGTGCCGACTGCGCCGAAGAAGATCGATTGCATGGCCATATCGAGGTCGGCGCTCGGCGCGACGATCAGCGCGTTGTTGCCGCCGAGTTCTAGAATCGTTCGACCCAGCCGTTCGTTAACAGCTTTGGCGACATTAAATCCCATGTTGGTCGAACCGGTCGCGGAGACTAATGGAATCCGCGGATCATCCGCTAGTTTTTGGCCAACTGTTTTACGATCACCGATGAGCAACGTAAAGATCGCTGGATCGGCTCCAGTTTCCCGGCAAGCGCGTTCGCAAATTTTTGTCACAGCTATCGCGGTGAGCGGCGTTTTTTCGGACGGCTTCCAAACCGTCGCATCACCGCAGACCGCAGCGAGCGCAGCGTTCCATGACCAAACTGCGACTGGAAAATTAAATGCGGTTATAACTGCGACGACACCAAGCGGATGCCATTGTTCCATGAGCCGGTGACTCGGCCGCTCCGATTGAATCGTCAGTCCGTAAAGCATGCGGGATTGACCGACCGCGAGGTCACAAATGTCGATCATCTCCTGCACCTCGCCTTCGCCTTCGGCGATGATTTTTCCGGTTTCGAGCGTGACGAGCTGACCAAGCTCGTGTTTTAGCTCGCGCAGCGCGTTGCCAAGCAGGCGAACGGTCTCACCACGCACCGGTGCCGGTGTGACGCGCCATTTCGAAAACGCTTCCTGTGCGCGCGTGATCGCTTTGTTGTAATCCTCGTCTGATGCGGTGCGGACGCTGGCAAGTCGTCGCCCATCAATCGGTGAAATCTTATCGATTTTCGCGCCGCCGCCGCTCCATTCGCCGTCGAACACGCCCGCGTTGTCATCCGTAAGGATGAGTTTATCAAACAGTGATTTCATACCCATTACTCTCCATCATCGCGCATATGTATCGCCTCTCCCTTCGAAAGGGAGAGGGCAGGGTGAGGCTTGAAACTCTGCAACACGTATACGCTATCGAACTGACTCCTCACCTCAATCCTCTCCTCTTCATAAAGGGGAGAGGCGGACAAGTTCGACTTCATTTCCGGTTGCGGCAAAACTTCCGCATCAGTTCCATCGCTTCATCAACCACGTCAGCCGTTATGTCGAGCGCGGGACGGAAACGGATCGAGTTCTCACCCGAACGAAGAGTCAAGACGCCACGATCGAAGAAGCCGTGCCAAAATTCTTCTCGCGTTTTTGGATCGGGCAAATCGAAGGCGAGAAATAATCCACGTCCGCGCGCGGCTGAAATCAGCGGCTCTTCACTTTGCAACTCACGCAACTGATCGAGAAAATATGCGCCTACCTTCGCGGCGTTCTCCACAAGATGTTCTTCTTCGATAATGCGCAGGTAATGGGTCGAGCGCACCATGTCGGTGAAATTTCCGCCCCAGGTGGAATTCAAGCGGCTAGGTAAGCGGAACGCGTTGTCTTTGACTTCATCGATGCGCGGACCCGCCATCACCCCGCAGACCTGTGCCTTTTTCCCAAATGCCAGCAGATCGGGCACAACATCGAAATGTTCGCAGCACCAATTGCGACCAGTCGCACCCATACCACATTGCACTTCGTCGAAAATCAGAAGGACATCGTTTTCGTCGCAGATCTTTCGTAGTGTTTGCAGCCACTCGCCTCGGAAATGGTTATCGCCTCCCTCGCCCTGGATTGGCTCGATAATAAGCGCGCAAATATCGATCCCGCGTTGCTTGATGAACTCGCGAATCTCGCGCTCGGCTTGCTGTTCGCGCTCGATCACATCGGCTTCGCGCTCCGAGTCCGGCAATGAAAAATCGATGCACGGACATGACACTCGCGGCCAATCGAATTTTGCGAACAAATCCGTCTTACGCGGATCGGTATTGGTAAGGCTCATGGTGTAGCCGCTTCGCCCGTGAAATGCATGACGAAAATGCAATACCTGGGTCCCGCGCTCGCCGTGACCCGCAGCCATGTTCTTGCGAACTTTCCAGTCCATCGCTGCCTTCAAACAATTCTCGACCGCAAGCGCGCCGCCCTCGATAAAGAGATAGCGTTCCAGCGGCGGAAACCCGACCACACGGTCAAACGTCTTGATAAACTCCGCGTAGCCGGCGGAGTAAATGTCAGAGTTCGCGATCTTGACTTTCGCGGCACGCAAAAGATCTCGTCGCACTTCCGGACTGTCGAAGTGCGGATGGTTAAACCCAACCGGCATGGAGCCGAAAAACCCGTAGAAATCAATGAGCCGCTTGTCGGACACAGCGTTGTACAAATATGAGCCACGACTTCTTTCGAGATCGATGACGATCTTGAAACCATCGAGCAAGACGTGTTGCTGGATTGTTTCGAGAACGCTCGACGGCGCGATTTGTTTTTGTTTTTCGCTCTTCGTGGTGCGGCTTCGAGATGACGTTGCCTCCGCGAGCACGGACGGGATACTCATTGTTGATCGTAATCTGTGGCAGCAGCACGGTCAACGAAGCATAGGTGGAGGATAGGCTGCCAGCCTATCTCGGCCGGCAGGCAGCCTGCGTGCCGAGTCCCCATTGATGATTGATATTCGCCAGGCTAGCAGCCTGGCGGCCGAGTCAGGCAAGCTGCCTGACCTCCTACACAATCCCATCGCGCAGGAGTTCGTGTTTTCCAGCCAGCAACTCCTGCACGAGATCGTAGCCGCGTTTGTCTACGTTGCGCGCTGTGCCGGCAAAGTGGTTGTCGATTCTCATTCGCGCGGAGCGGCAAAAATAACCTGCGACGGAAAGAATTTCATCCGCCGGTTTACCGTGACCGAGCAACCATTGCGCGTAAGAACATGTCGCGCTGATCGCGAATAATTCCGTCGCGATCCCCACAAATCTGGAAAGGAGCAGTTGCTCCCGGTCCAGTTTCGGACCGAACCGCGCCATGGCATGAAATAGACCGCGGGCGAGCCGTTTGCTCGTTCGCGCTGCGTAATTGACATGACCGCTCAGTGCTTCATGCAAATTGTCGATCTTGCCCGCGCCGTTCGGCATCCATTGGCGCGGATACCAGCCGGCGTAAAATTTTCCGGAACTGAGAACGGCTTTCGCACGTTCGGACATCGGCAGTTGCGTATTGAAAATCGCGCCACCGACTTTTAGATGCGGGTCCAGCGCTTCGCGTGCGATGAACAGTCGCATGATTTCGCTCGAACCTTCGAAGATCGTGTTTACGCGACAATCGCGAAGGAATCTTTCCACCGCGATTGGCGGCTCGCCGCGACCGGCCAGCGAATGCGCAGTCTCATAGCCGCGGCCGCCGCGCACCTGCATCGCGTCATCTGCAATTCTCCAAGTCGTCTCCGTGGCCCACATTTTGCACATTGCAGTTTCAATGCGCAGATCGCCCGACTTGCGATCGAGCAATGACGACGTGAGAAAAGTCATCGCTTCCATGGCAAAAACGTTGCCGGCCATCTCGGCGATTTTTCCAGCAATGGCCGCATGTTTGCCGATCGGCACGCCCCATTGGATCCGTTCGCCTGCCCATTTGCGCGAAATCTCCAGCAGCCGCTTGGAAAGGCCAACGCACGCGGCCGGAAGGGTGAGGCGCCCGGTGTTTAAGGTTGTGAGCGCAACTTTTAGTCCCGCGCCTTCTTTGGAAATGATGTTCTCTCGCGGCACGCGCACATCGGTGAATTTGACGACGGCGTTGTAAAGAGCGCGTAACCCCATGAATCGACAGCGATACGTGATCTCAAGGCCCGGCGTATCCACGTCCACGATAAACGCGGTGATTTGCTTGCGCTCTTTTCCGCCCACTATTTTCGCGGGGGTGCGGGCCATCACCACAAGCACACCCGCCTTTACGCCGTTGGTGCACCAAAGTTTTTCGCCGTTGAGCACAAACTCGGAGCCGTCAGGCGTTGGCTCAGCCTTTAAGCTCATCGTCGCCGGATCTGAGCCGGCGTGCCTCTCAGTCAGCGCGAACGCAGAAATCTCGCCGCCCGCGACACGTGGCAGATATTTTTGTTTCTGCTCTTCTGTACCAAACAAAAGCAACGGCTGAGCCACACCAATCGATTGATGCGCAGAAACGAGCGCAGCTACATTTCCGTCCCAACTACCCAGCAATACTGCCGCGCGTCCATAATTGCATTGCGACAAACCTAGGCCGCCGTATTTCTTCGGAACTTTGATTCCGAACGCACCGATCTCCGCGAGGCCCTTGAAATTTTCCGGCGGAATTTCGCCGCTGCGATCGATCTCGTCCGGATCGACATGTTCGCGCAGATAACTTTCCAGCTTGCGGACGAAATCTTCGCCCGCAGCGCGATCTTCGGCGCTCTGCGCGGGATACGGGTAAATCCGATCGAAATCGTAACGCCCGACGAAAAGGTTGCTGGCGAAACTGCCGCGGTCCTCGAGCGGATCCCTTGCGGCTTCGGCAAGCTCGAGCGCTTCACGCTGGCCCTTGGCCATCTTCGATGTGTCGATGACAGCAGGCGCCGGCCTTTCCGGCTTAGCGCTGGTTTCCTCAGTCCCGCGACTGCGGGATTTTTCCGGCGCTTCAAGCGGCGATTTCATAGGATGACAATCTGCCAGATTGTCTCGGCTGGCAGGCTGCCAGCCTGGGGAAATAAAGCTTCCAGCTTTACAATTGAACAGCAGGATGCCGTCCCTCCTGACAGGCAGGGCTGCCTATCTTCCGTTGTCATAAAACTCCGTCCCATCGCGCGCGTGCTTTTTCAAAATTTCGCAGGGCGAAAATTTCTCATCGCTTTGCGCCAGCCGTTCCAATTCGTCTACAACCTTCTTCAATCCGAAATGCTCCGCGTAACGAAGTGGCCCGCCGCGGAACGGCGCGAAGCCAGTCCCCAAAATCATTCCATAATCCGCGTCTTCCGGTGAATCGACTACCTTCTCCTCCACGCAACGCGCGGCTTCGTTGACCATCAAGAAAACGAGCCGATGAGCGAGATCGACATCTGTAGCCGGGGGCGATGACGCCGGCTGGCTTTTCGGGCTGCCTTCGCCCCTGCCGGGGTCACCGCCCCCGGCTACAACGCGCCATTGCATCAGCGATTCGTTTGGTTTGTGCGTTTTGCCTTCGTATTTGTAGAAACCTGCGCCCGTTTTGCGGCCCAGCATTTGCTGGTCGCGCAACCAAAGCAGGACCGCGGAAACGTGGTCGCGCTTCCCATAAGCTCTCTCGAGCGTATTTCCAATATCGATGGTGATATCGACGCCGATTTCGTCGATCAACCGCAACGGCCCCATCGGCATGCCCCATTGCACCAACGCGCTGTCGATCTTGTCGGCTTCCAAACCGCTCTCGAAAAGCTCTGCGGCATCGAGCAAGTAAGGAAACAAAAGGCGGTTCACCAGGAAACCGGGACTGTCGCGCACGACTACCGGCAATTTTCCGATTTGTCGAGAAAAGGCCAGCGTGCGCTCGAGCGTCTCGTCTGAAGTCTGTTTTGCAATAACAACTTCGATCAGTTTCATCCGGCTCACCGGATTAAAAAAATGCATTCCGATCACGTGCTCGGGCGAAACCGTCACATCGGCTAGCTCACTTACGGGAAGCGCCGAAGTGTTTGTGGCAACGATGGTTTTCGGCCCGGCTTCCATCGCCAGCTCTCGGAAAACTTCTTTCTTGATGTTCATCTTCTCCGAGGCGGCTTCGATGACGAATCGCACATCGCGCAATTCCATCGGCGCGGTGGAACCACAGATTCGGGCGCGACCCTGCTTTGCCTTTTCTTCGGTCATCAAGCCGCGCTTCACTGCGTCGGCATAAGTTTTCTCAATGTTCGCCAAACCGCGGTCGATCTGTTCTCGCGCGATGTCGCGCAGGATCACTGTGACGCCGCGAGCGCTGAGCCACTGCGCGACGCCGGAGCCCATTACTCCGGCGCCGATGACAGCCGCGTGCTTCACTTTTTCCGGCGGCGCACCTGGAGATCCTTTCTTGTATTTCTCCGCAAGAAAGAAATTGCGGATCAGGTTCTGAGTCGATTCCGCTTTGCCAAGCTCAACAATCGCGTCCAGCTCGAGCTTCAACGATTCGGCGGGCGTAATGCTCAATGTTCGATTTATAATTTCCAGAGCGCGCGACGGACCCGCATTGCTAATTGTTCTAGCCTCACCGCCGGCTACGCCGCGCGCCTCTCCCTGGCCAGAGAGAGGCGGACGCGAAGCGCCAGGTGAGGGGCGTTTTCCGTCGCGCAATTTTTGCCGTGCGCGATCAAGAAGTTGATCGCGCGACGCAACTTCATCGACCAGTCCAAGCTTCAATGCTTCCTGCGCTGAATAAAGCTTTCCTTTCAAAATCACGTCAGCAGCTTTTTCCACGCCGATCAACCGCGGCAGCCGCGTGCAACCGCCCCACGCGGGAATGAGGCCGAGCGTCGTTTCGGGAAGTCCAATCCGCGTTGCCGGATCATCACTGGCGATTCGATAATCGCACGCCAGCGCGACTTCGTACCCGCCGCCGGCAGAAGCACCGTGGATGGCAGCAATGCTCGGGATTTTTAGATTGGCGAGCCGATTAAAAATTTCCTGCCCTTTAGCGATGAATGCGCGCATGTCGCCGGACTGAGCCTGTTGCAACAGCGTCTTCAAATCCGCGCCGGCGATGAAGATCGACTTTTTTGCCGATGCGATAATCAAGCCCCGCAAGGAGGCGTCATTCTCAACGAAATCGAGATGTTCATTTAACTCATCGAGTGTGGCGGCATCGAAAATGTTCGCACCAGAATCGGGGCGATCGAACATGAGGACGCAAACTTTGTCGCCTCCAATCTCGCGCCGAATCATTGGAGCTGTAGCAACTGCCGGCATAGGAAATATCTTGCCTCGTTTTCGGGCAATTCCAAGCGGAGAGGAAATCGCCACCCCTAAAGGAATAGCTAGAGATTCCTCGACTCCGCTCGGAATGACAAGGAGAACGTTTCGAGCAAATGCCAAGCCGTGAAAAATCCCAAATTCCAAAGCCCAAACTCCAAGCAAATGACAAATCCCAAATCTCAATCGCGCGCAACAGCTAAGAAAGCCTTCACGCCGGTTTGGTAATTGAGAGTTGGAATTTGTTTGGAGCTTGGAACTTGGGATTTGGGATTTTCGGTCCCCTGTTCCGTTGCTTCGTTGCTTTGGCCAACCGTGAGTGTTACAAACGCGACGTGGTCGGCAAAATTCTAGAACCTGAAATCAGGAGCTTGATCGACGCCCGCAATTTCGGCGCGCTGCGCGAAGTGTTTCGTGAATGGCCACCGGCAGATGTAGCCGAAGTGATCCTGGATCTGCCGGAAGACGAACAGGTGATCATCTTTCGCGTTCTACCGCATGCATTGGCGGCGGATGTCTTTGAATATTTGGATATCGATGCGCAACAGAAACTGCTGCGCGCCATGGCTCACGAGCAGGTCGGGGCGATTCTAAACGAGATGGCGCCGGACGATCGCACGGCGCTGCTTGAAGAATTACCAAGCGCAGCAGCGCGACAGTTGATTCAATTGCTTACGCCCGAGGAGCGCCACGTGGCCACCGCGCTGCTTGGGTACCCGGAAGACAGCGTTGGCCGGTTGATGACGCCGGATTTTATCGCTGTGCGCGAGGATTGGACTGTACAGCAAGTTCTCGATTATATCCGCGAACACGGCCAGGACAGCGAGACGCTCAACGTGATCTACGTCGTCGACGATCAAGGCAAACTCATCGATGACCTGCGAATGCGCGAGTTTCTCCTGCGCCCCGTCGACGCAAAAGTGAGCGCTTTTCGCGACCACACATTCGTCGCGTTGAATGTGACCGATTCCCAGCAGGACGCGCTCAATGCGTTTCGCAAATATGATCGGACGGCACTGCCGGTCATTGATTCGAGCGGCGTGGTCGTTGGCATCGTCACCGTGGACGACATGCTCGACGTCGCTGAGAAGGAAGCCACAGAGGACATCCAAAAACTCGGCGGCATGGAGGCTCTCGACGAGCCTTACACGACCATTCCGTTTCTTCGGATGGTAAAGAAACGAGCCACCTGGCTGGTCGTTCTGTTTCTCGGTGAAATGCTGACCGCCACCGCCATGCAGGGTTACAATAGTGAAATCGAAAGGGCGGCGATCCTTGCGATGTTTTTACCGTTGATCATTTCCAGTGGCGGCAACTCTGGCTCGCAAGCGACCACGCTCGTAATCCGCGCGATGGCTCTCGGCGAATTGCGCTTGCGGGACTGGTTTCGCGTTGTGCGAAAGGAATTACTCTCGGGATTTTCCCTCGGCCTGATTCTTGGAACCATCGGTTTTTTCCGAATCACGCTGTGGCAATACTTGCACATTTTTGACTACGGTAAGTATCATTGGCTCGTCGCTTGCACGGTGGGCACAGCGCTTGTGGGAGTCGTGCTTTGGGGAACTCTTAGTGGAGCGATGCTTCCATTCCTACTCCGTCGTTGCGGACTCGATCCAGCAGCGTCATCCGCGCCGTTCGTCGCAACATTAGTTGATGTGACGGGGCTGGTGATTTATTTCAACGTCGCGCTGTTTATCCTTCGCGGCACGTTGCTGTGACCCGTCAGGTGTGTAGCACTGTCGCGGTACTCTGTTCAGCATCGCCCTCGTAATCACGCGGTATCATGCTGTAGCCGCGGGCGCTGATCGTGGCTAACACGTCGGCAGCTCTGGGATTGCCGAGGTCAGCGCCCTCGGCTACAACTGAGGCGAGTTGTGTTCTCGATACAAAAAATCTTCGGAGGCGACGGAAAGTTTTACGATTTGCTGGAGGCGAGCGCCCAGCAGGCCGACAGTAGCGTGCATCATCTGGTCGGGCTTTTGGAAAAACTCCAGCAGAATGAGACGCCGGAGCACCTCGAGGAGTTTGCACATAGCCGTCGCGAGGACAAACGCATCACGCAGGAACTGACCGAGCAGCTTTCAAAAACTTTCGTCACGCCGCTGGAGCGGGAAGACATCCAGGAACTCGCAGCTGCGCTTTATAAGATACCGAAAACCGTCGAAAAAATCGGCGAGCGCATCTTGATCTGTCCGGAAGATTTGCGCGGACACAGTTTTCAGAAGCAGGTTGAGTTGCTCGATCAGGCAGCCGAAACCGTTCTGGCGATGGTGAAACAATTGCGCAAAGGGATCGACTCCCGCACCGCGCGGGAGATGAATGCCAAACTTCAAGGGATCGAAGGCGACGCGGACAAACTCGAACTGGATCGGCTGCGCGATCTTTTCAAAGGCAGTTACGACCCGAAGCAGATTATTTTTCTGCACGACCTTTATGGACTCTTGGAGAAAGTGATCGATCGGTGCCGCGACGCTGGAAACATCATCCTGCAGGTGGCGCTGAAGTATTCGTAGCCAACTGATCGCGTGCTCACGCTCATTTCCGTCGTTTTCGCAGCCGTCATTTTCGAATACAGCAACGGCTTTCACGACGCCGCGAACGCGATTGCCACGGTAGTCTCGACGCGCGTCCTGACGCCGCGTCAAGCCATTGCGATGGCTGCGTTTTTCAATCTCACCGGTGCACTATTTGGCGGCGCGGTCGCGTCGACAATTGGGAAAGGCCTGGTGGACACCGATATCGTCACAATGACCACAGTGCTTTGCGCGGTGATCGCCGCATTTGGCTGGAACATGGCCACGTGGTGGTTCGGTTTGCCCTCCAGTTCAAGTCACGCACTTATCGGCGGCCTTTGCGGCGCAGCGCTCGCTGCGGCGCGCGGCGATTGGTCGGTCATCAAGTGGAACGAAGGCGTGTGGCCAAAAGTCGTCGTCCCGATGATCACCTCACCATTGGCCGGCTTCATTTTTGGCGCATTACTGATGTTCGTGCTTCTTGTCGCGCTGCATCGTTTCACGCCGCACTTTGTTCATTCGCTGTTCGGCAAGCTACAAATCTTCAGCGCGGCATGGATGGCACACAGTCATGGGACAAATGACGCACAGAAAACAATGGGCATTATTACGCTCGCGCTGTTCACCGGCACCAAGGCGGGCAGCTTTGATCATCTCCCGGCCTGGTTAGATTTTCTCAAAACACCGGTTTTCGTTCTGCCAAAATGGGTCATTGGTCTTTGCGCACTGACGATGGCAGTAGGAACAGCCGCGGGCGGCTGGCGCATCATTCGCACGCTCGGCCACCGCATGGTGAAATTGCAGCCGGTGCACGGCTTTGCGGCGGAAACGACAGCTGCAGTGATCATTCAAGCCGCCAGTTACTACGGGATTCCCCTCTCCACTACGCATGTCATCTCCACTTCCATTATGGGGGTCGGCGCCGTGAAACGTTTCAGCGGAATGAAGTGGACTGTCGTCGAACGAATTATTTGGGCTTGGCTTTTCACGCTGCCTGTCAGCGGTTTGGTTGCCTACGCGCTTGCACGCGCGACAGCGGCGGCGTTCTGACAGTTATTTAAAGCGTTGTTCATTGCAGATTAGCGACGCTGGCCGCCGTGCGGATGTTCAGAACAAAAGCTTGCCGTATCTTACAAACGCCATCCTTGATTTATTGTCTGGCGTCAGGCGTTTAAGACTTCAACGTCTTTGGATTGACGCGATAGGTCCAATCAGCCCCGAAAGCTTTCGGGGTTGATGAATTAATGTCACGCAACACAGCGTCCACACGTGCGCGATTTGGAGCTAATGTGCAGACCGGGTCGGTATTTGCAGCGTTTCCGGTCAGCAGCGCGGCCTGACAACGGCAACCGCCAAAGTCGATTTCGTTTTGTGGACAGCTCCGGCACGGCTCTGGCATCCACTCCGTTCCCCGAAATCGATTGAAGCTTTCAGATTCCCGCCAAATCCAATCGAGCGCACGCGTCCGAACATTTTCGAAACGCAAATCAGGAATCGCGGACGAGGCAGTCGGGCAGGGGAGCACATCGCCCAACGGGTTCACGGTGAGATATCGTTGTCCCCAGCCGTTGAGACACGGTTTCGGGCGAGTTTCATAATAATCCGGCAGCACATAAAAAATGTCGATCTTACCGGCTAACCGACCTTTAGCTTCCATCGCGATTTCTCGCGCACGAGTGACTTGTTCCTGAGTCGGGAGCAACGCTGCGCGATTTAGGAAAGCCCAGCCATAAAACTGCACGTTGGCTAGCTCCACCCTCTCGGCTCCGAGAATCTCCGATAGCTCAATCATTTCCGGCAGGCGATCGATATTGCGCCGGTGAATCACGAAATTCAGGCTAAGCGGGATTCCGGCGGCGCGGATTTTCGCAGCGACATCCAATTTTCGGCGATGCGCGCGCGTGCCAGCGATTTCGTCGGCGAGATCGGCGTCGTCCGATTGAAAACTTAGCTGGACAGAGTCGAGGCCCGCATCGCGCAACGCACCGATGCGGTCATCATCGAAGCCGATGCCGCTGGTGATCAGATTCGTGTAGAGATTTGCCTCGCGCGCGGCGTGAACAAGCTCGGCCAGATCCCGACGAACGAGTGGTTCGCCTCCGGAAAAACCAATCTGCAACACGCCGAGTGTCGCGGCGTCGCGAATAACACGTTTCCACTCGTCGGTAGTGAGTTCTCCATTTAGAGCTTGCATGTCGCTGTAGCCGCCGCCCTGTGGGCGGCGCGCCGCTTCGCGCAGCGAAGCGGCTACAGGATTCGAACAGTACGGACAATGCAGCGGACAACGATAAGTGATTTCTGCCAGCAACGCGTACGGGCGTGGCGCGTTCATTGCAGATGTTGTAGCCGGCATCGGTGATGCCGGTTCTTGGGGTCTACAGATGGCGCGGTCATATGAGCTCGATCAGCTTTCGTTGGTGAAGATCGGTCAGGGTTTCGCGCACATCGGCGGCAAGCGCCGCAACGTCGGAGTCGTATTCTTCAGCCAACGCCCGTACAATCTCCTTCAATGTTCGCCCATTGCAGCGAGAAAGAATTTCATGCGCGGTTTCGTTTAATTCGACAATGCCTTCGGGGAAAAGCAAAACGCTTTTGCCCGTCGCGGAATCCGTTTGTAATCGGACTCCTTTCGCAAGGCGCGGCTGGGCTGCATCAGCAATTTCGATAGGCATGGTGAATAGCATCGAGCATGGACCAAAGCACGTCGCATTTAAACTCGAGAGCGCGCGCGGCCTCGCGCTGGAGCTCGGGTGTGTTGCAATATTCCAACGTAATGGTGAGCGCTTCGTTGGAATCGTAGCGCGCCTGTACGGTACGACGTCGGAAATAATCAAGCCCGCGCGGATCGATCCACGAATAAAATTTCTCGAAGGCCGCGAGTCGTCTCTTCATTAGATCAGGCGCAAACAATTCCGTCAGCGAGGAGGCGATTGCGACTGGCCAAGGGTTGGTGCGTGCGAAGTTTACGTACGCATCCACTGCGAAACGAACTCCGGGTCGCAGATGCCGATCTTCCATGAGCTCGGCGCGCGGCAGCCCGCACGCTTCACCGAGTCGCAACCAGGCTTCGATGCCGCCTTCGTCAAGGAGCGGCGGCTGCTTCCCAGCCGCCGAAGCGTCCCTTAGTGGGGCGGATTGGAAACCGCCCCTCCTTGTGGCCGTTCCGTCATGATCGAGTATACGATGAATCCAGACGCGTCGGACTTCGCGCACGGGGCAATTGGAAAGAATCGCGGCGTCTTTAAGCGGAATATTTCGCTGATAATAAAAGCGATTGGCCACCCAGCCGCGCAGCGCTTCCGGGGAAAGCCGGCCTTCGTTCATGGCGACGTGAAATGGATGTTTGTCGTGGTAAGCGCGCGCGCCGATCGCGCGCAATTTTTCGACGAAAGTTTCGCGGCCCCAAATCCCAGTAGTCATAAGACGATTTCCAATCCGTCACGCGCGATCTCGATTCCGGCCTGCTCGACCTGCGCACGTTCTCGAGTGCCGGGCATCAGGATCGGGTTCGTATTGTTTATATGGGTATAAATCTTCCGGCGCGCAGGGGATTGGCGCAAGAAATCAAGACTGCCGTCCCGGATGGGCAAGTGATTCATCTCGCGGGCGCTACGAGCACCTGGCCGCACCGCCGCGAGTTCGTCGTCACTCCAGAACGTCCCGTCAAATAGGACGACATCAGACGTGTGAACTGCGCCCCGCAATTCATCGGTCAGCTCACCGACACTCGGCGCGAACAGCGCGGTTGCTCCGGATGTATCGTCCCGAAATTGAAACGCAACGCTCCTCGGTAATTTGATCGTTCGAAAACCGATGCTGTCACTGAATGATTGAAACTCAGCGGTAATCTTTCGCCATTCGATTCCGCTGAACTTTGCAAGCACGCTGTCGATCCATTCAAGCGCTGTTCGCGTTTCATCGGCTGCATAAATGACCAGGGGCGGTTCCTGTTCCCGTAACAGCAATAAACCCAGCGCATGATCGATGTCGGAATTTGTCAAAAGAACTCCGGCGATCGGAGTGTTACGTAGTCCGGCAGCTGCCGGACGGTGCGGCTGCAATCGCGGCATGGTTTCGATTTGTCGAGCCAAA
>Ga0193733_1000118_pt1 | contig 28792 bp, 25 predicted proteins | sample U1s2metaG_FD_145076 | JGI IMG/M metagenome (GOLD analysis project Ga0193733, IMG submission 145076) | Soil microbial communities from a riparian zone of the East river system, Colorado, United States - U1s2 | ecosystem: Environmental > Terrestrial > Soil > Riparian zone | place: USA: East River...
TCAACGACCGCCCCTCGGTGACGAAGTCCAGCCCGAGGTAGGAGCCGATCACGGACTCCCGGAGCGTAGACTGCAACGCGAAGTCGAACTCGTCGATGGTCTTGAAGAACGGGAAGTGTGCGCTCCGCGTACAACGTTGCAGTCGCGTCTGTTTCCTTCGCGCCACTTCTTCGGCCAGCAGCAGAGCCAGGAAGTCTCGATACGACCAACTTTCCTTCTCCGCCCGAACGGCAACCTCCTTGTAGATCCGGCGCGTGTGTGCCAGATTCAGGCGCCGGAAGTGCGCCTCGAGCTGGCCCTCGGACAGTTCCAGACTCTTGGGCGTGTTGTCGTCCTGCTTGGGGGGCATCGATGTATCTCGCGGATTTTTCCTAACCTGTTCTTTTCTCATGGGATCTCCTCCTGAAAAACTAATGAACGCTGAAGAAAATGCTCAATGTAGGTGGCACCAAAAACTTGCTCTTGCAGTCCCTGTTCCATGGCGCGGCGAAGAACCTCTGCTCCATGGCTCTGCAAGATGTCGTGCAGCCGATCGACGTCATAGAACCACTGCCCGGGTCGGCGGTGAACGATCTCGGTGAGGTAGAGGAAAGCAGGCTCTCCGAGTTCCAATAGTTGCTGGCGCTTCAGATAACGCTTGCCGCGCTTGCCCGATACCGCCGCCACCAGGGCCGCACGATGCGCGGCGAGCGTGGAACCCTCGTGCGCAATGAATTTCCGTGGATGGTGGACTTCATATTTGCCCGCCACGATGCGCACGCGATCGGCGTACAAGTACAGCGTCGCCGGGATGCTAATGGCCTCGGGAGGCATCGAGTAAGGATGGCCATCATGCAGGACCGTACCGGTCGGTCCTACATAGACAGGAATGCGAAGCGCTAGATCTTTCGGGTGCACCTTCAGGGAACGAAGTCTTGAGGCCTCTTCGGCAAGACGCACGGCGGGGATTATGCCCGTCGCGCGGCAGGCACGCTCCTGATTCACTTCACGATGCCATTCGATGAGTTGCTGTGCGAGATCCTCTTGATCGTGGAAGCGGCGCACCTTGAAAAAGGAGGACTTTACGAAACCCACCAGGTTCTCAACGGCGCCCTTTTGCTGCGGACTATGAGGCCAACACAACTCCACCCCGACGCCCAGCTCGAGCATGACGTAAGCGAAGACCGGATTCCATTCCGTGACCTCGCCGTTTCTCTGCCACTTTAAGGCCACGGTCTTCGGCCGATCGAACACGCACATCAGCGGGGCTCCACCCCAACGGTCGAGATGTTCGGCCAGGTTGCGCACCAAGCTCTCCACGGCCTGGTCCTTCACCACACTGACGCAGATAAATCGGGAGTACTTCAGGCGAGAAGCGAAAAAGTGAAGGCGACGAGTCGACCCGTCAAGAAAAGTAACGTCTACTTCGCCGAAGTCATGTTGACTAAATTCTCCGGGCAGACCTTCGAAACGAATCAGCGGCTTTATCTGTTTCGGACGAACAGAGGCCACCAGAGCATACAAGGCGGTCTTGCCTCCCTGGTAGCCTACTTCCCGAACCCGGCGAAGGATCTCCAGAGAAGGTAGGTCGGGTTTTTCTTCCAGAATCTTTACGACCGCTTTCCGGAAATCCTCAACAATGCTGGGTCTGCCGATTCGCCGCTTCTCTCGCTCAGCGGCATCATCCACATGAACCACCGGAACTTCTTCTGCAATGCGCTTAATAGAGCATAGAGACACTCCCACCAGACGGGCCACTTCGGCCTTGGAGTGCCCGGTCTTCAGTAGAATTTAGACTTCGTGACGCTTTAACATTCCTAACATCCTCCTCCCTCCGCCCTGCCGGTTCACCGACCGGGGGCACAGAGAGAGTTTTAGCCCTTCCGGCTATTGCCGGATGGCTCAGAATTTCCGGAATGAAAAGGGTCAGAATTTTCGGAACCGACACTCCCGATCCATGAGTCGCGAACGTACTTCTTCGTTTGAGGTTCGCGCGGTTGCCGGGAGAAGTGTTTCTTGCAACAATCGCACGATATGTGAGGTCGCACATGACTCCGAAGCGAATCCTACCTGCGTTGGTATGCAACGTCGTTCTTGTTGAAACAATGGCGTATGCCGAGCACCTTTAATTTGCCTTGTCTTTTGACAAAATCCTTTACCTGTTCAACAGAGCTAGCGGTGTACAAACTGTCGGTGTTGTATTCGAAATTGCCGGCCCAGTTTTTCAGTTTAATATCTGGCAGGCGTGCGAAGAGCGGCGATACGGCGGGCCCTGCCACGATCGCAGGGAGCAGTTTGATAAAGCTTCTTTTGTTCATGCCCAAAGGCCAAGTAGCATTGAATTTGAAATTCGGTTGGCGGAATTTCCGTTTTTGGCCCTAATATTCGCGGGCATTGTACAGTCGTTTGCTCTTTTTTCATCCCCACCGAGTTGATGCTAAGGCTCCAGTAGACGCCGGCGGAGCGCGGCGAGATCCAAATCGGAGAGATGCAGAGCGTCGCGCAGATAATTCTCGAAAGACCCGTACTTCTTTTCAATCTGGTCGAGGGCGCCTTCCAAGGTCTCTGGTTTTGACGTCATGATCGTTCTTACGGTGGCGATGTCCGGCAACTCTGGTAGCCCGAAGGCCCGCTGCAAATCCGCAGCCGTATTTTGGATGGTGTCCGGCGCAAGCAAGTATTGGTTGGACAGCAGATAATCCTGAATGACCACCTCGCGTGGAACACCGAGCGCCGTGAGCAGAATAGCGCTGAATACACCGGTTCGGTCTTTCCCGGCCGTACAGTGTTCTACGGCGGGCAGATCACCGGAAGCAAGTCGCTGCAGGATTTTCGCGTACTGTCCGGCATACTTCGTCGCGTACTCGTAAGCGCGAACGGAGTCGTTCGCCTGACCGTTGATGGCCGCGATTCTGCGTTTAAGGTCCTCGGCAGTTGGGCTGGTGATCAAATTCGAGCCGATGGGCACAGCCAAAAACTCCGGTGTGATTCCAACCCAATGATCGGGCGCCCTCCCACGCTCGCTGTCTGAGCGAACATCACAGATTAGGCGAATCCCTAGGCTGTTGACGTACTCGAAGTCTTTGGCTGTCAAGTTGACGAGGTGGTTCGAACGATACACCAAACCCCAGCGAACATAATGCCCGTCAAGGGTTCGGTAACCCCCGAGGTCACGAAAGTTTTTCGCCCCTTCCAGCGGCAATCTTCGAATCGAGACCACCCGCGTGGACCCTGATGCCGGTTTCAAATGAAAATAAATACGGGCGGTTTGCCCCGGAATTGAAACTTCAGCCGGCGTCTTTCGAATCGTGAGTACCGGTTTAGCGGAATCAATGCGGTCAGGCCGCGAGCTTGCGAACACGTCCACGCCCCCTGCTTGGGGGGAAGCCTGAAAATCCAGCCGGTAAACGCCGGGACTAATCAACTCGCAGGTGGGATTCTCGATGCCGCTGACGGCTGTAGAAGCGGCAGCAAGCATCGAGCAACTTGTTATCGCGGCGAGCAGAAGCAGCCGAGAGGGCAAACGTATCTGCAGCTTCATCACAGTTGCTCCTTCACTGAGGCGCACGCTCCTGTTCATTTAGCGTTCGACGACGGCCAGCACAAGCCGAGCGAAATCGTGCGGCTGTAGTATTCGCTCTGGATCGGATATTATTCGCTGCCGAAATGCCAGACGCCAGCTGTCATTGATCCTCCAAAGAAACCTTGTTACTTCGATATGGCTGGAATCCCGTTCCCCAATCGACACCTACAACCTCCATGTTAAGCCTCTCGCCGTCCACCCGCACGATCAGGTAGTGGTAAGGATTCGAGCCACGCTCTACTCCCGGTTTCGCCAGATGGTCCAGCTTCACCTTGCTCGCTTCATTGGCCTTCAAATAGCCTTCGAGGTTAGATTCGCCGGTGTACGCGTAAATCGGAGCTCCGCCACCGCCGGACACGACGAGGTCCATCCGATGTACGCCGCTGCCATCGGCGTAGTGCTCAACCCAGTGTTCAAACAAATGTTCATGTCCGGAAAAAACCGCCCGCACATGGGTCGCCCGAAAAAGAGGCATGTACCTGTTCCTCAGCTCGACAGTTTGCTCTTCCATTTTCGGCCCACCATGTGGCCCCGAAGAGAACGGTGCCTGATGACAGAACACGATGATGTTGACGTACCGCTTGTGATCGAGGCCTTCGAGTTGGCTCTTGACCCACTGGAACTGTTTCTCATCGCCTACGATGTTGGCATCAAACCCAAGCACGAACGTGTTGCCGTAGGCAAACGAATATGTCGGGTAACCGCTCAGTCGATGCGGTGAGCCATCGGGCGGAATCAACGCTGATACTGCATCGAAGTAATTTTTCAGCGGAGAATGCCGTTCTGGTGCATCAGCCGTCGTCGCCGGCGAAACGTCATGATTTCCTGGCGCCAAGAAATACGGCACGTCGCCTTCCGTCGTAAGGCGATTGATCAGAGGAACAAAGCTCACATTCCATTCATTGGGATTCTGTCCATGCGCCACAGCATCACCCGACTGCAGTATGAATCGCACCGCGTAATCTGTGTTTCGGAGGCTCTCAATCTGCGCGAGCATGGAATCAACGATCAACGAGTGCTCATATTGAATCGCCACTCCATCGCGCCGGCCCCGCGTATCGCCGTACGCGATGAATGAAAATTTGGTCACACTTTGAGACACCGCCTCGTTCGGTAATGGCATCGTGGGGGCGGATATGGCGGTTACCCGTTCCCCCTCCTGGGCCTGTCCAACGACACCTATCGTCAAAATCGATGCCGCCTTGAGTAAAGCAACTAGCGCGGCTGCCGCTCGACGGTTGAGTTTCAGCATTCCTGCTATTCCTCTCTGCATAAAATCCTAGCTCGTCGACTCTTGCCTCGCGGCTCTCGTGGCTGAGTTCGCAAATCTGCGAGCATGAGTGCCCTGGCGGACTCGAGAAGACGGCCAGCGTAGATCAGCACAAGGGTGCCAAACCACATCATTCGATTCTCGATTTAGCCGGTCTCTCGGTGGGTCGTTCACCTATTCGCCGCCTGAAGAAAGCCCCACGAATCTCTTTACTTTCGAGTTTCGTGCAAAGGCGACCAGCGCATACCCGCAGCAATCGTGGGCCGGTAATATTCGCGCTGGAGCATGTATTGAGGGCTGCCGTTATAAAAGCCGAAGACCTCGTTGTTGATATTGAGACCATACATGACGAACTGGAGGCCATGGCTCATCCTTACGCTGCCTTGAGCATCGAATTGAAGATGTGGATAGAAGTAGTTGTCGCCAAAGGGGCCGGGCGTGCCGTCCCCGTAGCCGACGATGTTCGCTGCGTTGTAAGACAAGCCGACGCGTATTGAAACGCGCCCTCGATCGTAAGTGGGGCTGATGTTCCAAGTATGGGGCGCATTGCGCACAAGCCTGGGATGATCCGAGCGCCCGAAGTCTGGGCCAAAGGAAGTGCGGGACGTTGTATAGCCGTAATTTGCGGACAAGCCGAGTCCACGCAACGCGCCTGGCAGGAACGACAAATGCTGCAGGTACGCCGCTTCAAAACCATTGATCCAGGCGCTGCCGGCATTGAATGGCTGAGTGATTCGGCAGCTTACTGTTGTGGTGCAGGTCGAACCCCCAAAAGTGCCGGTAGTGACGGTAAGTGTTTGTGAAACGATGGGGTCCCTCAGGTTCTTATAAAAGTACCCCGCTGTGATCATCCCAAAAGGATTTATATAGTGCTCGATGAGCACATCGACGTTATCTGCAGTCTCGGATTTAAGGCTTGGATTACCGAAGCTAACAGCAATGGGGTTGCCGGTAGCATCTACGCTGAGTGGCTGAGCGATCTCCTGCGGGTCAGGGCGTGACAACCCGCGACTGTAAACCAACCGCAGATTGGTATTGTTCTTTAAAGCAAATCGCAGAGACGCACTGGGCAAAACCTTCACATAGGAACCGCTGCTTTTGGTAATTCCAAGGAAGTTGCCGTCGGCATCAAGCACAGGAGCCGAAGTATCAAGGTTCGTGCCCTCGAAGCGAACGCCAGCCACCAAGCGTATCTTGCTGAAATTGACGGTGTTCATCAGGTAGCCTGCACTGACCTTTTCAATCAGGTCGAATTGGCTCGAAATGTCACGAACTATGTTGTAATTCGCGGGATTCGTCGGGCCGGTGGCGTTGAACGCCGCGTTCACAGCGGTGAAGCTGGGATTGGGGCCCAGCTTATAAGCACCCTGGTAATAATTACCGTTGGAGAAGCCGTTGGTAAAGTCGGCCATCGTGATGGTGGGACCAGTTCCAGTCGGAGAATAGTTATCTCGGAAAGTGTTAGCAAATTTATGCCCGTTGCGAAATTTCCCCCCGAACTCCAAGGTGGCCGAGTGGGAGCCGAGGTGATACTGCTTGGCCATTGCCCCGGTGGCCTGGAGATTCAGTTGTGCCGTCAGCCCATGACTGATTTGCATGCGGCTCAGAGCGATGGTGGTCTGGTTCGTGTACGCTTCGGTAAAGCAGGCGGGCGTCCATTGAGGAAGGTACTGGGATTTCGTGTTCGCCAAGTCAAATTGACATGAGCTACTAGGTAGGTTGGAGCTGAAAGATGCGGTGCGCTCGCCAAGCTGGCCAATTTGGCGCGAACGGGACGCCGAAAGATCCCAGGCGTACCACGTTGTCGACAGCACGTGCTTACCACCAACCAGAAAACTCCCGATGGCATAGTCGGGCCGGCGAATTTGGTTCCTGAAGGATGGACCGCCCGTGCAGGACTCAATCCCTGTGGTTGGGTCAATACTGCAACCGTTAGACCCTTGAAGCGTGATGCCGTTCGGGTATTGCGGTGGGTTGAGAACCGGTGTGTTGTCGGTAAGGGAGTAAATCCAGACATCGCCGTAGTTGTGGAAATCGGAATAGATGCCGCGCATATAGATGTTCGAACCTTCCACGAGTTTGTAATCGGCGCTGCCCGCAAGGCCCCATCTACTGCGGTAATACCGGTATTCGCGAATGTCGATCGCTTCAAAGTAACGGGCGGTTGAACCGCCAGGGAAATTCGCAGTGTCCGGCACTGGTTCGATGTCGTCGATGCCGCGCCCATTCCAATCGTAAGAGCCGCCGATGAGCAGTCCGAATCGTTTGCTCTTACCAAAGCGTTGGCCAACTGTGCCGGTAGTCTCAATAAGGCCGCGACCGCCGAGAATGGGAGTAAATCCTCCCATAGCGCTGAGGTTGGCCGTCGGACGTTCTCCGGCGGTCTTGGTGACCAAATTCACAGAGCCACCGATTCCATCTCCATCCATGTTGGCTTGCAAAGTTTTGTTGATTTCGACAGATTCGACGATATCCGCGGGAATAGCGTCGAATTTGATCTGGCGAATACCGCCTTCCGGGGAAGGAACATTGATGCCGTCAATGGTGGTGTTCGTGAGCCGCGGTTCGGTGCCGCGAACTTGGACATACTTACCCTCGCCTTCGTCCCGCTCAATGGTCACGCTGGGCAATCTGCCGAGGGCGTCGGCCATGTTGGCGTTAGGTAAACTGCGAATCACTTCATCCGGTAGCACTTGAACCAAGTTGTCGGCGGTCCGCTCGCGATTGACCGCCTCGGCCTCGGCGGAAGCACGCTCAGCCGTAACAAGGACTTCTTGGTTCTGCGACTGAAGCTCCAACTTCGCCTCAACATTGGCGACCTGTCCCGCGACGACGTTCACAGTCTTGGTGAGTGTCTTAAAGCCGACGTATGAGACCGTGATGGTGTAGCTGCCTGGGTCAAGATCATTGATAAAGAACTCACCTTGGCTGTTTGACGCGACCTTGACGTCCGTCGGATCCAATCTGACTTCAGCGCCCTGGAGCACGGCATCCGAGGTGTCCGTGACGTGCCCTTTGATCGTGCCTTTGCCGCCTTGAGCCATCGCGGCGGTAACCACCGTGGCGTTCCAGCCAATAAAGATCAACAGCGCGACCAGCATCATCGGTATCTTGCGCATAGCTCCTCCCTCGTCCCTTCTGGCCGAAGCTCCTGAGTCTGATAAGCTTCGATCTCTGGAGTGAAGGCACCGAATGGACTAAGACCTACCTGAGACATAGTCTGAGGCGTCTGATTGCAAACGTTTCCGGATCTTATTGAGAGGCTCCGCCCGAGTCAAGCTCTTTGTTCTTTGACAATCCTCCAGAACCGGGATTAGAATGGCAAACGATTGCAGCACCAAGGTCTTAAACTTAGGTTTAGACTCAGACTGCGCGGGGCGCTTGGTAAGGAGCACTACCGTTTTTCGAAATGCGTATAATAACGCCTCAACTGACTGTCAAACCCCAGCAACTCCGATGGCCTCTCACAAAGGAATTTTCAATCACATCAATTCGGGGAAGAACTCACGGTAATGGCTATAACGATCAAGGATATTGCAAGAGAATCGGGCGTCAATATTTCAACCGTGTCGCGAGCCTTGAATGACGCCTATGGCGTCCACCAAAAGACCCGGGGCCACGTACTCGCCGTGGCCGCGCACCTCAACTACCATCCCAATCGAGTTGCCCGCGGACTGAAAACACGGCGTTCCCACACGCTAGGGCTCATCGTGAGCGATATCCGTAATCCTTTCTTTGCCGAAGTTGCCAGAGGCGTGGAAGATGCGGCCCGTGCTGGCGGTTGCGACCTGGTGTTGTGCAACAGCGACCTGGATCCGCGAAAGCAGATGGAGTATGTCGCGTCGCTGCTGGAGAAGCAGGTCGACGGCATCCTGATGAACTCTGTAGCGAATCTCAGCCTAAAGCAGCAGGATCAACTGGCCGCCTCTGGTGTGCCCATCGTGCTGCTGAACCGTTCCGCAGCAAGGAAATCGTTCTCCACGGTTTGTGCCGACAACGAAGCCGGTGGCGTAATGGCTGCGCAGTATCTGCTACGGCTGGGCCACCAAAACATTGCGCACCTTACCGGACCTCGTCGCCACGGCAGCCTGACAGACCGTGCTCGGGGGTTTCTCCGCGTCCTAAAAGCTACCAATCCGCCGCGGAAGCTCACCATACTGCATGGCGAGAACAGTTTTTTGGGGGGCTGTGCACTCGCACACAAGTTACTCGCGCAGCAGCCTGAAGTCAGTGCCATCTTCGCCGCGAACGACTTGATGGCTTTCGGCGCCATTCGGGCAATGCTCGAACTGGGCCGGCGAATTCCGGAAGATATTTCGCTGATCGGTTTCGACAACGTGGAACTGGCCGGCGTGGTGCATCCTCCGCTCACGACGATTCATCAGCCTAAGTACGATATGGGCCGCGCAGCGGTCGAAACCCTGTTGCGGCTCGCCCGTAACAAGGACCAACCAGTCCGCGAGCATCTCTTGCTTGGGGTCGAATTGATCGAACGGGAATCCTGCCGGCAGCGACCATGAATCAGCTCACACGACGCGAACTCTTACAATCGGCTGGCTTGCTGCTGGTTACACCGCAACTACGTGCCGCCTTGCGACCCGCAGCAGCCCTTAGCTCTGCCTATGAGTGGATTCGCAGTACGCGTGTCCTGATCGCCGAAGCCTACAACCCGCCTTTTTATCCTTCTCTCGATTACGAGCCCGAGAAGGCTGTGCGGATCGCGCAGGAGTTGAACGCGGATTCTTTGCGCTACCCCGTGGCCTCATATTATGCCTATTTCCCTACTAAGTCGGGCTATCCGGTTCATCCGGAACTTAGAGGAGATCCCATGCGACAAACGGTGGATTTGTGTCGCAAAGCAAATCTCAAAAATGTGGCCTACGTACCTCTCAACCATCCCTTCATGGAAGTCACATCAAAGGACCCGCGATTTGCCGGTTGGAGCAAGAAGTTTGCCGACGGCCGACCGATGACTACTGAGCACTATGGATTCGTGGAGTACTACGAGGGATGTCTCAACTCGCCGGTGCGCGATGTCATCAAGGCTCTGGTCCGCGAGGTCCTCCTAGACTATCCGTTCGATGTCATGTACTTCGACGGTCCGTACCAGGGCATGCAGAACGCCCAGAACTATTGCCACTGCAGTTACTGCGATACGGCGTATCAGAAGAAATTCGGCAAGCCGGTGCCGAAACAGAATGAGACACTGAGCCGTGAAGATGAAATCCAGTACACCAATTGGATGGCCAACGATGTAGTTGTCGCGTTCCTGCGCGAAATCCGCGAGATAATCCGGCAGACTCGCGATATTCCAGTGCTCTATAACGACACCTCCCTGCTGAGCAAACGCGAGTGGCGCAGCCGGGCGATTCCGGTTGTGGATGGCTTCATGTTCGAGGCCGCCGAGACGCCCGAGGAGAAGCTCTTTAATATGCAATTGGGCCAGTCCACCGGCAAGGTGACCTGGACATACGTAGGCACCCACACGCAGTACAATAGGGAACACCTGAAAAACGAGCGCGTGCGCGGCTGGTTCAGCTACCCAGTGGAGAGCCAGGAGCTGCTCCTCGACGGTGCCACGGCGCTGGCAGCGGGCGTTGGGCTTGTCTACTGGGGGCTGTCGCGGTTCTTCTATCAACCGGAACGGCCGCTTTCCTACGAGAGCGGTCGGTACGTAAAACGAATTTTCGACTTCCAGCAGGAGCATGACGTCCTCCTGCGCAGCGTCCGGAGCCAGCCGCAGGTAGGACTCCTGGTTGGTAGTCAGACTGTCAATTGGTACGCCGGGAAGTACTTTGTCAGTAGGGCGTACCAAAATTGCTGGCACGGCGCGTACCAGTTGCTGAAGGCGAATAGCTACGAATCCGAGCCATTCCTAGACTGGCAGATGTCGCCGCAACTGCTCTCGCGTTACCAGATGTTATACGCGCCAAATGTGGCCTGCTTGAGCGATAGCCAATGCCTGATGCTGCTCGACTACGTCCGTGGCGGGGGAGCGCTGCTAGCGACGCATCTGACCTCGGTGGCCGACGAGTACGGGCGCATGCGAAAGAACTATGGCTTGGCGGAAGTCTTCGGCGCGGAGTTCAGCGAGCCCGAACCCGTAGAAATCCCAGACCTCTATCTGAAGTTGCCTTCCGGCGAGGAAATTCCGCAGGACCCACAGGTGCTGCGGTTTCGGGAAAATGGCGGGACCGTTCTGGCCGAGACGCTCGATCGCGGACATCGCCGGACCTTGGGGCCAGCCATCATCCAGCGAAGCTTTGGCAAAGGCAGTGCCATTTACATCGGTTCCAGCCTCGAAGCGGTCTATGAAGAGACCCGCATGAAGTCGCTGCGCGTCTTTTTCAATTCATTGGTCTCTCCCTGGCTGTCAGCCCAGCGGTCATACGAGATTGAATATCAATCCGGCGTAACCCCACATTTTATGGCGTCCCGCGACGTGCTGCTTCTGCACCTGCTCGCCGATACGGGAAACAAAAATAAACACCTTCGCTCCCGCGAAGAATTTTTGCCCGTAGCCGATGTCAAGGTAAGAATCCGAATACCGCAACAGCGCTCCGTCCGCTCCGCGTTGTTGTTGCTTTCCGGCCAAACCTTGCCGTCGACCGTCCGTGACGGCTGGTTGGAGGTGGCCGTTCCGCGCGTGTGGATTCACGAAGCTGTGAAAGTAGACTTGGCGTGAACCCATCGCCACGGCGGTGGATCATGATCAGCTTCGCTTTCTGGGCGACGGTGATCAACTATCTGGATCGCCAGACGCTCTCTGTGGCCGCACCCGTGCTGCGCGGGGAGTTCCATATGAGCAATATGGAATACTCATATGTGCTGTTCGCGTTCCTGATGGCCTATACGATCATGAACGGCGTCTCGGGGACGTTGATTGACCGGATGGGCACGCGAATGGGATATGCCGTGTGCATGGCATGGTGGTCGACGGCAGCAATGCTACATGCGTTTGCGCGTGGTGCACTTAGTCTGGGGCTTTTCCGTTTTTTGCTGGGCATTGGAGAGGCCGGTAACTGGCCGGCCGGCGTGAAAGTGGTGGCCGAGTGGTTTCCGGAACGCGAACGCGCGCTGGCCTCCGGGGTATTCAATAGCGGCTCGGCAGTGGGCGCCATCATCGCGCCCCCGGCTGTGGCCTGGATCCTGCTACGGCTGGGCTGGCAGTTAGCGTTCGCGTTTGTAGGGGCAATGGGCTTTGTATGGTTGCTGCTCTGGTGGCCTACTTACCGCGCGCCCGGCGGCGGAACGACGGAAGCGAGCGCTCCACCTGTCCCGGTTTGGCGGCTTCTTCGAACACGTTTCGTTGCCAGCTTTACGCTTTCGAAGATCTTCATGGATCCAGTCTGGTATTTTTACGCTTTCTGGTTTCCGGAATACCTAAAGCGGGCACGGAATTTTGACATGGCCGCCATTGGGAAGTACGCGTGGATTCCCTTTGTGGCGGCGGGTTTCGGAAACCTCTTCGGCGGCCTCCTCTCGGGATTTCTGTTGCGCTGCAGTCTTTCAGTGACGGTCGCCCGCAAAACATCGGTAACTTTCTTCGCTCTACTGATGACTTCGACAATTCCGGCGGTGCTTGTGCACGACGCCAGGTCGTCGATCAGCCTGATCTCGCTCGCCATGCTGGGTTACACGGGTAGCTTGGCAAATATGCTTGCGATGCCGTCGGACGTTTTCCCCAAGAACGCTGTGGCTTCCGTGTACGGCTTGGCAAGCATGGGTTCCGGCTTCGGCGGGATGGTGTTTACCTTGATCACAGGCTGGACGGTGGATCACTACTCCTACGTGCCCGTCTTCTTTGGCTTCGGGATCATGCCTCTGATCTGCACGCTGATCCTATGGACCATGTTGGGTCCTTTGTGCTCGACGTCGAAGACGGCAGACGTTTCACTCTTATGAAATCTATGGACAATACCAAAGACTTTCAGGGAGTGACCGTGCTCGTTACGGGTGCCAGCAGTGGCATCGGCGCGGCGGCCGCGACCGCCTTTGGGGCGCGGAGCGCTCATGTGCTCATACACTACAACCGTCAGGAAATCGAGGCCCGAAGCGTCGTCGAGCGAGTGCGGAATGCAGGAGGACAAGGAGAACTGCTGCAGGCGGACCTCAGCACGATGGGCGGCGTACGAAGTTTGGCACAAGCCTTGGCCGGCCGGCGCATTGATGTCCTCGTGAACAACGCCGGCTCGTTGATCCAACGCACGCGAGTGTTAGATTTCACCGAAGAACTTTGGGAACAGGTGCTGACGCTCAATCTGACCAGCGCCTTTTTCCTTGCCAAGGCCGTTCTTGCGGGCATGGTGGAACGCAAGAGCGGTTTTGTGGTGAACATCTCGTCGGTGGCGGCGCGAGACGGTGGGGGCCTGGGCGCGCTTGCCTACGCAACTGCAAAAGGCGCCCTGTCCACCATGACCAAGGGTCTTGCGAAGGAATTCGCGCCTTCAGGGGTTCGAATCAACGCGGTCTCACCCGGTACCATCAACACCAATTACCATCGGAACTTCTCGAATGATCAGATATTGAATGCCGTGAAAGCGGCGACCCCGATGGCACGACTGGGCACCGCCGAGGAAGTTGCGGATGTGATCTTGTTTCTTTGCAGCAACGAGGCCCGTTTCATTCAGGGGCAGGTCATCGAAGTAAACGGCGGATTCTCTTGATGCCGACCTCTGTTCACGCCAATGCCGCGGGACTCTTCAAATATCGGTTAACGATGGCATCGGCGGTGCGATAGGTGAGCGCTAGAATGGTAGGAGTGGGATTCGCAGACGAATTCTGCGGGAATGCCGATCCTCCCAACACGAAAAGATTCGAAATCTGCCAGTGTTGAAGGTACGGATTAACCACCGAACAGTCAAGAGAACTTCCCATGATCGTACCACCCTGAATGTGGGTCGATTGGCTGCGGGTTGCATCGTAACCTCGCAAGCCTGGAAAGGGCGTAACTTCGTTCGCCCCCATCTCGCGAGCGATTTCAACCGCCTTCGCGGTCGCGAACTCAGCCATCCTCAGCTCGTTCTCTCGCCAGTCGAGCGTGAAACGCAACAGGGGATCACCAAAATGGTCTTTGTAAACGGGGTCCAGGTCCATGTAGTTGCCTCTATAGGCCAGATGCTCGCCGTGGAAGACGATGCTCCCCGTGCGGTCATAGTAGTGAAGCGCCGCCTTCTTCCATTCCGAACCCCACTTGGCTTTCACCGCTTGGGGAACGACGCCGAAATTGCCGATAGGCCGAAAGCCCAAACTTAAAGCCAGCAGAATGCCTCCGCGCAAGAAAGGAATTCTGCGGTGGTCAAATAAGTCTCCGTCCAGGTCACCGATGCAGACGCCCGAAGCGCCGGAGCCCATAAACCGGTTCAATGGCTCGTCGAAGAAGGCTGTTGCTGCAGGAAAGTGGACTTGGTGGGTCAGGTTACGTCCAAGCGTGCCTTTTCCGGAGGCAGGGTTGTAAGGCTCTCCCACCTGCGAGAGGAGCAGTAATCGGGTATTGTTGAGAGTCCACGAAGCGAGAAAGACCAGCTCCGCCGGTTGAAACACTTCTTCGCCGCTTGCATCGACATAGGAGACGCCGCGTGCTCTTCCGCCGCTCTGCGAAGTGTCATGCACTATGCGTCGCACCCATGCTCCCGTGCGAATAGACACGTTCTTCCGTTTTTGGATCACTGGCAAAAGGGTGTTCGTGGGCTGCGCTTTGGCGCCGATCATGCAGCCAAACCGCTCGCAAAACCCACAATACATGCACGCCGCTCGCACAACGCCATCGGGATTCGTGTAGGCCTGACTTGTCGTGGCAGCGGGGATCGGGTAAGGATGATATCCGAGCGCTTTTGCGGCATCGCGGAACAACGCGGAAAAGTAGGGGATCTTGGTAGGCGGCGTAGGGTACTCGGCGCTGCGCCAGCCTTCAAAGACATTGCCTCCTTCAATTTGCTTTCCGCGAATGTTGCCTGCTTTGCCGGAAATGCCCAGGAGCAGATCGGTGCGCGTGTAGTGTGGTTCCAACTCGTCGTAAGTGATGCCCCAGTCTTGAATCGCGTGATCTTCGGGCAACCGTTTGGAGCCGTACCTTTCAATACTTCGCGAGAGTAATTCGAAACAATCCGGCAGCATCCGAGGAAATTCCCCGTTCCAATGCTCACCTGCGCCACCGATGCCAGAGCCGGGAAGGAAAGCCCCGTGTTGCCGCAGGGGAAGAGCGTGCTGGCTTGGAGTATGCCGGAGCGTGACCGTCTCGCGTGACGCGTCCTGCATCATGCGGAGACGAATCGCATAGTCCAGCTCATCCATGTCTTCGCCGTAGTCGTCGGTCTTGCGGGGCCCTCCGCGTTCCAGCACAACCACGGAGAGAGCAGTGCGGGAGCCAAGCTCCTTGGCCATGAGCAGGCCAGTCCATCCGCCACCGACGATCACCGCGTCCGTAGATGGCAAAGTCTTCATTCCAACTCCTCGCTGGGACGGACTTTGTGCCCCGTCACGTCGCGTAAGCTGGTGGGTTTAGGGCGAAACGCCTGACCAAAGTGTTTGTCCACATCGTCATAGTTGCTCATTCGCGGGCCGGGAAAGCCAATCAGTTGCCAGCCCACCATGTCGATATTTCCACCATGCATCGGATCACAGAACATGCCTTCGATGGTATTCTGACGGAGCAGCGAAAAAAACAACGTGGTCTCGATCTGCTTCAACTTTTGGTCCTGCTCACGAGGTCCCAGGCGATCGAAGCCCTTCAAGTCCTTCAGCCCTTGGCGGTAGATCTGCTGTGGCGTCGCTTTGCCTTGATAGCCGAACTCCGCCGGGGCATTCTCTTCAAACGGCACTCGGGTGTAGCGATAGCGGTCTCGTCCCCAGGGTCCAGCTAACTGCCGGTCGATATACACTGCGACGCCTGCTTCCCGCGCGCCAGGACCCGTTTCATCGCTCGGAAAGATTCGTGAGGAGGCGGCGGCAATAATCAGAGCTTCCGCCTGAGAGAAAAACCGAAGAGGAATACGAATGGACTGGTTTGCTTGCGCGGAAAGTCTAAAAACTTCGCGATCAAGAGAGCAGATAAGCACTCCGCCAATACTGGCCGCTGATAGGGTGAGGAACTCACGTCGCCGCATGACGCGGTAGCTTATCAGATGTCGCTGTGCGCCGCAGGGAGCATGGTTGGCCTGCTCTTGTTGGCACGAACGCCCATTCCACCAGAACCCTTCAGTGTTGGAATACCTGGCAAACCGTAGAAGGGGTCGTCCTCCGCATTTCGATTCAAGCCACCACGCGGTAACTCCCGAATCGACAACCCGGAAACTATCCAGAAACCGCGTTCTGGGAGATCACGTACAATGTCGATTGGTTCCTTCCAATAGGTTCCGAAGTACAACCCTTCGGCAGAGAACCGAAGGGTTGGTTTTTATAAGAGGCTGGAATCGATCGGAGCACTTTCGCTGTTATTTCGCTATGGGGAAAATTCGGGGGACTCCATGCATGCGGAGCCACATTTGTCTACATCATGCCACCACCAAATATTTTTCTAACTCGTTTGTTTTCAAAACGAAGATTGAAAAGGAAGGACTTCCAAGAGATAGTACGCCTGGCTTGGGCGCAGGAGGTCCCCGGTTCAAATCCGGGCGCCCCGACCAAAATATCCCGCGTGTTTTCTTTAGCTTATTGAATGCTCCCTTCACTGAAATCCTAACTGTGGGAATCCGCCAGACAGGAGGTCTGGATTCGCAAATCGTTTAGTTTCCGAGAGTTCACCGCATGGCGAATGTGCAAAAACACGGGGAGGCAGGCGTGCTATTCAGAAACCATTGAACGGCAGCAAGTTAAGCGCACGCCATCTGGCAAGTACGGGGAAAATTCAGGGGATCCTGTGCATTTCTGGTCCGATCAATCTTCGAAAATGCAAATCCGGTGATCACGCACTCGACCTGGCTTGCGCTTGGCAGTGTCTCTTAATTTGTGTTCGTAATCGTCCCGTGAAAAGTAGGCAGGTGAAATCAACCCTTGGGGGAACGACCGAATTCTCAGAGTCCGATGATTCGCCGGTAGGCTTCTTGGATTTTGAAGGTCTTCTCCCCAATCGGCTTGAGGAACAATTCGCTAGCCCCAGCGGGGCTGTTCATCCAAGCTGATCTCTAGTGCAGTTTTCGCCACCACTTCATGCGTGAGGAAGGAATTCGCGGGATGGATTCGGCCGAGACGCGCATCGCGGACCAGTCGCTCATAACCCGCCGAGCGAAAGATCCCCTGGCCGCCGCTCACATCCAGTCCCAAATCCACAACGCGCCAAGAGCCCTCGACCGCGCGGTATTTAGCCGCAAAGATTTTTGAGGGCCAATGAGCGCCGTGATCCACGCCATTCGACCAGTCCTCGACGATTTTCTCCAAATGCGGCTCAATAGATTCAAGTTCGATAATCATTTCGGCTATAGCGTGCTGGACCTCAGGGTGATACGCCATCGAACGGGAGAGCGCTAGTGAACCTTTGCTCTTCACAGAGCGAACACTATGGTCCAGCGCGCGTTTGGCTAGTCCGTAATAAATGTTTCCAAAGCCCATCAGCGCCCACGCAAAGACCGAGAGTACCAAAGGATCGATTCCTGCCGCACCAGCAGGCACAACCCGAGCGACGTAGCGATCTGGAACAAACGCATTCTCCAGCATAGTGTCATCGCTGCGTGTCGCGCGCATGCCTAGTACATCCCAGGTTTCCTTGATTGTGTATCCAGCTGTATCGCGCGGCATGAATGCGTGAACGACCTTTGGCTGGCCAGGGTTGCTGGTGTCCATCCCATGCAAGCCAAACCGGGTCCACACGGGCGACAGGCTGCCGAAGTGCTTCTGGCCTGTGAACCTGTAGCCGCCGTCGACGCGTTCTGCTTTTGTGGTCGAAAGCAGGACCGGCACATCGTTGCCGCTTTCCGCGTGGCCAGCGGCAAAGATCTCCCCTGCGGCTGCCTCACGCAGGAGCCACTCCAACGAGACATCTCCGCGGCGCCAAAGATCGGCTGCTACGCCAATCCAATAGATATGCATATTTACGGCAAGCGCAGTGGCGGGGGCGTGATACGCAAGCCGGCGTTGCTCCCGGCATACTTCAGCAAGCGTCATGCCCGCGCCGCCGAATTCGGACGGCAGTGGCAGCAGCAAATATTTCGCTTTCTTTAGTTCTTCGAAGTCTTCTTCCAAGAACCGGTTTTCCTGGTCGTAAGAGGCGGCGCGCGAAGCGAAACGCGCGAGCATCTCTTCGGTAAGCACGGACTCAACAGGCCGCGGTAAGGATGCACTCATGTTTACGGCATCTCGTGATCCGCTATTGTCACTTGAGCTGCTTTTGGAAGCGGTACGATTCGATTCTTTTTCCATTTGGCTTTTCATCTTGAACTCCAATTTTCCGAGCATTCTACTGCGATCGATGTCTCGCTGTGGTTGACCCGCTAATGTTTCCATTCTCTGCCAAAACCCATAGCAGAGTTTAGAGAACCTGTTTATCCGTAATGCAGTTATGGCGTCACCTTCCTGGGCTGACGCCCAAGAGAAGTGAGATCGTGCGAGCGCGATGGCACGATTTCCAAGTCTAGACCCGCCAGGCTCGCGCGGCCTTGCAGACTTAAATTACGGCCGAGCTTCGTAAATTATATTGAAGGGAGTTTCGGTAGCGCGTCGGAAGCGCTTGAATCCGGCGGAGGTCACGACATCCCGGATTCGCGACTCGCCCGCCTGTGCACCCAGGCACAACGCAACTTCTTGGGATCGCGAGCAAGGCGTACACAGCAAGGTTGAAAAAGAATAGTAAACGCGACCGACAGGATTCAGGTTGTCCTCCAACTGATCATTCGCAAAAGGCTCAACGATCATCCATATGCCATCTTTGGCCAATGACTGCCGCACATGCGCCGCCGCCCCGATGGGATCGCCCATGTCGTGCAAGCAGTCGAAGACCGTCACGAAGTCGTAGCCTTTGCCCGGAAACTCCTTTGCTTTCGCCACTTCAAACGTGACACGGTCGGCGATGCCATTGCGTTTGGCAGACTCGCGGGCTGCTTCAATCGACTTGTCATGGTAGTCGAATCCGAAGAATCGAGACTCGGGAAATGCTTTTGCCATCAATAAAGTGGAGGCGCCTTTGCCGCAGCCGACATCAGCCACCCGCGCTCCTGCTTCGAGTTTCTCTTTGACACCCTGCAACGAAGGAATCCATGAGCTTACAAGGTGGGCTGCATAACCGGGACGAAAGAACTTCTCGCAGCCATGAAACACGGCCTCGTCGTGCTCATGCCAGGCCATGCCTGCTCCGGATCGGAAGGACTCGGCAATCCTGGGAACAGCGGCAAGAGAGCCGAGAGCCAATTGGAAGGCCCCTGGGATGTAGGCGGGACTGTCTTCGTTCGCCAGCGTAAACGCCTGTACTTCGCTCAGACTGAACTTGCGCGTCTTTTCGTTATACGTGACGTAGCCGCCAGCTGCTTGGGAGCCCAGCCATTCGCGCACATAACGTTCCTCTGTTTTGGTCCTACCAGCAAGCTCGGCGGAGTTCAAGGGACCTTCGGCGAGAGCCTTGTACAATCCCAGCTTTTCTCCAATCACCACCATGCCGGCGTGGACCGCAGCTCCCAGATCCCCAACGAACTGCCCTACGAATACGTTCAGTTTGTCCATGTCAACTGCCATTTTTATTCTCCTTTGCGATTGCAATTTCTTTGAATTTACGTTCAGTGATGCGCTAGTGGGGGTTTTTCACGAAGCTGCTTCCTTGGGGGTTTGTCGTGCCTTTGACGGCTTTCGTTGCCGGGTTAAACGCCAGAATTGTGGCTCAGATGCTGCCTCAGCGACTGTTGTGTGCGGCCACGCGAACCTCGGTCTTGCAATGCCGTAGCACCTCGGAGGTGTTTCGGGAAGATTGGCCGTCCCAGGAATCGTCGTCCTCGGGAAGCCGCCCAATGATGTGCCCCAGTTCGTGAAGCAATATCGTAATTTGTGCCTCCGGAGTGTCCCCGTTGTAATTAGAAATCGTCAACATGCGGTTGCCGCTGGGCCACTCGAGCATTGCCCCTGAGTCTTGTTGCATGACGCGTGCAGTACGGTTGAAGAATGGCCCGTTGGCGTTCAACCGGATGGTGGAGCCGCGGTCGGCAAACTCCATTGACCTTGCGCCCCATGGATGTCTAAAGAACTGCTTACCTTGACCGTTTCTCATGCCGTAGATGGCTTCCTGGAACCATGCGGAGCACGCATCTCCATCTTGCAAGATCTGAAGAACCTGCTTGCGCGCCCGAGTGATCGTGTCACCCCGTTTACCCAGGGCCGACACTTCCAGCACAACACCCTCGTCATGGTTTGGCGTACGCTCCGAATAAGATCGACTCGGCGCAAACAATACGCACGAGAGTACGGCAGCAGCAATCAATCGCTGGCGCAGCATAAAAAACTGGCGTCTCTTCCGCCAGCCTGTTACACAATTTCCCGAGGTCTTGGTGTCGCCGTGTGTCCCCGCGACGTCCATGCCGATCGTCCCAACTCGGCTGAGTTCAGAGGGGCCTTCGGCAAGGGCCTTGTAGAACCCCAACTTTTCCCCAATGACAACCATCCCCGCATGAACTGCAGCGCCGAGATCGGTCATGAACTGTCCGATAAAAGTATTCAATTTGTTCATTTTAATAGCGGAAATCTGTATCGTAGTCACTAGGATTTTCTCTCCTTAGGTATTTTGTGCTTATCCTCTTTTGACCCTGTGCAGCTCAGCCCCTTCGGTTCGGCAAGCGGAACGAAGGGGCTGGCATGTGTGGCCGTGGTATCGCCTCGACTTACGAGGTTGGGCCGTTGAATAACTTGCACGAAACAGCGGGGTGCCAGTTTACGAAGGCGCCGTTAGGGTTATCCTTCCACGCCCATACGTGCAGTGTGTAGAACGCCTTCAACCCGAAGCGATTGGGACTCTCGAAATAGTGGAAAAGCTGTCCCATCAACTCTGGCGGTCCCGGTTTATGTGTCTTATCGCCATCCCACTGTTGCGCATCCACCAGGAAGTCGGCGCCGGTCAATTTGAGGCGTCCGTCTGCGGTTGGCTCGTAGAGAATGATTTGGGGCTTGGCGGGGTCAATGACGCCCTTGCCTACCAGATCCATGTTAATGAAATGGAGCCCCATGGCCCCCTGGTCCGGTCCGCTCACGCAGCCGAAACTAAGGGCATACCCTTCTCTCTCAGCCTCCGCCACATCCTTGAAGCGTTCGGTCGATTCCCGGACCATCTTGATGAGGGCGCTTTGCTGGCTCTTCTGCTCCGTCGTCAATTCCTGTTGTGCTGGCATTGTGTGTGAGTGGCTATCCTGTGCCAATACGAACGATGGCCACACGCTCATGAGAGCGAGAGCGCTCATCACGAAATATTGGAATTTCGTTGCGAATTTTCTGACTTTCCTGCGAAATTGTAGGGTACTCATTGTCACTGTCTCCTTTTGCGGATCGAGGTTCATGTTTCCTTGCTGCTACTGCTAACGGCTATCACGGCAAACACAATTTGCTAGAATTCGGTCTGTAGTGGCGCCCGAGCTCGTCCTCAAGAAACGCGCGCAACAGATTGCTCGGCATCGCCCAGCGAGTGCAACGTACCAAGCATCAGGATGGGAAGTAACGAAACAACGCCAAAGAAAAGCCAAAAATCAGGGCCGATGGACTTTTGGCTCTGCGAAAACGGGAGCACTCTTGGAGAAGCGTGGTTTAAGCTATCAATTTGGCGAGTTCACACTGGACCTCGCTAAGGGGTGTGTTCTCAAGGGAGTACGGGAAATCAAGCTTCGCCCCAAGGTATATGAAGCTCTTAAGTATCTGGTGGAACATCCTGGACGGCTAATCGGCAAACAAGAATTGATGCAGGCCGTGTGGCCCGACTCCTTTGTCACCGATGATTCGCTGGTGCAGTGTACCCTCGAGTTGCGTCGCGCGCTGGAGGATCGCGATCAGCAATTACTCAAGACTGTGCCTCGACGCGGGTACGTGTTCACTGCGAAGGTGATGCACCTCCCGGAGGAGCCAGATCATTTTATTGCAACGGATCTCCTGGATTTATCCGATGGTCGGGACGTGCCCACGGCGAAGATTGCCAAGGCGTGCCGCGATCTGCCAATTCCGCGTACTTCGCTCATCGGACGAGAGCGGCAGATGGCAGAAGCAAGCGCGTTGCTCCTTCGACCGGACGTTCGGCTATTGACCTTCACTGGTCCCGGCGGCGCCGGAAAAACACGTCTGGCCGTTGCCGTAGCCTCTGCAATTGCGGAGCAGTTCACAGCCGGCGTTCAATTTGTCAGTTTGGCATCGATCCGGGATCCCGACCTGGTAGCTACCGCACTCGCGGACGCACTTGAAATTCAGCAAGTCGCCAATCGCACCATTCCACAACTAATCGGCGACCAGCTGCAGAACTCTGGACCGTTTTTGCTTTTGCTGGATAACTTCGAACAGGTCCTGCCGGCTGCGAGAGTGGTTGCCGAAACATTGGAAGCGTGCCCAACTTTGAAGATTCTGGTCACCAGCCGATCGTTCTTGCGTATTTATGGCGAACAGGAATTCCCTGTGACGCCGCTTGCACAGAATTCCGCCATCGAGTTGTTTGCGCAACGCGCGGCAGCGGTGTGGCCTGATTTTGCAATTACTTCAGACAACGCCGGTGCGGTTCAGGAAATATGTTCGCGGCTGGATGGGCTGCCGTTGGCGATTGAATTGGCGGCTGCCCGAACCAAGATACTTTCTCCCAACGCCATCGTAGATCGGCTGCATAGCCGCATGCAGTTGCTCACGGGTGGTGCGCTCGACCTGCCCGAACGACAACAGACGCTCCGCAAGGCCATTGATTGGAGTCACGGTCTCTTGAATGAGGGAGAACAGAAATTGTTCCGGCGTTTTTCGGTGTTGGCGGGTGGATGCACGCTGGAGGCAGCGGAAGCTGTCTGCAACACTCAGCAAGACCTCGGTGTCGATCTATTTGAAGGCTTGTCCTCCTTGGTGGATAAGAATTTGATCCAGCGAATGGATCGGGCCCAGACGGAGCCGCGTTTCGCGATGCTAGAAACTATTCGCGAATATGCTTTCGAATGCCTCGTGGATAGCGATGAACAACCTGCAACGCGACGGGCACATGCCGCGTACTGTCTCGTTCTGGCGGAGGAAGGAAATCCTGAACTGAGCGCGGCAGATCGAGCGGGCTGGCTGGCGCATTGCGACGCGGAGATCGATAACTTCAGGTTCGCTCTTGACTGGTTGTTTGAGATCCAGGATCTGGACTGGGGTTTGCGTCTCTGCGTGGCTCTGTTTCGATTCTGGGACATGCGGGAACACCTGACCGAGGGACGTACCCGGCTGGAGACCATTTTGCGTATGGCTGGCGCCGAACGCTCAAGAGAACGGGCAAGAGTGTCGCATTTTCTTGGAGCCTTGGCGACGGCTCAGGGCGACTACCCGGCCGCCGAGAGCTTTCTACAACAGAGTTTGTCTCTCTATGAAGAATTGGCGGATCAATCGGGCATCGCTGCGTCTCTGAATGCTCTAGCGGTATCGGCGCGGGATCGCGGTGACTACTCCGCGGCGCAGAACAATTTTGAGCGAAGTCTTGCTTGCTGGCGCCTGCGGTCGGACCGGTCGGCCATCGCCCGCTGTCTTCACAACCTTGCCAATGTGGCCAAAGTTCGCGGCGACTATGCACGCGCTCAAAAGGCACTCCGTGAGGCAACGGAAATTTTCGCTGAACTTGGTGATCGCAACGGTGCCGCCTGGTCGATCAACCAACAGGGAGACATAGCACGCGCGCAGGGCGACGTGGTTACCGCACGGGAATTGTATGAGCGTGCGCTTTTGGCCTTTCGAGAAGCAGGGGACCAATGGGGTTCTGCGCGGTCCCTAACCGATCTGGCTAGCATCGACTGTGAACGGGGAGGCTATCTGGCGGCACATTCGGCATACTGCGAAGCTTTGGAAATCTTTGCTGGGCTAGGGCACCGGCGCGGCGCGGCACGGGCGCTGGAAGGGTCTGCTTGTCTGGCCTTAGCTCAAGGACAGGCCATGCGCGCGCTGAAATTGGCCGCCGCCGCCACGCGCTTACGACAGATGATCAGCGCTCCTCTGCCTCCTGCGGAACAACTAAGACTTGACCAGACGTTACTCCCTGCATGGGAAACTCTCAGTGAGTCGGAGGGGAAGGGTGTCTGGGCCGAGGGGTTTGCGATGAGCCTGGAAAAAGCCATCCAATATTCTCTGGAGGAGCCTGACTCCGCTATTTCGAAGTAGCAGGGCCAATTAAGCGGCGCACGGCAGCAACACGATTGGCTGGAATTCCTGTCCTGCGAGCATGCTCCCGAATAGTGTCCTCGTCTGGCGCAAGGTAAATGCAGTAGACCTTGTCCTCCGTGACGTAACTGTGGAGCCATTGAATCTGCGGACCCATCTCCTTCAGCACCTGCAATGAACGTAGTGATACTTCCCGGATCTGGTTCTCCGACAGCGCTCCGGCGCCAGGGATCTCGCGTTCAATTACAAATTGCGGCACAATCTCTAAAGTTTAACACCATCGCCAACCGGATTGCTCAGGTCATCTGCAAACACCGAAGCCAGATTCCCCGAATGTATGGTCTACCAAAGTAGGGATCGGCCCTGCCGCGCTAGTCTCAGATCTTGGCTTCGTCGCTCTCGTTCACCCTGTCGACACTTTGACGGCGAAACTTGTTACTTATCCCTTGTCGCGCGTCCGTTCCACCTTCTCGTTCCGTTCTTTAGATATGCGCATTGCGAAACTGCCTCGCTCTAGGGGTTCACACCAGACATTCCAAACATTCGGGACCAGAAAACTCCCGCCTTCGACGCTCATTCGGCTCGGAACCGAAGAGTTGGTTTTTATCAAGAGGCGGGAACCGATCGGAGCACTTCGCTGTTATTTCGCTATGGGGAAAATTCGGGGGACTCCATGCATGCGCAGCCACATTTCCGTACATCATGCCACTGTCAAATATTATTCTAACTCGTTTGTTTTCAAAACCGAGATTGAAAAGGAAGGACTTCCAAGAGATAGTACGCCTGACTTGGGCGCAGGAGTCTCCGGTTCAAATCTGGACGCCCCGACCAAACTTTTCAAATACTTGGCCGAGCGATCCAAGCCCCGTCCCCAGAACTGCCACTACTCAGAGCGATTCCTCGGACGCTGCTTCGTCCTTTACTCTCTTTGTTGACTGACTTTCTGCTGCTACAGCTTCGGCTATCCATGGCGATGAGGGCGGACGATCCCGCTGTGCCCAATCCCGTGGTTTGATAAGAGCATGCAAAAAGAAGGTGTGCCGCGGCTTTCTGTCCAATGGTCTAACGTTTGGGATTTGGTACGAATTGGTAGCCAACACCTCGAATGGTAAGCAAGTGAAGAGGTTTTGACGGCTCTCGCTCAATATAACGACGCAGACGTACGATGAAATTGTCGATGGCGCGCGTGTCTGTATCCTCATGTAAATCCCAGACGTCCTCTAGAATTGCTTTGCGGGACACGGCATGCCCGCTGTTTCGGATCAGATAGCGGAAAAGTTCCGTTTCCATCAAGGTGAGCTGGAAGATCTTGTCGCCGGAGTGCAACCGAAGATTCTCAAAGTCAACAAGCTTATCTTCGAAGTTATAGGTCTCCGGCGAACCGCCATCGGGCCGAGTGGATTTGGCGGCAGGCGTGTTGGAATCCTGCGACCACTTCTTGCGACGCAGCAGACTCTCAATTCGCGCGATCAGGATGGCCAGGTTAAATGGCTTAGGCAAATAGTCATCGGCACCCGATTCGAATCCCTTGAGCACATCTCCCGGGCGACCGCGGGCAGTTAACATAAGCAGCGGAATGTAATTCTTCGCTTCGCGCAGTTCGCGGGCAACAGAGAACCCGTCTTTGCCCGGCAGCATGACGTCCAGCACGAGAGCGTCGAAGCTTTCCCGCTCCTTCAGCAAGCGCTTCAGCGCGTCTTCGCCATTATCGATGACCTGTACGGAATGATGTTCCGCTTCGAGGTTGAAACGAAGCCCCTGCGCGAGGTGCACTTCGTCTTCGACGATGAGTATGCGGCTCATACGCGATAGACTCTGGGCAGGCGGAAAGTGAAGGTGCTGCCCCGGCCTTCTCCTTCACTTTCAGCGTAGACATCGCCACCGTGGCGGCGGGCGACCGAACGCACAATGAACAAGCCCAAGCCGGTTCCTTTCACCCGCCCGGTCATGGGATTTGGCGAGCGGTAGAAGCGTTTGAAAATGCGTTTCAGGTCTTTCCGTAATATGCCGATGCCGTGGTCACGTATGCGCAGCGAGACGGTATCGATATTGGGTGTCAGGATATCCACAACGATATCCTTTTTCTCCCCAGAGTACTTGATGGCATTGTCGAAGAGGTTGAAGACCGCGGTGCGGAGTTCCTCTGCGTTTCCTATCACAGTGATTCCACTCGGTGGCTCGGCGCCAAAATGCAATGCCTCGGGGGGTAGGTGTTGGCGCAAGCGCGCAAGTTCAAGCAAATCGTGCACGACCAACGCAAAATCCACTTCCCGCCAGTTCTGGCGCTCACTTCTTTGCCGTACCTGGCTGGCCTTGAGTACTTGCTCGACAGTGCCCAGCAGCCGATCGGTGTCTTCGAGCATTATGCGATAGAAGTCGCGCCGCTGGGCTTCCTCGAGTTGTCGGCTTTCGAGAGTCTCTAGGTACAAGCGAATGGAAGCGATGGGCGTCTTAAGTTCGTGTGTGACGGCATTGAGAAAACTGTCCTGCTGCTCATTTCGGCGGATTTCGCGCACAAGAAAAACGGTGTTGACCAACAGGCCCGCGATGATGAGGCCGAAGAAAATGACGCCGAGGACCAGCGGGACGACTTGACGCCAGTTGAGGACGATCCAACTAACATTGACCACCACCGTTAGCGCAACCAGGCAAGCGCCCAGGGTGATGAAAAATGCGATGGCCTTTGTGCGGCTGGTGATTCGCATGAGGACTACAGCTCAGATCATAGTAGAGAAACAGTCCACAAAACAGAACTTGCGGGGAGCCGCGCTGGCAGTTTCCCCATCCATGGAACGTTGATCGGAAGCTGTTTAGTCTCCGGAGACCGTCGATAACAACCCGTTCACTTTGGTAATCTCGGCTTGGATGACAACTCGTGCTTTCCTGGCTGGCTTGTTCGCTGGGAGCTTGATGTCCCACGCGAGGCCGAGCGTTCGTAATGCCATGATTCCATACCAGTTCAAGTCAAACTCATACCAGGCAAGGCCGTGACGCGCCGACTGCGGTGCCGCGTGGTGATTGTTGTGCCAGCCTTCTCCGAAAGTAAGCATAGCAACCCAGAAACTGTTGGTCGACGTATCGCCGGTGAGGAAGCGCTGCGATCCCCACATGTGTGTTGCGGAGTTCACGAGCCAAGTGGCGTGGAGACCGATGACCGTACGGAAAAAGATGCCCCAAAGCAGGCAGGACCATCCACCGATTGCAAAAATCGCCAGACTTAGGACGGCCAGAGGAACCCAGTGCCACTTGCTGATCCACACCTGGAATTTGTCTTTGCGAAGGTCTGGAACAAAGGGCAGAAGCTCGACTGAGGTGTTGTGCATGGCCTTGCCCGTCATGATCCAGCCCATGTGGGCCCACAATCCGCCGTCCCGCGGAGAGTGCGGATCGCCTTCCTTGTCGGTGTTCTGATGGTGAACGCGGTGCGTTGCCACCCAAGCGATGGGTCCACCTTCGAGAGCAAGTGTGCCGCACACGGTCAGGAAGTACTCGAGCCATTTCGGAGTCCTATATCCGCGGTGCGTCAAAAGCCGGTGGTAGCCCATCCCGATGCCGAGACTACCGGAGACCCACCACAGCACAACTGCCAGTGCCAGAGCGTTCCATGTAAAGAAAAACAGCGTCGCAATGGCGCCGACGTGGAATGCGGCCATAAATGAGGTCGTAATCCAATTGACCGGCTGGGTAAACGTTTTGTCGCGTTCGAAGATGCTCATGATTTCCGTAGTCCTTAATGCTGCCTTTGTCGCCTTCGACTACGACCCTACTACGCGCCAGAAAAGGCCACTGTAATACTTGTGTAATCTTTGCCGGAGGGTTTCAGAAATGAAAACGCGATGAGTACGATCGGTCGCGGACTTCACAGGATCTTGAACGAAGGTCTGGTAGCTTCCAAGTCGGTCAAACTGCAAAGGCCAGCTCGCGCTAGGAATGACCAATCGGTGGTAGACTGCGCGTATGGCTACCAAAAAGAAAACCAAGAAGAAGCAGGCGAAGTCGATGAGAACTGCGGGCAAGCAGGTGGCGCCGATGAGGAAGGCGGTTAAGAAGAAGCTGACTAAGAAGAGGGTAACTCCCAAAAAGAAGTTGGCGAAGAAGAAGGTAGCTCCGAGAAAGGCGGAGGTGAAAACGAAGGCCGGCGGTAAGAAGACAACCGGCGGGAAAACGGCGGGCGCACTTCAGAAACTGGTTCTGGGGAAAAGCCAAAGCGTGGATACGGTGGCATTCGCACTGGAGGGACTGGGAGCGCGGTCGGGCGAGCAATCGGGAGATTTGCAGGGATTGTCCAACATCCAAGGTGCGGATTCGGAGAGTGTGGACGAGTTGCTCGAGGAAGGAAACGCGTTCGAGGCCGACGTCGTGAAGGGCGTGGAAGACGCCGATGACGCTGACGAGGGGGAAGTTCACACGCATGAGCTGCCGCAGGACGATGTTCCCGGCGAGCATCTGGATAAAAAGTAGTGAGTGAGTGGATCATGCCGGCGCGCCCCCCCCAGCTGCGCCAGACTACCTAGCGGGTCAAGGGAACTGATGGTTTTAGTAGGCGCCACCATAGCCTGCAGCCGCCGCAGCCATCTTTTCCTCTCCCTTAAGGTCGGCTATCAGGACTTCGGTTGTCAGCATCAGTGAGACGATGGACGCAGCGTTCTGGAGTGCGAGACGGGTAACCTTAGCTGGATCAATCACCCCGGCCTTGA
>Ga0193733_1000120_pt1 | contig 28488 bp, 25 predicted proteins | sample U1s2metaG_FD_145076 | JGI IMG/M metagenome (GOLD analysis project Ga0193733, IMG submission 145076) | Soil microbial communities from a riparian zone of the East river system, Colorado, United States - U1s2 | ecosystem: Environmental > Terrestrial > Soil > Riparian zone | place: USA: East River...
TACCGGAACCATAGAAACAAAACGCAGCGTGACCACACTACCGTGTGACACCCACGAGTGTCGGCGCACCATCGTGTTCGTAGCGATTTCACTACGACATCCTGCGTGTATCTGGTTTAACGCTTACCATATAACTGCCTTTGTTAACGGAGGGTTTCCAGCCATGAGGATGATGGAACGAGAAGGCCAATTTGTCAGAAGAAATTGTTGCCCGCCATGAAACATTTTTCGATTTTTCACGTCTTTACTAGTGAGGAGAAGATAGGCTGAATGTGGCGGAGAAACATTATGATGATAAGCGTTCCAAAACAACCGCCCCTCGTGGAAGATCTGCGGAACCATTCTGAGGAACAGATCGCTGAATTGCGTCAACTTCTCGCGGCGGGGGCGCCTTCGCGGCCAGATCCGCGCCGGCCTGGCTTTTATGAAGTGGAAGGCCTTTCGAGCACGTACTACGTGTTTAAGTATCCGACGGGCACGAAAGTGCTGCTGCTCGGCGTATGGGGACGCGAGAGCGATCCGGCAGCCTCCTTGGTGGCATGCACCTGTCCGGCGGCATGATTTTCTTTTCGCAATACTCCTGAGAACACGCAACCAAAAGAAGCGCTCCGACCCGATCGGAGCGTTTTTTTAGTCTTCATCCAACTTTAAAGCGACGGAGTTGATGCAATACCGCATCCCGGTGGGTTGCGGTCCATCATCAAAGATGTGCCCGAGGTGGGCGTCGCAGCGGCTGCACTTCACCTCCGTCCGTCGCATCCCCTGGCTCGTGTCGCTCTCGGCCGCGACGGCCTCTTTGCTGGCTGGAGCATAGAAGCTGGGCCACCCGGAGCCCGAGTGGTATTTTGTTTCAGAACGAAACAAGGGCTGCCCGCAACAGACGCACTTGTAGGTTCCTGCCGTTTCGGTATCCTCGTATTCGCCGGTGAAAGGCGGTTCCGTCCCCTTCTTCCTGGTTACATAGTATTGATTCTGCGTGAGTTGTTTCTTCCATGCTGAGTCTTCCTTGCGAAGCTTCTCTGCCATGGCCCCTCCCTCTGATGGCTATCGTTCTAGGATGGATATCGTTCTAGTAAATCCAGCGCCTTATAAGATTCGGCGCACTGGCTTGACGTTTCCAACGCTACTCCGCCGGGCGGTCGTGGCAAGAGCCTGTCGCGAAAGCCACCTTGCCAGAAGCCTCAGCACAAGAATACCCGGATAAACGACGCATCCGCAGGCGAAAAATCGCCCGCGCTTGGTCCTGACACGCCTGGTCCTGCCGTTGACACGGGGCGAATAGTCCTTTATCTTGGTTCTTCACAATGATTGGCACACTTAAAGTCCGGGGCCACCATCATCATCACGGCCACACGCCGCGCCCCCTGAGGTGTGCATAGCGATTCGCTAAAAAGAGCACTCTTCAGCCCGCTGGCGCAACAAGCCCCAGCGGGATTTTTATTTTCGGTTTTATTTTACTCAGGAGACGACACCATGGAGATCGACTTTCAGAAAAGCAGCGGGCTGGTGCCGGCCATTATCCAGGACGAGCGCACCGGCGACGTGCTGATGCTCGGATTCATGAATTCAGAGTCTTTCGCGGAGACGCGGCGCACTGGAGAAGTGGTGTTCTTCAGCCGTTCGCGAAACAAACTCTGGAAGAAAGGTGAATCCAGCGGCCACGTCTTGCGGGTTCGCGAGCTGCGCGTGGATTGCGACGCTGATACGCTCCTCGTGCGCGTCGAAGCCGTGGGTCCCGGCGTCTGTCATGAAGGTTACAAGAGCTGCTTCTTCCGGAAATTAGAGCCGGACGGAAGCTCCAAGATCATCGCCGAGCGCACGTTCGCCCCCGAAAAGGTTTATGGACAGGAGAAGACTCGATGAGACGTCTGAAGCTGGGAATCCCCAAAGGCAGCCTGCAGGACGCGACGCTGGATCTTTTTTCGCGTGCCGGCTGGAAGATAACGCTGGGCTCGCGAAGTTACGTTCCGGCGATTGACGACGACGAAATCGAGTGTTTGCTGGTGCGCGCGCAGGAAATGGCGCGTTACGTCGAGTCGGGCGCGCTGGACGCCGGGATCACCGGTCACGACTGGGTGGTGGAAACCGGCGCGGCGGTGGACGAATTGTCGGAGTTGATCTATGCCAAGCAGCGGCTGGCGCGCGTCCGCTGGGTTCTGGCTGTGCCGGAAGACTCCGCGATTCGAGAACCACGCCATCTGGAAGGAAAAGTTATCGCGACCGAGGTCGTGCACATCACGGAAAACTATCTCGCCAAGCACGGCGTAAAAGCCCGCGTGGAGTTTTCCTGGGGCGCCACCGAAGTCAAAGTGCCGCAACTTGCGGACGCGATTGTGGAAGTGACGGAAACGGGCTCGTCGCTGCGGGCGAATCGCTTGCGCATCGTCGATACCGTGCTGGAATCCGCGACGGTGTTCATCATGAATCGCGCCGCTGCCGCCGATTCCTGGAAGCGCGAGAAAGCGGAAAACCTGATTCTGATGCTGCAGGGCGCTATCGCCGCCGCGAGCAAAGTGGGTCTGCTCTTGAACGTCCATCGCGACGATCTGCAGGCTGTTCTAGGGGTCCTCCCCGCGCTGAAGAAGCCGACAATTTCCGCTTTGAGTGACCCGGACTGGGTCGCGATCAACACTATCGTCGAGGAAGCTGTTGTCCGGCAGATTCTGCCAAAACTCAAAGCCGCGAAGGCCCAGGGGATCGTCGAATATCCCTTGAACAAGATCGTGCTGTGATGCGCATCGTGAGACTTACGCCTGCGGTCGAGAGAAAGCTTTTGCGTGCGCGCCAGGAGCATGACGCAGAAGCTGAAGGCATCGCGTCGAAGATTGTCGGCGATGTTCGCCGGCGCGGAGACGCGGCACTGTCGGCTTGGGTGAAGAAACTCGACGGCATCGATCTCCACCGCGAAAGTTTGTGGATCTCCGGGGGTGAAATTCGCGTCGCCCGCAAGCAAGTTAGCCGCGATTTTCTTCGCGCGCTCGAACACGCCGCCCGCAACGTCCGCCGCGTCGCGGAAAAACAGTTGCCGAAGCCATGGACGATGGAAGTCGAACCCGGTGTGAAAATCGGTCAGCTTGTGCGCCCGATCGATGCCATCGGCTGTTACATCCCGGGCGGACGGTTTGCGCTCGTTTCCACTATGGTGATGACGGTTGTGCCGGCCAAAGTTGCGGGCGTCCGGCATATCCGGGTGGTATGCCCCCGGCCGAACGCCGCCCTTCTTGCCGCCGCCGGCGTTCTCGGAGTCTCAAGCGTCGCCCGAATGGGCGGCGCGCAAGCCATCGCGGCCCTTGCCTACGGCACGAAGCGCGTGGCCCGCGTCGAAAAAATCTTCGGGCCGGGCAATCGTTTTGTTACTGCCGCCAAACAACTCGTCAGCAGCGATTGCGCGATCGATCTGCCTGCAGGGCCAACAGAAGCAATTGTCTTGGCCTCCACAGGAAACCCGCGCTGGATCGCCGCGGACCTGCTCGCGCAGGCCGAACACGCTCCCGATGCAGGCAGCTATCTCGTTACGACTTCAATCAGTCTTGCTCGGCAGGTGCAGACAGAAGTGGCGCGGCAACTGCATCTATTGCCGCCGACGAATCCAGCGCAATTTTCGATGAAGCGTACGGGCACGATCCTGGTCGCGCCGTCCCTCCATGCGGCCTGCGAATTCGTAAATCGATTCGCGCCGGAGCATCTCAGTCTGCCCGGCAATGGGGGCGCGCTCTTAAGGAAGATTCACGCCACGGGAACCGTTTTTCTCGGTCCTTGGGGAGCGCAACCGCTTGGCGACTACGCCAGCGGAAGCAATCATGTGCTTCCTACGGGCGGGTGGGCTCGCAAAAGAGGTGGACTCTCGTCGGCAGATTTTGTGAAATGCATCTCCGTTCAAACGATTGGCCGGCGGGGCTTCGAGCGTCTTGCTGGAACCGTCGAAACACTTGCGACGTCGGAGGGGCTCGTGGCGCACCGTAACGCGGTGAAGGTCCGCCGATGAAAGTTCACTTGCCAGTTCGCGAAGCGATTCTGAATCGCCGCACCTATGAAGCGCCGGCTGAGGGACGCTCAAACAAATTGCGCCTCGACTTCAATGAGAACACCGCGGGCTGCTCACCGGCGGTAAGGCGTGCGCTCGCAAAGCTCACCACCAAACAACTGGCGATGTACCCCGAGTATCAGGCGCCAACGCGGCAGATCGCGCGTTACTTCGGTGTCCGCCCGGAAGAATTGCTGCTCACCAACGGTGGTGACGACGCCCTGCGCGTTTTCTTCGATACCTTCGTCGAGTCCGGCAGTGGCATTCTGATTTGCGAGCCCACCTTTCCGATGTACCGCTACTACGCGGAGATTTACGGCGCCCGGATTTCGGTATTGCGCTACGGCAGCGAAATGGAATTCCCGCTCCAGGGCGTCATCGCCGCGTTGCGCAAGAAGCCGCGCGTTCTCTTCATCGCCAATCCCAATAATCCGACGGGTACTCTGCTTCAAAAAGAAGAGTTACGGAGAATCTTGAAAGCCGCCACGCACACAGCGGTAGTGATGGATGAAGCCTATGCGGAGTTTTCAGGCTTCACTGCGATGCCGTGGATTCGGAAATATGCGCAGTTGTTTGTGGCAAAGACGTTTTCGAAAGTTGCTGGGCTCGCAGCCTTGCGCCTCGGCGCCGTTATTGCCTGCGAAGAGTCGCTCGCTCTGGTGCGCCGCGCCATGCCGCCCTTCCCCGTCAATCTTGCTGCTCTGGTAGCGGCCGAAGCGGCGCTGAACGACCGGGAAACGATGCAGCGTTACGTGAACGGGGTGAAACGGTTGCGCGCGTGGTTCGCGGCAGAATTGGAAAAGCTCGTGGTGAAGACGTACCCGAGCGCCGGAAATTTCCTTCTGGCGAATTTCGGGCCAAGCGGGTCAGCACTCTTTCAGAAGCTGGAGAAGCAAGGGATTCTTCTCCGCGAGAGAAGCAAGGACATCGGGCCCGGGTTTGTGCGCATCACCATTGGAACGCAATCCGAAATGCGGCGGTTGCTGAAGTCAATTCGAAAGGAATGGAAAGCTCCGGCCTGAAGTCCGGAGCTGCAAACGAGCTCACCATGCCACGCACGGCAATGATTCATCGCAAGACAAACGAGACGGATATCCGCCTGAAGCTAAATCTGGATGGACGCGGAAAAGCGCGCATCGCGACGGGAATCCGCTTTTTCGATCACATGCTGGAGCTGGTTGCTCGACACGGCGCGTTTGACCTGGACGTGGACGCGCACGGCGATCTTGACGTGGACCAGCATCACACGGTGGAGGATGTGGGAATTACTCTCGGCGAGGCGGTGCAGAAGGCACTCGGCTCCAAGCGCGGCATTCTGCGCGCGGGCTATTTCCTGATGCCCATGGACGAAACACTTGCTGCTGCCGCCGTGGATCTTGGCGGAAGGCCTTACTGCGTCGTGAATGCGAAGATCACGGCAAGACGCGTCGGCGATTTCCAGGTAGAGCTGGTCGACGATTTTTTTCAGGGCTTTTCGCAGTCGGCGAAGGCCAACGTCCATCTGCGTGCCCTGTACGGGCGCTCGTCGCATCATCAGGTCGAGGCCATGTTCAAGGCGTTCGCACGCGCCTTGCGCTTCGCCGTGGCGCGCGACAAACGCCTGCGGAAGGTTTTGCCCAGCACAAAGGGACTGCTATGAAAGTAACGATTATCGACTACGGCGCGGGTAACGTGCCCTCTGTGGAGCGCGCTTTGCAGCGTCTCGGAGCAGAATCCGAGCGGACAAGTTCACCCGAACGCATCTCGAAAGCGGAGGCTCTTTTGCTACCGGGCGTGGGACATTACGCCGCTTTGGTTCGCGCCCTCGACGAGAAAAATATGCGCGCGCCTCTGATCGGCGCCATCCAGCGGGGCGTTCCTTTTCTAGGCATCTGTCTGGGGCTACAGGTGCTGTTCGATTCAAGCGAGGAAGCGCCCCAATTGCGCGGCCTACAGTTGCTGCCCGGCACAGTGTGCGCGTTGCCATCGACCGTGAAACTTCCGCACATGGGCTGGAATCAGGTCGCGGCAACTTGTACTTCACGTCTGCTCGAAGGCATCGACACAAGCGCTTACTTCTACTTCGCCCACTCCTACGCGGTCCTCGATTCGAATGGAGCATCGGCGGCAACTTGCTCGCACGGGGCGCCGTTCGCTGCCGTCGTGGAAAAACGAAATATCTTCGCCGTGCAATTCCATCCGGAAAAGAGTGGCGACGCGGGCGCGCGCCTGTTGCGGAATTTTCTGAGGATCTCGGCGTGAGCCTGGCGCATCGCATCATCTCCTGCCTCGATACCGATGGCGAGCGCGTCGTGAAGGGAGTGAATTTTGCCGGGCTGCGCGATGCCGGAGATCCCGCCGCGCTCGCCGCCCGCTACAACTCCGAAGGCGCCGACGAATTGGTCGTTCTCGATATCGCGGCGTCGCGCGACCGCCGCCCGACGTTTCTCGAAACCATCCGGCGCGTTGCCGCGGAATTGGCAATTCCCCTCACCGCTGGCGGCGGCATTCGAACGCTTGAAGACGGCCGCGCCGTGGTGCGCGCGGGCGCGGACAAGATCACGGTGAATACCGCGGCGGTGGAACGGCCCGATCTCATTTCTGAATTATCGCAGGAATTTGGCGCACAAGCCGTCGTCCTGGCGATTGATGCAAAGCGTGCCGGCGATCACTGGGATGTCATGGTTCGTGGCGGAAGGGAATCCGCATCTCTCGATGCCGTGGACTGGGCGAAGAAGGGCGTTCAATTTGGCGCGGGAGAAATCCTGCTGACCTCTGTCGATCGCGACGGAACACAGCTGGGCTTCGACACAACGCTTACGGCCGCAATTTCCAGAGCTGTTTCTGTCCCGGTCATTGCCTCCGGCGGGGCCAAATTGCCGGAACATTTCGTCGACGTTTTCAAGCAAGGCGCGGCGGATGCTGCGCTGGCAGCGTCGATCTTTCACGACGGCGTGCAGCCCATCCGCGCGCTGAAGGAATTTCTTGCAGCTCGCGGCGTCGAGGTGCGCCTGCCGTGCTGATTCCCTGCATCGATCTGCAAGACGGGCAGGCGGTTCAGTTGGTTCACGGGCGGAAGCGCGAGCTTGCCGTCGCCGACGTCTTCGGCCTTCTGAGGAAATTCAAAGAATATCCCTGGTTGCACGTCATCGACCTCGACGCCGCCATGGGGAAAGGCCAGAACGACGATCTCGTTCGCGACCTCTGCACCAGTGCGCGAAAAGATTTCGGCATGAACGTGCGCGTCGGCGGCGGGATTCGAACCGTTTCTCGCGCCCAAGAAATTACCGGATGGGGCGCGAGCCAGGTCATTGTCGGAAGCGCCGCTTTCGGCCGCCGAAAAGTGAACACCGGATTCTTGCGGCGGCTCGCAAAAAGAGTTCCCCGAAAACAAATCATCATCGCTCTCGACACTACCAGGGGAAACATCACCATTCACGGCTGGCGCACGCGCATCGCGCTTCAGGCAGAGGCAGTGATGGCGCAGCTCGAACCCTTCTGCGCCGGTTTCTTGTGCACCGACGTGGACCGTGAAGGCACGATGACCGGCGCGAACCTCGAATGGTTTCGCAGGCTGCGCGACGCGACATCCCATCCGATTATCGCCGCGGGCGGCATCAAGACGCGCCGTGAGATCGCTGCACTAGAAAAGTTGGGAATGGATGCCGCCGTCGGCATGGCCATGTACAAGAACCGGCTGCGCTAACCGGTGCGCTCGATCCTCGTTTGGTATTCTCTCAAGCCCCGTGATCTGGCAAAGCGCATTCCGACGCATCAGCGCAGATAGGCGTCGGTGATGTACTGCTGCACCATACGCTGGGTGTTGAAGAACGAGCCATTGATGGCAATGGCGTGCTGCATGACTTCGAGGAACTTGGCACGATCGTTGTAGTACATGGGAAGAATCACGCCCTCCAGCTTGGCATAAAGCGATTCGGCTTCAGCCTTGTTATCAGCGGGAGCATTGCCGGCAGCGGTGCGCCGCGATTCGCCGATGCACCACCCGGTGACCCCCTCAATGTGGCCTTCCACCCACCAGCCGTCAAGAATGCTCAGACTCGGCACGCCATTCAGCGCGGCCTTCATGCCGCTGGTGCCGGAAGCTTCGAGAGGAAACTGCGGCGTGTTGAGCCAGAGGTCCACGCCGGAAGTTATCTTCCCGCCGAGCTCAAGATTGTAATCGTCGAGGAAAACCACGGGCACTGTTTTCCGCAACGCTTTTTTCGCCTGGAAAATCCGGCGAATGATGTCCTTCCCGCCTCCGTCATTCGGATGCGCCTTGCCGGCATAAATAATCTGGAAGTGGCCGGCGTTCTTGGCAATCTCCCGGAGCCGGTCAAGATCGGCCAGGATCAGGTCGGCGCGCTTGTATCCCGTTGCGCGGCGCGCAAACCCGATGGTGAAAGCCTCGGAATCAAACTTGAGGCCGGTCTTCTTGCGAACCGTCTCGAGCAAATCGTGCTTGGCGATCAAATGCGCCGCCCAGACTTCCTCCGCCGGCAGGCCGAGGGCACCCCGCAAACTGTGGTTGTCTTCCCGCCACGACGGAATGTAGCGGTCGAAGAGTTGCTGAAATGGACGTGAAGTCCACGTGCCGGCGTGCACCCCGTTGGTGATGGCCTCGATCGGTATTTCCGGAAACATCTGGCGCGAGGTTTCGCCGTGCTGCTTGGCAACTCCGTTGACGTAGGTGCTCAGGTTCAGCGCCAGCTGCGTCATGTTCAGGGATGCGCCGCGGCGTGCCGCTTCCTGCAGGCCCGGGAAATCCTGCTCGACCTGCAAAACGCGCTTCATCAAATCCGCGGAAGAAGCGTCCTTTAAATCGAGGAATTCCGTCTGGCCGGGAAACACGCGCGTGAGGTATTCCATTGGAAATCGGTCGTGCCCGGCGGGAACCGGCGTATGCGTGGTGAAAACGCATTTGCTGCGGACTTTTTCGATGTCCTCGCTGCGGATGGACTGGCGCCCCGCCTTCGCGGCCTCGTCGTTCAGCAATTGAAGGGCGAGGAGCGCCGCGTGGCCTTCGTTCATGTGGTAGCGCGTGAGGTCGTTGTAGCCGAGCGCGCGGAGAATGCGTACGCCTCCGATGCCCAACACGACCTCCTGGCACAAACGATAGTAGGAATCACCGCCGTACAGAGTGCCGGTGAGGTTGCGGTCGGCTTCGGCATTGGTAGGAAGGTCGGCGTCGAGAAAGTAAATAGGAACTTCAAAGCCGCGCACCCCTTTTGCGGAATACCGCCAGCAGCGCAGCTCGACGTGGCGGTTTTCTATCGAGACGCTGGCGCGGGCGGTTTCCTCCTTCAAGAAGTCTTCCACGCGCCACTCGACCGGTTCTTCGGTTTGCGAGCCATCTTCAGCGAGGCGCTGGGTGAAGAAGCCCCTGCGGTAAAGCAGGGAGATGGCCACCATGGGCAGGCGCAGGTCGGCAGCGGCGCGAATCGTGTCGCCAGCAAGAACGCCGAGTCCGCCGCTGTAGCTCGGCATGGCATTCTCTAAGGCAATCTCCATCGAAAAGTAGGCGACGATACGCTTTACGGAATTTACCTGACTGGCCATTTCACTCACTTCTCTTTTGGGCCCGGGAAACCGCCACCGTGCGGAAAAACACGCATCTGTAAACCTTAGATTGTCAGGGATTCGCTACGCGCAAGCAAGCGCCGAAGGGAGCAGCATGTGTCCATAGGTCCCGTTCCGGTATTCCCGCACCACCCCGAAAAAACGAGAAGGGCGCCGAAGCGCCCCTCTTCGGTTGAATTGCTTTTGTGACTTGCGTCCGCTTCGTTAGAACTCGAAGCGCACGGACAATTGTGCCTGGCGAGGATCGCCCACGCCGACACGCAGAAATCCGTTGAAGTCGAAGAGAGCAGGAGTGCTCAACGGGTTCACGTTGTTCTTGTTGTTAAAGGCGTTGAACATTTCGATCTTCGGTATGAGCTGCATGCGCTCGCCGAGATGGAACGGGCGATCTACACCGAAGTCGAAGGTAAAGAAGGCGTTGTCCTTGCGCAACGAGTTACGCCCCTGATCCACGCCGCCTACAAAGCGCGGTTCCGGCGTGATTGGCTGGGCGGAATGCGCCTGCATACGGACGTTTGCGTGGAAACCGCCCGGCAGATCGGCAACCGTATAGGCGTTGAACTTGTGGCGCTCGTCACGGTCCGAATACGAATACTCAGCCGCGAGGTTATGCAAGTCCGCGTAGCGGAACGTAAATGGATCGCGCTCATTAGAATCGTCGTCGCGATCCACGGAATAGGTGTAATTCGCATCAAAGAGGAAATGATGGCTCATGCGCTTGCGCATTCCGATAGTGAATCCGCGATAAAGGGACTTGGCGGAGCTGACGGTATCTGTAATCGTTCCCAAGTTGGTGAACGGACTTGCTCCGGTGTAGCTCGCGGTATCGCCCGTGGTAGGAATTACGGAAACGGGACCGACATTGGGATTGATAAAGCGCGTCAAATGAACACCTTTGGACCATGTGAAGTCCGCATATGCCGCGTAATCGTCGACTAACTGTTGCTCATAGCCGACGTTTGTGGTGTAGATGCGCGGATTGGCGTAGTCCTTGCTAAAGACTGTGACGTCCACGCCTGTGGGGATCGTTCCCGGCGCGGGAGGATTCGCGATGGGGCCCGCATTCGTCCCGTATGCCGGCGGTGTTCCAAAAGCGGAGCCGGCTGCGAAGGCCTGCTGCTGGACTCCATTGGTAGTGATCGCGCCGACCTGGGTCAGCATGTTCTGGCGCGCATTGAAGATGCCCCAGCTTGCGCGGAGGGCAGACTTACCATTGCCGCGAATGTCCCATGCAAGACCAACGCGCGGCTGGAACATCTTTTTCTGATTGGGAAGGAACCCGTTCGACGGAAAATTTAGATTGCTGAGATTCGCACCATAGGCCGTCTTGGCAGGCGGTATTGTCGGGTCAGGGAAGATCTGGGCATCCCATCGCAGGCCGTAATTCAACGTGAGATTCCGCCAGACCTTCCACGAATCCTGGGCAAACAGTGAGTAGTCTTGGTTGGTGATGCTCGAGGCGCCGGACGCATCAAACGACTCGCCTTGCACTGCCGGTCCATGCTGCAAATATAGCAGTAGAGGTCCACCCGTAAAGGTAGTTCCACCCGGGCACGCAGGGGCGATAAAAGTGATTGCGCTTGTCGTGTTGTTCTTACATTCCTTTACGGTAGGTCCGTCGGTGACGTAGTGCATGAAGCCCAGCGTGCTGTCAAAGATATAGCGCCCCGAGAAGAAGCCGCGGAAGACCTGGGTATTGCGGCTGTGAATCCATTCGCCACCGAACTTCCAGGTGTGCTTGCCTTTCACCACAGAGAAATTGTCACGTATATCCGTGCGCCAAAAAACCTCGTCGACCGCTGGCTCAAGGAAGAATGGTTGGCCGAAGCGAAACGTCGGGCCAAAGCCCATGGCAGTGTCCGGAACGCTGGAAGGATTGTCGGCATTGCGCGGGCGATTTTCTCGGGCATAGGTAAAGTGGGCTTCATTCAACATGGTGTTGGAGAGGGTGCTGAACCAGTTGGTGCTGACAGCCTGAATCTTGGAGGGTCCCTCAATGCCGTTGGCGCTCGAACCATATGTCGGCACGTCAAAGGTCTGATTGGCATTCTTGGACCAATCGTAATTATAAGAACCAAAAAACTGGTTCTTGGCGTTCAGGTTGTAGTCCACGCGTCCAAAGACCGCGGCGTTTCTCACCTGATGGATGACCGGCTTTCCTTCGTCGGTGTTCTTGAAAGGAGCTGGGAATGTAGCGGTCTTGAAGAAATTCAGAAGCGAGGCGCGCTGGCATTCCGCGCTACCGGCAATGACAGCGTCGTCAACACCCACAACCGGCGTTGCCACGGGGCAGGCAGGCCCGAGCGGCGCACTAAGATTTGACCGCGTGAGGTTCTCCCGAATGCCTTCCCCAGCGGCAAAGAAGAAGAGCTTGTCCTTGATGAGGGGGCCGCCGAGGCTGCCACCGAACTGATTGCGACGAAAATCCTGGAGTGGCTTGCCATCCGAGGTGGCGGCGGTCAAGGCTTCGGTACGGAAATATTCGAACCCGGAACCGTGAATCGCGTTGGTGCCGGATTTCGTGACGACGTTGATTACGCCGCCGGCGCTGCGGCCGAACTCCGCGTTAGCGCCGCTCGCGGTGATTTGAAATTCCTTGACGGCTTCCAGAGTGATATCGATCGCCGCGCGCTGGCCGCCCATCTGCTCACCGAAAAATCCGTTGTTGTAGTCGCCGCCGTCGAGGCTGATGTTGTTGAAGATGCCGCGCTGCCCGTTGATGTTGATTTCGTCGCCATCCGGACCCTGCGTGATGCTCACGCCAGGCGTCAGCGTGAGGAGGTCTTCAAATTTGCGGCCGAGGACCGGGGTCGTGGCGACAGAAATCTCGTCAAGCGTGGAAGATGATGCCGTTTTTGTGACTTCCACAATCGGCACGTCAGAGACGACAATCTGTTGCGCGACCGAGGAGATCTTCATCGTCACGGGCAGGGTGATGGTTTGCCCGACGGTGAGGTTCACATTTTCCTGAACGATCGTGGCAAAACCAGTTTTGCTGATGGTGAGGGTGTAACGCCCTGGCGCAAGACTCAAGAAGGCGAAATGGCCGTCCGTGTTGGTGGTATCCGTCTGTGCGAAATTGGTCGCTAGATTCTTTGCTTCGACGGTGGCGCCAGCGACGCTTCCGCCCTTCTCATCCACAACGTCGCCCTGGACGGTTCCCGCATTGATCTGCGACTGTCCCCACCCCGACGAGGCCAGCCCCAGCGCGAGTGTCAAGGCACAGAACGCACACAACAGTTTTCTCATTTTCTCTCCCCCAGACATCACAACCCCCCATTCGCACGAGCCCTGGAATTCCCCAGAAGGTTGGGGCGGCTCGCAAGAACGAATACTGGGAGGGAGTTTATGCCGGGACGGTCCAAGAGCACAAGAGTGGCGCCTGTGGAAACCTCCAGTGCTTTGAACCAAGTTTTGTATGCCCTCCATCGGTTTGCAGAAATGCACCACGGATGTTGAAGGATGGCAGGTCGCGAAGTCAGCTACAATCGCGGCCCGTGGAAACAATTCTCCACGTGAGCGAGTTTGCCGTGGTGAGCATTACGGTCCTCGATCCAGAAGTGTGGCTTCCGCCGGAAACAAAAGCCACCGGCGAGTGTCCAATAATGAACAACTTCCTTTCCCATGATGAAACCGTTTGGGTCGCTTCGCGCATCTAATATATGGGAGAAAGATCCGGAGCGGGGTGAGACCGGTCGTAGAGCGAAAACCATGGGCCTGGGTGGAATGGTTACGAAGGTTGGGAAACGAAGCTGCCGGGTGGGTTCTTGTGGCAGCGCCGCGATTACTACACTGGATCACCAAGCTCTCTGCCTGAACCACTTCCTGATGCGTTGTTATGAAAGGCTTGACGCCCTTGATCCGCGGGGCCGCAAGTTCAGCGCTGAACCCATCGACGTGGTTTCCATGCGAGCCTTCATCGAGGAATGCTCTCAAAAGGCACTCGACGTCAGCCTGCAATCTCAGAACCTAAGCAATCTCCAGCGCGGCCGCTTATTGGATATTTTACTCTGGGCCAGTGAACTGTTCCTTTTGTTGCGGGCCCCACGCCTCACCCTCGCCCAATCCATAGCTGCCTCTGAAGGTCGGCCTACGGCCCGCGCGGCTTCTCCGCATTTCTGAGTCTCTCCATTTTCCGATTCTCTTTTCCTTGTTCTCGGATCACAAGAATGCTTCGCACCTTCCCGAACACTCTCCGTTTGCCTTTCGGAATACCCGGCCGAACACCGTTGCAAGGGTCGAAAGTAGAATTCAACCGCGCGCGTAGCGCTGGCGCTGCGACAGGCGGAGTACATTGGCCGGCAGGTGAAAGCGCGCAACGTCTGATACTCGAGAAACGATCCTAAGGTAAGGTAAACAAAAGCGAATCGATTTTTCAACGCTCGGGCTGCGCTGCATCGGCTTGCGCGTGACTCCGCTGGTCTCCAGGTATACGAGCCCCAAAGAGCCTATATTTTTCCAAGCGTTGGCATCCCTTATACGATGAGCTGGAAACGGCCTACGGAAGGGCGGGGTTTCTTGCGCCCAGTCTGCTGGTCCGAGCGCATCGCGCAATCATTTTGCAGTCTGGGCGAAATAACAATCTTTTTCTGGGAGGGCGACGATGAGAATAGGAATGGTTGCAATTCTGGTTTTCGCGACGACGATGAGCGTTCAGGCCAAAGACGCGCCGGCGTATGAAAAGGGCGTGCTGATTCAAATGGAATCATCGTCTTGCGGTTACGCCGAAAAAGATGGCAAGACCATCGCGGGCGAAATCTTTGGAACGGACGGCCAGCACAAGAACACCAAGGTAGTAATGTGCCAGGAATACGTGTTGCAGACGGAGCGGGTCACCTATCGGATCAGGCCGAAAGACGATAAACATCCCGTCCTCTTGCCGGTAGGCGAAACCGCTCAATTCCGGATTCACAAGGACAAGTTGCTGCTTCGAGTTCCCGAAGCCGACGGCAAGGAGCGTGAATATTTTGTTCTTTCAATGACTCCTCGATCGGATGTGGCGGTGGCAAGCAAGCCGGCGGCGCGAGGAGAGATTCGCTAGCCACTGAAGGCCAAGCGCGAGTCAATCATACATAGATGTCCTCGCCGAACTGGCGGTGTTCGGCACAAGTGCGGGATTGCGAGGATTTCGCCTCCTGAACTCCTGCAATCCCCCACTTGGATTAGCCCTGGCATCCAGATTTACATTCTTTTCCAAACTCCGAAGAATCTCCGCACTACACCTTCTCTGAAGTCTGACGCAACTTTCCACTAATCTGAGAGAATTACCCTTGGCGCGCAACAGATGACGTTTGTCTTGTCCGCTCCATGATCCTGCCGCAACATGAATCGAAGTGAGGGAGGGGCCAGGACAGGCCCGGCGAATGGCATCCGTTCTTGAAATCCAGGATCTTCACGTTTCGTACCGCTCGCGCGAGGGTGTCCTCTGTCCGGCGTTAAACGGCGTCAGTTTTACCCTCATGCCCGGCGAAATACTGGGTGTCCTCGGCGAATCCGGATCAGGCAAAAGCACGCTTGCGGTATCGCTTGTGCGACTCCTTCCCGGAAATGGGGAGATCACTCGCGGGGCTGTCCACTTTGAAGGGAAGGATCTTCTGCAGGCCAAGCTTGAGGAACTGCAACAAATCCGTGGCGGGCGCATTTCGCTGATTTTCCAAGAGCCATCTCTTGCGCTCCATCCAACCATGCGCGCCGGCGAGCAGGTTCGCCAAGTGCTGGCCGCGCACAGTTCCCAGGGAAAAAGCGGGCTGAACGAAGGGACGCGTCAAGTTTTCGCAGAGGTCTTTCCTGAAGAGGCGGACCGCATTTCACGCTCCTATCCGCACCAGCTGAGTGGCGGACAACGCCAACGCGTGCTGATCGCGCAAGCGATCGTCTGCGGCCCTTCCGTGGTGATTGCCGATGAGCCGACCGCGTCGCTCGACCCCGCGACACAAATGGAAATTCTCGGAGTGTTTCGAACGCTCAGGGAAAGGCTGGATCTCGCGATGATCTTCATCACCCACAACCCCGCCCTGCTCTCCGGCTTTGCCGATCGTGTGATGGTCCTTTACGGCGGCCAGGTCGTCGAATGTGGCCCGGCCGAAACCGTACTCGCGTCGCCCCGGCATCCCTACACAAAAGCATTGTTCCAGTCCATTCCGGCGGTTTCCGATGGGCGTGGAAGCAGTCGTAAGACCAGGCTGCCTGTAATCCCTGGCGATTCCTCGCAGTCGTCCTTGCCCCGTGGAGGTTGTCCGTTCGAACCGAGGTGCACGGAAAGAATGAACATTTGCAGAGAGCGTGAGCCCGCACTGGTGAACTTGGGTGAGTCTCATGTAGTTTCTTGTTTTAAGTATGAAAATTGAAGCATCTGGCAGTGGCCAAAACATGCAGCCACTCTTGAAAGTAGAAAATCTCTTGAAGCGCTATGCAAAGGGGAGTCTCACTGGCGCGGGAGAAGAGCTGCTTGCTCTGGATAGTGTGTCCTTTACCATTTTCCCGGGGACCACGCTGGCAGTGGTCGGCGAATCCGGATCGGGCAAGAGCACGCTGGCGTCCTGTCTCGCCTGTCTGGAATCTCCTACGACAGGAAACATTTGGTTTGAAGGAAAAGACATCGTCAAGCTTGGGGAGCGCGCGCGCCGTGAAGTTCGCCAGCAAATCCAACTCATGTTTCAGGATCCCGCAAGCTCTTTGAATCCACGATGGAGCGTGTTCGAGATACTCGTTGAGCCGTTGATTTTGCAGCGCAAATTCAAGCATGAAGAGATGAAGCAGCGCGCTAATTCCTTGCTCGAACGAGTTGGTCTTTCCCCGGACATTGTAGAGCAGCTTCCCACCGAGTTGAGCGGTGGTCAACGCCAGAGGCTGGCCATCGCTCGCGCATTGGCCCTCGAGCCCAAGCTGTTGATTCTGGATGAGGCGCTTTCGGCCCTCGATTGTTCGATACAGGCGCAAATCGCCAACCTCTTGATGGAGCTGCAAAGTTCTTTGGGGATGACGTATTTGTTCATTACGCACGACCTGGCCATGGCCGCTTACCTGGCTGACGAGATCGCCGTTATGAATCGCGGGCGGATCGTTGAGCAGGGTCCGGCAGAAAAAATCTTGAAGCAGCCCCAGCATGAAACTACACTCCGGCTGCTCGCGGCCGTGCCTAGAATCACCCGCGCGACGCGGCCTGCGGTGGAGCAATGATGCGCTACCTCTTGCGCCGGCTCGGTCACGCTTTGCTCTTATTAGTCGGTGTGTCTGTTCTCACTTTTCTCTTCACGGCGCTGGCCCCCGGGACGTATTTCGACGAAATGCGTATGAATCCGCAGATTGCACCGGAGACGGTAGCTGCGTTGCGTGCACAATACGGTCTCGATAAGCCTCTTCCTCTTCGTTATTTATCCTGGCTAAGTTCCTTACTCCACGGCGAGATGGGATTTTCTTTCGCCTATAACAGTTCCGTAGCGCCACTTCTGTTGGTGCGCGCGCGGAATACGCTGCTCCTTACAATTACCTCCACACTGCTAGCCTGGATGGTTGCTCTGCCACTCGGTATATGGAGCGCAGAACGTGCGGGGCGACTGCCGGACCGCTTGCTCTCCTGGGGAACCGCGCTGCTCTTAGTAATCCCTGACTTGGCCCTTGCTCTGGGACTCTTAGTCTTTTCGGTAAGAAGTGGATGGTTTCCGACGGGAGGGATGGCTTCCGTCGGTTTTGAAGCTCTCTCACCCTTTAATAAACTGCGCGATCTGGCTTTGCACATGATTCTGCCGGTGATGGCCCTTGTGCTGTCAACCCTGCCGCTGCTCGTTCGTCATGTTCGTGCAGCCGTGGCAGACGTGCTCAACGCCCCATTTCTTCTGGCCGCATTGGGGCATGGGATACCGAAACGCACTCTTCTGTATCGCTACGCGCTTCCGGCCGCGGCAAATCCCTTGATCTCCCTTTTTGGTTTTAGCATCGGTGTATTGTTGAGCGGATCGCTGCTCATTGAAGTCGTGATGAGCTGGCCGGGCCTGGGACCGCTATTATTAGAGGCCATTCTGTCGCGCGACCTCTACGTAGTCATCGGAGGTATCCTGTTCTCGACATTTTTCCTGGTCGGAGGAAATTTGCTAGCGGATTTGCTTCTTTACTTGGCCGATCCCCGAATCCGCACGGAGAGTAGCGCACGATGAGCACGCGGCGCACGTTCGCGAAGTGGCTCGTCGCACTTGGCGTGCTGCATGGGATTGTGGTCTGCGCGGGTTTCTTCGCGCCTTACGATCCCGTCGAGCAGGACCGCAAAAGCCCGTATCTACCGCCCACGCGGCTTCATCTCGTGGATGCCAACGGCCATATCCACGTACGGCCCTTTGCGTATTCTGTGAGATTGCGCGAAGGCTCGTTCGACCAATATGAGGAAGACACGACGGAGCCCCATCCCGTGAAGTTTTTCCTGAACGGGGCTCGCTACGGATTGTTGGGATTCCTGCCGTGCCGAATGCACTTTTTCGGCGCCGAAGACACACGGATCTATCTGCTCGGCACTGATGCTTACGGCCGCGACCAGTTTTCGAGATTCCTCTTCGGTGGACAGGTATCGCTACTTGCCGGCCTTCTAGGGGCAGGGCTCACATTACTCCTCGGCTTGTGCTTTGGTGCAGTGGCAGGCTACTATGGCGGTTGGAGAGACAGCGTGCTCATGCGCTTCGCTGAACTCTTTCTGGCGTTGCCGTGGCTGTATCTTCTTTTCGCTCTCCGCGCATTCCTGCCTCTAGTGGTCGGCCCGCTCGAGGCTTTTTTTCTGATCATCGCGGTCATAGGTGCAGTAGGCTGGGCCCGTCCGGGGCGACTCGTTCGTGGCGTCGTACTTAGCGCTAAAGAACGTGACTTCGTTCGCGCCGCGCGTGGATTCGGAGCATCAAATGGATACTTGCTCCGGCGCCACATCCTGCCGGAAACTTCTAGTGTGCTTTTGACACAGGCAGCGATTCTCATCCCGCAATACGTGCTGGCGGAAATGACCCTTTCGTTTCTCGGTCTGGGAGTCCCCGAGCCGGCGTCAAGCTGGGGAAACCTTCTCTCCAGCCTGCAGCAATACAGCGTGCTGGTTTCTTATTGGTGGATGTATTTGCCCGCCCTGATCATGGTGCCGTTCTTTCTAGGATACCTGGGGCTTGCGAGTTCATTGCAGGAGCGCGGGGAGGCGTACAAGATAGAAATGAGCAGTCTCGGGGGCCTGACGTGAAAAGACCGGGAGCCAATACCCATTGCTGCTGGATCCTCTCGAGCCTGCTCCTGCCCCTTCTGGCTCTTGCCGGCGGCCATGCTGCTGCCTCTCCTCAACAGAAAAGCGCAGAAGAAGAATTACTCGTACTCCCGGGAGAAGTGGGCCGGCCCGGAGGGCGCCTCATCATGTCGCTCCGCGGCGAACCGAAGACCTTGAATCCATTGATTGCTGCTGACACGCGATCCCGCGAAGTCATCGCTGTAATGCAGGCCGACCTCGTCCATATCAACCGCGCGACGCAACTGACGGAACCTGAGCTGGCCAGGTCGTGGAAAATCTCTCCCGATGGGCTTGCATACACACTCGTTCTCCGGCAGGGGATCAAGTTTTCGGACGGGCAGCCGCTCGATGCGGACGATGTGCTCTTCACGTTCCGCGTGTATCTTGACGAAAACGTGCATGCCCCGCAGCGAGACCTCTTGATCGTTGGCGGAAAACCGATCGTTGTCCGCAAAGTTGACGCGCGTACCGTCGTGTTTCAACTGGCCAAGTCTTACGGGGTGGGCGAAAGGCTGTTCGATGGGTTGGCGATTCTGCCTCGGCATCTCCTGGAAAAACCCTACCAGGAAGGGAAGTTGGGGCAGATCGGATCCTTGGCCACGGCCGCTGATCAATGGGCGGGACTCGGGCCGTTCCGGTTGAAGGAATACGTCTCAGGGCAGCGTCTGGTCCTGGAGCGCAATCCTTATTATTGGAAATCGGATGCCAAAGGCAATCGCCTGCCTTATGTGGATGAACTCGTATTTCTATTCGTGCCGAACGCGGATGCGCAGGTCTTGAAGTTCCAATCGGGCGAAACCGATATGATCAGCCAGCTAGGCGCGGAAAATTTCTCCGTGTTATCGCGACAGCAGCGCGGTTACACCATGCTGGATGCCGGAGCGGGGCTCGAGTACAACTTTCTCTTTTTCAATCTAAGCGATGCCGGCGAGAAAGCGTCGCCGGAGCTGCAGCGGAAACAAAAATGGTTCCGCGAAGTGAAGTTTCGGCAGGCAGTTTCTGCCGCGGTGGACCGCGAGGCGATCGTGCGGCTTGTCTATCAGGGGCGCGGCGCGGCCATTTGGGGACTGGTGGCGCCGGGCAACCGGCGATGGGCGAATGAAAAACTCGCTCATCCGGCGCGCTCGCTCGAACGCGCACGCACACTCCTCAAGGAAGTTGGTTTTTTCTGGAGCACTGGTCCCAATGGTGAATCAACGCTCCTGGATTCCGACGGGAAGCTCGTGGAATTTTCCATCCTCACTAGCTCTTCGAACGCGGACCGCGCAAAGATGGCGGCGCTCATCCAAGATGACTTGAAGCAGCTCGGAATGCGTGTCCAAGTTGTGCCGCTCGAGTCTCGCTCTCTTCTCGATCGAGTCACGCAGAGCAGGGACTACGATGCCTGTATCATGGGGATAGCCAGCTATGATGCGGACCCGAATTCCTATATCAGTGTCTGGCTATCGAGCGGCGGATTACACTTGTGGAACCCCTCGCAAGCGCACCCCGCCACTCCCTGGGAAGCGGAAATCGATCGTTTGATCGAGGAACAGATGTCCGCGCGCACCTTCGAACAGCGGAAGAAAATTTACGACCGCGCGCAGGAGGTTCTGGCGGGGAATCAGCCCATGATTTTCCTGGCCAGCCCGAACATTCTTGCCGGCGCCAAAAATTCCATCGGCAATTTTCATCCCGCCGTTCTGGAACCGTATGTACTCTGGAATGTGGAGCAGCTCTATCTCAAAATGGGGACGGAGAATGCCACCCGATGAGCCCCGTTTTGACCAACGCCAGGAAGAAGCCGCCCGCCGCGTGGGACGACACGAAGCTCGTCAAAGCTTGTCTCTCCGGCGATGAAGAAGCATGGTCTTTGCTCATCGACAAGTACAAGGCACTGATCTATTCGATTCCCGTGAAATACGGTTTGTCACGGGAAGAAGCCGCAGACGTTTTTCAGGCCACCTGCACGGAACTTCTCGTGCGCCTGCCCGACCTGCGCGAACCGCGTGCGCTGCCCAAGTGGCTGATGCAGGTGGCGCACCACGAGAGTTACCGCTGGAAGCGGCAAAGCCAGCGCACAGTGAGCCGCGATGATGAGGAAACGGATTTACCGGAGCCGGCCACGCCCGCGATGGCCGAAAGTCTCGTTCAGCAGACGCAGGAAGAGCAGATGTTACGAGAAGCCATGGCGGTGCTGAAGCCGCAATGCCGGCGGCTAGTGGAGCTTCTGTTCTTCGAAACGCCTTCGCGGTCTTACACGGAGGTCGCAGCGGAACTGGGCCTCGCCGTGGGCTCTATCGGATTTACCCGCCAGAAATGCCTGGAGCGGCTGCGGGGGCAACTCGAGGAACTGGGTTTTAACTGATGCCCGCAGCCTTTAGGAAAAATTCAAACGACACGCTGATGGCCGAGCTGGGGCAACTATCCACTGAACCGGCGCGCCGCAAGTTTCTCGCGCAACACAAGAAGTTGATCCGCCAGGAGATTGTCGAGCAACTCTCGCAATTGGTGGTCCAGAAAGTCCGCGTAAGCACGCAAGAAGCACTCTGCTTGGCTGAGGCCGCGGTGCTTATCGCAAAACGCCTGCGCCGGAAAGAGGTTCTCGCGCTTGGCTTGCGCGCAAAGGCCAACGCTCTCTATTCCTCTGGCGATAACCGGTCCGCCATCGAGCACCATCAACAGGCTTTCCGGCTTTACGAGACCTTGGGCATTTGGAACGAAGCCGCGCGGACTTTGAGCAGTTCTATCCAGCCGATGATCCTCGCAGGTGAGTACGACCAGGCGTTTCAGGCTGCGGAACGTGCGCGAGAAATTTTTGCACGTCTGAACGATCCATGGCGCTTGGCCCGCCTGGAAATAAACGTCGGGAACATCTATCACCGCCAAGACCGTTTCGAAGAGTCGATCGCACATTACGAGCGCGCTTACACCGACCTGATGCCATACAAAGACACCGAGGGAATCGCCGTCGTCCTCAGCAACATGGCTGTCTGCCTGATCAGCCTGAATGATTTTCCGCGTGCCATGGCCACTTACCGGCGAGCCCGCTCGTTCTGCCAGCAGAACAGCATGCCTCTCCTTGTGGCGCAGGCGGATTACAACATTGCTTATCTCTATTACCTCCGCGGCGAGTACAGCCGTGCCATCGAGGCGCTCAACGCGGCGCGGCGCGCCTGTGAAGCCACCGGCGACGCTTATCACTTCGCGCTATGCCATTTGGACCTTTCCGATATTTATCTGGAACTGAATCTGAGCGAAGAAGCCCGGGAAATAGCGCATGAAGGATTCCTGCGGTTCGAAAAGCTCGGGATGGGCTATGAGGCCGCTAAAACACTCGCGAACGAAGCCACGGCTTACGGCCAACAAGGGAAAACGGTTCAGGCTCTGGAGCGCTTTGCAAAAGCGCGAGAAATGTTTAGGCATGAAAAAAACCTCGTTTGGCCCTGGCTGATCGATTTGTACCAGGGCTTGTTGCTCTTCCATGAGGGACGGTACTTTGAAGCACGGCGGCTCTGCGTTGCGGCCGCTGCTTTTTTCGATCAATCGGCGCTCCCTGGGAAAGCCGTACTCGCGCACGTGCTGCTCGCGCGCATCGCTCTGCAAGTAGGAGACCCGGCGGAAGCACAAAAGGAAACGGACGAATCTCTCGCGCGGCTAAGGGGCCTTCAGACACCGGTGCTTGCCTATCAAGCTCACTTGCTCGAAGGACAGATCGCGCAGGCTCGCAACGACCCCCCTGCGGCGCACCAGGCCTACTTGGAAGCCAGGAAAGCGCTGGAAGCCTTGCGCAGCCGGTTGCAAGGCGAAGAACTAAGAATCTCTTTTGTCAAAAACAGAATGCAGGTCTACGAACTGCTGGTGGATTTGTACATTGAGGGACACGGAACAGAGAATTCCGCCGAAGAAGCGCTCGCCTGCATGGAAGCCGCGAAATCGCGCAGCATGATCGAAATGATATTTCAAAGCGGACAAAGTCTTCCGCTGGGAGAAGCGGGACAGAGCGATCTTGTCCGCAGAATCAGAGATTTGCGCGAGGAGCTCAACTGGTATTACCACCGCATCGAGCTCGAGCAGCTTCGCCCTGAAGAAAAATCCCACCAAAGACTCGGGAGTTTGCAGGAAAAGGCTCAATTGCACGAGAAAGAGCTAATGCGAACTCTCCGTGAACTTCCGGCGCACGAGCGAGAAAACGCCACGCTGGAAGCTCCCGCGGAATTTTCCCTCGCAAAGCTGCAAGCCCATCTACCGCCGGACGCCTCCCTTGTCGAATACTTTTCGGCCGGGGACCGCCTCGTAGCCGCCGTCATCACCCGCAACGAAATCCAGATTCTGCCCGTGACCTTGCTCCACCGGGTCGCTCATTTTTTGCAATTGCTGCGATTTCAACTCTCCAAGTTTCGCATGGGCAACGAATATGTCCGGCGATTTGAAGAACCTCTCTTGCGTGCCACGCACAACCATCTGGAAGCTCTCTATGGCGAGCTCATCGCACCTCTGCGCCCATTTTTCCAGGGGAAGCACCTCATAGTCGTTCCGCACGGCCCTCTTCATTTCTTGCCTTTCCACGCTCTACGAAATGGGGAAGAGTATCTCTGCGATTCCTTTACGGTTTCCTACGCGCCCAGTGCTACGGTTTTCTGCTGGTGCCAGGAGAAGCCGGCCAGCGCGACCGCAAGTTCTCTCGTTTTTGGAATCGCCGACGAGCGAGCGCCCCAAATCCTGCAGGAAGCCCAATCCGTGGCGGCGCTCTTGCCACACTCTTCGCTCCACGTTGGAGACCAGGCGACTTCCTCCGTGCTTCGCAAAAAAGGTCCGCAGAGCGGCCTTCTTCATCTCGCTACTCACGGCGTCTACCGGCAGGACAACCCGATGTTTTCGGGCATCCGGCTGGGCGACGGATACTTGAATCTATATGACCTCTACCAGATGCGGTTGGACGCCAAGCTCGTGACCCTGAGCGGCTGCGCCACAGGCATGAACTTCGTCGCCGCTGGCGACGAATTGCTCGGACTTCAGCGGGGCCTTTTCTGTGCCGGAGCAACCACGCTGTTGCTGTCCTTGTGGGACGTACACGATCAAAGCACTTCGCAGTTGATGCAGCTCTTCTATCGAGAATTCCTGCGAACCGCCAACATGGCTGGCGCGCTGCAGCACGCGATGCAAGAACTCCGGCAGCAAAACCCGCATCCTTACTTCTGGGCGCCCTTCGTCCTGGTCGGCAAACTCTCTGATTCCGCAAGACTTACCTAATTTTTCACACTCTTATATTTCTTGGACCCCGGCCTTCCCTTATACCACGAGGGTGATAGATCGCCCCACTCACGGGGGAGCGCTCGGGACGCAGAAAGGAATTTGGGGGGAAGAGATGGAACACTTTACGACAGGGAAGTGGATCGATTTCGTCAATCAGGCTGTGGGCGCCAGCGAGAAACAATTGATGGAGCAACACCTGAAGCAAGGCTGCAAACGCTGTATGAAAACAGTTTCGTTGTGGCAGAGGGCTCGCCAATCGGCGGCTTCAGAAGCGAATTACCAGCCTCCCGAGGACGCCGTCAGACTCGCCAAGGCAGCGTTTGCAGGAGCCGCGTTGACGGGTCAAAAAAAGGGAGCGGGCAACCGCATCAAACTTCTCTTCGACAGCTTTCTTCAGCCGGCTTTCGAAGGAGCCCGATCGGTAGGCACTGGCACAAGGCAGATGCTTTATCGCGCGGACCCATTTCAGATCGATATTCAGGTGGAGTCCAAGCACGACGGAAACCGCATCGTGGTTACCGGCCAGCTCCTGAACCTGAGCAGTCCTGGAATCATTGGCCAGGATGCCCGCATCGCTCTTTCCAATATGCGGGGACAAGTCGTAAATGCCGTCACAAATCAATTTGGCGAGTTTAGTGGAGAGATTGAAAACAGCGGAGACCTGCAGATGACCTTCGCAAGCCCCGGTAGCCCGCCAATCGTGATTTCGCTTCGGGATGCGCTCGGCAGTCTGCCTGGGGGTGAGCGATGAATGGCAATCCATTCACGCCGTTGCCGCACATCGCCGCCCCGGTAGGAAAGTACCAAGACCGCTGGCAATTTTGTTTAGACAGGAAAACCCACCCGTACTATTGGCCCGGAAGATCTGCCCAGCAAGACTTGAGGGGCAGTCAACCGCCTCCAGACCGGTTAATTCACTCTCAGGAGAACCCTTCAAAGGGTTTAAACTATGACACGCAGGTTCACCATACTCGTCGCGATGATCGCCCTGATGCTTGCTTTTTCGAAGCCGGCAACAGCGCAAAACCGTTATATTGTCCGCACGACGGGCGGCCTGTCCTCCGTCCTGAGTCTCTGCAATCTCCTGCAATGCCAAGTCCAGGGTGGCCTGGACGGCCCGGTCGGCCAGAACTTTCTCGTGACCTCCTCTAATAACTTTCTCGCAAACCTTGTGAACGGCGCGCTGAACCTCGTGGAATCCTTGTTGGGCATCGTGAGCGTTGAGGCCGACCACCTCCTGCCCATCCCGCAAGCGCCCCTCGGCAGCTTCCCCTCTGGTCTCTACGACAAGACCCCGGTGAATTATTACGGCACCATCGTTTGGCACGGTTACGCGAGCCAGCCCGCAACACATATCATTCGTCTCGTGGATGCGCAGAACGGCTTTCGTATTGGCGGTACCGGCATTGTGGCCGTGATTGACACCGGCGTGGACACCAAACATCCCGTTCTCTACCCCGTGCTCTTGCCCGGCTATGACTTCACGCGCAACCAGCCAGGCGCCTCGGAATGGCTCGATGTGTCCGGTCTGCAAAGCGGCTATCTCGTCCCCAACACCCAGAATCAGCAACCGGGCTATGTGCAACAGTCCACGGCGGCCGTGCTCGACCAGTCCACCGCCGCGGTCCTCGTTGGCGGACCGTACTCCGCATTCGGCCACGGTACGATGACCACTGGACTTGTGCACCTGGTTGCACCCAACGCTAAGATCCTTCCGCTCAAGGCGTTCTCTTCGAACGGCACCGGCTATCTTTCGAATATCGTTGCGGCTCTCTATTACGCCGTTCAACACCAGGCGAACGTCGTGAACATGAGCTTCGATCTCACCTCTTCTTCGCCGTCGCTCACGCAGGCCGTAACCTATGCCAACAAAGCGGGCGTCGTCCTCGTCGCTGCGGCCGGAAATGAAAATACCAGCGCCCCCGTCTATCCTGCTGCATTAAACAACTATGTCGTCGGCATTGCCTCGACGACGAATTGGGACAGCCGCTCTTCTTTCTCCAACTATGGCTCAACGGACGTCTTGATTGCCGCCCCTGGAGAGAACATCGTCAGCACCTTCCCCGGCGGGACCTACGGCAGCGCTTCCGGCACGTCGTTCAGCTCGCCGATTGTCGCCGGCACAGTGTCTCTAATGCTCAATGCGAAGTCATCGCTAAATCAGAATCAGGCATCGAACTCGCTGTCCCATGCGATCAAGCTCACGCCGGATCTCAATCACGGCCGTCTGGATGTGTATCAGGCGGTCTCTGCCTGGGTAAATAGCTCTGGCTCAACATCCGGCTCTGGCTCCTGCATCCTGTTATGCTGGTAGCTGCGATGTCGAACGACCACATTCCTGCGCCCATGGAAGGTTCCTCTTCCTTCGCGGCGCGGGAGTCTCTCCGCGTCAAGCAACTCGAAGCACAGACTTCCGCGCTTCGCAGTTCGGTCATCTGCGCCTTCAACCAGCTCCTCGACTTGAAAGATCTCAACACCGGCGTGCACAGCACCCGGCTGGCGGAATGGGGTATGCGCGTCGGACAGGAACTGGGCCTGGAAGAAGCCGAACTTCAGAATCTCGAAGTTGCCGCGCTCCTGCACGACATCGGTAAAGTGGGCATCCCGGATTCCATTCTCCGCAAGCCTGAGCGTCTCGACCCGGAAGAGTATGCGCTCATGAAAAAACACTCCGAGTACGGCTGGGCTGTCTTGCGCATGCTTCCAGGCTTCGAACGCGCGGCTCTCGATATTCTCCATCATCACGAATCCTTTGACGGGAAGGGTTACCCCGCGGGATTAACGGGCGCCGAAATTCCCGTAGTTTCGCGGATCGTCTGCGTCATCGATGCTTTCGATGCCATGGTTTCTTCTCGTCCCTATCGCAAAGGCCTGGCCTACCAGGAAGCGGTACGCCGGCTCAACGAAGCCAGTGGCACTCAGTTTGACCCTGTGGTTGTCCAGTCCTTCCTCACCTTCGCGGAATCAGAAATGTCACCAGTCTTCGCCGCCGCCGGCACGTCGGTTTCCTCCGCCCTGTAAGCACACTTTCCCGGCACTTGTGTGAAGAATTTGTGTTGCGATGGTCACAGTAATATAACTATTATATTATATAATAGTTATATTATATTTTGTTGGACTCCTGAGCTGTCCGAATGCAAGCAAAAACCGCGTTAATGATATGCACTCTTGCGCGAGTCTGCGTGGCAGGTCGCAAGGTTTCAATAATCACTTCGGAGACCAGTGAAACTATACATGGAATTGGGCTGTGCTTAACCGTGCGTCGCGCTGTTCTTTGTCTTCTCGACTCTGGGGTGAAATTTCTTCTCCGGGCTTTCACACGATGTACGCTAGACCGTATTCTGTAGGCGCGTTCTCGGAGCACTTTTTGTAGCTGACGATGCGTGCAGGTGCAAAGATATTCGGCGCTTTAGAGGAGTAGGGTGTGGCTAATTCGACGTGGGAGCCTTCCGCGTAGTTGTTGCTGCTGCAGAATCTGACGCCTCCGGGCGCGAGGTCCAGGACGAGCACGATTTCGTCGCCAAGAGGTGGATGGCGAATGCACCCAACCGCTTCCAGCCGTATGCGCCCGTGGGAACGCTTGTCGTGATCGTCGGGCTCAATTTTCGAACGAGGTGCGAACCGACATATTTCCCGAGCGGCTTCGACGCTGTTCATCACGGACATACTGACGTTGAGAATTACCAGATCGAGCTTTAGCTCCCTAACCTTCTCAAACGCTTGCTTGCCATTTTCGGCTTCGCCGCAAATTCCCAGAGAGTTCCGGATAAGAAGAGACCGGATACCACGCCGTATAGCTTCTCGGTCGTTGACAATTAGAATTCATGTCCTACGCCATTCGCGCTTGCCTCGGCCAACCACTCTTCGAGAACCGCTTGATCTTTGGCCTCAACCTGGACAAACCCGATTCCCATCCCTTCGTCGGACAGGTTATGGGCCACATTACCTACGGCAGAGAAGTTCGCTTTAGAATTTGAGATTTTCAGGCTAACTCTTGTCCCTTTGGGGGAAGGAGTCTTAACTGTGACGAAGCAACCGCAGAGACTCAGGTTGCGAGTAAGGGAAATGAGTTGCTTCCGTGATTCTACATTGATCACTTCGACGGCGCTTACGAAGTGATGGCGGGTTGCGCGACGCCGTTCGACCTGTGTGGGGCTTCCGATACGAAACGGGTTTTTCTGTGTTGGGTTAGTTCTGCGCACGCTGTAGCAGGCCATGTTCACCTCTGGAATTGAGCGCCTTTTTTGCGTCGGTTTCAAGAGGGGGCGTTAAGGGCTCTTGCTGCTCCGATCCTAGCCTAACTTCCGCGCTCGTTGGGGCGAACTGTTTTGTTTGCAAGGGGTTGTCATTTCATTCCGTCACTATGTCGCCGGTTCATGCCAAGTCTTGACCGGCTTCATGACCTCCGCCGGTATCTGCAGCG